>Ga0164295_10000688_pt1 | contig 28270 bp, 23 predicted proteins | sample GEODES006metaG_FD_111798 | JGI IMG/M metagenome (GOLD analysis project Ga0164295, IMG submission 111798) | Oligotrophic lake water microbial communities from Sparkling Lake, Wisconsin, USA - GEODES006 metaG | ecosystem: Environmental > Aquatic > Freshwater > Lake | place: USA: Sparkling Lake... | reverse complement strand
GTATCTGGAGGACGCGGCGACGGAATTTCAGGTGCAGGGGCTCGAACTCGACTGGACGATCGTCACGTGGGACGCCGACCTCCGGTGGCGCGGGAGCGACTGGAGCTACCACAACTTCCGCGGTGCGAAATGGACCGACGTAAAGAAGCCCGAGCGGCGACGGTATCTGAAGAACGCCTACCGCGTTTTGCTCACGCGGGCTCGGCAGGGAATGGTGATCTTCGTCCCGCCGGGAGCGAAGCGGGACAAGACGCGAAGCCCGGGGTTCTACCAGGGGGTGAGCGAGTACCTCACCGACTTGGGCGTGTCGCAGATTTAGTCGCAGAGGCGTCGATGTTTGATTAGCGGGTGGGCCCCCCCATGAATCGGGTATGCTAATGCCCCAAGCTGGAGACTGGCCACCGCCACACTCCGCCACGACTCGTTGATTTTGTCTCGAGGCATCACGAATCAGCATGGATGAAACGACTGCTGTCACGCTTCCGGCACACACCGCGCTCGAATCACTATTGGCACGCCGCCGCCCCGTTTCTATTGCATCGTGACAGGAGCCACCCGGTGCCGACCGCCCTCACCACCGCAATACGTCACCTCGACATTGAGCACGCATGGCAGCTCGTCGAAGCGTTCCGACGTGAGGACCTGAATCTCAACGGACTTACAGGCCTCGCCGCGGATGTCGCCGCCGTATTGGCCGAACAGGAATGGGTGCTTTGCTTGGATGGCCTCAAAGCAATGAGCGATGACACCGCTCAGGCGTTGGCGGCGCACAAAGGGATCGGGATTTCATTGAATGGCCTAACCACCCTTTCCGCAACCTCAGCATCGGTTCTTTCGCACCCCCGCGCATATCGATGCCTCAATGGCATCGATGAACTCGACCCTGTCGCCGCGGAAGCGATCGCCCAACATGGTGGCGCCCTGTATCTAAGAGGGCTGTCATCGCTGACCAACCTATCGCTTGCCAGAAAGCTTGCGACGGATAACAGTATGTTGTCGCTCGATCACTTGCTGGCCCTAACCGACGAAATCGCTCAGGCCCTGGGTCAGCGCCTCGGGTACGGCCTTTCGCTTAACGGCCTCATCGATCTCTCACCCGCGGCAGCCGGGGGCTTAACGCAGGTTGAGCTCGAACTCAAGCTCAATGGACTCCGTACGCTGTCGGTACCGCTCGCTGAGTCCCTCGCGCGGCACGTAGGCGGACTGGACCTCAACGGTATCATTGAGGCGGCTGATGAGGCCCTCGAGGCACTGGGGCGGCATTGCGGTTCTCTTTCGCTGAATAGCCTAACTCGCCTTACTCTACGTGGAGCCAAAGCCCTTGCCGGAGTAGAAGGCACACTCAACTTGAATGGCGTTGAAAGCATCGACGACGCGGCGTTCCCGGCTCTCGGAAGGCATCGAGGAGAGTGCCTCCGGCTTGACGGGTTGCAGACTTTGACCGTTGCTGGCGCTCAAGCTCTGGCCGCTCACGGAGGCTTTGTGTCGCTGTGCGGACTTGCAGCGATCCAGCCCGATGTGGCGCAGGCGCTTGCTCGTCACCACGACTGGCTGGTTCTTGACGGTCTTACTACTATCGATCCACCTACGGCAGCCGCCCTGGCAATGCACGACGGCGGTTTGAGCCTAGGCGGGCTTTCGGACCTTGATCCGGAGTCCGCAGCCGCCTTGGTAAAGCATCGAGGCTTCGCGATCACCCTCGACGGCGTCCGCACTTTGTGTGCTGAAGCAGCCACGAAGCTCGCCGCCTACGAGAGCGGACGCCTTTCCCTTGCCGGATTGGAGCGATTCCCGCACGACACGCTACTCGTCCGACTCGTCCAGCAGCCTGGCCATCTCAACCTCAAGGGCTTGAAGCACATCTCTACGGAGGAAGCGAAGGTATTGGCTACGCATGACGGCAGAATCAACCTATCCGGTTTGACGACACTAGATGCGGCGGCAGCCGAAGCCCTGGCGGAACATCGAGAGGCGCTGGTACTAACGGGTGTCAAGCAGCTTTCGGACGAAGCGGCCGTAGCACTTGCGAAGTATCGCGGCGATTTCGTGTGGCTCACGGGCTTGACAACATTGACCGCACGCGCCGCTGACACATTGCGTACGAACGAACGACTACACTTGGCGGAGTCCATTTGCGGATAGCTGCAACCACACTACCGATACGCCCACCCTGACAACAACTACCGTTCGAATATAACTAGCCACCACATATCACACCTCACTAACCTTAACCTGCACGACGAATTCTTTTAACAAGCTACTATCATGAGCCTCTCATTTACGTACAAAGCAATTCAGATGCGGCAATCCGAATCTAGCCGCACTCTTACCGCCTTTGCGGCGAAAGCCACCGAAATCGTCCAATGGGCTGGAATTCCCCAAAAGAAACGTTTCGGCACAGGAGAAGAAACGGCAGGTTTCCAGCGAGAATACAACCCCGCTCGTGTTACCAGCCTAAGCAGCTTCTACCACGACAAGGACAATATTATCCAGAACCCATTACTGTGTGCTATCAGAGACCTGCCTATAGCGTCTGCGAGTTTCGCCCCCGCTCCCGGAAACAGCCCAGACGACCCTCTATGCCATGGCACCGTAACCATTTCCATTCCGGACTACGACTCTATGTCTCTAACCGACGTCATCGGACACGTTCGGGCAACTCTTGAGCGGCGAGTTCCCGAGGTCGCCGGGCGGGCCCCAGACGAAACTACGATCAATGCACTGAAATTAAGAGCTGCCGCGAGCGGACATATTCAAAGTGCAGGCGATGACGCCACCTACCCCGAAGCCCCTGAGGCTCCCGAGAGCTCCGAGGGGGAGGAGGAGGAGGAGACGGCGGAGGCTACCGCCAGTAGGCCCACCGAAGATCCGGCCACATCGGCGCTCTTTGAGGAATCGCATATCGTTGATTTCTGGCAGGAAGTCGCAGCTCGCCACGAACTACTCAAACAGATTGGCAATTACTCCCACGAGGACTTCCTGGACTTTACAAAAGACGCAATGCTCGCCTACCTGCGTCCCATAGTGCTCGTAGATGGACAACACCGACTACAAGGCGCCATCAGCGCTGCACGAACATTCGTTGAGACGGATGAAGCGACCCGCAGATACAGCGAGAGCGAGGTGATGCGAGGCGTCAGCGCTGCCGACTTAACCCCCCGCCTGGTCGACGCACATTGCCGCATGCTACCGGTGTCACTACTGATGTCTGACGATCCCGCGGAGCAAGTCTTCCAATTTGTTGTCGTCAACCAGAAAGCAATGCCGATCGGCAGAGCACTTCTCGGAACTATTGTGTCGACGTCACTCTCCAACGATGAGATTGATAAAGTAGCCACTCGGCTGAAGGATGCAGGGATCCCCCTTGAGGAATCCCAGGCGATAACCTACTTGGTACGCCACCCCGACAGTCCTTTCGCGGGTCTTGTCGAGCGAGGAATGACCGACGACGCATCCGACCTATTGCAGTGGAGCGTGTTCGCCTCGCTAATACGGATCATGAGGGAACTAAAGGGGGGCACGCTTTACCATGGCCGCAGCGACTTTGCACAACTCTGGCGAGACTCCTGCCTTGACGGATCCCAGATAGTATCCACGTATTCAGAAAAACAATTTGACTCTCCTTACGAGTACTGGCGCTCTCTAAATGGCCCATGGCGTGACGTATTTATCGCGTTTTGGAAGGCAGTACGTGACAAGTTTGGCAATACCGACCGCCCAGAAAGCGACGGATTCTGGGGTAAGCCGCGATCCTCGAACTTATTTAACAAGGTGTCACTAACCATTCTGCAATCAGATTTTTTTCACTTTCTCAACGACCGCGCAATATCACTTGACAGTGCTGATAGCGTTTTATCTTTAGTAAACCAATGGTCTGACAAAGTGAAGCCTGGGTACTTCGACAGATCATGGGAACTCGACCGAATGGGGACGAAGAAGGACAGCCCTGGAATCAGAAAGCAGTGGTCGTATCTCTGGAATGATTATCGCCAGTCGGGCGGAAACCTACCGTCGAAGTCGCTCTACCGACAGACTCGCCCCTGAGGTTCACGTGCCCACCTCCCCCGAAGCGGCGTTTCTAAACACCGCCTTAAACAGCACGCTCCCTCCCTGGAGCGACCAGGCTGTCACCGCGCTTGCGGAGCTCCGGATCCCAGATCGCTTCCAAGGCCGTAACTCGCAGATCTTGCGAGCCGACATTCACCGCCAGTGGGCGACGTGGTTTACAGAGAGCATCTTGGACCCTCATGTCCTTGAAGATGCTTCGTATCCTTATGTTTTCGAGGTGGTCTACAACGCCGTAGGCACCCTGTTTCCTGACTGCACTCTCCCGGAACGGCGCGATTTCGCACGAGAGATAGCAACCCACTTATCTGCAATCGCAGTGAGCAATCGACAACGCCGATCTTACGACCGCGACACCCGATCTACACTTCTGGCGTTCGCTGGAAATCCACCGCGTTGCTGGATTTGCGGGGCAAGCTTCCTGACCGCCGCGATCACCGACTTTCTTGACCGAACCACGACTGAGCACGACCTGCCGAATTTTATCGACATCCTCAAACCTCGTGGACTTCAGTCGCGTGACTACGCCATCGAAATTGATCACGTCATCCCTCTCGCCCGTGGCGGAGGCGAGGGCGACAACCTTCGTCTTGCCTGCGGCTGGTGCAATCGCAGCAAGCGTGACTTCCTAACGGTCTACGATGTAGCTGGAGCTCCGCACACGATTCAACCCGTTCGCGGCACTTCGCTGCGGTCTTTACCACGAGCGTTTTGGGTTACACGTATTCTCGCGACAAGAGGAATCTGCGAACACGAATTAGGGTGCGTTAATAACGCACTCACGTCTGAGCTCACGGTTTGCTTGAGGTTTAAGACTGGAGCTGCAAACCCTGTTAACCTTCGCGTGACGTGCCTGGAGCATGACCCACTGATTTCTGAAAAGTTGCTGCCACGCCACACAGCCAGATTGATATGGGATGACGCACGACGCCTGCAGACTTAGGTTCTAGAGACACACAATATATGCAATAACCAGCACTAACAAACCGCGCTCCTGCGTCTAATCATTCGACTTAACGGGCGACGTGACCAGCAATCTCTTTTTCGGACGCACAAACAAGCAGGACGAGCTCTTCCACGGACCTAACATTCTGGATTGCAGAAAGACCTCGCTCCAAGTGACCACGAACGTATTTAGCGATGTCTTGGGGTGCGACTTCGGCAGTTGCGGCCCGCGAAATCGTTAGACCTCCCAGCTCCGCCTTAATTGGGCCAGCAAATGTCTGCCACTCAATCTCCAGTGCAATGTCGCCCTTCTCTGGTGTCTGTGTGGGTTCAGTGGCGATAGCGATGGAATAGCAGTACGCGATCCGACAGAGTGTATTCCACTGCCCGATACCAGTGTATCGCTTGAGCTTGATGAGAATCTCACGTCCGCGAGTGCTGATGCGTACCGCATCAGGTAGCCGCATGCTGGTGCTCAAAATAGCCCTCCTCGATTGAAGTCTCACCCGCCTGGTCTTCGTGTACCAGCCGGTACACTCGCGCGACTGAAGGATTGATTTCAGTCAACCGCGTCCCGATGATCTCCTCGTCGGTCGACAAGAGAATCACTTGGTGGGACGCTCGCGGGAAATAGCCGCGTACCAAGTGCTTCCGGTGAGACGAGTCGAGGCGGCCCAACGGCGTATCGATGATGGTCGGCACCGGTCGGCCTGATGCTCTTGCAAGCCCCCAGAGCAGCGCGGTGGCCAGGAGCTGCCGTTCACCCGCAGAAAGTCTTTCGAAGGGAATCGTTTGGCCGGCGGCATTCAGGAGCGTGACCGCGTATGTCTCAGGATCGATCGAGATCCGATCCGCCATCGCTCGTTTCCGCAGCAGCTGCTGCAGCGAGTCGAGAATCAGGGCCTCAAGACGTGCAACGTGCCTCTGCACGACACGATTTCGAAATGCCTCGAGAGTGTTCCGCACTCGCGCTGAGTGCGAAAGCACTCGATCACGGCTGTCCTGATGCTGCTCTTGGTCAACCGCCGCGTCAGCGCTTCGCTCAAGTCGTCGCTCTGCTTCCGCACGCTGGGTGGACAACGCCTCCTGCTTGAGCACCAGAGTCTCGAGCTCGGCACGCCTTTGCTTGAGCTCCCCTTCGGCCGCGTCGAGCTGTTTCTGGAGGTCCGCCAATGCATCCGCGTCCGGAACTGCCTCCAGTGCTCTCTCGAATCCCCCGATACGCGTGTTGAGCGACTGATGCTCAAGTACAGCGGCTCGCGCGTCGGTGATGTCGGTCGGCAGAATCAACTCTCGCGTGTGGGCGAGAGCGGGAACCGTTTCGGCGGGGTAGTCCCTTCTTTTGTTCCCGGCGAGAGATTCACGACCGCGACGATCGCCTTCAAGGAACCTTGCAACGATATCGACAGTCTGGTCGCCGGCTTTCTTACGCTTCAACTCCTTGAGCAAAGCCTTGTCTCTCGCCTCAATCACGGCCAAGACTTCCGTGGCGACGTGTGACTCCGCCTCTGCCCGAGCCGAGGCCTCCGCCGCTTCCAACTCCGCTGTCACCATCGCCAATGGCAAATGGCCTGCGAGTAGCTCCCTCAACTTGTCGGATACAGCGGCTTCCTGGGTCCGCAGGCCCTCCAGTTCCTTCTCGACCTCAGCTCGTCGCTGGTAGGCCTCACCACCGGCACTCCGAAACCGCTCCCTTGCCGAATTGGCATCCTTTGCCAGCCGTCCAACGACGTTTTCGAGCGAGGCACGCGCACCGCATACCTCCGCCTGCAACGACTCTACGTTCTTGAGATCAAGCTGGGCGCGGGAATAATCTTCAGCGGCCTTACCGTCGAGAACCGCCGCCCGCTTCCTACGCTCAAGAACTTTCAAATCGGCCTGCAGGCGATCGACGACGTCGAGCCCCAACAGGGAGTGAATGGCGGTGCCAAGTATTCCAGCTGCATTTTCCCGTTCGGCGAGCTCCTTGATTTGCTCACCGTCGAAGAAAAATAAATGGGCTATTCGACTTGGTAGGTAGCCTTCGATGAACTCATCCCAGTGCTCTGTGAGCGTAGCGTCATAATCGTCGCCGTCGGTGACCATCAACGTCTCGACAATCCCCCGCGATGTCTCCCGCCACGCTCGCTGGACCTCGCAGGCGATCGCCTGCCCGCTACTGAATCGACTGAACTTCAGGGTGATCTTTGCCCCGACCTCGGGCTTTGCGTTGCGGTTGATGCATGACCGAAGAAACTCGTGATAGCTCTCCCGACCACGGGTCGACGTGCGTGCCCGTGAGCCGTAGAGAACCAGCTGCACGGCATCTAGCAGCGTGGTCTTTCCTCCTCCATTCATGCCACCGACCAAAACCACTGGCTTTCCCGGCAATGGACTCAGCTTCATCTGCTGGGCCCCGGCATAGGCGCCGAAGTTTTCGAGCGTCAGGGAGTCAAAGATCATTCTTCGTCCTCCTTGAACAAGGGTGCGTCCGTCTGATCGCGATGTCCTCGCTTCTCTCGTCGCTTACGCACGACCTCAGCCGCCCGCGACACCGCATCCGACTCGTCAGTGTAGAAATGCCTCTCGAAGGCTCGCTCCAGCTGCGTGAACAAGCCGGATCGCTTTGCCACGTTCTTCTGATTGTTAGTCAAGCTCAGCAGCTCGCGACAAAGCTCGTAATGAAGGCGATCCGTGCCGCATGACTCAGCAAGATCTGCCATCTCGGCGTCGCCCAGCACCATGTCGTCGTCTAACGGACCTCCCGGATAAGGAGTGCCCGTCGCCTCGTGGTAAATTCGCGGCAGAGAGTCCTCAAGCTCGTGCTTGTCGATTACCCATATACGTCGAATCTCCTGCAACTCCGCCATGGAGATCAGTGTGAGATCCGCACAGTCACGTGGTCCGTGCTTTTGAATGTGGACCTGGGCTGCAAGCAGCCTTCTCAGCCAGGATTCCCTCGCGGACTGGATATACGGCCCTGGTATCGGCCTGCCATCAGACATGAGCTGCACCGATCCCGACATACGTCGGAAATCACGAAGGTGCCGATCGGTGCTGTCGACGTCATCACCGCCTGCAACGACTCCGGAGCGAAAATCTAACGCGTTCCGAAGCTCAAGCAGCGGGAGCATCCACTGCTTCTCGTCGTCATTCTGAATCATCGCAGTCATCGATTTGTCTTCGTCGACAAGCGTGCATACCCAGCAACCGAAACGCGAATCCCCGCAGCTTGGTGTGGATGAGTCAACGACCAATGGGCATTCACCATCGGCGGAAGCACCGGCATACATGCCGAGCAACTCGCGATTGCTGTATCCCCAGGGATTGCTTGACTGCATAAGGAAGAACCAGACGTCGTCATTCGTCCAGTCTTCAATTGGCGAGTAAACCAGCGATCCAGGAAGACTTGAGTTTGGGCTGAGCCGATCCCGGACTCGTCGAGCCTCGTGTTTTTTCATGTTGGCCGCACGACGAGAGCTCTCAGCTTTCCGGATTCCCAGCACGAGAATCGCCTCGCCACTTGCCTTCACTACGCTCGTAATGAACGCATTCGACGGCCGAATCTTGAGTCGCTCCGTGCACCACCGGAACTTATGCCGCGGCGCCGGGTAGCCTCGGCCGATGAGATTGACCCAAAACGAATTCGCCAACTCTGGTGCGAGTCGATGGGTTCGAATCGGCATACCGGACGCCGTGGCTGCGTCGCGCATGGTGTCTAGGGACTTGGCTACCCACATCGCGACGATCGGATTTTCAACGAGCGTGTCCGTAGAAATGACGTGTATCTCCTTGGTACGGTCCGCAGGAGGGAGTGACGCTATCGCCGTCCAGACGAGCTGAAGCGTCGCCGTCGAGTCTTTACCCCCCGAATAACCGATGATCCACGGCGTGTCGTCGGCGGTGTAGAGAGTACGGATCTCGTCCTCGAGACCGGCAACAACTTGCTTGAATTGACCGCCAGCAAAGACAGATGCCGCCGCCGCTTTGGAGCCGCCTCCGGCAGACACTTCGACGATCGGCAGAAGGCGATCGCTGCCATCCTGTTCGCTCGGCGAGAGTTTCTTCGATCGCTTCATGCCTTCGACCTCTTCTTGTATGCCTTCTCTACCTTTTCCTCTTCCGGCTCGAGCGGGAGCCGAAGCGACTCTTTCACGACGTTGCACGTCAGCGTCACGTTGGTGGTTGACTTGGACACCTTGCCTCCGATGAGAGCACGACCTTCCCAAAGAGATGCGTTAGTCCGAGACCAATCAATTTTTCCGATGGGAGCCAGGCGTTTCTTCCAATCATTTGGGTGCTTCTGAAGGATCGCATTCCCTGCCCGAGCGATCGCCTGGAGCGCGATCCCGTGAGAGTGGATAAAACCTTCCCGAACTTCGCCAGCTGTGAGCCGACCGCTCCGCACTTGACCCCAAATTGGGAAATGCGGCGCAACGGCCTCCCAGAAGTCGCGGGCCAAGTCAGCATCGGCGTTCAGGTCGCCCGCGGCCAGGCCCTCGACCAGATCAGCACAAGCGTTGTGGAACGCCGATAGTGTGAAGAGCTTCCTCGACCGACGGGCCAATGACGACTTCTCCATGTCCACGATCTCGCGAAATGCATCAGACTTGAGGATGACGAGCTTGGCCAGCTTTGCCTTGGCGTTGCGATGGTCATAGAGCAGGCCGATCGAGCGGCTTGGCCGGATCGCGTGCCGATTGAGATCAGCGAACATCTGCTGGCAGCGTTCCAAACCAATGTCGAGAAAGAAGACGACAGGGATCGTCTCGTGGGCAAGCTCCGGCCGCTGCTCGAGGGCCTCCATGATCGAGGCCCGACGGTGCTGCCCGTCGTTGATGATGAACTTGGCCTCCATCGGTACCCGAAGAATGCCGAGCTTGTCCTGGCCCGGCAGACTATCGAACTGCACGTTCGAGTCGATCGATACCGTCAGCGCAGAGAAGACGTAGTCCGACGGATTGTCCAGAATGTAGTTAGCGATCTCCGGGATGCGGGACTTGTTCAGCGTCCGCTGAGCACGCATCTCCGGAGGAAGCTCGTCCTCGTTGAAGATCGAGACCTGCTTCATCATCCGCAGGCTCCACATCGCCACGTAAAACTCCCGCTGGGCCTGGACGCCCCGAATGACGGGGAACGCCAGCGTTGGGATGGTATCGATTCGCTCGGGGGGAGCCGCAGCCGTTCGGGGGGGTGTCATGCGAGTAGTGTACCTATGTACCGTATCCAGAAAAGGGGCCGGCGGAAAAAGTGGCGGTCGTCTATGCTTTCCGTGCCAGAAATAGCGGGTGTCAGCGGATTTGGCCCCGGAAACCCTGAGGCCTTCCCGCTGACGACGTTTTCTAAACAATCGGCTCCTGTTCGTCAAATCCTAAACGTACATTGGTGATTTTCCCATGGCTGTCTATCTCGACTGTAATGCCACCGCCCCACTGGAGCCGCAGATCGCGGAGATCGTCCGCACCTTCCTCGTGGAGGAATTCGGAAATGAAGGGAGCCGGACGCACGAGTTCGGCACCCGGGCTAAACAGGCAGTGCAGAGGGCCCGCGATCAGGTCGCGGCTCTCGTCGGCGGCAACCGCGACGAGGTGCTATTCACCAGCGGCGCCACCGAAGCCAACAACCTGGCGATTCTCGGTCTGGCCGATCACGGCCTCGCGGTACAGCGCCGACACCTCGTCACGACAGCTATCGAACACAAAGCTGTCCTGGAGCCGCTTCAGGAGCTGGCTCGCCGCGGCTTCGAGTTGACCGTGGTACCAGCCCAGAGCGACGGCACGGTTTGCCCTCGTGCAGTCATCGCAGCAATTCGTGCCGACACGCTGCTCGTGTCGGTTATGGCCGCCAACAACGAAACCGGCGCCCGACAGCCAATCGGCGCCATCGCCGACGCGCTTAACGGCAAGGAACTCTTCTTCCACACCGACGCAGCCCAGGCGTTCGGCAAGGAAATTGACGCTCTCCGCCACCCACGGATCGACCTCATCTCCATAAGCGGCCACAAAATCTACGGGCCGAAGGGCATCGGCGCGCTTGTTGCCCGCCGACAGGGCTACACGAAACCCCCTCTCAAGCCGCTCATGTACGGCGGCGGACAGGAACGAGGCCTACGCCCAGGTACCCTGCCAGTCGCGCTGATCGCCGGCCTCGGAATGGCAGCCGAGATGGCAGGCAAGCAAGCAACCGCTCGCAGCGCACGGTGCAAGGCCATCAAAGCAAAGGCCATCGAAGCCTTCATGCCGCTCAGCCCACGAATCCATGGGCCGGAGGGCAACACCCAGGATCACGTCCTCAACATCGCATTTCGTGGTCTCGATTCGGAGGCTCTGATGGTTGCCCTCAAGGGTGATGTGGCCGTCTCCAATGGCTCGGCCTGCACATCCAGCAGCTACACACCCAGTCATGTGCTCAAGGCGATGGGCTTAACCGACGACGAGGCCAACGAAGCGGTGCGATTCAGCTGGTGCCACCTGACGCCGGAGGTCGATTGGCACCGGCTGGCCCATCGAATCCGGGAGCTGATGTCGTAGCCGGCCGCCGGGTCAAATCGTCGCGTAGACCGAGCTGCGCCAATCGCTCGAAGAAAGCAGGTTTGCCTGGAGCGTTCTCGTCATTCGAGCCCAGCTCCTCGAGCCGCACCCCCAGCTTCGCCAGCCGGCGGCTCACCTGCTCCATGCGCGGCCGGAGCGGGTGGTCGTCTGCAACGAACCGCTCCTTGTAGAAGAGTACCTGCGTAGGCAGCGAGACTCCGTATTCAAAGACCGCCACCTGAAGCCGAGCGAGGTCGACTTTGATCCTAGTCTTCAGCTCCGGAAACGGCATGCGGAAAAAGTCTTCGTAGACCGCGAACGTTACCTTGCGGCTCGCCAGGTGGAGCTTGATCAGATCTGCCTCGTGAGGATCGCCATAGAGCACTGCCCCGCATTCGATGAATACCCGCAGGCGCGGCGGGAGTTGATCGAGCAACGACCGATGAATGACGAAGTGCTTCTCCGCCGGGTCGCGCCAACCGAAGGGCAGCGCACAGGCCGCCTCCCATAGCGAATTCCCATCCCCCAACGACATCAGCAACTCGAGGCCGGCCTCCTGTGCCTTTCCGTAGCTGCCAAAAAAGGCCGACAGGTCCTCCTGGAGTTGCAGGTCGAGAAGCCGTTGCGGAATCCGCTTCTTGAAGCCGGCCATCGCAAGATACACGAGGAGATCCTCCGTCCTCCGTCGTGCCGCTTCTTCGAAGGCTTCCATGCCGTGATGGTTCACGAGGAGCCGATGGACCGTCGATGGTGCGCCGATAGTCTCCCGTAGCTCCCCATCCCGCGCGAACTCTCCGGCTTTCGGAACGCGTCCAAGCTCGAGCGATCGCCTCCAGAATGAATCGAGCAAGTCACCGTGAGTCTCGTAGAGCTGGGCCATCCGCGACTGCTTCACCCGGCGTTTCGTGACGAACCGGCTTCCGAGAGTGGACCAATCGATGGTGCGACGTCGCCGGCTCTCTAGGTACGCCTGCGCTCTGCCCGCTTCCCGAAACAGCACAAAAATGCCAAGGCTCAGGGCGTGAGCTTCGCAGTCAAGCGCCGCCTCGAGCATCCCCTGCAGCTCTCCCTGTTCGAAGTACTTCTGAAACGTTCGGCGAGAGGTGACCACCCCGTCACCGTGAGCCTGAGCGCGGGCGTGCCCCTCCTGACCTCGAACGAGCGTCGATACCACGAGCGTTTCACCGGTGAACGCCCAAGCATCGCGTAGCACTCCGAGCCTTTCGGTCGGATTTTCGATGACGTTGAGCACGTAGCCGAGATTCACTAGGTCGGCACGGGCCTTTGGTTCGTCAGGGAAAAACGCGGGATCCCAGCCCTTCGCCGTATAGCCGAGGTCACGGAGGAACTCGACGTCGGTCCCGCGGCCACAGCCGTAGTCAAAGATGCTCATGCCCTGCTTCAGCAGCCCGGCGTCAAGAGCGAGCCGAATCGGCTTCGAGAGGCCGCTCCGAAAAAGTGCCGTCCGATGCCGATGAATGGGCAACGAACAGCACTCTGCCTCGACTGACAGTCCTGTCGTCACTTCAATCAGATCATGGCCTCGGTAGGCAAGCCCTTTCCCACGCAGCAGCGACTCCCAAACCGCTTTGAAGCCGATCAGCTCGGGCTGATCGTAAAGACCAGCGCTCTCCTCCTGCTCCGTGAGTCGGGCCCATGTTGCCGCATCCCGATCATCCGGTGGTACCAGCAATTCCTTGCGGTGCAGGATTGGCGGATTTCCATCTGCTCCATACCGCAGCCGGGAGACCTTCCCCGTAACCAGCAACACTCGCGTGGACTCGCTGAGCTCTGGATGCGGCCGCTCACGAAACTCCGGATACCGAAGAAAAGAGATGCCACCATCGTGGGAGAACTTCAAAACGTTGAAGTCGCTCGCAATCATCAAGTCCTTGCGGAGCCGCTGGACAAGCTCCGCGAGCTCGATCGGCAGCGGACCGGCCTCCGGGGCAAAGACGTATGTCGCTTGTGGCAGCTTTTTTCCGAAAGGCATCGACTGAACGACGGCCAAATACGCAGACACTTCCATCGGACGCTCCAATTATCTGCTGCGAGACAGAGCCCTCTTTCTTACAATCATTCGGGCGCCTTTGATGCGATCGTGTGCCTCCGCCTGCGAGGCCACGGATTCCTGACGTCAGAATTACCTCCAAGTAAGGATATCCGAATGCCACCTACCCCGGTGATCATCAGGCACAACTTCGTGCCCGACGACTTCATGTGGCTTTGGGCGAAGTACGTGGTTGGCTTTAACGAACGTTACCACTGCACGAACTGCCTCCGTGGCCGCTACTCATCCCGCTTCAGCAAGGCCCGCAACCCCGGGCTCGTAAACGACCGCACGATCACTTTCGACGAGCACGCTGGACATCAGGCAATCTACATCTGTGGCGTCGCCCGGAAGGGATATAGCACGAAAAAAAACTACGAGCACAACGTGCACCTTGCGATACGACCCTCAGCAGGACGACACGCGTCCTTTACGTTTGAACGATGGCACGTCGACATCGAAGGCGGAGAGGCTCTCATGATCCCAAGCCTACAAGAGCTTCAGTATGGTTTTCAGAGGCTATCGGCCGCATACACCACCTGCCGGATCTTCCGCTGGGCAGCATGCTATGAATTTGCCGCCCCAGCGCCGTAGTGACCGGGTTGGATTTCATGTACCAGGCGATATGAGGGTTTAGGAACAGAGGTGACCAAGGGAACCAGCGTGTGCGGCTGGAGCCGAGGCCTTGGCCGAGGCGGAAGCCGCACACGCGGCGGCGAACCTGGCCGGGGTCTGGTAACCCAGCGAGCTGTGTGGCCGCTGGGTGTTGTATTCGTCTCTCCAAGAAGCCGTGAGTGTCCGGGCATCCCGGACGCCATCGAAGATCTCCATCGCCAGGAACTCATCCCTCAGGCGACCGTGGAAGCTCTCGGCGTAGCCGTTCTCCCAAGGGCTGCCCGGTTCGATGTACATGGCATCGACACCTACCTGCCCAAGCCACCGACGGAGGACGTGGGCAATGAACTCGGGACCATTATCGCTGCGAATGTGCTTGGGCACCCCGCGCATCGTGAAGAGCTCAGAGAGGGTGTCGATCACGTCCTCGCTGGTGATGCCACGATCGACCTTCAAGGCCAGGCACTCACGGGTGTACTCATCGACGACAGACAGCCACTTCAATTGGCTGCCGCTCACCGTCCGGTCGTAGACGAAGTCCCAGCACCAGACGTCGTTCGGACCCTCGGTCCGACGTCGGTGGCACCCGTTTGCGCTCGTCCCTATTCGTCGCCTTTTCCGCTTCTTTACAGGCACTTTCAGTCCCTCTCGTTGCCACAGTCGAAACACCCGAGACAAGCCCGCCCGCCATCCTTTTTCTCGAAGGAGCCATCCGATTCGACGGTATCCATACCGGGGCCGGGCCCTCGCCAACTGGAGCATCCGCTTCACCAGCGGTGCCTCGTCGGTACGGGGCTTGGCCTCGAATCGCTGACTGCTCCGCGGCTGATCAACTACCGTGCATGCCCTTCGCTCGGAGATGCCGAACTTCGTCTGAAGCTCAGCTACCGCCGCTCGCTTCCGGGAAGGGCTTACCAGTTTCCCTCCGAGAGGTGCTTCAGCATCTGGTTGTCCAACGACGGGTCAGCCACCAGCTGCTTCAGCCGCCGGTTCTCATCCTCAAGGTGCTTCAGCCTCTTGGCTTCCTCGCACTTCATCCCGCCGTACTGCGCACGCCACCGCTCAAGCGTCGAATCGCTCACCTCCAAGGCCTGCAGCACCCCTGCCAGATCCTTACCCGCGTTGAGCATCGCATCCGCGTCACGCAGCTTCGCCACGATCTCGTCGGGGCGGTGCTTCTTCCGTCGTTTCGTCATCGAAAGTCTCCTTGCCCGTAGGGCAGTAGACCTTCATACCGACTGGATCAGGATTTCCAAGGCAGGCCAGCAGACGGATCTGTCTGTTCAGACGTTGTGCACTGCATTGCAGCAACTTCGTCTGACCATCAAAAAAAAGTCTTCATCGCGTCGGAGCGGAATCGGCCGGACGTTGCGGGGAGGCGAGAAGAGTTGCAGCGGGAGCAGCCGCAACTGAATCCAGAGCGGCTCGTCTTTATCGACGAAACGTGGGCGAAAACGAACATGACTCGCCCTCGAGGACGAGCCCTCAAGGGGCAGCGAGTTCTGGCCAGTGTGCCTCACGGCCACTGGAAAACGACGACCTTCCTCGCAGCGTTACGCACGACGGGCCTGACAGCGCCGCTGGTCGTCGATGGAGCGATCAATGGTGAACTCTTCCTCGGCTGGGTATCGGGGCACTTGGTCCCGACTCTCCAGCCAGGCGACATCGTGGTGATGGACAACCTCGGCGCTCACAAGGTGGCGGGCGTTCGCGATGCCATTACGGCTGCGGGAGCGAGGCTCGTTTACCTGCCGCCGTACAGCCCGGACCTGAATCCGATCGAACTCGTCTTCTCGGAGTTCAAATGGCTGCTGAAGAGCGCATCGGCACGGACAGTCGAGTCGCTCTGGTCAGTCTGTGGACAACTCCTTGACCGCTTCACGGAAACGGAATGCCGCAACTGCTTCGGGCATTGCGGTTACCGCTACACTTAATCCGGATGCGCTCTAGAACACCTTGCCTGCGAATGACCTCGGCAACAGCCATGCCCGGCTACCCCTGCCGCAACACTGAAGCACTACGCGCTTCGTTATCGCGAACCTTTTTCCCTCGGACAACAACAGTATTACTGATGATCTCACTGTTCCCTAAGCCTAATACTATGGATTGGTTACAAAGCCGACCGTTTGTCACTGTGCGGCGGGGTTGCTCTCAAATGGACACTCCGAATAATCAGCTAAAACTGCCGATTCAGGTAAACTTTTTTATGTATTGCCGCGATATGGCGATCCACCCATGCCGCCCTATTAGCCGCCTCCTCCCACGGATAGCAGTGTACGTCATTGCCTTTTAGCATATTATGGTACCGACACAGCCAAATACGGTTATGGTCACTTGTTATGCCTCCGAGCGAATACGGGAACAAATGGTCCTGCTCAAGATTTTCGCTTATATTAGGGCACTGATATCCCCAGACAATAACTGCCTCGCACCCCACAACAGGCGACCCTTTCGGAGGAAAACAGTTAGGGCCTCTCAGCTTATCCCAAGCCATTATCCGGATAGATGACTCCCCATGTTCGCTATTGTGGTCGGGGTGAAGGAGTGCGAACTTCTCCCATATCTCCATCTCTCCCGATGCGAATGTGTGATAACTTTCCAACCAGTCGAGCCCTAGCTGATCAGCAAGTGCAATCGTGTACTTCCGCCCACATTCATTTCGATACGCACAGATTGAACTCATGAAACGACCTTAAGGTTTTCGCGGCTTTCGAGGCTTTCGAGGCTTTGAAGCCTTTGCGGGATTGGCCGTCTCCCATCCGGATAAAATACATGTAATTATTTGTTCATTACCACCGTAAAGAAAACATTTTATCTCCAAATGCAGTGGCTTGTGGTTAGCGTTTGCGGGGTCTACTTTTGGCGGACGCAGATACTCACCGGTGTCTTTAAATTTGATCGGCCGCGATGGACTGCTCAAGCCGTCGATTATTTCTAAGTGCTTCGCATTGAGCGACCTGCCTTTTCCGGTTCCAGGCATAACCCTAAACCACTTTCTACCATTCATCGGAATTGTCTTACGCGCGCCAATCCCGAGTTCAATTGAGTCGCTATCTACCTTGCTGCAATTTTTGTTTGGGACATAACGGAATTCAAGTTTTACACTCAACTGATCGCCGTTTAAGTAATCCCACAGAGTGTTAACGTTGGCAGGCAAGTGCCCGGTGCCGAAAACATGTTCAAACACGCTGGCCGCTAATTCCCCTGACTTATCTGACCACCGAGCCGTAGATTTGACATGCTGTTGGAAATTCCAGTCGGTCTGTGGAAACGCCAAAGCAGTAAGTAACGCCTGCCAATCTTTAGCCGAAGGACTATTGTTTTTTGTGCGTAAATACGTGAGCACACCAACCATGAACGCATCAATCATTATTTTGTGACAAAACTCGTTTTTGCCAAAAAAAACTGTTTTGGGATGTGGTGCTGGAACTTGGCTAGCTAGCTCGTCGTATGCACAGTCGATCTGCATTGCGAGATCTTTCGGCGACAAGTGCCCCAGAGGTGACGTCTGCCTGTAGTATTTATCTGCGATAATCTTCGAAAGATCATTGCAGTGGTACTGCTTGCCAAGAAATTTTGAAATTGTCGGTTCAGCATCATTAAAGGCAATGTCGTCAAAGAATCTGTTGGTTCTGTTCGTTATTGTATTCGTAGGCGATTTGCACAAAGTAGCGACAGCTTCCATAGCCTGCGTGAGGTCGAGATCAGTATTAAATGGCGATAGCTTAAAAGCGTACGTTAGCCAATGCTTGTGAAGTGGCTGTAGCGGAGTGGACTCGGTGGTCACCTGCGCAAAAAGCTTTGCCAAAACGCCGCCGTTATAAGGCTTCTTTGTTGAGACGTTGAGCAGGAGCACAACTGGAACCATGTTGCCGTTTTGCAAGCACGCAGAATCACCTAGCCCTTTGATGCGGTGTTGGCCGTCTATTATCCAGAGTGGGAGCGGCTTTTCCGTAGGCACCGGAATTTCTATCACAAACACTTCGGTGTCTACGCCATCGGCAGCCTTGAGCTTCTCAGGTGGTTTTATCCCACTGTCCGCTCCCTCGCCGCGTTCGGCGACGAGGACCGGGTTCGGCATAAACTCCCCGATATTGCTGAAAGTGCCGATGATGTCTTGAATTTTGCTCGCTATCAAGGGCCTCTGCCACTGCGTGACAGGCGGGGTCAAGACGTTGGTCGCTATCGTGTGATGGTTCGTGGTCTCTGTGAACGCGGGGGCTTCGGCCACTTTTAATAAGTCAGCGGCGGTAGCAAAACCGATGAAAACAGGATAATAAGTGCCACCCGACTTGATAACTTGTTGAAGAGCATGAATCGTGACTTTCACCTGGCGAAACCCTTCCTATATTCGAACAAGAAACGCAGAAACATTTTTTTGGTCAGCAGCTATTGGCGACATCGGAGTTACGTCGTTGCGGCTTTGTTAATTGAATTTGGAAATGAGGACTAAGAGTCACTGAGGTCCGCGTCAGAGATTACACTAAAGGCACTGTAATGATGAATAGTGAGTAGTAGTTAATCATCAGGGTAAGTCGTGTCGTAAACTCTTCCGTTGACAGCCCATGTCTGGAGTTTCAGGTCGGCAGACCCGAGCCGCTCTTGAAGTGCTTCGCGTAGGCGATCCCAATGCCACGCCAGAAGCCCTTCTTCATTCAGACTAGTAAACTCCGGATACTGGTGCCGCTCCTGAACAAACAGCTCGCTCTTAGCCTTCGGCAGGTGGATGCGTTGGGCCACTTCCAGCGGCCGCTCTTGAAAGGAGTCCTGGCTGTGGAAGATGACGACATCAAGCCCGCCCTCAGAGGTATCCACGGGGACAGATATGAAGTCAAAAAGCGAATGGTAGCTCCAATGGCCTTTCGGTTTGGAAGCTTCCCACGCCTCTACCTGCTCGGGTGACGGCGGATCGCCGACCGCGAGACTGCCAAATAGCCCTACAATGCCCAACATGCACGCCGGCCGGATTCGCAGAAACCCTTGGGCGCTTGCAGTGTTTTTCCAGTTCTCGAACTCTGTAGGGAAAACTTTCGTCACGTCGAGCGCGATGTCATCAGGACGGTAGATACGAAGCGTATCGTGCGTGGGTAGCGATCGAGCGTGCATCGCGTCGGACTCGCCATGTTTAGCGTCAGCCATGTTTGTTTCGCCCTTGTCTTAGTGAGGATACGCGAAGTCAGTCGTCCGGATAGCTCACATCGTAGACCTTGCGCCCCACCTTCCACCGCTGCTGTTTCAGATCTGTTGTGCCGAATCGCTTTTCCAGCGCCCGTGACAGGCGTTCCCATTCCCGTTGCAATACCTGCTGCTCCGTTGCTTCGCTAACAGCGTCTGATTGATCCATGACGAAGTACTCGGCTTCGGTCTTCGGAAGGTGCAGCCGAAAAGCTACCTCGAGTGGACGCGATTCAAAAGAATCCTGGCTGTGAAAGATGACGACGTCGAGTCCGCCTTTGTTTCCCTCCGCTGGAACGGAAATAAAATCGAACAACGACAGGTAGTCCCAGTGATCCTTGGGTTTTGACGCCTCCCAGGCGTCAACATCCTCCGGCGATGGAGGATTTCCCAAGGCGAGACTTCCAAACAGGCCAACGATGCCCTGCTCAACAGCGGGACGGATCCGAAGGAAGCCATCAAGACTGGCCGCGTCTGCCCAGTCTTTTTTCCTACCTGGAAACATCTTGGCTACGCCAAGCGCAATGTCATCGGGCCGATAGATTCGTCGCGTTGCACGAGCAGGGAGTTGCCTTGAACGCGCAGCTGCGGCTACAGACGTCGACTTGCGGCCATTCTTGGCGGAGTGTTTATTTGCTTTTTTTGGCATCAGTTCATCCTGCGGTCGATCGTTAGCGAGAGGTGCACTCGTTAGAGGGGAAGAATAACACCCCGGCGATTGGCGTGCGATAGGGGAACGTCTGTGCGCCCCCCTCCCTTCCGCCAGGAGCATTTTGCCAGTATGCTCATCCACGAGGGTAACGTGCCCCCGGCTAGCGGCTTGGACATCAGAATCCCCTATTTTTTACGAGGTCAAGTGAGATGCCCGAGTCGAAAACCGGTTTCGAGACCGGGCGTCCTATCCGCTTTGATATTGAACGCCTCTTCGGTCGTGACGAGTTCACTTATGCCATCCCCCTCCCAACACCAGAAAAGCCCCTTCGCTTCTTGAGTGCACCAAACGGGTTTGGCAAATCCACCACGCTTCGATTGATCAACGATATTGCAAAGCCCCGCTGGGATCGAGTCGCCAGCACACTCTTTGGAACGGCACGCATCGCATTCGGCGATGGGACTCTTCTGAGCATCACTCCTGCGCCTGCACCTCACGGCAACGTAACGCTTGATTTCATTCTTTCCCGGGCTGGCAAGGTCGATACGTTGAGCAGACTCACTGTCCGACCTCACGAAACTCGGTTGCTCCGAGAAGTAGGCGACACAATCCAGCGACAAGTTAGGCGGGGGCAACATGGGCAAACTTATGGCCGCACTCCCATTTGGCGACTCCAGCGACTACACCGAGAAAGAGAACTATCTCCGGCGGATGCCAACGATTCCGAAAATACGCTTGACCCCTTGATTAAGGAAGTTTTGCAGCGTCTGGTTGTTGATTACATGGACACGGAACGCCTTGTGACATCAATCCGGCGAGAGACACGTCGGCGCCTGGCTAATGAGCCTGGGAGTAAAGCACGCCCCCTTCTTGCCGTTGAAGATCTTTCGAATCTTGTTAACGAGATTGTGACAACGTCGCGACTCATAATAGGCCAAACCAGCAGCAAGGCAGAGCGATCGTTTCCTGTGAGAGTTATAAATGCGATCGACGCCCTCGATCCGGCTCGCCCTCCGGCCTTGGACGCGCTTGCTAAACGTTATGCCTCGCTCAGAAAAAAGGAGCAAGACCTTCAGGAACTTGCCTTGATAGACAACGCTATGGCGGCGTTTCCGGCGGAATTTCTGACGGAACACAAGACGCACGACGCAGCTATAAGCGTAGTTCTTAAAGAAATGCTCGACGGCATCGAAGATCGATTGAATCTGCTCAATCATGTCGCCGAACAGTTGAAGCTATTCCAACGTACTCTCAACAATATGCTTGAGGGCAAGCAGTTACAGTTCATCGTAAATGATAATCCCGTTTCGCGGCCGATACACTACCGTGGGCTTGAAGTCGTTGACAGCGCCGGTGTTGAAATACCCCTTCGCGGTCTCTCTTCGGGAGAGCAACACCTCATCGTAATGTTCGGACGCATACTGTTCCAGCGCCGCCTACACGCTGGCGGATTGATTTTGATAGATGAGCCGGAGATATCCCTTCATCCGGAATGGCAGATTCAGCTGTCTCAAGCTCTTAAGGAAGTGACAGATCTCAACAAGTGCTTCATGCTTCTGGCCACACATTCGCCAACCATGATAGGCGACGACTGGGAAGAGGAGATGGACCTCCGGGCGTCGGGGAAAAGCAAGTGAATTTAAAGACCTGCGGGCAGCGCTACACAACTGTTGTGAATACTGTGCGCATGAGCCGCAAGCGGCGGTTTGTGCTAGTGGAAGGCGAAAACGACTATCGTTTTCTGGCCAATTACATGTCGCGCGAGGTGACTCTTTTGCACGTGAGCGACGGCGCAGAACCTGCCACACACTTTTCTTCTATAGGTGCCAGGGACACCGTCATCAGGGCCTGCCAACAGCTTGCTGCTGATCGCTTCGACAACTACGTTGGCTTGGCTGATGCTGACCTACACGTTGCTCTTGGCCCGGCGCCTGTCGTCCCAAGATTAGTTTTCATTTCACTTTCTGATACACACAATGCGTCGTGCATTGACTTGGAGTCTTGCTTACTACGGACGAACGCCCTTCGTAAAGTGTGTGTCGAACTTTTGGGGCCTTCAATTGACCGCTTCGGGGGAGTTGACAACTTCGTCCAGCAACGTCGGGAGTGGTTACGTGCAACATCGATGGCTGTCGGAGCCTATCGAGCAGCCGTAATGGACTTCAACTACCGTCGCGTTAGAGTTGCAGGCATTGGCCATGTCTCAGACGACGAATGGCTGCAGTTCGTCGACGTAAGCAAGGGCGTATTCTCCCGAGAGCGACTTGATCAGTTTATGTCGAGTCGCATCTCTCCGGAAAACCAACGCGGCCCGATCCGAACGTGCGCTAGGGATTTCGAGAATAATCTGCGAGACACGTGGCTGCTCTCACGCGGCCACGACATGACTCAACTGCTTGCAATTGCATTTTCCTCCCTAACCCCGCGGCGAGTGAGCACCGCCGAAGTTGAGAGCAAACTTAGGATTGCATTCGAAGGCAGCATGTTGAAGGACACGGCTTTTGGGAGACAGCTGCAGCAGTTGGATTACGCCAACACCGCTACAAATAACTGAATGCTATTAAAGCGATCTGTCTAAGGGTGGAGGTCAACGCCCCAGGATTTCGGCGACTCCAGCCGGCGTGTCAACCGTGGACATCGTCTGGATTAGTGCCCGATTTTCCACGATGCTTTCTACGCGTGCCCAGCCACAATGTCCTGAAGTGCTTGATACCCTCAGTATTTCTCATGCTGTCCGCTGAAATTACAGCTTCCGCATAAGCTGCGGAGTCGCCTGTTTCCGCTTGCACGTATTGGACCGCTGGTAAGCCACCATACTTCTCACCCCACTTCGTTGCTTGTTGCTTGTGAGGTGGCTCCCATAAGCGGTAACAGCGAATTGCAGGCCTCTGAAATGCAAAGAGAACGCTTGCGCGACGATAAATCTCCATCCGACTCCGACGCGGCAGTCGCCTCTGCTTTGCCGCAGCGAACTAATCAACTTTCTGATGCCAGTGGCTGCAATACGGCCGGCCCGGTACCAGGCGTTCTTCAAGTCGCTGTCCTGGCTCCATTGACGATGTGAATTGCCAAGCCCGCCGGAGGAGCAGGGGAAACGTCTGAACAAATCCACCGGCAGCGGCGGTTGACAGTCCTGACTGCGTTTAGGATCCTCTGGACACAACAGTATCTGTTTTTGGCGGGGAGTCCCGATGCCGCGGTGGTGTCGTACACGAGCGGCCCTGTCAAGGCCGTCCGCGGCTGCTCTGAGTCGTTTTTATAGATGGTACTAGCTGTTTGTGCATTTTTCCTAACTCGGTTCGACGGCGTTCCTCGCCATGAACGGATTGTCTGCAAGCCTGACGGTCTTCGCCCCCAAACCGGCGTAGCTTTCCGGCCGGCAGGCCAGCACGATCATCTGGAGTCCACGGCTGGCCGCGAGGTCGAGCATCTGCTGAAGCGCCCGCTGCCGGTCCGCGTCGGTGTTCACGAACGCGTCGTCAAGAACGACTGGCAGGCAGCCGTCGTAGGCTTCCGCAAGAATTTCGGCCATTGCCAGCCGAAACGCCGCCGACACCTGCTCCCTCGCCCCAGCGCTCAACTGCCCGAACTCAAACGTTGCATCTCCCACGCCACGGCGGGAAAGCGTCAGTTGACTGAACCGGCCGTCGCGATAGTCGACCGAAACGGTCGTGCCCTCGCCGTAGAGCCGCTCCAGATAGCCGGCCACGCGGTTGGTCAGCGGCGCCACGAACTGCGACTCCACGTCTCTTTTCTTCTCGGCGAAGAGCGATGCCAACAGCTTCACGGCATCGCCCTCGCGAGCGGCCCGCGACTGCTCCGTCGCCGCCAGCCGCTGCTGGGCCGCCGCCCGGGCAAGATCCTCCCGCGGATCGGTCGTGCCCTCGAGCTCGAGCTGGGCCCTGGCCAGCTGCCGCTTAGTCGCGGCATCCTGCTTGTCCCTGGTCGCATTCTCGATCGACCTGTCGAGTCGGGTCCGGTTGAGTTCCAGGTCTTCGGGCTTGAGCTTGGACAGCCTCGCTCTCGATGCAGCCAACTGCGCTGCCGCCCGGTTCTTGGCCTCCTCAAAAGTCTTGATCCGCGGCTCCCGGTCAGTGCCGTGCCGCTCCTCGAGCACCACGGCCTTCGTCCGCAACGCCTGGAGATGGGCACGGTTCGCCTGGAGGCTTTCCACCGTGTTCAGCCGCTTCTTGGTAATGGACGCGAGCCTCTCGCGGGCGTGGTCTACAGCCGCGGTGGCAGTGCCGACCGAGTCGACAGCGTCGTTCATCGCCTTCTGTGCCTCGGACAGCATCGCCTGCGCCGTGGCGAGCCCCTCCGACCGCGTTGTGCAGCCCTGCGCGATTGCACCGGCCGGCGACCGCCGGCGGACTTCAGCCGCTGCCTTCTCGATCTCGGCGTCGAGGGCAGCGAGATCGGCGTCGGCCTGGGCGCCGCCAAGCCCTTCGACCGCGAGTTTCACAGCGTGCATGTCGGCGGCGAGCGCCTGCCTGCGGGCCAGCGCCTCGCGGGCGGCGTCGATCGACGCGATGCCGTGGGCTGTCAAAGCTACGTTCAACGCCAACCGGGCTTCCTCGAGCCGCTGCGTCGCCTCCGCCAGCGATCGGCCCCCGCCCGGCGTGATTCTCACCGTCGTCATCAATTTCGGTCCGCCCACGGCCAGTTCCGACGCAGCCGTGATCGTCACCGGCGTTCCCACGCCGAGCCCCTCGCCGGCGAGCGTCACCGGCCCGGCCGCAGCGATCACCTCCACCTTCGTGGCGATAGCCTGCAGCGTCGCTTCGGCCGCCTCATGACGCCTCTCCAACTTGGAGAGTTCCGCCACGTCGTCGGCAGTGAACGCCGGCACCTGGGCCAGTTCTGCCTCGAGTTCCCTGGCCTTGCGTCGCCGCTCGGCGATCCGCTCGCAGCGACCCCCGAGGCCATCCCTTTCCACAAGCAGCCGAGCATGTTTCTCCCGGGCATCCTCGAGCGCATAGGTCGCCGTCGCAACTGCCTGCCGTTGGCTCGCCTCGACCACCTCCTTCGTGGCCGCGTCGCATCGGACAGCGCAGTCCATCTCCTCGCGCTCAAGCTCGGAGAGCGTCTTCAACTGGGGATCCAGCTGGAACTCGAGCGCCGCGATCTCCTGCCGGCAGCCGACGATTTCCTGATCAGCCCGCACCGCCTCGGCATACGCCGCTTCCGCAGCAGTCGTGGCGGCCTGCCGCTCAGCAATCTCCACGCTGAGTTCCGCGGCCTCGCGCTGCCGGCGCCGCACGTCCTCCAATTCGCTCTGGCACCGCGTCAGCTCGGTCTCGCTGACTGCGATCGTGCGGCCGGCCCAGTCGATCGTGTCCACAGCGGCATTCAAGGTCGTGACGGTCGCAGCTGCGTGGTCATGCGCGGCGTCGGCCGCCTCGCGGGCCTTGATCGCCAGGTCGAGATTGGAGCCCGACCGCGGCCTGCCCGCATCGGCGTCGGTGAAAGTCGCGTGCAGCCGCGCGGCGATGTCGGCCGACACCGAGGCATCGAGCGGCGACTCGAGCACACCGCCACCGTCGATCCGCGAGAGCCGCTCGCGGAGCAGCGCCGCATGGCGGTCGGCGTTGGCATGCACGAGGGGGTCCCGCGTGGCCGACTCCTGCCACACCCAGAGCCCGGCCCACTGGTGCTTGAGCCGCTGATCAAGGTTACGACCGCCCCCCACATCCTCCGCCTGCAGAATCTCGTGGATACGGGCCTCGGCATCTTCATTGTGCCTGGTCTTCGCGCCGGTGCCGGCCGTCGCCGAGCCCGCGGAGGCATATTCCTTGAGCGTCGTGCTCGCCGACTGGTTGCCGGTGAACACTTTCGTGATCAAAAAAGTTTTGCCACCGCTCTCAAGGAGAAGCTCGACCGTTGGATGGCCTCCCCAGAGCTCAGACAGCATCGTTTTCTGGATCAATCCGGTCGCCCGGCTGCGGAGGAAGAGGGCGTTGTGGACGGCCTCCACGAGCGTGCTCTTACCGGCCTCATTGGAGCCACCGATCACGGTTCGGGCGGCATCAAATTCGACTTTAAGTTCCCTATGAATTCGATAATTCCTGATCGTTATTGAAATCAGCTTCATGGCAATGAGGCTCCGAGGGGTTGGGGGCTGAAGGTGCGGGAATTGGTCTGGCGGTTGGTTAGGGACTATTTCGTTGAGTGGGCGGGAACGGTCGCGGCGGGTTCAGACCGACGCGCCGTCTTCGGCATCGGCCGCTGCGAGTCGTCGCGGCGGTGAGAAGATTCGGGATGGGCGAGTGCATGCAGCATGAAGATGGCCTGCCGGATCACGTCGATCTCGGCTTGCGGCCCGCCGGCCTCGAGCCGCTGCACCAGCTCGGTGGCGACGCGGGAGATGATTGGGTCGTTCGGCCGGGCGGCCAGTTCGTGGATCTCGTCAGCCGTTGGGGCGATCTTCACGGCGTCGACGAGGTCCAGCCGTAGGAGCCTCGCCGACCACGACTCGATGACCCGATCGAGCTCCTGGCGTCCTGCCAACGACACGGTGCCGGTGACAGTGATCCGTGCCAGCGAGCCGTCGAACCCAGGCTCTCCCTCCGCCTTGGCCTGCGTCGCCAGGGTCAGCCAGGCATCGAGGTGTGTCGGGCCATGGGCATCCGCCGAACCGGCGGTGTAAACAGCGGCGTCAGGTGCGGAGCTGGCTGCGGAGGCAGCCTGGGGCTCAGCTACGGTGTCGAGGGCGATCGTGTGCGACAGCCAGCGGAACCGGCCGGTCCGAACTGCGTCGACCTGCGGTGACGCTCCCCGACCCACGGTGACGCAGGTTACGTGGCCGGGCGCCTGACCGGCCTTGGGGAAGCGATCGGTCTCGTGAGCGCCCGCATACCAGGCCTTTGAACCGGCGGCCGTGAAGCCGTGCCAGTCGCCCAGCGCGATGTAGTCCAGGTCTTCAATCGGAAGCCGGTCAATCGCGATCGTGTTGGTGGGTCGGACACCGTCGCCGTCCTCGTCGATCTGAAACATGCCGCTGAACACTGCTGTGCTGCCGTGGGCGATCACGATCCGAGGGATCTCGCCGACGGTCGAAAAGTCGAAACTGCGGATCCAGGCAGTGGGGTCGTCGGCATGATGACGACGAAGTAGAGGACACGGCAGAATCACGACGCTCTTCATGTCACTGTTGGGGCCCGCCCCACGGTCGCCAAGGTCCACAACCGTGGCGGCGGGCGAGTCGAGCAGATGGAAGTTGGGAGCCACCCGCTCTCTCTCGCGGAGATAGAAGGCGCTTTCCCAGACGCTGTCGGGGCCGGCATGGTCGTGGTTGCCCGGAATCGCGTAGACGGGCACGCCGAGTTGCGCGATCGCGCCGAGAGCCGCCGAGATCGTGGAGCGGGCCGGCGTCGGCGAGTCGAAGAGATCGCCGGCGACCACGACGAACTGGGCCTGCCGCTCGCGGACGACCGCGCCGATGCGACGAATCGCCTCGAACCGCTCCTGCTGGACACGGGCCCGCTTGGCGGGGTCGGCGATGCCGGCAAACGGCTTGCCGAGTTGCCAGTCGGACGTGTGGACGAACGTGATCGAACCCGTGATCAAACCAGAATTCTTGGGCATCTGCTGCATCCCGCGATGCGGGCTCCGGATGGATGGTGGAAGTGTTGGGCGATGTGTTGGGCGATGTGACGGAGGCTGTGATGGGAGCCATGGTCGGGCCGAGCCTTGACGGAGTTGGTCAAGGCTCGGCCCTTGCCTGCATTCGGCCGCAGAACTCACGCCTGGATCGGCGGGGCGTCGCTGTCGCCAAGAAGCCGTTCAAGGGCATCGAGGCCGCCAGCTTCGTTGGCGAGATCGAGAATCCGGGTGATGTCAGCGGGCGGCGTCGGCAATTCCTCCTCGTTGATGAGGTCGAAGTCCACCTCGCCCGTCTCCATGGCGTGGCGGATGACCGGGTCGTAGCGGCGAATGACGAGCATGATGCCCGCGATCGCCCGGTGGAGTTGCTCGGCACACATGGGGGCCTTCTCCAACGGGATCTCGATATTGGGCTGGAGGTCCCAGGTCTCCGCGTCAAGATCGAACCGGATGAGCTTCATCTCGGCCTGCACGCGTGTGGCGGCCTCGCAGACCGCCTGCCGGTGGTCGCACTCGGCGAGGTTCCAGGCCCGGGGGGCGAACACAGCGACCAGTTCACCCTGCTCGGTGAGCCGCACGATGACCTGCACGTGCGCGTCGCCATCGACGTCTCGGTAGGTGGTCTCCTTGGCATCGCAGCCGAAGCCAATGGCGATC
>Ga0164295_10000687_pt1 | contig 28293 bp, 5 predicted proteins | sample GEODES006metaG_FD_111798 | JGI IMG/M metagenome (GOLD analysis project Ga0164295, IMG submission 111798) | Oligotrophic lake water microbial communities from Sparkling Lake, Wisconsin, USA - GEODES006 metaG | ecosystem: Environmental > Aquatic > Freshwater > Lake | place: USA: Sparkling Lake... | reverse complement strand
GCCGACGAATCTTGTGGCAACACCGTTCGCTGCTGGTTCAGTGAAAGTCACGTTGATCCGACCGTTGTTCAACGGTGGTTCACCGATGAAGGGCTTCGGGTTCGTTGTCACAGTGGTTGGTGGCACCCAGTCATGCACCGATGACGGGTTCAAGTCGTTGACTTCGTGTGTGATCACTGGTTTGTCCAATGGTGTGACCTACACGTTCACTGCGACAGCCTCGAACTCTGCAGGCACCTCAGTAGCGTCCGCGGAGTCGAACCCGATCGTTCTTGCCGATCCGCCGGGTGCACCCACGAATGTGGTTGCAACGTCGTTTGAGAACCGACAGTCCACGATCTCGTGGACCGCGCCCGAGAACACGGGTGGCTTCCCAATTACGGGCTATCTCGTCACAACAAGTGGGAGCACCCGTACATGTACGACAACCGGTGAAACCACCTGTGCAGTCACCCTGCTGACGAACGGCACGGGCTATGCGTTTGACGTGATTGCAATTACCGACGCCGGCCGCAGCGAAGTAGCCACATCGAACGTAAGTGTCCCGGCGACTGTGCCGTCGAGGATCACGACTCTGGAGCCGGTATTCGGTGACGCCTCGATCACCCTGACGTGGGCTGCACCGGTGAACGGCGGTGCTGAGATCACCGGTTACAGCGTTACCGACGCTACGACTTCGGTTGTTGTCTGCACCTCCACCACCACCTCGTGCACTGTCACCGGTCTTGCGAATGGAACGGCGTATCAGTTCAAGGTTGTTGCTCTGAACGGTGCAGGCGCTAGCATCCTCTCAAACGCCTCGGCATCAACGATTCCGGCCACCACGCCTAATGCTCCGACGAACGTAACCGCAACCTCAAACGCGAATGGCGCCTCGGTCGTTGCATGGACTGCCCCAGTTGTCAACGGCGGCTCCGCGATCAGCGGCTACACCGTGACATCCGCACCCGGTGGTGCGAGCTGTACCGCAACTACGCGCACTACCTGCACGGTGACTGGGCTCACCAACGGCACCAGCTACACGTTCAGGGTGACAGCGACGAACAAGGCTGGCACGGGCGCCGCTTCGGGTCCGTCGAATTCCGTGGTTCCCTCGACGGTGCCCGGTGAGCCGACCGGTGTTGGCGCGACGGCTGCCGAGTCCGGTCGTTCCACGATCACATGGATCGCTCCGAGTTCTGATGGCGGCGCACCCATCTCGGCGTACAAGGTTGTCTCGACTCCGGGCAACAAGATCTGCTCGACCACCGGCGCGACGAGTTGTGAGATCACCGGTCTACTCAACGGCACCTCCTATACGTTCGCCGTCACAGCATCGAATGCGAGTGGCACCTCGGTGGCCTCTGCCAGCTCTTCGGCAGTGGTCCCGTCGGCTGTCTCTGGAGCTCCGACGGGCGTGAAGTCAGCGCCGAACCAAGACGCCAGTTCGACGATCAGCTGGATAGCTCCGACGAGCACCGGTGGCGCACCGATCACTGGGTACACCGTCACGTCGTCACCGGGAGGGAAGACGTGCACGACCACTGGTGACACAAGCTGCACCGTTGTTGGTCTCACCAATGGGACGTCCTACACGTTCACTGTCACGGCGACGAACGCGAGTGGCACCTCGGTGGCGTCTGTGGTGTCGGTTGCGGCCGTTCCCTCAACGGTTCCGAATGCTCCGACGGCAGTGTCTGCGTCTTCAAACAGCAACGCTCGATCCGTCGTGTCGTGGACAGCGCCGGCGAACACGGGCGGCGCAGCGATCACCGGTTATTCGGTGACTTCCTCGCCAGGTGGATTCACATGTGCTTCGGTGGCGCTTGCGACGACTTGCACCGTTGTGGGTCTGACGAACGGTACGAGCTACACGTTCACGGTCACCGCGACGAACGCAAGTGGCACGTCGATTGCCTCTGCGGCTTCGGCTTCGGTGCTTGTTTCCACGGTTCCGGATGCACCTACAGAAGTTTCTGCGACTTCGAATGCGAACGCTCAGTCGGTTGTGTTCTGGAAGGCATCCGCAAACACGGGCGGGGCGACGATCACTGGGTACCGGGTGACGGCAAACCCCGGTGGCAGGACTTGTGCCACCACGACCGCCACCACATGTGCAATCACTGGTCTCACAAACGGTGTGAGCTACGTGTTCGCAGTGGCGGCGATGAATGCCAGCGGGTCCTCGCTTGATGCGGTCTCTGCCAGTGCTGTTCCCTCGACTGTGGCAGGCGCTCCGACAGCGGTGCTCGCCACCTCCAACCTCAACGCCAGAGCAACAATTTCCTGGACGGCTCCGGCCAACACCGGTGGTGCTTCGATCACCGGCTTCACAGTGACCTCCGCTCCTGATAGTCGGACGTGCACGACCAATGGTGCGACGACATGTGAGATCGCTGGTCTCACCAACGGCACGTCGTACACGTTCACGGTCACAGCAACGAACGCAAGTGGCACCTCAATTGCTTCAACGCCTTCGGCAGCCGCGGTTCCGTCAACGGTTCCGGACGCGCCGACAGCAGTGTCAGCGACAGCGAATACGAACGGTCAATCCGTAGTTTCTTGGACGGCACCAGTCCTGACCGGTGGCGCTGCGATCACTGGATATCAGGTGACCTCCTCGCCGGGAGCGAAGACCTGTTCGACGACTCGAACGACGACATGCACGGTCACCGGTCTGACGAACGGCACGAGTTATACGTTCACGGTGACCGCAACGAACGCCAGTGGGACGTCTGCAGCGTCCTCGGTGTCGGCGGCTGTGATCCCGTCGACGGTTCCAGGTGCGCCGACCGCAGTGAAGGCCACATCGAATTCGAATGCCACCTCAACGATTTCTTGGACGGCCCCGGTTTCGAATGGTGGCGCGTCAATCTCCGCCTACTTGGTGACCGCCTCACCGGGTGGTGCCACGTGCGCCACCAGTGGCACGACAACCTGTGCCATTTCCGGCTTGACCAATGGCACGAGTTATACGTTCACGGCCACTGCGACCAACGTCAGTGGTACGTCAGTGACGTCTGGTGCTTCGGCCGTAGCGGTTCCCTCCACAGTTCCGAATGCACCGACCGGCGTTTCGGCGACGTCGAATGCGAACGCTCAGGCTGTCGTGTCCTGGACAGCTCCGAACAGCGGTGGTGCCGCAATCACTGGATATTCGGTGACTTCGTCGCCGGGGGCACGGACCTGTGCCGCCACGACTGCCACGACATGCACGATCACTGGTCTTACCAACGGCACCAGCTACAGCTTCACGGTCACGGCGACGAACGCGAGTGGTACGTCTGTGGCATCAGCGGCTTCGGCCGCGGCGGTTCCGTCCACAGTGCCGGGAGCACCGACAGCGGTGCTGGCGAGTTCGAACCTGGACACCAAGTCAACGATCTCCTGGACGGCACCAGTGGTGAACGGCGGTGCAGCGATCTCGGGGTATTCGGTGACGTCGTCGCCGGGTTCCAAGACCTGCACGACGACCGGCGCCACGACATGCAGCATTGGTGGTCTCACCAATGGCGTGAGCTACACGTTCATTGTCACGGCGACGAACGCCAGTGGCTCTTCGGTGGCGTCTGCTGCGTCAGCGGCGGCGGTTCCGTCAACGGTCCCAGGCGCACCGACGGCAGTGCTGGCGACTTCGAACCGCAACACCACATCGGTGATCTCATGGACAGCGCCGGCGTTCAATGGTGGCGCCTCGATCACTGGCTACACCGTGACGTCCTCGCCGGGTGCGAAAACCTGCACGACAACGACTGCGACAACCTGCACCATCACCGGTTTGACCAATGGCACCAGTTACACGTTCACCGTCACGGCGACGAACGTGAGTGGTACCTCGGTGGCGTCGGCGCAATCGGCTGCTGCGATTCCGTCGACGATCCCAGACGCGCCCACGGCTGTGTCCGCGACAAGTAACGCAAATGCCCAGAGCGTTGTGTCGTGGACTGCCCCCGCCTCGAATGGCGGGTCTGCACTCACCTACTACACCGTGGTCGGGTATACCTGTGTCGCGCTCACCGCCACGTCGTGTGTTGTGAGCGGTCTTACGAACGGCAGGTCTTACACGTTCACCGTGACCGCCACGAACGCGAACGGCACCTCTGTGGCGTCTGCTGCTTCGGCTGCGGCAGTTCCTTCGACGATCCCGGGCGCTCCGTCTCGACCCACGGCGACGTCGGCCCGTGATGCATCGTCTGTTGTGTCATGGACTGCACCGGCTTCAAATGGCGGTGCTGCGATCACTGGGTACACCGTGACGGCCGCTCCGAGTGGCGCCACGTGTTCGACCACCGGTGCGTTGACCTGCACCGTCGTTGGTCTCACGAACGGTACGAGCTACACGTTCACCGTGACAGCCACGAACCCCAGTGGCATCTCGGCTGCGTCGGTTGCTTCGGCTGCTGCAACCCCGTCGACGGTGCCAGGCGCTCCGGCCGGTGTGAATGCCAGCTCGAATCTGAACACCACCTCCTCGGTTTCCTGGTCGGTGCCGGTTTCGAATGGTGGATCGGCGATCACCGGGTATTCGGTGACAACATCACCGGGAACGGCGACTTGCGCCACCACGACCGCGTTGTCGTGTTTGATCACTGGTCTGACGAACGGTACGAGCTACACGTTCACGGTCACCGCAACGAATGCCAATGGCACATCGGTGGCAGCTGTGGCTTCGGCAGTTCCGTCCACGATTCCGGGTGCCCCGACTTCGGTGCTGGCCTCATCGAATCTGAATACCGGTTCGTTGGTCTCCTGGACCGCACCAGTTTCAAATGGTGGAGCGGCGATCACGGGTTACACGGTTACTTCCTCACCGGGAGCGAAGAGCTGCACGACCACGGGTGCGACGAGTTGCACGGTTCTTGGTCTGACGAATCTCACGAGTTACACGTTCATCGTGACGGCTACGAACCCGAGTGGTACGTCGGTGGCGTCTGCGGCTTCAGCGGCTGCGATCCCGACGACTGTTCCGGGAGCCCCGACTCGCGTGAATGCGACCTCGAATGAGAACGCGCAGTCGGTTGTTTCTTGGACTGCTCCGGTTTCGAACGGTGGTGCTGCGATCACTGGGTACACCGTGACGTCTTCGCCTGATGCGAAAACCTGTACGACCACCACTGCGCTGACCTGCACCGTTGTTGGTTTGACCAATGGCACGCCGTACACGTTCTCAGTGACCGCGACGAACGCCAGCGGCCTTTCTGTTGCCTCCATCTCATCGAGTGCTGTTGTGCCTTCGACCGTCCCATCGGCGCCGGCAGGAGTAACGGCCACCTCGTTCGAGAACGGCCAAGCTGTCGTTTCTTGGTTGCTGCCGAGCACCGGTGGCGCAGTAGTCACTTCGTATTTGGTGACCTCCTCGCCAGGAGCGAAGACTTGCACGAGCAGCTCAGCTATGACCTGTGCTGTCGTCGGTTTGACGAACGGCACGCTGTACACGTTCACGGTGACGGCGACGAACGCCCGCGGTACGAGTATTGCTTCAAGCGCCTCGGCTGAAGCTCTCCCGTCGATGGTTGCCGGTTCCCCGACTCGCGTGAGTGCGACCTCGTACGCGGACGGTAGGTCGGTTGTTTCTTGGGCTGCTCCGGTTTCGAATGGTGGTGCTTCGATCACTGGGTACACGGTGACGTCGTCGCCGGGCGCGAAGACCTGCACGACCACTGGTGACTTGACCTGCACGGTTCTTGGTCTCACAAATGGCACGAGATACGTGTTCACAGTGACCGCGACGAACGGCAGTGGGACTTCAGTTGGTTCCTCAGCGGGCGCTGTTCCGTCGACCGTCCCTGGCGCCCCGACTGGAGTTTCCGGTTCCTCGGCGAGCGACAGTTCGTCGATCGTGACATGGACGGCGCCGGTGACGGACGGTGGAGCCCCGATCACCATGTACACGGTGACCTCCTCGCCGTCGTCGAAGAAGTGCGTGGCAATGTTCTCATTGACTTGCACTGTTGCTGGTCTGACGAATGGCACGAGATACACATTCACGGTCACGGCGATGAATGCCAGTGGTGTGTCGGCTGCGTCGGTCGCTTCGGCTGCTGCGCTTCCGTCAACTCTTCCGGGTGCGGCGACTGGTGTGAGAGCGACCTCGAATGAGAGTGGTCAGTCCGTTGTCTCCTGGGCAGCTCCAGCCTCGAACGGCGGTTCGGAGATCACAGGGTACGCAGTCACATCATCGCCGGGTGCGAAGACCTGCACGACGACGGGTGCGCTCACCTGCTCGGTCGTTGGTCTGACGAATGGCGTGAGCTACACCTTCGTCGTCTCAGCGACGAACGCCAGTGGGACCTTTGTTGAATCATCGGCATCTGCAGTCGCAATTCCTTCGACTGTCCCTGGTGCGCCGGTCAGCGTCGTGGCGACCTCAAACATGAACACAACCTCGACCATCTCTTGGACGGCCCCGGTTTCAAATGGTGGCGCTGCGATCACCGGATACACGGTGACCTCCTCGCTGGGCGAGAAGACGTGCACCACGACTGGTGCGACGACCTGTTCGATCACTGGTCTGACGAATGGCACGAGCTACACATTCACTGTGACCGCGAGGAACGCCAGTGGCACTTCAGTGGGCTCGGCGGCTTCGGCTGGTGCAGTTCCATCGACGGTCCCGAGCGCCCCGCTCCGCGTGACTGCAACTTCGAGCTCGAACGCTCAGTCGGTGGTGTCATGGTCAGCCTCAACGAATACTGGCGGTGCGGCGATCACGGGCTACACGGTGACATCATCGCCGGGTGCGAACACCTGCACCACTACGGGTGCCACGACATGCACTGTTGCTGGTCTGACGAACGGTACGAGCTACACATTCACGGTCACTGCCTCGAACCCCAGCGGCATCTCGGTTGAGTCCGTCGCATCCGCTTCTGTTGTGCCTTCGACCCCACCGGGTGCTCCGACCTCGGTGAACGCAACGAGTGGCATGAATGGTCAGGTTTCCGTGGGCTGGGCTGCACCCGCATCAAATGGTGGTTCGTCGATTACTAGTTACACAGCTACTTCTTCGCCGGGTGGTTTCAAGTGCACGACGACGGCTGGATATTGCGGCGTCACGGGTCTCACAAATGGCGTCGCCTACACGTTCACGGTGACCGCCACGAATGTGTCCGGTACCGGAGTGGCGTCGGCTGCATCAGCGTCTGCTGTACCTTCGGTTGCGGCCGGGGCTCCGACGGCAGTGAGGGCCACATCGGCGCTCAATGCGTCGTCAGTCGTCTCCTGGACAGCACCGACCTCCAATGGTGGTGGCGCGATCACCGGCTACACGGTTACCTCGTCTCCTGGTTCGCTGACCTGCAGCACGACGGGTGCGCTCACGTGCACGGTCGTTGGTCTGACGAACGGCACCAGCTACACGTTCACCGTGACGGCTTCGAATCCCAGTGGCCCCTCGGCCGCATCCGCTGCGTCTGCTGCGGCGATCCCCTCCACGGTTCCGTTTGCTCCGGCAGGAGTGTCGGCGACCTCGTATGCGAATGGACAGTCGATCGTCTCCTGGACTGCTCCCGGAACCGGCGGCTCGTCCATCATCGGGTATTCAGTGATTTCCACTCCGGGTGGGAAGACCTGTTCGACGACCACTGCGTTGACGTGCTTGATCACCGAACTCACGAATGGCACGAACTACACGTTCACGGTGACGGCGACGAATGCCAATGGCACGTCCGCCGCATCGGTGGCGTCCGCAGCGGCGCTGCCTTCGACGATTCCGGGGGCTCCGACTGCTGTGTTGGCCTCGTCGAATCTCACTACCAGTTCGTTGGTCTCCTGGACTGCTTCGGCTTCGAATGGCGGAGCGGCGATCACGGGTTACACGGTGACCTCGTCACCGGGAGCGAAGATCTGCACGACCACTGGTGCAACGAACTGCACTGTGCTCGGTCTCACAAATGGCACCAGCTACACGTTCACGGTGACAGCGACGAACCCGAGTGGCACGTCGGTGGCTTCGGTGGCCTCGGCTGCAGCGGTTCCGACAACTGTTCCAAGCTCGCCGACTGCCGTGAAAGCAACGTCAAATGAGAACACCCAGTCAGCGGTGTCTTGGACGGCGCCTTCGAGCAACGGCTTTGCTTCGATAACTGGGTACACCGTGACGTCATCGCCTGGGGCGAAGACCTGCACGACCACCACTGCCCTCACGTGCACGGTCACGGGTCTGACCAATGGCCTGAGCTATTTGTTCACAGTGACGGCGACGAATGCGAGTGGCGTTTCGGCTGCTTCAGCAGCTTCGGCTGCGGCGATTCCGGCGACAATTCCGGATGTTCCAGTTGGAGTGTCGGCGGTGACGTCGACGAATCGTCAATCGCTGGTGACATGGACACTTCCGAGTGACGGCGGCTCGGCGATCACCATGTACCGGGTCAACGCAACGCTCGTATCGTCTCCGTCCACAAGCGTTTCGTTCTCTGATACTTCATTGGCGGTTGATGGTTCCGGTGCTCAGCGGCATGTCAACCAATGGACCGCTGCTGGCACTGTCACGTACACCTTCGCCGTTCCCGACGGCACGAGTTCTTTCGCACTTTCCTACGCGGCGGGCGCCGGCGCTTCGATCCGTTCGGTGCTCATCGACGGAACACCGTGGATCTCGGCGAAACAATTCGATGGAACGACGAACTGGACAACCATCCGGGCAGCGGAACTCGGGTCCATCTCCCTGTCTGCTGGCGTGCACCGTCTCACGGTGTCGAGCGATTCCACGAGGGTGGCTCTTGATCTCTACGGCTTGGTGGTCACCACCACTGATGGTCCAGTCGCGTGCACCTCGCTGACGACATCGTGCACCGTCACCGGTCTGATCAACGGTGCGAGCTACACCTTCAAGGTCATTGCCACCAACTTCAATGGTTCCAGTGCCGCCTCGGCAGCTTCGACGGCCATAACCCCTGCGACTGTTCCGGGTGTACCGACATCGGTGCAGGCCACGTTGGGCACCGATGGGCAACCCGTCATCTCCTGGGTCGCATCGCTCGACACCGGGGGTGATCCGGTCAGTTCCTACACCGTCTCCGGTTTCAGCGGCTCACGGAGTCTCGGTGCGGTGACTTGTGTGCAGATCACGACGACTTCCTGTCGCGCGACAGGTCTGTCCTCGGGCGTGTCGTATTCCTTCTCGATCACTGCTACGAATCGAGCGGGGACAAGCTCGGCATCGGCGCAGAGCGATCCGATTCTGCCAGTGACGAGCCCGGGTGTTGTGACCTCGGTCGCGGCTACCTCGAACTCTGATGCAACCTCGAGGGTGACCTGGGTGGCCCCGGCCGACACCGGTGGCTCAGCGATCTCGAGTTACGAAGTGGTCGCCACTCCAGGAAATATCCGCTGTCTCTCCGGTAACGCCGACCGGTACTGCGACGTATCGGGGCTGACAAACGGGGTCACCTACACGTTCGTTGTCTATGCGAGTAACTCCCTTCTGAAATCCGCTGCCTCCTCCTCAGCGACTGCAACCCCCACTGGTTTGCCCTCCGCCCCTCTCACTGTGCAAGCAACCTCGATGGAGAACGGTCAGTCCACGGTCACCTGGCTCGCACCCACCTCAGATGGCAGTCGGTCGATCACGGGCTACACGGTGACCGCATTCCCCGGCAAGGCGACCTGCTCGCCGAGCGCCGCCTCCGCGCTGAGCTGTGTGGTCTCCGGGCTCGTCAACGGCGGTTCCTATACGTTCTCCGTCGTAGCCAGCAACGCCAATGGGGCCGGCGCGACATCGGTTCCATCCGCCGTAGCTATCCCCGCCACGCGTGCAACCGCTCCGACGGGCGTTCGGACAACCTTTGGTAACAGAGAAGTGACTGTCTCATGGACAGCACCCACCACCGACGGTGGCACGGCCATCATCAGATACATCGTGACGTCCACGCCGAGTTCGTTGACCTGCACCACGCTTGCAACAACTTGCATCGTCACCGGCCTCCGCAACGGGACCACCTACACGTTCACAGTCCAGGCGGAGAACAGAATCGGTCTCAGCGAATCCTCTGTGGCGTCTGCTGAAGTTATTCCGGCCCAGGTGCCGGGGGAACCCACGAGTGTGGCGGTCACGGTTGCGGACGCTTCCGCGACGATCAGATGGGGTGCTCCGACGATCACCGGTGGTTCTGCGAGCACCGGCTATGTCGTGTACCAAGACGGCAACGCGGTCTCCTGCGTGTCAGAAAGGGCTAACAGCTGTGTCGTTTCCGGTCTCAGAAACGGGACCTCGTATCTCTTCTCCGTAGCTGTCACCAACAAGGCCGGCACTGGCGTCGCTGCCGCTGCTGCCGCTCCAGCTGTTCCGTTCACGCTGCCTAACGCACCTCAGATCTCCAATGTTGCCGGTGGTGACATGAGCGTCACCGTGAACTGGACGTCAATGGGTACCGGCGGATCGCCGATCACTGGGTATTCCGTGCAGGCCTACGTCTCCGGCACCGCCGACACAGGCAAGACCTGCACGACGACCGGGGCCACCAGTTGCATCGTCTCATCGTTGACGAACGGGGTTACGTACACATTCAAGGTGACCGCCACCAACGCCAGAGGAAAATCAGCGGAGTCCCTAGCCTCCGGAGAGTCCATTCCTGCTGGTCGGCCGCCAGCGCCCACCGGCGTCGTCGCCACGTCCAATGTTTCGTCGAGCAGCGTGGTGAGTTGGACTGCCTCGTCCAATACCAACGGACCGTTGATCGGGTTCGTCGTCACCGCATCACCAGGTGGTGTCACCTGTTCTGCTGGGCCAGCAGATCGCAGCTGCACCGTCACCGGTCTCACCAACGGTACGTCGTACTCATTCACTGTCCGAATGAAGAATCCTTGGGGATTCTCGCTCGAGTCGAACACCGCCTCGGCCACTCCTTCCACGGTTCCGGGTGCTGCGCGGATCATGGGCGTGGTCGTCGCAGATGCGAAGGCGACCGTGACATTTGCAGCCCCGACGTCGAACGGTGGTGCAGCGATCACCGGTTATACAGTGACGTCGACTCCCGGTGGAAAGACATGCACCACGACATTGCTGAGTTGCGATGTGTCTGGTCTCACCAACGGCACTGCGTACACCTTCACTGTGACCGCAACGAACGCATCGGGAAGTGGTAGTGCCTCGAGCGCTTCCGTCGCTGTTACTCCGGCGGGTCCGCCCTCAGCTCCCACCGGCGTTACCGCCAGCGAGGGCAACGCTTCCGCAACCGTGAGTTGGACGGCGCCAACAAGCACCGGAGGCGCCGCCATCTCCTATATCGTGACTTCAAGTTCTGGCCGAACATGTGCCACATCAGGTCTCACCTGCACCCTTTCGGGCCTGGCGAACGGTACCGGTGTCACATTCACTGTGAGGGCCGTCAACTGGGCTGGTGGAAACGACTCAGTGGCGAGCGGCACCGTGACCCCGTCAACCGTTCCGGATCAACCCAACGCTCCGACTGTCGAGGTCGGCGACGGAAAGCTGACTGTCAAGTGGGAAAAGCCTGACGGCGGTGGCCGGGCTATTTCCTCATACACGCTGACAGTCTGCACAGGAACGACGTGCTCCGATATCGCCGCCGGGGACAACTCAGCGCGGTCGATTCTCCTGTCGGACCTCACCCTTGGGTCGGACTACGTCTTCAAGATCCGAGCCTCGAACCTCAATGGAGCCGGGTTGTCCTCGCTGGGCTCGCTCCCCGTGACGGTGCAAACGTTCAAGCCTGCAGCACCGACAATCACTTCAGTCGTGCCCGGTCGGAGGTCAGCAACCATCACGTGGACCGCAGGAGCGACCACCGGTGCGACGGCGAAGACCTACACCGTGACTGCAGGTTCACTCAGCTGCACGACCACTTCGCTCAGCTGCACGATCACGGGAATGACTCCTGATACTGAATACAGCTTCACTGTTGCGGGAACCTCGGGAACGCAACAATCGGATTCATCGGCGGCCGTGAATGCCACGCCACAAGCAGATCCCGGCAAGGTCGGTGACGTCGCGCTCACCATCGCGGACACAAAGATCACTGTCACCTGGACAGCGCCGACTGCAAACGACGGACGAACGATTTCGGGTTACACGGTTGTGGCATCCACTGGTACCGAATGCACGGCGGCAGTCACGCCTCGTACGTGTGAGTTCAGCGATTTGAGTAACGGCACCCAGTATTCGTTCGTGGTCTATACGAAGTACTCAGGCGGTTCAATGGGTGTCGGGAGCGAACCCGTGTACGGAGTTCCTTCAAAGGTCCCGAGCGCACCATTGATCGTCTTCGGTTCACCTACCGCAACCACCATCTCCCTCAGATGGGTTGCGGGTGCATCAGATGCGCCGATCACGAAGTATGAAGTGGTTGATTCGACCGACACGTACAAATGCGAGTCCACGACTACGTTCTGCACCGTCGCAGGTATTCCGACAAATTCGGATCTTCTCTTCAAGATCCGAGCCACGAATGGTGCCGGAACGGGTGCATGGTCGAGCAACTGGACAGCTCCGAGGGCCGAGAAATTCCTGTGTTTGACTCCCCAGAACATCTCGGTCGTACCGACTTCCGGAGGATTTACAGCATCCTGGACCTTCCACCACGGAACTGTTACCGATGAGAACCAAGACACACGCGGTGATGGATACAGGTGCGATAAGGGAGACAGCGTTTATCCGGATGATCGAGAAGTGGTCGTGAAGGTCACGCCTGTTGATTCGACGGGCAAGGCGGACAGCACCAAGACCCAGCAGTGGACCATTAAGAAGGGCAGCACGGCGGATGCCACTATCACCAAGTCGGGATTAGTCGCGGGTGCATATGCAATTTCGATCTCCGAAACCCCCATGATGAAGAAGCTATTTCAGTACCGCCAGTGGCGGCCTGCGTTTGTGCTTCTCAACATGACCATCGGGGTGGCGCCTGATGTGCCGACGGGTGTCTCGACAACCGTCAAGGGTGGGTCTTCCAACAACCGTGCTGTTCAGGTCTCATGGACGAGACCGGCCGCCGGGGCTGAAGTCCAGAGGTACATCGTCACGTCAAGCCCTGGTGGGTACTCGTGCACGACGGCATCAACGACGTGTGTTGTGTCCGGACTCTCGGGCAATACGAGTTATACGTTCAGCGTCGTCACGGTGAACTCGTGGGGCAGCAGCGCGGCCGTTGCGTCGACTGCAGTCAACTCGGGTGCACCCGGTGATCCGGTCGCACCGAACAATCCCGGAAATGTCACTGTAGGAACGCCGGGGGCAGACGGTTCCGTGACGCTTACCTGGACCGCTCCGTCGGGATCCACGGCGAAGGATGCGATCTCGTACGTTGTGGAGTCCGACCCGTTCGGCCTCGCATGCGCAACAGCTGCGCTTACCTGCACGATCTCAGGGCTGCGGGCGAACACGTCCTATTTCTTCAAGGTGAAGTCAGTTCAGGGGGCACTCGCCAGCGCCGGAGCGTCGTCGACGACCGTCACGTGGGTTGTCGCCCCTGATGCTCCCGCGATCACGTCGTTGGTCCCTGCGGATGGCAAGGTCACCGTCACAGTCCAAGCGCCAGCGAAGACCTATGACTCGACAATCACCGGCTACACGGTGACCGCCTCGACGTCGTCCTCAAGTCTTCAGGGAAGCAGAACATGCAGCGCCACCACGGTGGCAAAGAGTTGTGAGATCACGGGCCTCACCAACGGCGTTGTGTATTGGTTCACAGCTGTCGCCACCGTCAGTGCAACGGTTTCCAGCGCGGCATCTGTCGCCAAGTCTCAAACACCCGCCGGTGCTCCCGGCACGCCGACCGCTGTGACCGCAACGTCAGGCAATGCGCAGATCAGCGTCAGCTGGACGGCAGCAACCGATAACGGATCGGCCATTCGGTTCTACACAGCGTCTGCAAAGGATGCATCAGGAAATACGAAGTCCTGTGTGCCGGCGAGCGTTTCCCAAACCTCGTGTGCCATCACCGGACTCACGAACGGTGTGGCGTACACGGTGTCAGTCATCGCCACGAATGCCGTCAAATCGGGTTCTGCAGGATCTGCCACTGAACGGGTGACCCCTGCAACAGCCCCCGCAATGCCGATCATCTCGTCGGCCGTCGCTGGTGCTGGTTCGGTCCAACTCACCTGGACTGCACCCGCCACCGGTGGGTCAGCGATCATTGGTTACACAGTGACCCCGTACGTCGGAGCGAACGCTCGGACATCCTTCGAATGCGTGCTGGTGAATCCCTGCACCGTGACAGGGCTGACCAGCGGAACCGCCTACACCTTCACTGTCAAGGCGAAAAACGCCGTTGGCACAGGTTCGGAATCGGTGGCATCGAATTCCGTGATACCCGTCCTCGCTCCGCCGGATGCACCGGTCATCACCCAGATCGCCGTCAAGTCCCAGACTGAGGTGTTGGTCGCGTGGACTGCTCCATCAGCGAACGGCGGCGCTATCTCTGGCTACACCGTGACTGCGGTCGGTGGATCCTCCTCGATTACGCCGTGCACCACCACGAGTGCGCTCACATGCACAATTTCGGGGCTGACGACGGGTACCAGTTACACGTTCTCAGTGACCGCGACCAACGCCGCCGGCACCGGTTCGGCCGGGACAATGACATCGACTGCCGGTCTTGAATTTGCCCCCGAATATGCAAATGGCGTCAGGTTCGTGGCCAAGACGCTGCAATTTGATTCGGTTCTAGGTTTCGCCACTGGCATCACCATGATGACGATCCAGATCACAGGGACCACGTCGGCCTCGATCCCGGTCTTCATCAGGATGAAGTCGATGAGTGACTGGAGCGTGAGTCTGATCCCGAGTCAGGTGAGCACGCCGATCACGCCGGTCGCCGGTTTGACCACTCCTGCGCCCACCGGAGTCTCCGCTATCAGTGGAAAGAATTTCGTGGCCCTGAGTTGGATCGCCTCTGCTGGATCCTCGGCCAGCCAGAAGTATCTCGTGAAGGATTACGACAACTGGTACTTCTGTCTGACATCAACCACGAGTTGCATCATCTCGGGACTCGACTCGGTCACGAACTATTCGTTCACCGTCACCCCCGTTGTTGAACCCTCGGGCAGCGAAGTCTCGTATCGCAAGGGTGCGGCCAGCACATCCGTTTCGGTGACGACGTCATCGGAAAGTTGGACCATCCCGGTCGGATCAATTGGCATCTTCAAGCCCGTTTCGATGGTCCATACGTCGGTCGACTCGTCGTATGTCTTCCAAGGCACGATCGCCCTCGATACCTCTGGAGCGCAGATCCTCACGGCTGAGTACATCTGGTGGGGTCCGAGTACGACCGCTGGTGGTTCGTGGAGTCTCACCTCAGTCGCCGTTCCCGATAAGCCAACTGGGCTCCACATCACCAGCAACTCGACAACGCAGGTGACGGCGAGGTGGAATGCGGCGGCTGACAATGGTGCACGCATCACGAGCTATGTCGTGACCGCATCGCCCGGCGGCAAATCCTGCACCACGCTTGCCACCTCGAACACCGCCGCCCCGACGACCTGTGTGGTCACTGGTCTTGTGGCCGGAACCACCTACACGTTCACTGTGGTTGCCGTGAACTCGCAGGGCGCATCGGTGTCATCCGCTATCACCACGCCGGTGACACCCCAGTTCTTGGCGCAGCCGCCTGTTGTTCCGGTTCCGGTCAACCCGGTCGCTGTGGGAGGAGTGGGCAGCGCGCTCGTTTCCTGGAGTGCGCCCGCAAATAATTACGGTGCCTCTGTGAAGCGGTACGAAGTTCGGAGTGTTTCTGCGACAGGGGCGAGCGGGACTCTGACGGACTCGGTCACGCACCCCTGCAACACAACTGGACTCTCCTGCACGGTGACGGGCCTGGTCGATGGCGTTCGCTATTGGTTCGATGTGCGGGTCGTCGTGGGCGATGCTGCCACCACGGCGGGTGAATTCTCTTCCGGAGATGTGCGCTCGAATTGGGTGACCTCCGGCTTCATGTCGATGCCGGATCCTCAGGTTCCGTCCGCTCCGAGTGGCGTCACCGTGGCATCGGTGCCCGCCAATCCCGATGGGATCGCAACTCCGAATGCAATCATCAGGTGGACAGCTGCCGCAGACAATGGTTCGACGATCACGTCGTATCGGGTCGAAGGTTTCAAGCGGGCCACCCCGGCCGCCAGCACGCCGACAGTTCCCGGAGCTATTGAGGCCATGAACACCCGGTTGCTGTGTGAGACGGTAACCCTGTCGTGCACGATCCCGAACCTCGCAGTGGGCGCGTATTACACCTTCACCGTTTCGGCGATCAATCGGGTCGGCGCCACCGCCTCCGCTCACTCTTCGATGATCAAAGCCGGCGTTGCCAGTGGGGTTGCCTCACCTGCGACGAATCTGGTGAGCTTCTTCGGAGGTGCCCCGGTTGCTGTCCGGGGTTCGATCACCTGCTGCACGGAGATGGAAGCGACCGGTGTCTCGGCCACGGCGGTCTCGAATGGTTCCTCGCAGGTTTCCTGGACAGCGCTCACCGGTGGTGCATTGTCGGAGTACACGGTGACGTCGTCTCCGGGCGGGCGCGGTTGTAGCTCGGCGACGACGTTTTCGTCGACGAGCTGCATCGTCACAGGCCTGACCAATGGCACCTCGTACACGTTCAAGGTGACTGCCCGGCAGATCACCGGGACCCTGGTCACCGACAGCTTCTCGGCCACTGTTGGCTCGGTCGAGCTCTCGAACATCGTGATGACCTGGCGTTCAAAGCCCATCGGCACGTTCGCCGCTGGCTGGTCGGGTACCGCAGATTTTGAGGTCGGGTTCGGGATCAAAGTGAAGACAACGGTCACGTCCTATACCGGCCCGCTGGATTGGACCTTGACGGCCCTGCAGACCGACAGTGTCCTCGGCGACGTTGAGATGATCCCCGGGGTCAAATGGCCGGCAATCAGCCTCGTCGGCACGGTCGCCAGCGTGAACGGATCCATCTCGTGGAGTCTCGAGTCCAAGCTCAAAGACCTCGATATCAGTTTTGGCAGGCTTCAGAGCCAAGGCACGCTTGACTTCACCATGTTCTCCATCACCAACATGACCATCTCGCTCCGGAATGTTTGTCCGACGCTTACCGGAACCAAGGCGTATGTCTGTCCACGGGGTATGAACACCCTGTATTTGGTGGCGACGATTTCAGTCGTACTCAGGCTCCCGAACCCTGCGGCGACCTCGAACGACCTTCCCTATACCGAGTACTCGACTGATGGCTACCTGGTGTTCGGCCTCATGTCGAACACGCTCACCATTGCCGTGAAGTTCCCGGATGGCGTCGTTGCGAGCGGCGTGACCCTCAAGGGTCCGCTCCTGCAGATGTACACAACAACAGCCCCACCAGTTTCACTGAGCTCCATTCCTTTGATCGGCGTTCCGGGTGCACCGTGGTCGGTGAGCGCAACGAGCGTGCTGAGCGACGGAACGGCAACTGTGCGCTGGATCGCCCCGCCGAACGATGGTGGGACCATGGTTCTCGGCTACACGGTCGTGGCAACCCCGTCAGCGAAGTCGTCAGACACATCGGAGCATCCCGTCGTGACCTGTACGGTCGGACAGGGCAGCTATACCGTGACTCGTGAGGCGGTGAAGACGGCAGCAGATCCTCAGAAGGCACCGAAGTCGACGAGCGTCCGTTCCTCGTCCACAAGCCTCAACACGTTCTGCGCAATGCAAGATCTGGATCCCGGCACGGAGTACACCTACACGGTCACGGCGTTCAACGCTGTCGGCCAGGGTGCTCCGGCTGTTTCTACCGCCGTTGGAAGCGTGTCGATCCTTGGTGCCCTGAAGGGAGCCCGATTCTTCGTCGAGCTCTCCGGTGGTCTCAACCTCGCCGATCTTGGTATCGACATCTCGGTGAAGATGACCTTGGTGCCGCTCGGCGCTGATGGAAAGGCGATGACCGCCGAGAATCCCTGTAAATCGGCAGAGACAGCAAGGACAGCCATCTGCAAGAACATGAAGTACGGATGGGCGGTCATTGCGAACATCGCTTCCGACGCGGGGGCCAAGAAGTCCATGCTCGGCATTGATGGGGTTTCCACAATGGCGTACACGACGATGCCCGCCACCGTGGTCCTGAATGGGATTGAGAAGGAGATTACTGAGAACACCTTCATGTTCGGGGTCACCATGACCCTCACCGATTCCATGCGGAAGGTGCTGCCGGGTGTGGACAAACTCAACGGAGTTTTGACCTTCAAGCCCAGTACCAGAGAGTGGAGCGTCACAGTTAGCCTCGCCACTGGTTGGCAGACCAAGATCGGGGCTGTCAGCTTGGACTTCCTGAGCACCACGGTCAGCGTCGCAGGAGTTGGGCTGATTGCGAAGGCGCTCGAACTCAACCAGGTTGGAAGCATCTCCTTCGCCAACAAGGACGGCTCCTCCACATCGATCCGGGCGACACTCGGATTGCGGATACAGACATCCGGGAGCGTCTCAGTGGGTATCACCGTCACTGGAAACTATGGCGAGCCTGTCTGGGCGAACATGTTCGGCTACAAGGGCTTCGACCTCATGACGATGAGCATGTCAGTCGGAATCGGCGGAGTCCTTCCGGAACTCGGACTCGCCGGAACGGTCCGACTCCCGGCAGACATGATCAGCGCTCTGGGTGGGAAGGCAGCCGTGAAGATGACCGTTGCCGTCAACCTCTCGCAGACCAATCCGTGTGCTGCGTTCGACGTCGAGGCAGTAGACGGTGTGTCCAACGTCGTCGATATCGCCAATGGCTCGCTCACTGCGAAGAAGGTCATGATCGTGGTGGCACCATTCGGTTGCACGATCGGCGCTGGCGTCAGTGCGGTTGTGTATCCGGAAGGCGCATCGGTGAGCTTCGCCGGTTCGTTCATGAAACTCACCGTTGCGGCCAGGTTCTCCATCATCTGGGTTGGCACCACGCTGACAATCTCTGGTGCGATCTCCGTGGGGGCAATCACCATGGGCGAACTCAAGCTGGATGCGTCGACGATCGAGGTGACGCTGAGTACTGGTTTCGCATCATTGCAGTACTTCAAGTTCTCAGGCGGGGCAACCTTGCTTGGAACGAAATCTTCTGTGCTGGCCGAAGCGAGCTACTACCTCGGAACTCCATTTGGTTCTGTCTCTGCCACTGTCAGCATCGCCAATATGACCATCGGTGGATTCGGTCTGAAGGACGTCTACGTCAGGTTCGACCTGAGCTCGACGAATCCGCTGAACTTCTCTCTCGACTTCGGGGCAAAGATCCCGATTCTGCCGGGTGTGATGCTCTCAGCGGCGGGCAAGATCTCGCTCACGCAGATCTATGTGCTCGTCGACAGCACGATCAACTGGGGGTCGTTCTCCGTCGTGGCCAAGGGCACGGTCTACCTCGGCAATTCCAACGGCTCCACCACCTTCTCAGCCTCGGTGACACTCGGCCTCAGCATCCTTGACCAGAACCTTTCCGCTTCGTTGGTTATTGCGACGGATGAGAAGGGGGCGCACTACAGCGCCGAGTACTCGCTGAACTTTGCGCCCTTCGGAAGAGTGAAGCTCACCTTCTACTCAGATTGTGTGTGGGCCGGTTTTCCGAATGGTGCGATCACAGGCGCACGAATCGAAGGCCGCTTCACCTTCGGTGTCCTGTCGGGATCGTTCACTGGCTCTGCAACACTGGGCAGTAACGCATCTGGAAAGCCGACACTTCTGGTCGATTTCACGGTGACCGCAACGCTGGGTATCAGTTGGGCCGCGAATGTGTCTGCCACTGTGCGCTTCTACAACTGCAATGCAACCTGCAAGAGTTACGTCACACCGGTCCTGCAACTGAAAGCCTCGACAACCTGGATGGGTAAAACCGTCGACACCGGATGGCAGTCCATCTCGCTCGACGGCACATTCTCCATCAGCTCTTCGTCAAGCTTCAGTCGCACCAGCGGCACCGTGTACGGCTGTGACACCAGCGACCGGGGCTCCAACTGTGACTCGGATCCAAAGTCCGCAGGACTCCTGCGTTGGCAGGCGTCGTTCTCCGGATCGGCGAGCTTCACCTTCACGCAGAGCGGATTTAGCGTGTCGACATCAGCGAAGGCGCAGATTGATGAGTCGGCTTCGAAGTCAAGCTGCACGAAGTGGGGGGGTGCGAAGGGCGCCGAAATCTGCTTGGAGTATGACTACTCTTGGGGATCATTCGTCAAGAAGGTCGATGTGGATATCAGCATCGATACGAGTAGCGCCGCACTGAAGGCACTTTGGGGCGACCGGACCTTCAGCGCCTGATCGTCGGTGGGATCCGGTTCCCGGGTTCCACCGACGACGCTTGTCCCGACGGTCGTGCCGGAGTGCCCCCATCTAGGATCTGAGCCCAATGGTCGCCAAGAAGCAGGACAAACAACGTCAGCAGAAGCTGCAGCAGCACAACCAGGCGCGGGTTGTGGCTGAGGCCACTGCCGCCCATGCTGCCCGGCGCCGTCGGGTCATGATCATCGCCGGCAGCGTCGTTGCTGTGCTGCTCGTGGCCACTGGTGCGTTCGCTCTCACCCGTGGTTCGTCATCATCTCCATCGGACCCCGAAGCTGCCTCGGGCACGCCTGTCACCACCATCAAGTCCGCCAAGGCTTCTGCACTTGGCGATGACTGTGTGGCCCGCACCGGCACGCTTCCGGCCGGTTCGCCGGAGGTCTATGTGCCGGTCGGTCCTCCGCCCACCGAACTTCAGATCACGGATCTCGCCACTGGTTCCGGGGCCCCGGTTGCCGCAGACGACACGGTCACGGTCAACTACACCGGGGTCGCCTGTTCCACCGGTGCGGTGTTCGATTCTTCTTACGTTTCTGGCCAACCCGTCGTCTTCCCATTGGCCAGTGTCATCAAGGGCTGGCAGGCCGGTCTGGTCGGCATGCTGCCCGGTGGTCGTCGTCTACTTGTCATCCCGCCCGACCAGGCCTATGGGTTGAGTGGCAATGCCACCATCGCTCCCGACGAAACACTCGTGTTCGTGGTTGATCTCGTATCCACGGCGCCAACGCCAGCAGGACAGACCCAAACGTTCACCCCCGGGGTCTCCGAGATCCCGGTCGAGAACGTCACCGTCACGCCGGGTGGCGACACCACAACCACCACGGCGCCGGCCGGCCCGACGACATGCAAACCGTTCGCCGACACGTTGCCCACCGGTGCACCGACTGTTCCGGTTCCCACCGACCCGGTCACGTCCTCGCTCGTGAAGCAGGATCTCGTCACCGGTTCGGGTGCTCCGGTGGCCCCGGGCAGCACGGTCACGGTGCAGTACATCGGCGTGGCCTGTTCCACCGGCAAGATCTTCGATTCTTCGTGGGCCAATGGTTCCCCGGCCACATTCGGACTCAACTCGGTCATCAAGGGTTGGACCGACGGGCTGCCCGGGATGAAGGCCGGTGGTCGTCGACTGCTGGTCATCCCGCCCGATCAGGCCTACGGCCCGCAGGGCACCGGTGGCAGCATCGGCCCGAACGAAACGCTCATCTTCGTCGTCGACATGATCTCGTCGAAGTAAAGGCGGGCTGTTCTCGGTCGGCTTCGTCAGATCCGCATTCAGATCCGGCGATGTCGGCCTCGATGAGTGGTGATCCCTATGAGCACGAGACCACCGAGGAGCAATGCCACGCCGCCTCCAGCGAATGGAACTGTGGAGCGAGTGCCGGTGTAGGGGAGCTCACCGGAGGTGCCGGGATCGATCGGGTCGACTGGGGTCGTCACTGCGCCGGAGGTGAGCGTGATGGAGTTGTTCGAGGGGTCAGGGTCGGCGACGGGCGAACTCACCTCACCAGTGAGGCTCACCGCGCCTTCGCCCACGCCAGTGGTGTCGAGAATGACCGTGACATCCATGGACTCGCCTTTGGTGAGCAGCATCGGGAGTTCGCAGTGGAACGTTGCATCACAGGTGAGCGAGCCAAGGAAGGTCGGATCGGCACCATGTCCCGGGTAGGAAGCGGAGTCAGCGATGTACACGGCACCCGATGGCACGGTGAAGTGCAGAGCGATCGACTCAGCATTCGATGGGCCGAAATTATCGACGGTGAACTGCCACGATGTGCCCGGGCCGGCGGCGAACAGTTCGGGAGCGGTGCCCGTGATGGCGAGATCAGCGAACGGCGCCAGGGTGTAGTCGATGGACGCAGCGTTGTTGGCGCTGTTGGAGTCGACGAGAACGGGTGGAGCTGCGGTATCGGGAGACATCGAGTCGATCGCTTCGGCAGTGACACTTGGTGTCGGAGGTGCCGAAATCCCGCTGCTCACATCGAAGGTGGCAACGAGTTGCTGCGTCTCGCCGACGAGGATCGGGCCCGCATCGCAGACCACGGAAGCTGGGTCAGCAGTGGGGTTGCACGCGCCACCGTTGTTCACATCGGTGAGCGTGAAACCATCCGGCATGGTGAGTCGGATCGGTGTGATCGTGGTGGGGGCGGGGCCGTTGTTGATGATGTTGAACACGGCGCTTCCCGATCCGCCGGGCACCACCTCAGCGGTACCGAACGCGGCGGTCACGGCGATGTCGGCCGACTGGGGTGAGGTCGAACCTTCGATGGTCACTGTGTTGTTGCTCAAGTCAGGGTCGAACGCCGCGGAGGTGACTGATGCCGTCGTCGAGATCGGGGGAGTGGGTACGGGTGACACGGTCACGGGAATAGCGACGATCCCCGAGTTCTCGCCGGGTGCGAACGGACCGGCCACGGTGCAGGTGACAACAGTGGTTCCGGAACAGTCAGGTGAAGCCTCGGCGGTGAGATCGGCATCGAGCGTGATGGTCACGGTCATGTCGATCGCGGTGCTGGGCCCGTGGTTCGTGATGAGGAGGGCGTAGGTGCCCGACCCGCTGCCGGCGAATTCCGTCGGGCTCTGGAGGCCGGAGATCTCGAGATCGGTCTGCGGCTGCAGGGTTGGAGCGAGCGTGAACGTGTTGTTGCCGAGCACGGGGTCGAAGATGGACGACGCGACGGTGGTGGTGAAGGTCTGCACGCCGGTGGCATCGGGAGCGAAATTTCCGGAGATCACGAAGTCATGGGTGGTGCTGGGGGCGAGGTCAGTGAGCGTGCAGGTCATCACGGTTGTTGTGGTGAGGACGCACGCGCTGTCGTCGCTGGTCATCGGCGCGAAGCCAGCAGGCACCGTGACGGTGACGACGGGAGCTTTGGCTGTTGACGGACCGCCGTTGGAGGCCGACACATACAGATCGGTGGGCAGACCGGGAACTGGCGAACTCTGTGAGAGTCCGGTGACCACTGCGAGGTCAGCGCGCACATCGACGCTCGAGGTGGCAGTGGCGGGGTTGTTGGCCGCCACCGGGTCGGTGACCGATGGATTCATGGAGGCGGTGCCGGTGAGAGCGAGCGATGCACCGGAGTCGGTGCGCACCACGCCGGTGATGACCAAGTCGCCACTGTTGTTGCTGAACGCACCGCCGGTGACGTCGAGGAACCCGATACCGCACTGGATACTGGTGGCTCCGTCCACGGTGCAGGAGTCGGGAACCCCGGTGATCTCGTAGTTGGCGGGGATCGGGATATCGAGCAGGACCCCATGGGCCACCGAGGGGCCGAGGTTGGTGACCTTGAACCCGAAGGTGGCAATACCGCCGGGATCCACCGAAGGAGCTACTGCTGACGCCTCCACCGAAAGATCAGCAGTGGGGTTCGTGACATCGCTCACGACGTCGGCGTTGTTGCCGCTGTTCGGATCAGTGGTGGAGGTGGAGACCACAGCCGTGGCGAACATGGTGGCCGACACCCCGGCGTTCACCACGCCGGAGATGGTGGTGGTGGCCGAAGCCCCCGAACTGATCGAACCGAGCGAACACGTGAATGTGCCCGCAGGGGATTCCGTGCAATTGCTCGGGGCAGTTCTGGGTGCATCGAGTTTCGAGGGATCAACAGTGATGACGACCTGTGCTCCGGCCGCGACCGATGGTCCGTTATTGGTCGTGGTGAAACTCCAGGAACCGGTGGTGCCGGGAACGAGCGGAACCGGTGAGACCGAACCGACCACGGAGAGATCAGCAGCAGGTCGCACCACGATGGAACGGGCGGCCACGTTGTTGAGCGTGTTGGGATCAGCGATAGGTCCGGTGACCTGTCCATTCACGGTGAGCGTTCCGTCCACCGTCGCCAGCACCAGCAGTCGGTACGACGTGAAACCGTTGGCGGTCATGGTCGGCACCGGGCAGGTGACCACCCGGGCCACTGCGGTGCATTCGGCGCTGGAGACGAACGACAGGCCCACCGGCAGGGAGATGGTCGCTGTGCCGCCGGAGGTGGTGGGACCGGCGTTGGTGACCACTACGGGTAGGGAGATCTCGGTGCCGGCCAGCGGTGAGGTCGTCACCAAGCCGAACCCGATAGCCAGATCGGCCGAAGCGGTCACGTTCACGGTGACGTTGGCCTCGTAGGTTCCGCCGTTGGCGCTGGCTCGGTAGGTGAAGGTATCGGTGCCGGTGAATCCCGGCACTGGCGAGTAGGAGATCGCCGATCGGGCATTGATGGCGAATGCCGAGCCGTGGGCAGGTGTGGTGACTCCGGTGATGGTCTTCGCCGTACCGAGGTCGTTGGCCAGTGCAGCAATGGTGATCGATCTGGATTCGGTGGTGTCTGCTGTGTCATCCACGCCGACCGGCAGCACATTCACCGTGGAACTCGCACTCGAGGTGTTCCCTGCGATGTCGCGCATGGTGTATGTGAACGATGCCGTGCCGGAAAATCCGGCAGTGGGGGTGAACTGCACCCGGTTGCCGACGATGACGGCGGTGCCGCCCGAGTTGGCGTCGATCGAGACGAGGCTGAGCCCGGCGCCGACATCGTTACCGAGCACATCGACGGTGACAGCAGAGCCGGCATTGGTTGCGATCGTGTCAGAACAGGCACCGGCAGTGAGCGAGAACTCGATGTCGTCAAGCAGGTTGCCCGAACTCGGAATGGCCGTGGTGGTTCCGTCGGATTCGAAGGCGAATCGCGTGGTGGTCTGACCGGCGGGCACGGTGTAGCTGCCGCTGTGTACGGTCCAACCGTTGCGATCGGGCCCGATGAGATTCGCTGTCAGTTTGGGACTTGTGTATGCGAGCGCGGAGCCGGGAACGCCGATGCGCACCCACATCGACTCACCATTGCGGATCGTGGCCTTGTGGGCGATACGCCACACCATGGTGGAGCCGGGCACAGTGGTGATGTCCTGATAGAGCGTTGCCGGCTTGAGGGCATTGAGTTCGGCGAACTGTGATCCGCTGAATGCGTTCACGCCCTGGAACGGGGATCCCCACATCTCGATGATGTTCTCTGCGCTGTTCTTCCATTCGAGCCCGGCCGTCGAGGTGTTGACGAGCGTGTAGTTGTTCGCTGCGACCCGCGGAGCTTCGAAGTCACCGTTGCGCAATCCGATGGTGGTGCCGCAGTTGGGCGACTGGGTGGGAGCGGCGCCAGCAGTAGATGTGACGCCGAAGCCGACGCCGACGCCGGCCGCTGCTGCGATGAGCGCAGCGACGACCACCAACGAAGCTTGACGACTGAATCGGGAGAAGAACATCGTTCGATCGTAGGCGCTGGGGGCGCGTCCAGACCTACTTCTCGGGCCGCCGGAAACCCCGAGCCCGACTGCGCTGTCGTCGGTTGATCAGGTCTCAGTTGATCAGGACTCGGCTGATCAGGACTCGGCTGGGCGCTGCATCGTGGCTGTCTGGATGAAGATCCCCTCGGCCCTCGCTGTCACCGTGCCATCGATGCTGATCGTGCCATGGGTGAAGACCTTGCGACCCTCCACTCGATCGATCCAGCCCTCGAGTACCAGTTCGGTATCGATGAACGTGGGCTTCTCGTAGCGAACCGAGAGCGTTCCGGTGAACCCGCCGAGACCGTGGCACACATTGGTGGCGCCGAGCAGTTCGTCGAACACGAGGGCGATGACGCCGCCATGCACCATGCCGGGAGGACCGTTGTAGGTGGCACCCAGATTGGCGGTGCCATGAAGACGTTCGCCATCGAATTCGAATCGCGCCATCGGTGAGATGGCGTTGAGCGGTCCGACCACGGGGGAGAAGGGGAAGAACTCGCTCGGGTTGGTTCCGGCGAGGCCTTGCGGGCCGGTGTTGACGTTGCTGCGGGCCCCTTGCATCGGCATGCCGTTCTCGCGATACGGGATGAGTAGATCGGCGGCCTCAGCAGCTAGTGCCGCGGCACGCTTCAGGATGTTCTCGGGGGCGTTGACCCGACGGATGCCGGCGATGAGGCCGCGGGTGGCATCGGCGAGATCAGCATGCGCGTCGGGCTCGTCGACAACCCAGCCGGGCATCTCGGTGAAGTCGAAGGAACTCATGCGTTGTACGCCGAGGTCGGATCGGGATCGCTGGCGCCCGGCAGACCCGGTTCGATGCGGCCGGTGAGCCAACCACCGTCGACCACCAGTTCGGTGCCGGTGATGTACGAGGCATCGTCGCTGGCAAGGAACGCAACGGCACTGGCGATTTCGTTCGGATAGCCGATGCGGGCGATCGCCTGATGCGTATAGGGCACGGTCTCGAGCGCTGGATGATTGATGGGGTTGCCCATCACTGTGTTGACGCCACCGGGGTGCACCGAGTTCACCCGGATCCCGTAGCGGCCCCATTCCATCGCCGCGGTCTTAGTCATGCCGCGGGTGGCGAACTTGGAGGCGGTGTAGGAGATGAGACCGTTCTTCGAGGACATGCCGTCGATCGAGGAGATGTTGACGATCGCGCCGCCGCCGGCCTCGCGCATGGCGGGCATCACGGACTTCATACCGAGGAAGCAGCCCACCTGGTTGATGTTGATGACCGCCATGTACTGCTCGAGCGTGGTGTCCTCGATGGCGGACGGGCGGATGACCGCGGCGTTGTTGACGAGCACGTCGATACGGCCACCGAACTCCAGAGCACTGTCGATGAGCGCCGCCCAGTCGGATTCGCTGCTCACGTCGATATGCACGTAACGGGCGGCGGCACCGATATCGGCAGCAACAGCTTCACCCTCGGCGTCGAGCACATCGCCGAGGATGACCTTGGCGCCCTCGGCTGCGAACAGGTGGGCCTCGGCCTCACCTTGTCCCCGGGCCGCTCCGGTGACGATCACGACCTTCCCATCGAAACGACCCATGATTCCCTCTCGAACACGCAGTGTGGATTGAGCGACACCGGCTCCGATGTCCGGGGCGACTCTAGGCGAGGTCATCAAGAACGCCGTCCGAGAAGTATCGGGTCAGCCCACCGCCAGCACGATTGCGACGATCACGCCGAACGCGGCGATCACGGGACGAAGCACACGAGCGGGAATGCGCCGGGCCACATGAGAACCACTCCAGCCGCCGAGCAGACTCATGGGGGCCATCACCGCCACCATCCACCAGTGCACCGGCCCGAACAGAGCGAAGAGCACCAAGGCAATGAGGTTGATGACGAGCGAGAGCGCACCCTTGAGAGCGTTCGTGAGCTGCAGGCTCTTGTCGAGGAAGACACCGAGCACCGCGAGCAGCAGTACGCCGAGTCCGCCACCGAAGTAGGCGCCATAGGCCCCGGCGAAGAACGTGGCGATGGCTAGCGCGGTGAAGCTGCGGGTGAAGCCATCGTGCGGGCGACTCAGCACCCAACGCTGGATGCGCGGTTGCAGCACCAGCAGCACCGAGGCCAGCAGAACCAGGAACGGCACGATCGCGTCGAACACTTTCGATGAGGTGATCAGCAGCACCGCCGCACCTGTGGCGGCGCCGAGCATGGCCACCGGTGTGAGCCGGCGCAGCTCTTCGGGCTCCTCGCGCAACTCGCGGCGGTACCCGAACGTGCCGCCCACGTACCCCGGGAAGATCGAAACGGTGTTGGTGACATTTGCGCTGAGGCGGGGCAGACCGATGGCGAGAAGCGCCGGGAACGACACCAATGATCCGCCGCCGGCGATGGCGTTGATGCCGCCAGCTAGGAAACCACCCCCGGCAATGAGCGCGATATCGGCGGCTGTTGTCATCGGCCGAAGCGTAGTGGTGGGCCCTCGCGCCGAAGGTTCCAGCGTCGTACTGTTGGGACATGCCGACGATCGAAGCGAACGGGATCACCATCTATTACGAAGAGTTCGGTGAAGGTCCGCCGCTGTTGTTCTTCAACGGTTCGTTCTCCACGCTCGCCACCAGCCGACCACTGGTGCAGGTGTTCGGTTCGCGCCTGCACACCGTGGCCCATGATCAACGGGGTCTCGGAAAGACCTCGATCCCTCCCGGCCCGTACTCGATGGCCGAATACGCCGCCGATGGCCTCGCCCTCATCGATGCACTGGGCTGGGACACCTGTCGTGTTGTCGGCATCAGCTTCGGTGGCATGGTGGCCCAGGAGTTCGCGGTCACGAATCCCGATCGGGTCGAGCGCCTGGCTCTTCTGTGCACCTCGCCGGGTGGTG
>Ga0164295_10000686_pt1 | contig 28357 bp, 35 predicted proteins | sample GEODES006metaG_FD_111798 | JGI IMG/M metagenome (GOLD analysis project Ga0164295, IMG submission 111798) | Oligotrophic lake water microbial communities from Sparkling Lake, Wisconsin, USA - GEODES006 metaG | ecosystem: Environmental > Aquatic > Freshwater > Lake | place: USA: Sparkling Lake... | reverse complement strand
TTTATAAAAACTGACATTTCTTTTGTTTTACAAATCTGCAGAACAAACATGGGTATTCCAACATTTTTTAGGTCTATTCTTCAAAATAATAAAAGCATCATCCAAGGAGCCGTTGCCGATGGAGTCGTCGATTATTTTTTTATCGACTTTAATTCGCTCGTTTATAACACTTGGTACAAGATACGCAAGACGATTAAAACACAAGATGAAAATATCATTCATGATTCGCTAATTTCAAGTACCATTCTCACAACATGTCATATGGTGAATGATATTGTTCAGCCAAAGAAATATGTCTATATTTCCATGGACGGCGTTGCCCCACGAGCCAAGATGGTCCAACAACGCTCACGACGATACAAGTCTGTACAGCTAAAAGAAATTATAAAAGCAAAAATGATGGAGCTAGATATGGAAAAAGAAATTGAGTGGGATCCGAGTCCTAATATTTGTCCAGGCACCAAATTTATGGAAAAACTATCCGCGGCATTTCGTACTGCAATGAAACATGGCAAATTTAGCTGTCAAGTTTTGCTTAGTGATGTAACATGCCCAGGAGAAGGGGAGCATAAATTTTTGAAAAGAATTCGGATGCTGCATCAGGCAGCAGAAACTCAAGACGATGGTGTTGTCATTTACAGTCCCGATGGAGATATGATTTCTCTGGCGTTGCTGACGCACAAGAATAACACGCGAATTATGAGAATTCCAGAACCCAAATCTCCGCTTGAAGCGCGATTTTGCAAAGACTTTGAATTTATTTATTGTGATTTGAATCAGGTTCGCGCTGATTTTTTCAAACAGTTGACGGAAACTTATCAAACAGACAAAATTGATGATTTGCGTATTCTCAACGATTATAACTTTATGCTATTCATGGTAGGAAATGATTTTGTACCGTCACTCCCTTTTCTCAAGATTCGATCGGGCGGGCTTGACTTACTCATTAAAATCTATAATCAAGTTCGTCCTCAAATTCAAGATTACTTGATTGATTATGATCCAGTGACTCAAAAAATACCCAAAATTCATAACGAGTTTTTTCTTAATATTGTATTGACATTGTCCAAGATGGAAAATGGGGAAATGATGAAAGAATATAATCAAATTTTACAAGAACAAGGAGGCGGGTCCAATAATAAGCGTGCACGAGATGAAGAATCCATGACACCTTTGCAAGTTTTTCAATCACGTTTTGAACACATGTGTTTCTTTAACCCCAAGCATCCTGAAGTAGACAAGTATAGACATCTTCCTAATCTCATCAATTATCATGCACCTAAACATGAATGGAAGGCTCAATATTATCAGCATTTTTTTGGTGTTAATGCTGCTGACCCTAAAGAATATAATGATGCACGAACCAAAATTGTGACGAATTATTTTGAATCATTAATGTTTACTCTTAAATATTATTTGTGTGGATGCCCGTGCTACGATTGGAGTTATGAGTATCGTGCTTCACCCATTCCATCTGATATGTATACGGTTTTGTCTAAGCATCATTTTGATTTGAATTCCATTACCTTTCAAAATAAACAATCCTATTCCCCGTTTGAGCAACTAATGTTTATTTTGCCGCCACAAATGAGTTTTTTATTGCCAGCACCACTACGCGAAATTATGACCAATTCTAAATTAGGATGTACAGAGTATTACCCTACAACTTTTACGATTGACGCGCTTGCAGGTGTAAAATATATTTATTCAGAAGCGGTGTTGCCTGAGATCGATTCAAGCAAATTGCGTACTGTGATTGCTTCTTATGTGAATCAATTAACCGAGGAAGAAAAGAAGAGAAATACAAACTCTGCAAAATTGGTGTACATTAAAAAAGTTGGTTAATTATAGGATGAGTTTTGTCTATCGTTATATATATTTACTTGATCAAGGTATTGCCGCTCCTTATGTAGGATTACCGTGCACTCCAGATAGTATTAATAATGTTAATACTTTTGTTCCTACAACACCACCGGTACCAATATATTTACCAAATGCTGGAGATGTAGTAGATTTGCCAATTATGAATTAAAATTTGGATGAATATATATATTTACATATATATATATATACTAATGCCTAGACTTTACAGAAACAAGGTAAGACAACAACCACAACCACAATCACAACCACAATCACAACCACAATCACAACTACAATCACAACCAATTGAATTACAACAAATTCATCAACAATTGAATATTATGTATGGCTCATTTAACGATGAAATACCCGAACAACAAATGGTAATAAGATATTTAAATGGTACAGAAAAAGTTCTTGAAATTGGAGGTAATATTGGAAGAAATAGTCTAGTAATCAATTATATTTTAAAAGATAATAAAAACTTGGTGGTTCTTGAATCAGACCCTTCAATTGCCGAGCAACTATGTGAAAATCGAAATTTAAATAATTTTAATTTTCATATCGAAAGTTCCGCTTTATCCAAAAGAAAATTAATTCAAAAAGGATGGGATACGATTGTTAGCGATGAATTAATGGAAGGATACAAATTTGTAAATACAATAACATTTCATGAATTAATTGCAAAATATAATATTAATTTTGATACATTAGTAGTTGATTGTGAAGGTGCCTTTTACTATATTTTATTGGACATGCCAGAAGTATTGTCTAATATTAATTTAATCATAATGGAGAATGATTATCTGGATATAAATCATAAACATTATATTGATAGAATTTTAATGGAGAACAATTTTCATCGAGATTATGTGCAAGGTGGAGGCTGGCATCCTTGTGCTGATAATTTTTTTAAAGTGTGTCCTTGTGCTGATAATTTTTTTGAAGTCTGGAAGAGAAACTAATAAAAGTTTGCAAAACACCAAGTAAAAAGTTATAAACGCTTGCGACAAAAAATTGATGAATTTCCCAGACATTTTATTATTTTATTACAATAAAACCACAACTCTTATCAAATAATAATAATGGGAATCAAAAATTTACACAACTTTTTACGGAAATCATGTCCGAATGTATATAGTACAATACCAATATCCAAATACGCCTTTAAAAAAATTGCTATCGATACTTCAATCTTCATGTGCAAGTTTAAAAGCTCGAATGGGAACAACTTTATGGACTCTTTTTTACATCTTATTAGCGTTCTTCGTTATAATGAGATTCATTTTGTCTTTGTTTATGACACAAAAGCTCCTCCAGAAAAAGATCAAGAAAAAAAGCATCGTATTGAAGCACGAGAGAAAAATAAAATTCGAGTTGGTAAAATTATGGATACTTGGTTTAATTTTAAGCAAGAGCAAGGTTTATCGGAAGACAGTATTCTTGAAAATACAGATAAAATTGAAGATGAGGTTTTATCATCTTTTATTGCAAAATTGCTCGATGAAAATGGAAAAGTTACTATTCAAAAGATTGATACAGAAATTTACAAACTTAAAAACACTCTTTTATCAATTCGCACCGAAGATTTCATTTTAACGAAGCAATTCTTCAAGGCGTGTAATATACCTTTTATTGATGCAGAAGGAGAAGCGGAAGCAACATGCGCTGCTTTAGTCAGGCAAGGAATTGTCGCTGCTGTCCTTACAGAGGATACAGATGTATTGGCTTATAAAGTACCAATTATGTTACATAAAATGGATGTTGCCGAGGGATCTTTTGTTGAAATTGACTATGAAGAGATTTTGACACAATTGAAATTTACTTCTGCGCAATTTTTAGATTTTTGTGTAATGTGTGGAACTGATTATAACACGAATATTTTCAAAGTTGGTCCCGATAAAGCCTACAAGCTTTTACAACAATATGGAAGCATTGAGGCGATTGCAGAAGCGAATCCAACTTTAAATATTGCAAGTTTGAATCATGAAAAGACGCGGAGCTTGTTTGAACATCCAATTGTTGTAAATACAATTATTCCTTATTGTGGTTTTCCAAATAAAACCGAGTTGGAAAATTTATATTTTATCAATAATTGTCGATTTGATCTCGAAAGATTATATAGCAATTTTAATACAAGCATTTTTCATGAATTTGAATTCAAAGCAACAGAGTCGAATGATTCAAATGATAAAAGAAAGCCACTTTTATTGCAAAAATAATTTTGGTACCCATGGGTGTCAATTTAAACAACTGGAAGAAAATGATAAATTAGGATATTTATAATAAGTTGTATAATTAAAGCTTTTTAATAATTGCAAGGCGTCGTCATCATTGACATGAATAAATGTTTCATAATCTCTCACGATAATAAACATTGTTAAATAATCCATGCCTGTAATAATAATATAATTATCATTAATATATTTTAAAGCTAGATTTGGTGCAATCGATGAACTTGTACCAAGAATAGGTGATAATAACAGTATAGAATCAACACCATTTATCGCATTATAAACGCGTGTTTGACTGGTCACTAAATTTTTATTATCATGCAATATTGCTGATTTTGTAATGTTTACATTATTATTCTTGGGGTTTACAGAAATTTCTACAGTTACACAGTTCCAGTCAATTTCTGTACTCTCTTGAACATATTTACTACTATACATTTGGATCCATGACCCGTTTAAAAAGGAAACATTGACAACAGATTTTGGTTCCAGAATACGGCTTGAAGCAATAATCGGAAATAATAAAAATAAGACTTTTGAAAATTTCATTTTTATTTAAAAAATTTCGTTTTTAAATGAAAAAAAAATATTAAAAAAAAAAAAAATTGTCATTCAATAAAATAAAGGAAAAATGCCATCAACTAGCCAAACAAAATGCCCTGTTCCATTACCTTCCCCTTGCGTCAATACCATTGCCGACCCTAACTTCATAGTAGTCCCCACTGGTGGATGCTGGGCTAGAGCCGACTTTGCCGAAATTATCAACAGAACTGTCATTACCAAATCCATCGTTGCCATCGACTGCACGGATACCGCTAACCAAACTGGTGGTCTCCCCCAACTTATCGTCGATGCTTCCAATGTCATTGTTAACCAAGGTGCTTCCAATGACCTTTTGTCCGCTAACTTGGACAAACTTGTAAGCTGCATCATCAACAACAACGGTGTTATCTCCCCCTCTGACCCAGTTGTTAGTGCTTATGTATACGAGTACAACACCCAAAAGGTTATTGCCACCTCTACTGCCCCCACCAGCTTGATCCCCACTGACTTTGCCGCCAAGTTCGATGTCTTGACCAGAAGCGGAGGAAAACTCAACAGTCTCATCACCTACGAGACTCTCCTCGCTACTCCTTCCACCTGGTTCGAATTTGTCGCTCCCGATGTCACCGACCCCACTAACCAAACCTATGCTTACAGATTCGTCTCTTACGCCAGCGAATTCTACAGACTCGTCATCAATGTCCGTCTTACCCCTGTCCCCGTCCTCTACCCATGCGCCATTCTCGAGAGCTCTGAGGAATCCGTCGATGTCTGCTGCGAGGAAGATGAGTGCAACACCATCAACTTTTGCCAATGGTCTGTCCTCTAAACAGTTTAGTTTATACTTAATAGTTGGTAATCAAAAGCTTTTAGCAAAAACAATTTTTATAAAAAATTGTTTTTTATATCTCTTGGCACATCAATTATCATATGAATAATAGTTTTTTGCATTCATCTTTCCAGAATTTATCATGCTTGCTAGACAATTTTTGTATTTAGTACTCAATTCTCTATTACAATTATTTACAGTGTATTTTTGCCAATTTCTTGATTCAGCTTCTAAAGCTTTAATTTCTTGAGCGAGTGCTTTATTGTTGTTATTAAGATTATTGATCATTCTGGCATTTTGTTCTTGTTTAGCTTTTTTCGCAGCAAGTTGTTTGGCAATTCTAGCATTTTCTTTTTCTAATCTTCTTTTTTCTCTTTGCTCAATTTCATAATTAATTAATTCACTTTGAAGTGCCTCGTGGCATTCGGTTCCTGGGAATGCTGTTCTTGCTTTTCCAACTTGTGTAGGTCTATCATTCACATTTATTTCTTCAATAATTGCGTCAATTTCTTCAGGAGTATATTTTCTTGAACTAAACATACTCTTTTTTTTTGCTTTTGTTGCGAGACAGTTTCTGTATCTAGGAAAACTCATTTATTATAAATAATTTTTTTTTGAAAATTATACCAACTTGCCTTGACACTCTTTCCCACTACAATCAGCAAATGGAAAAGTATTGGGTGTTATACAAGCTTCCGTGGTGAGTATCAATCCATTTTCATATTGAAATTCCATAAAAAACGCTGTCCATTGTTGACTGTTGGCCCCAGAATATTCATATGGATATTGAATTTCTTGGTGTTTATACAAGACTTTAAGATTTGTACAATAGTCTTGATAAGAAATTCCACAAGAACAAGGATTATTCAAATTTAGAATTCTGAAATCTCGGCGCTCGGTATCACAGGTCGTTGTATACCATAATAGCACTTTTTTTGGCTGTACAGAACTTTTTGCTGAAATGAATGATTTATCCCAATCAATAGTCCACGACAATTGAGGTAATTCGACTTGGTCAAAGATTTGAGTTACCCACACAGCAATGGAAGGAAGCGCTTCTTCGAAACCTGTTGCCATGGAATGATCCGCGTTTTGTACAACGAGACGATTCTTTGGTTCAGGTAATTTGTCCCACCAAAAATAGGTATTATCCATCATGAAAAATTCATCATTTCCTGCATTGACGACCAATTTTGGCATTGCATATCGATCAATATAAGAATAGGGGTCCTCAATTTCTGCCAGGAGCAACATCTCTGGTGTATCGATTTTTTCAAGAATATTAAAGTTCCAGTAATCTTTAAACGCAAAAGTCCAACCTCCATAAGATTTATACATGTGATGAATAGATGGCAACATATTCAACATATCCATGACAATTGGAACGGCGCCAATGACTCGATTATCGGTAGCTGCGGTTGTATAAGTTGTCCAACCGCGTTTAGAAGCACCCATTATAATAAATTGATGATTTGGAACAGCTGGAAATACCGATTCGACCATATCCATACAACGAATGACTGATTTTGTCATTGGTAGTCGCATAGGCCATTCTTTTGACTTGGATGGATTTTCTAAAAATGTCGACCAAGTTGCGGCAATTGCATCATCTTCACTTCTCGGTTTTCGTTGAGGATCGTTATAAAAAATTATGGGTTGATTGGGAACTTGATATAAAATTGTCACAATCGAATTTGTTTTCAGGGCAAGGTCACTTCCTAATAAAACTTGTTCGTTTTTATGATTGGGAATGTCATCGGTATTATGTCCTCCTCCAATAAAAAGGATAGACTTGTCCTGATATTTTAAATGATGAGGAATAATCAAGACGACATGATGCCACCATATGCTACGTGAAACAATAGAATCATTGAGCCATTGTTGTGAAGTCATATTAAAGACATGTCCATCCCATCCAACACCTTTGAGAGAGTCAATTTTTTCGTATACAAAATGTGAATCAGGTTTGGCGATGTAATCATCCAGAGCTGTACCAGATGCGACAGGAACAAAAAAAATTGTAACTAGGGCAATGAAGCATTTTAAAATCATTTTTGAAAAAACATTTTAATTTTTTAAATTGATTTTAAAATTATTCGACGTCGGCAGAGACACGAACAACACCGTAAGGAGTAGATAGAGTACCAATGCGTCTGGCGACATAGGATTGATCACCTGAGACAGATGTTGAATAGTAGGATTGGTATCCGTAACCGGTAGGTTCCATCAACAAAGCGGTCATGATGGAGGCGCGAGTGTTGTGGTTGTCGTTGATGGGATTGGTGTAAGTAATGGATGATCCACTACCAGAAATTGAAGGAATGCTTAAAGTAGATCTAGCAAAGGTATTAGAAGTACCTTTAGAAGAGTCATATAACACATTACCACCTGGGGCAGTGATTAAAAGACGAGGACTGTTTGTTCCATTATCAACAAGAGAAGATGGAGCATCGGTGACAAATTGGTTTAATGTAGCGACGGTGGTAGTATATGTTGACGATGCCAATAAACCTTCAATAATGGCTTCCCAGTAGGCTTCGGATTGAGAATTAACCCATCTGGTCAATTGAATGTACAAAGATCTTTCTGCGGGAGTAGCAGAGGTAGGGATAAGATTCAAGAAGGAAGGGGATGAATTAACAGTAGCGTTTGGTACAAGAGGGGGACAGCAGTTTAAATAATTAACCATTTCTACAATTAACAAAGAAAATAATTTTCTGAAAAAAAATTTTCAATCTAAAAATTATATTAAATTAAAAAAAGAATAAATTTTTATTATATAATAATAATGAATATTCCTTGCCAAATTAAACATGAAAAATTATTACAATGGATATCCGATATTTCTTTTTTAACCAAGCCTGATTCAATATATTGTTGTGATGGGAGTTTGGAAGAATTTAATAATTTTTGTCAATCTATGGTTGATTCAGGTACGCTTATTCGTTTGACATCGCCTGAACGGAAAAATTGTTACTTGGCGCGTTCTGATCCAAATGATGTGGCACGTGTAGAAGATAGAACTTTTATTTGCTCTAAGCGCTCAGAGGACGCTGGTCCTACCAATAATTGGACCAATCCTGCTGAAATGCGTGCTACTTTGAATCATCTTTTTGCGGGATGTATGAAAGGTAGAACTATGTATGTGATACCTTTTTGCATGGGTCCTTTAGATTCAGAGATCGCACAAATTGGTATTGAGGTTACCGATAGCCCCTATGTCGTCTGTCATATGTATTTGATGACGAGAATGGGGACGCGTGTACTAGAAAAATTAGGGACTGATGGAAGTTTCGTACCGTGTGTGCATTCCGTTGGAAAACCTTTGAGCAACAATGAAAAAGATGTAGCATGGCCACATAATCCTACAAAATACATTGTACACTTTCCAGAAACTCGAGAAATATGGTCTTTTGGTTCTGGATATGGGGGAAATGCATTATTGGGGAAAAAATGTCTTGCACTACGAATTGCTTCCGTAATTGGTCGTGAGAATGGATGGCTAGCAGAGCATATGTTGATTGTTGGGATAACATCTCCAATCGGGAAAAAGTATTATATTGCTGGTGCATTTCCATCTGCCTGTGGTAAAACAAATTTCTCCATGATGATTCCACCACCCGAATTTGAAGATTGGAAAATCACAACTTTGGGAGATGATATTGCATGGATTGTGCCTCGCCGCGATAAGGAAACAAGCGATATGCGTTTATACGGAATGAATCCAGAATCTGGATACTTTGGTGTTGCTTGTGGAACAAATTGGGAAACAAACCCAAATTGTATGGCCTCGTTACAGGAAAATGTAATCTTTACCAATGTCGCGCTCACGGATGATGGAGATGTTTGGTGGGAGGGAATGACAAAAACACCCCCAAATCATTTGATTGATTGGCAAGGAAATGATTGGACACCAGGTTGTGGACTCGCTGCCCATCCGAATGCTCGTTTTACAATGTCGTGTCAGAATAACCCTTGTTTGGACCCTGAATGGAATAATCCTGATGGAGTTCCGATAGACGCTTTTATATTCGGGGGTCGTCGCGCCAATACGATTCCACTGGTGACAGAAACAAAAACTTGGCAACACGGAGTTTATTTTGCCGCAAACTTGAGTTCAGAAATAACTGCAGCAATCAAGGGAACCGTGGGAACAGTAAGAAATGATCCATTTGCCATGATCGCCTTTACAGGTTATCATATGGCTGATTATTTCCAACATTGGCTAAATATTGGTCAACAGCTTGGTGAAAATGCGCCAAAAATATTTCTAGTGAATTGGTTTCGGCGAAATAAGCAAGGCAAGTTTATATGGCCAGGATTTGGACAAAATATGCGAGTTATATTGTGGACGCTGAAGCGTTTGGACAACAAGTTGGAACCAGTACGAAATAAAATTGGGTGGGCGCCTCAATACAAGGATTTTTGTTGGAAAGGTTTAGATTTTAGTGAGGAGGATTTTAAAAGTGTGATGAAAGTCGAAGAAAATGATTGGCTAAATGAAATACAAAGTCACGCAAAACTAATCGAAAATTTAGGGGATAAGTTTCCACAACAATTGCAAGATATTTACGATGAATTAAAGGCGAATTAATGAATTACCTAGATGAATAATTAATTTTTTAATTACTTATTATAGAATGAATTTCTATTCACAACAAGGAGAAGACATTTTCATATACAGAAATTTTATTAATAAAAATGATTCCTATGGAGTTTTTGTAGAAGTTGGAGCTATGGATGGAGTAAGGTATTCTAATACAAAATTCTTTCAGGATTTTCTAAATTTCAATGGTGTACTGATTGAACCAACTTGTCAGTTTATAAATTTGCAAAAAAATCGACCAAAATGCGATTTATATAACTTTGCTATTGGTCGCAAAGAAGAGTTAATAAAATTTATTGGTACAGATGCAACTGCTGGATCTGTAGATACTATGTCAGAATATCATAAAAATTCTTGGTTATCAAGTTCTAGTGAATATTATGTCAACGGATTACCATTGTCCGATATTTTAAGAAAAAGTAATATTTTTTACATTGATTTATTATCAATTGATGTAGAGGGTGGTGAACTAGTAGTTTTAGAAACAATGAATTGGTCAATCCTTGTTTTTGTTATTGTTATTGAATTAGATGCTACAAATCAAGAGAAGGATGAAAAATGTCGTCAACTATTACAAAAACAGGGTTTTGTCTTTTACCATAGAATGTGTATCAATGAATTTTGGTATAATCCCAATTATTTTAGAAAAGATTTTTTATGGGATGGTAACATTGTTAATCACATTTTTAAAAATTATCAACAATTGGGAAATTTTATCTATTTAGAAAAACACGTGATTCCAGAAGTTGAAAGTTGTCTACAACAGTTTAAAAAACCATTACTTATATCTGGTCATTCATTTTATTTAGAATGTCAATGGTCAATTTGTCCGAGATATCCTTTTCACTATAATCCAAAAGAAGTGAAATATTTAGATTGTATATTTTTAAATTTAGATTACTTTGAACCATTCATTCAAGATTTAATACGGGAACCACCAGTTTATAAATTTATATTATGTTGTCATAATTCTGACTTGTCATTTACTCAATCACATTTTGAAAAAATTGAACCGTATGTGCAGCACATTTATTCAACGAATTGTATTTATATTCACAAAAAAGTCTCTTGTATACCCTTAGGTTTTGTTGACAACAAATTTAAAGATCATTCTCAATTTACTTTTGTCAAAAAAGATAAAACTAATTTGATCTACATGAATTTTAAAATCCAAACGAATCCTACGGCAAGACAACCATGCTTTGATTATTTTAAAAATCAAGATTGGATAAAAAAAAATAGTGATGCAACTTTTGCAGATTATTGTCAAGAATGTGCTAGCTCAAAATTCGTTATTTCACCTGAAGGAACAGGAATAGATTGTCATCGAATTTATGAAGCGTTGATAATGGATACAATACCGATTATAAAAACTTGTATACTAGATGATTTTTATAAACAATTACCAATCTTAACAATTGATTCTTGGGATCGAATAAGTCCAGAATGGTTAGAAAGTATTTATTTAATGATGTACAATAATTTACAAAATTGGAAGGTCAATAATCCTAACTGGACTCTTGCAAAATTTTGGATGAAATCGTAAATGTTATTTTTATCCAAAAAAATAGATTGGGTATGCCTTTACTAGTTTGTAGTAGGCAAACATTTTTTCTTCATTATAATTAGAAAATTGACCGTCCACTTGGAAACTGACACCGTTAATTATTGTTGGTTGAGGGGAGAGAAATGTCATTTATTATAAATTTTTTGAAAATTTATAAACTGATTTAAATGTTTGTGACCAACTGGGTAATTTAGCAAGTGAGGGTGAGGGGGGTGTTGGTGGTGACAATGAAAACTGGTTGCCAGATGATGCACTTGAGGTCGACGATGGGGGAGATCAAGAGGATTTGAGCAGTTCCAATCAATCTTTGTTGACCAAAGAAGACGAGGAAGCATGCCTTGTCGAGGGAGTCGACACCGAGGTAGCAAGCCTTTTTGGCTCCACCGGTAGCACACTTTTGCTTGTTGAGGAGGGTGAAGCGGACATTGGCGTAGTTGGCGGAGTAGACATAACCGTAACCAGAGGGGAATGGGCAGGTCAAGTAGAGGAGGGAGGCAGTGGCAGATTGGGTGTTGCAGTTTCCAATGCTGAAAGAGAATGGGCACCAGTTACCATAGGTGCAGTTTTGGAAAAGGATGCTGCTGTTAAGGGGACTGATGGTGATGACAAGTCCAGTGCCGAGCCAAGTGCAGGAAGGAGCAATTGAAATAACAGCAAGGAATTGAAGAACACCGTCAGCGAGACAGACAGATTTAGCTTGGATACAAGAGTTGGTGGTAGTGGGGGTAGTAGTAAGAGGGCAAGCATCGTTGGAAACAAAAGTGCAGTAAGCATCTTCTTGAACCAAATCAATGTAGTTGTTGTTGACCAAGTTTTGAATAATAATACGGGTAGAGTCGACAATGAGAACATTATCACCGATTAAAGTTGAATATTCATCATTGTTGATGTTTAATGGGCTTACAACAGGAGTGGCTCCAGATTGGTATACACCATATTGGATGTAGTTATTGGGGTCGTGGATTTTTCCGGGAGGGGTGGGGATGGCAGCAAACCATACATTATTGAGCGAAGGAGTAGCATTGTTGCACAAAGGAACACCGCGAAGGATTTTGAAGGATTCGTAACTGACGTTTACAATGTTGGGTGTATTCATTTTCTTTTTATAATTTACTTTTTTTTTTTATTGTAAATTTTTTTTTTTTAAATTATTTTTTTTTCCAAAAAAAGCTCAATGCAAAAAAATCAACTAAAAAAAAATTAATTTTTTTTTCAAAATAAAAAGATGTATTCTTCACCAGAGTATAACAACAATCTCACTTCATCTTACAACGATTACAATACTCCTAGCAACTACAACACGTTATTTGCTAAGAAATTACCTCCTACCGTACCTAGTATGAATTTCCCAGTTATACTTGAGCAAAGTAATATTTATGGATATGATGCTTTAACTCATGACGGCGACGGAACCAATTATTACACCGTTGGGTCTGGTTATGGAAAAACTTGCACACCAAACTACTATGTTGCCAAATGCCCCAACAATAAATTTATTCGTTCTTTCTTGCCTGGTCCAGAAGGAACTGTCAGTCCATCTGCCTGCCCCATTAATAACGAATTAGTTTCCGAGGGCTATGAAAGTGACATGGTTACTCAAATTAAAAACTTGAACTTGGTCTTTTATTTCGACAAGAACTGTGAGTTCTCCAAGAAAACATATCAAGCCATGGTTTCTGCGATTGGTGCTGAAAACTTGAACAAATATGTATTACTTAAAGATGTCGCTGAAAAAAATAACGAACAAGAGCTTACCAACTTTGGTGGATACGCTGTTCCATTCATCGTATCTCGCACTACCAACAACACTGTTACTGGATTTATGCCTCTTGATCAAATCATTTCGACTCTTTCTGCCAAAAACGCAAGTCAAGACGCTGCTACCATTGAAAAACTCGGTCTTATCATTTACACCATGGATAACTGCCAATACTGCAATCAATTAAAATCCATGTTACAAGACTATGCTACTTTTATTACCTACAGAAATGGTCTTTCTCCTGAATATGGAAAAGATGTTGCCAATGTTGCTGGTTTCCCTCACATTGTTTCTAAATTAACTGGAAAAAGCATGACTGGTCTCCCAGCTTCTGTACAACAATTAATTAAAAATTTGCAATAAGTTGAAAAAAAATGATCAACATTTTATATTTACAATGATACATATAAAATGAACACAAAGACCAAGACTGAAACTTTAAAAAGTTATGCGGATAAACTATCCAAAACATTCAACATACCCTTTAAAAAAACAGTACATGGAAAAAATAAAACAGAATTATTAAAGTATATTACTGATGTTGAGTCAAAGCACGGTAAAATTGATTTTAATGTAGAAGAGATTGTGAATTCAAAGGAAGAACTACTTGTTCAAGCAAAAAAACTTGCCAATTTCAAAAAATCTTATGAAAAGAAAAGTAAAGAATTTTTGATTGATTTTATCAATAATCAAACAAAAACTCAAAATGATTCGAAAGAGGATGAACAATCAATTAGTCCTGTTCATTTTGATGATTATATAAAAAGCCCTGATTTGAATTTAAAAGAAGCGATACTTTCATGTTTTTCTGAAAAACCTTTAGATGAATTGTCCTTTTTGAATTTACGACTACATGGATAGACATTTTTTGGATAAAAACAGAATAATTAGTACCAGAATCACAATTATCACCATAAATATGCTATAATTGGATCTATAGATTTTTGCACACACCGGACACGATGATGCATGTCCATGTACTTGTCGACAATCAATAATTATTTCTTTTACAGCAACTGGTGCTGAAGACGGTAAAGGTGCTGCTGTGGGATAAAGTAATGGAATCATTGAAGGTGAATATTTTGCTGGCAGTTCTTGAACAGGTTGTTCAATTGGAGAACGCAGTGGTGTATAATTATAAATATCTTTATTCAAAACTCGGCGATTTTGAGGAGATACATAACGCTCGATGGGTGCTTGTGGAACAATAATTTTTTCTTGTAAATATTCTGAAGATTTTGGAATTCGATATCGACCTTCTGGCAAATGTGGTGGTTTTTTTATACTATTGCTATAAGGTTTTACGACATCTCTTATAAATCGATGTTGAATCTTTTGTTGTAATTCTTCCACGTCGGATGTTTTGTAAATTTCTTGCGGATAAATATTATTCATAAGAGTATGTTTTATTTAGCCTAAAAAAAATTATAAAATTTTAGGCTAAATAAAACTTTTTTTTTAGATTTAAAAAAAAAAAAAAAAAATTTCTTAAATAAAAAAAATGATTCAACAAACCAGAAAACCACACGCTAGAACTTTTCCCGGCCAAGCTGATTGGCTCGAGACCCATGAACATCCTCATGCCGCCAACGAATACACTAAAAAGGATCTCATGCACCTTGCTGCTGCTCGCGGCATTGAAGGTCGTTCCAAGATGAGCAAGGACGAATTGATCGCCGCTCTCGTTGAGCAAACCTGGGGTCCAGCCACCATTGCCGCCAAGGAGCACCACACCCGTACCCACACCGCTTGGGACGATTTCCGTGCCTCCAAGCTCAAGTCTTACATTGATACCCAAAAGGCCGCCGGTGCCGCTAACCACAAGGCCGCCTTTGCCGCTGCCATGGCCAAGATCTCCAACCAATACAGAGCTACCCCCGACTTTGGTGCCCGCGCCAAGAAAGTCATCAGACCTGGAATGACTGCCAAGGGATACGCCGCTGAAATCAGCCGTCTCGTCAACAAGTACAGAGACCAACAAGGTGGTGCCAAGAAGGCCCCCGCCCAAATCTACGGTGAAGGAAAGGAATTCAAGAACAGACGCGCCAGAGCCCTTGCCCAATACCGTGCCGGTGTTGCCGCCGCCCCCGTCATGCAACAAATCATGGCCCAACAACAAGTACAACAAATGTAAGTTATTAGTTAAAGCAATAAACTAATTTTTTATTACCAAAAGGTTAATAAAATTGACAAAAATTTCCAAGAAAATGCTTGAACTAGCCATTTTAGGGGTATGATTAAGGGAAAATAAAAATTGATTAAAAATTAAAAATATTTTTAATATGCAAAGAAAATGCAAATCTTTGTCAAAACTCTAACTGGTAAGACTATTACTCTTGATGTCGAGTCTACCGATACCATTGAAAATGTAAAGCAAAAAATTCAGGACAAGGAAGGTATTCCTCCTGATCAACAACGCCTTATTTTTGCAGGCAAACAGCTTGAGGACGGACGCACTCTAAGTGATTACAATATTCAAAAAGAGTCTACCCTCCACCTTGTCTTGCGTTTGAGAGGAGGATATTGCTAAGTTTTTATGATTCATTTTAATTTATTTTGTATCAAACAAAATGAATTTGCAAGCATTCAAGATTTATTATTCGAAATTGTCCAAAGTTTAACTGGTTTTTTTAGCAATTTTGTATTGAGCATAAAATAGTCTGTTTTTTCCAAGGTTGCTAGTTCCACTGGTATATTTGTAATTTTTTACGGGCTCAAACGCATTTTGGAATTGTTGGCGCTCATAATATGTTAATCCATTTAAAACAATTTGTGTTGGCGGTGCTGCAGTTGGTTCAAAAACGGGTACATTATTAATGGGAGGTGTGGGAATTGGATTCGTATTCACTTGACTAATCTCATAAAATAAATTTCCCATTGCTGATAAATATACTGAACTCATATTACTATATTTACGAAACTTTTAAATTTTTTTTTTCTTGACAATAATAGAATTAAAAATGAGTCAAGTAACTTCTACCGTTCTCGCCGACTACTTTATCAACTATGTCTTTCCTCAATATGCTCTTCCATGGAATAATTTTTATACCGTGGTAGACAGCTCACCCTATGGTCTTCGAAACAACCAAAGAAATAGCACTGCTGGAGCTTTCCACACCCCATTAGAGGTGAATGCTAGACCTTTTGTATACTTGTTGAATGCGATTCCTCAATGGAATGATCTTTCTAAACAAGATAATGAAGGTGTAGTACAAGACACTGTGGGTACAAAACAATTTTTAACCAAGGATGTTGTTTCTCAATCTTTTTATTTCCAATATGCTTACAGTGGTAGCTTTGTCGGATTGTCTAGTTCACCTTGTACCAATTGGTTTGTATTTTTATTAAATCTTGCCAACACAAATGCTGGTTATATCCAAAATGTTGCAGTTAAAAATGTGAATAATAAAAAGTATAGTTCTCTTGTTGGATCAATTTCTGACAACAAGGGACACACAATTACTATTCAAAATGCTACTCCCATTGTCGGATTTTTTTGTCAAAATTCATTACCTTGTTGTTCAAACACTGTATACAAAATTTTTGGTAATCGTATTTTTATTGCCATTGCAAACAATGATACAATTAATAATGCAAAGCAATTGTCTTATTCATTCCAATTTTTAATGCAAGAGACTCCAAGTATTGCTGAAGCGAGTGGATTTGCCGTTGGAATCCTCTAAATATTTTTTATATTATTTATATAAAAATGACAACGAGATTTTACATGGTGCAAGGTATGGAACCACCTTTTGCACAATATATGGATAGAATTCATTCTCTCATGCAAGAATGTATTGATTGTATTACAGATCCTCAAGCAAAAAAAAATTTTACTCGATCTTTAATTGAAACCAAAAATAGTTGGATGACTCAAATTGGTCAGGATGGTAGTGAAAAAATAATTGCTTTTGTTTCAATTTTTCCAGTAACAGATAATGAATGCAGAATTATTTCAGCTTGCTCCATAACAAAAAATCCCAAAATACTTTCTCACATGATTCAAGAATTAATGGTCCGTTTGCAGTTGGATTCTTTAAATCCAAAAACATTTATTTGCTCTACGGAATGTGATTATGTTATTGAAGCATTGACGCAATTAGGATTTAATTTTACAATGGCTACGGGTGAATTAACATTTAGCCCAAAAATGAATTTTAAACTTTTGACTGTCCCATTAGTATTGACAAAAATCCATCGGACCTTGGGAGAATTTTTAATGCCCAAGGAAATTGATATAATTAAGCGAACTTTAACAATGTTGGATTTTATTCAACAACAACAGGGGGGTTCATTACAAGCGAAATGTTCTACAATTGGTGTCGTTGATAAATTGGAATTATTAACAGCCATTGCGCGATCAAAAACTAGAAAGTTGCTAACCATGATTGAAATTGACATTGATCAATTTTATCCATTAATGCAAACATTGGGAAATGATGAAATTTCTTTTGCTTGTATCGTTAGACCAGATGGTAATGTTCAATATTTTATTTTTGGAAAAAAGAACGATCAGTATTTTGGGATTTTACCTTCAATGCACCAGGATCCTTTGGTTCTATTTGGTTTGGTTTCTGTTGAAGAGGTAAGAGAAAATTTATTTGCAAATTCACAATTTATTGTCCCCGTTTTGTATGATATTTACGCAAAAACTCAAATTAAACCTAAATCGGTTGCGCAAATATTGACTTCTGATAAGCCTTTCCAATTAACACAAGAACCAAAATTAATCAGACAGCAATATGTTCCTCCTCCAAGTCCTGTTATTGCGGCTCAACAAACTCAAGTATCACTCAGTGATGTTCAATATGATAGTGATGATACTCTTGGTGGTGGCGGAGGTAATTGAAAACAAAAATTGATGATTGAATGTTTTTAAAGAAAATTGTCAAAAATGAAGTACATTTTATATTTAAGTTTTTTGACATTCGCGCTAACAAATGTTTCTGCTTCTTCACTCCGTAAAGTTGAAAAAGATGATATTTCGCCTTTCGAATATCTAAATTTGTCATTTGTTCCCACCCTACCACCCGTTTTGAATGGATATAATTTTACCATCCCAGATATTCCTTCGATTCCTTCAATTTCATCCATTCCGTCTGTTTTTCAGGCAATCAATATATCCATTCCCGATATTCCAGATATTCCAGATATTCCTGCGATTCCGCCTATTCCGCCTATTCCGCCAATCCCACCCATTACGAATCAAACAATGAATCTCACGATTCCAGTTTCTTCCTCCATAAATATTCGATTTCCCAATCTTACTTTAAGCTGTTGGCATCCGCGTGTGGTAGCCAACTCAATTGTATGTAATCATACACGCGAATAATTTTTCATTTTAAAGAGTGGTAAAAAAACTTGCCGACAGTAATATTTTTTTTTCCTATAAAAAAAATGGCTACTACTCGAGAACGAATTAAAAATAATGCATTTTATGAAGCCTATAAAATTTTCATCAAGGATGATAAAACTTGGAACAAGTACAATAATATACTTGAAAGTACAAATATTGAATGTAAAATTGGAAATGAAAGTAAATATGGTGAAATCTTTAGAGGTCATATTATAACTAATATAAATCAAAAGTATCCAGTTTCGATAAAAAAAATTCCATTGAGTATTGATGATTTGCAATTATTTTTACAAAATCAACATAATAACCGGAAATTAATATTTTGTACCAAAACCATATGGCGTGAAATATATCTATTAAAAATGTGTACAAAACTTGTCAAGCTAAAAAAAAGTATTCATTTACCCTTGCATTTTTTTAATGTTTATTCTGGTACAAATAATTGGAATAAAAGTCTTTCTAAAAATGGTCCTCATATGTATTGTTATAATGAGCTTGCAAAAGAAGATTTAAAGTCTTGGTCATCGAAACCTAGATCCTACAATGAATTTATTAGTTGTTTTTTGCAAATTTATTTTGCACTGTATGTATTACAACATTATTTGGGATTTTTGCATAACGATTTGCATTGGGGTAATGTCTTGGTATTTCCGATTAAGAAAGGGGGTTCGTGGACTTATGTGATTCACGGTGAAGAGTATCATATTCCTAATGAAGGATTTTTATTTGTAGTTTGGGATTTTGGAATGGCAAGTTTACATAACCCACTACGGGAGTGCGGAGACCATATCAAATCGTGTCAGGATTTTTTAAAAATATTAAATACACCCAAATGGATTATTAAACATTATCCAAGTATTTCTGTTCCTAATAGTATTAGTGATTTGTGTCTCCATATTCGTTCCATGGAATATAAAAGTATGAAGGAACTCCTGAGCAAAGTCATTCAAAAGTTTTGTCGGTCCGTGAAAAATTTCACCATTGAAACATTTACCATTGGTACACTTACGAATCAAGTTTAATTTGATTACAAATTTGTAATGCTGATTCCAAAGCCCCTTCTGTCCATCCTTGGTTGAATGATAACCCTTCATTACAAAGGAACAATTGTTCGTGGGGATGTTGAACATATTCGATTAAATCTTCAATGGTATCCCAATCATCTTGCAGTCCGATTGGTTTATAATAATGAGTTCCACACGAGTGAGGATAAATTTCCAATGTTTTTAAATCCCAATGAATACCAGTTTGTTGGTAAAGCCAATTATTGTTGTTTGTGTTTACCAATAATTGTTGCGTCGAAATTTGAGCATTATCGTTATCAGAGTAAGATAGCATGTAAAATGTTGTATCGGGTTTTTCAATTACCATTATTTTTTGTAAAGGATTATTTATGGGAAAATAGGTTGTACATGGATATATTTTTTTTGCTTTCACTTGTTCCTGCTTGTTAAAAGGTTTTGCATAAGCTCGTAAAAATGGTTGTCCTTGGATTTGATTAATGCTTGTTTGCCAAAGGGAATTTTGCAAAGAATTGGTCAAAATATGCCACGAAGGTTTTGCACCTGTCCAAATTAGCTTGTCTACTATTTTACTACAATATCCACAATAAATCTCGACTCGATCTTTTTGGTCAAGGTAAACATCTTGTATCGAACAATTTAAATGAAGTGAAAAACGACCACTACTTTCACAATAATCTAATATCGCTTGAGCAAGATCGTCCCATGACACGGCAAACATTTTTTGTCCTGAAGTAATGTCTTCAAAACCGTAATACTGGACACTATATTCGATATCCGAATTTTGGAAGTCACTGTAACCGCATAATTGAACAAATTGATTATAATCGTTGTTGTCCAAAATTCTTGTAAAATTCTGCTTGAATGTCTCGCGCCGTGACCATAAATGAGATTTTTTTTTCAACTGTTGAATATAAGATTTTACAGTTTTGTGATAAGTATCAAATTGATATTGTATTTTGCTTGTAAAAGGTTTCAGGGGTATGTCAAACCTTTTACACAATTTTTTCAATAATACATCGCCATTTCGTATTACACCTGCGCCATTTGAGACAGGATTATTCGAAAAGCTACCCATTTTATTTCTTCCACCGATAAAACTCTGTTGCTCAAAAAGTTCGATACAAACATTTGGGTATTGATCAAGTAATAATAATGCGCTATATAAACCTGCAAATCCTGCTCCAACGATTCCAATTCGATTTTCCATTTATTGTAAATGGAAAATTCTTTTCTAGCGTAAATAATTATAAATATTTTTTATGCGAACCATACAATCATGAGAACATACTCGAACTTTTTTATCATTTACGACAAATTCGATGAAACCTAGTCCAAGTTTCTCGCCCGTAATTGGACAAACTCCTTCAGTTAATAAATTGTCATCTTTTGGTGCCAAGGTATAAAGCGGAACTCTGCGTGAATTCATTTTTTTATTTTATAGATTTTTTTTTAATTTGACAGCAAAATATATTATCAATGCAGATATAATGATTAAAAGTATAACTACAATTGTAATAATTAATGATGTATTGTTAGTTTTTACTTGAATCGTATTCGGATCTACATTAATTTCAATCGATGTTAATTTATAAAAGTCAGTCAAAGATCGTTGATTGCCTAGGCCAAATTTATTTATACTATTTCGAATAATTGGGGATGCAATTTCCTCGCGCTTATCCTCAATTCCCAATAAAAAACGAACTTTTCGTATACTATCTTTCGCTTCAATACTTAAATCATCCCAAAATTTTGGCTCCCCTTTTCTGGTATAATGATGGAAGATAATATTTTTATTGGGAGAAAAAACATTCCATCCGTGAGTAAAAGCCCGAACGGAATACAAAATTTCTTCTCCTTCAAATAAAAATGGAAGATGTGGGTCAAATGGAATTTCTTTTATAATATTCCCTGCAGCAAACATGAAATTTGCACTAACATAAAAGTTTGGTGTAGGCAGAGTTTGGGGGACTTGCCAACCAGCGCCTTGAAATACAGGAATTCCCTCATTATTTTTCTTTGTTGTTTCCAATACCGTAACATAGGATTTTGAATCTATTTGAGATTGATAATCTTCAAGTTTTGGAGGATAATGAGAGAGAATTAATTTATTGTGACCAGCATCCATTAAATCTTGCATCATTTGTATTAAATGTGTATCCCAATCTTGAGCAAATAGAGAATGTGAATCAATCATCATGAAGAAATCCTCTCCCTTGTACAATGATGCACAAATATATCTAGCATAAGTTGGACCTTTTGCTTGTGTATGAGGAATCGTCACTCGGCGAACATTTTTATTTGCAATCTCTGCAAGCGGATGTTCTTCAGGGAAAACACATTCCACATCTTTTTTAATATCATTTTGTTGACACAACCCCACATAAACATTTTCAGGATTTGCTGCCATTTCATATAGAGTAATCATTGTCATTGGGCATAGTTTGTCACGATAAGAAGCAATGGATACAAAAATAGTATTCTTCATCTTTTATTTATAAATTTTTTACTGTTTTTATCAAAAAAAAAGTGGTTTAAAGACTTGAACTTTATTATTAAAAAATGCAACTTTTACAATACTTTTACTTGTTTTACCAATTCATTTCAACTCACAACAAAACTTATGATCAGACAGCCTTTGCGACTCGCTTTCCTATTTTTGTTGAAAATTACAAATTTATTCATCAAATGAATCAAAATGATAATTTAACTTTTTCGTTAGGTGTAAACAAGTTTGCGGATTTAACTCCTGATGAGTTTAAAAACTTGCATTTAGGATTACAGAGATCCAACGCAAGTAAGTGTGGAGTTTTTGCCGACACTGGATCCGAGGCTCCTGACTCGATTGATTGGCGTTTAAAAAATGCTGTGACTCCAGTAAAAGATCAAGGACAGTGTGGAAGTTGTTGGGCATTTGCGGTTACTGAGACATTAGAAAGCAGTTATTATATCAAAAATGGTGATCTAGAAGTGCTAGCTCCTCAAGAGTTGGTCGATTGCGACAAGAATAGTTTCGGATGCTCTGGAGGATATCCCGAATTAGCTTTGCAATACATTGAGGATCATGGATTAGATCTTGAAAAGGATTATCCTTACACCGCGGCCAATGGTGTTTGTCATGAGACTGATACAAAATTCAAATTATCCAATTGCTTTGATGTCCCAGCGAATAATGAGAAATTGTTACAAAAGGCTGTTGTTTCTGCACCATTGGTTGTATTGATTGAGGCGGATCAGCGAGTATTCCAGTTTTATCAATCAGGTATTATCACTGCGGACTCTTGTGGTCAAAATCTTGATCATGCGGTTCAATTAGTTGGTTATGGAAGGGAAAATGATATGGATTATTGGATTGTGCGAAATAGTTGGGGAGCCAACTGGGGAGAGAATGGATATGTAAAATTAGAACGCAATAGTAATGTTGCAGGTGGAACTTGTGGTATTGCCATGGGTCCGAATGGGTTTTCAGTTTAAGATTTTTATTGTTTAGGTGCAATAAAAATGCAAAATTTTTAAAAATAAAATTTTAATGAATTAATAGAAATGGAAAAACAAGAAAGCATCACAACCTTTATCATGGATCTGTTGAAAAAGATTACCAACCAATTACCAGAACCAAAAAAGTGAAGTCGTTAAAAATATGCAAAAAATTACAAAGAATGAATGAAAATTTGTATATTGAGAATATTTTAGAAACCCGTGTATGTCTGTCTCCAGAAGAGTTGACAGCTGAATATCAAGAATTGTTATTTAGCAAAGTCAAAAAACAATTTGAAAAAACATGTTTGAAAAATATAGGATATATAACGCAAGTAATAAAAATTCATGAATTTATTCACGAAGAGATTATGAAAATGGTACCAGATGTTTTCTTTCTATTAAAAGTCAAAGTTAAATCTTATATACCCAGCGTGGGTGATCAAGTTAAAATGAATGTTGATTTTGTATTTAATCACGGAGTTTTTGGTGCTTTTGAAAAAATAAAAATTTTAATTCCAATTCAAATTTGTGAAATTGATTGGAATATACAGCAAGATTTTACTGGATTATTTTTAGTAAACAAAAAAGTTCCTACAAGAACCATAAAAAAAGGAATGAATATTGTTGTTGAACTTAATAAAATAAGATTTGAAAAGGATAATTTTTCTTGTTTGGCAAAAATAATTTAAAAAAAAAATATTTCCTGAATATAGAGATGTCTTCTGATTGTTATGCCATTGCCAAACAAAATTGTTTTCCTACAACTGTAGCTGAAGTATATGCCGATGCCGCTGCTTCACAAGTAGCCTGTAGTGCTGTTGCAACCGCCAACTTGAATAGATACCATAATGCCTTTTGCTCACCCAACCCATACTGCTTCACTCCTTGTGAACAACCACAAGATACTACTGACGACTGTGGTTTCCAATGCATCTACCGTAAATATGGTAACGGTTGCGCTTATAACTTGTGCAATCCTTACGATCAAGCCAACTGCACTGGAACTGATTCGTTTACTCCAAGTGCTTACAAAGCTCTTTACGAAAATAACGCTACTATCCTTAATGTATCTGCTTTCACTGTAAGTGCATGCGGTTGCACTAACTAAATTTGATATTATCATCTAATCCATTCAATAAAACTGTGTTTTCTTTGGAAAATCGCTTATTGGTAGCATAAATGTTAGTTTCGATAGAAATGTTACCGTTTGCAATGGATTCATAATTATTACTAAATACATCTAAAATGGATATCAAAAAGCATCCCTTTTTCGGTGTAGTTTGTTCAATTGATTTTGTAAAGACCTTGCCATTGTTGGTAAATTCTCCAAGCGGAATGGTTTGGATTTTTTTGGAAATATTGGATTCAAATTCCATTTCATAAAGTGTTAATTCGATACGAACAGAAGGTAAATTTTGCGTTGTACATTTGATGGTAATGTAATCAAGATAATGAGAATTGTTCAAGTATAGAGAATTATCGACAATATTTTTGATACTAAAATCGTTTTGTACATATTTTTGATCTCCCATCATGAAACTATATTGAATATTTTTATTGAAATTGGAGAGGACAACTTTACGACTTAGAATATTATGCTGTATAACTGTTTCAGAAGGTTTATATAAACTCAAAATTGGAACACTTGTTGATTCGTCATCGTTTATTTGTTTCAATGCAAACTTTGACGATCCAAATTTGTCTTGAATTCGATCTATCTTGAAATTCTTTTTAATTTCTTGATTGGTAGTTTTGATTATTGGTGTTGGTGTTGGGGTTGGTGTTGGTGTAGGGGTTGGTGGGGTTGGTGTTGGTGTTGGAGTTGGTGGAGTTTGTGTTGGCACTGGTGCTTCCACTTTGGATACAATTGTTTCAAAGTTTACTTTTTTTAATTGAAACTTGTATTGACCGGAAACTGAATCTAATACTTTTTCTAATCGATATTTTACGGGACTTTGTTTTTCTTCAATAACTGGTTCAGGGGTTTGTATTACCTCGATTGTTGGAACTACTGGCACAAGTGCAGAATTTGGAGTTGCAACAGGTGTTGGCTCGGGTGTAGGGGTGGGTACTGGTACTTCAATGATATCAAGGACTGTATCAACAGCTACTTTTGTTGTAGGATTAACAGAAACAGTTTCATTTGAAATGACAACTGGTGTAGCTTCAACTGGTGCAGCTTTTAAATGAAATCGATACATATTTTTATTTTCAATGTTATCTGGTTCAATCAAAAATTTCTTGACATCTTGAAAAGGCGATTTGGGTTTATTTTCCATGGACTGAAAATTTTTTCTAGGATAATATGGATTTTGTTTAGTGTGTATAAAGAATGGACTTGAAGATTGCATATTTATTTGTTGAAAAAATAAAAAAAATTGAAGATATTTAGATTTCATTTTATTTCCATAAATATGATTATTGGAATTGTTGGATATAAAGGTTCTGGTAAAGATGCCATGGCAGATTATTTGATTGAAAATTTTCAATTTGAAAAAATGGCATATGCTGGCCCCTTAAAAGATGTATGTGGAATTTTATTTGATCTTGAGGACAAATATTTCAACAATCGACAATTAAAGGAAAAGAAACTTGATTTCTGGGGACTCTCACCTCGTGAAATTCTCCAAAAAGTAGGAACAGATTTATTCCGAAAACATTTTGATGAAGAATTTTGGGTAAAGTTAATGGAAAATAAGATTCAAAATAAACTTGTGGACAATCCGAATGCGAACATTGTATGTTCAGATGTTCGATTTCAAAATGAAGCAGACTTGATAAAGAAGCTTGGTGGTAAACTTGTTTACATTGATCGATTTGAATTTATTAATGATTCTCATGAAGCAGAGCAATGCAATATAAATAATATTGATCATATTATTGAAAACAAGGGTACTTTAAAAGAATATTACACAATGATTAATAATCTAATTAAAAATTTTTTTAAATAAAATGAGCGTTTCAGATAATATTGCAATGACTACTTTATTTATAATTTTTTTGGTTTTATTCATTCTAATGATTTTTTTAGAGATAGGACTAACTTGGAATGGGGGTAGAGCTAGTTTTTATTATGATTTTCGTGTTAAAAATGTTTTAATACCAAAATTAAAAAATTTAAACAAGAGTAACGAAATTTGTGACTTGTTGATTGAAGAAAACATTGAAAGTCAAAAAATTCTTGTATGGCGCCCGGCATTATTTGCAAGTTTTATTATTTCCATTGTGGCAACATTTTTTATCAAACTTTTTTATCGAGAAGCGAAAATCAAAATTTTTTTGTTGAATTTTGTAATTATTTTTGTAATGATGATTGGATTCTTAATGTTGATTAATTACCATTGTTATGGTGAACAATTTAGATTTGTAAACATTTGTTTAGAAAAAATAAGAAAATCGGAACCAATGACTTTTTGAAAAAATTTTTTTAAATAATTTTTTTTTCTAATCTATAGAAAATGCTCCATCACAAATCAATTCACCAATCAAAACTCTTGCAAGCTCTCCAAAAAAAAAGAATGAACAGTAAAATGGCAACCGAACCTATCGTTTCAAAACCAGAAACACAACCGGAACATGTATCTTATCTTGTACCTGAACCTGTAAAAATTCAACAAGAGATATCTTTGCCAACTGAAGAATTTCAACCCACTGAACCAATTGTAGATACTACGATTTCAACTAAAAAATTATCTCCGGAACAAAAATTATATGAAAAAAAAATATCAATCCCATTTGAGCAATCTGAAATTGGTAAACTATTCGAAGAATTTGAACAATTTAAATATGAACAACAGTTATGGAACAAATTACACGGAAAGTAAATTTCAATTTTAATGAAATTCATTAAAATTTTTGGTCCTACACGGAATCGAACCGTGGTCGGAGGATTCAAAGTCCTCAGTGCTACCGCTACACCATAAGACCGTTTTTCATTAATATTTTAATTCCTTAAATCAATTTTTGAAAAAATAGAAAAAAATTGATTAGTAAATTAGGCAAATGTATATATAATAAAAAAATAATGGAAATCAAGGAAACATTTTATAAAGCTTTTCAAGATAAATTAAAAGAAACTTTGGCAAGTCCAAAACCCGATTGTGAATGGATCACACGACTTTATAAAGAAATTAAAGACCGTTTACAACGACTCGTTAGACCGACAAACCCATTGTACAACGATGTGGGCGAAAATTTAGATCCTCAACTTTTTCATCAAATGTTGGAACACGGTGTTTTCCAAGGACCAGAGTTTGTAGGACTACTCAATTTTATATTTGACATTCTATTAAAATTGGGTGCACCAGCGCGGGATGAGTTTGTAAAACATCAAAAACAAGAGATACTAAATTGTTTGACAGAACAAGCAACTTTGGCTGAAATCGTACCAAAATTTATTATTACTGTCAATCAAATTATTGATTTTATTTATTTGGACATTGCCGATTTAAAAAAAAATATAGACTCTGTAAAATGAAACCACAAGTTACACTACGCAGTAATTTATTATCTTATATGCACATGCCTTTAGGAATCGATGAATCATTTCATATTGATCCCGTACAATTTATCGAGTTGTGGAAAAAAAACTATTATTCTTTTGATGATTATGTAAATTATAGTGCAGATATTATGAAAATGTCTTCTTCGCACTTTGTCTTGGATGCCAATACTCTTCGAGCTCTAAACTCGAGTTTTGCAGATTTTCAGGATTATAAAGATTTGATTTGTACACACTTGGAATATTATTTTTGTTGGGATCGATTTATATTCAAAGGTGGCAAACAATACTTGTCCGTGTTGGTAAAATTTAATGATCAAATTTTCATTGTAATTTATGAAGAAATAGGCAACAATGAACAAAAGTTTTTGGAAAAGTTTTGTGTGTATACAAAAAATTGAAAAAATATTTTGCAAGATTTCTCAAAATCTAGAAATGATAATACGAATTATATTTATATTTTTTTATTGCTGCAGAGTTGCTGCTGCATTTTGTCCAAATGGTATTCGAACAAAAAAGTATTTGGTTAATTACATTACCAAAGGGAATTATAATTATTATGGAAGGTATGTATCTATTAATGATTTACGACAAGAA
>Ga0164295_10000684_pt1 | contig 28376 bp, 27 predicted proteins | sample GEODES006metaG_FD_111798 | JGI IMG/M metagenome (GOLD analysis project Ga0164295, IMG submission 111798) | Oligotrophic lake water microbial communities from Sparkling Lake, Wisconsin, USA - GEODES006 metaG | ecosystem: Environmental > Aquatic > Freshwater > Lake | place: USA: Sparkling Lake... | reverse complement strand
TCCTAAGCCTTGGAGTTGCTTCATTAGTCTCTCAAGCTCTTCAGGTACTAACTTGGGATCTCCCGTACCCTGTAGATAAATATTGCCTTTGAGAACGCCTTTATCAATAACGCCATCAGTAAAAAGATTGGTGCGCCATTGGTATTGCGGCCCCAGCAAATCTAGCGCACTAATTGTGGTTAATAGCTTCATGGTCGAAGCGGGATTCATAGCTTCGGTAGCGCGCCAGTTTAGATAAGGAAGTGATTGAATTGAATTTTTATTTTTTTCATTGATCCTCGAAATTGAAACACTAAAGGAATCAAGGGGGATTTTATTTTTCTCTAAACTTGTAATGACACTTTTAGGAAGTACTATTTTTTCTAGTACTGGTTTTATTTCCTTTTCGGCAAATGAGTTTGATAGAAAAAAAGACAAAATGATTACCAGCAAGCAATTTATGCAATCTCTACGTTTTGTAATCTTTATCTTAGATTTAAGCTTCATTTTTTGATAATAGCGCGGTTAATACCTAGGAGGATATTGGAATGAGCACTAATGTCCCTATAGCTCAGTTGGTTAAAGCAGAGGACTCATAAGAAAGAAGCCCTAGGGGTCTTGTCGCAAAGACCTCAATAGATTCAAGAGGTTAGTGGTGAATTAGGCGATATAAATTGCTTACACACCGCTTACACACCGGAGCAAAAACCGAGGTGTGTAGTAAATGCGGTTTAAGTGTGGTTTTGATGTAAAAAGCACCCCTCAAAAGGTGTGTAGTGAAAGTAAAGTTTTAGGGCCCATAGCTCAGTTGGTTAGAGCAGAGGACTCATAGCGAAAGTTGTGCCTTATGCGTGGAAACTGCATAAGGGATGGTGTCAAATTCGGAGAAAGCTAAAGATAGAAATATCCAAGCTAACGCCGAGCCAAGCTTCAGCGTGAAAGTGCTGTTGAAGGTGTAGAGACTAGACGGCACCCATCTAAGTTGAGCAATCAATATGATGAAGGCATAGTCCAGGGAGTTAGGAAACTAACACAAACCGGAATCCTTTGGTCCCAGGTTCAAGTCCTGGTGGGCCCACCAGAAAAGCAAACCCTCACTAGAAATGGTGGGGGTTTTGTCTTTTGAGCGTTACTTTAAAAAGTGCTTCGGATATAGTTATCTAATACAGTGGGATATTGAATCAATAAAAGGATGTCTTTGTCTTTAGTCGCTGGCCTTGATATTGCGCTCAACAGCAATCTTTGAGTAGGTTGAGTATTCTTGCTTTAAGAAATCCGAAAACTCTTTGGGAGAATTGCCAATAGGCTCTACTCCTAAAGAGAGTAATTTATCTCTAATAGATGGCTCCCGTACAATTTTTGCTGTAGCTATTGTTAGTTTGCTAAGGATATCTGATGGTGTTTTAGAGGGTGCAAAAAGTCCCATCCAATTAGTAAAACGATATGTTTTCATTCCGGGTAACTCTGCAACAGCCATGACATCAGGCATTGCTGAGGATCGCTTTTCGCTAGTTACAGCTAAGATTATTATTTTTCCAGTCTTGGCATGTGCAATTGTGGGCGGCATGCCTACAATCGCTATTGGAATTTGGCCGCCTAAAGCATCAGCTAATGCAGGTGCAGCGCCTTTGTATGGAATATGTAAAACATCTAGCCCTGCGATTGCATTTAGAGATTCCCCCGCAAATTGCATTGAGCTACCATTTCCAGGAGTTCCATACGAGTATTTGTTAGGATTTGCTTTTGCTAAAGCAATAAACTCAGAAATATTTTTTGCTGGAACGCTTGGGTGAGCAACTATTACTAAGGGAGTTTCTCCGATTAGCGAGATTGGGACTAGATCGATTTTTGGATCATATGGAACTTTTTGTCCAGCGCTGGGACCAACAACAACTTCAGCCGGAGATGCTATTAAAAACGTATATCCATCCGGGGCGCTCTTAGCAACATAATCAGCTCCTATAACTCCTGAAGCGCCAGCTTTATTCTCTACTATTACATTTGTATTAAGTGACTCGCCAAGTCTTTGAGCATAAGTTCTGGCCACTGCATCAACTCCCCCGCCTGGTGGATAGGGAACAATGATTTTTATTGGCTTATCTGGCCAACCCGCACACAATGCAGTATTGGCTATTAATAGGCAGGTTAAAAAGGCGAGTACTAATTTCAACATAGAATTAATTTTCATATCTTGTCTCCCGAATATTTATATTAAAGAAAATCAGCAGCGGCACCAGGCGCAGGCGTAAATCCAATATCCCCGCGAGCAATAACAGCTTCACGCCCGCCATTGGCCGCTAAATTTTCAGCCTGTCTTGCTTTGGCTCTTTTATCTGTTTCATCTGGATCGCAAACGCTGATAAGTTTTAGGTGGCACTCTGCAAGAATACTTTTGTAGTCAGCATTTTGACCGAGATCATTTATTTCATCTGGATCGTTGTCAAGATCAAATAATTGTGCGGGATACTTTGCGTAATAAACATATTTCCATTTCCCATTGCGAATCGCATATGCACCAGTTGTAGAACCCATTCCATGATATTCAGAGAGAACTGTTCTATCAGGTTTATAGCCTTTAGCTAGATCAAATAAAGAGATGCCTGGATGTCCATCTTTAACTGATTCAAAATTAATGCCGACCCCCTCTAAAATAGTTGGGAAGCAATCAACATGGCTTACTGGCGTTTTAATTCGAATCCCTTTTGGCACGTTGGGTCCAGCCATTATTAAAGGCACCCCTGCGATTTCTTCATACATGGTTGATTTCCCCCAAAGACCTCTAGCACCCAAGTTATCTCCATGATCACTTGTATAAATAACATTAGTGTTATCAGCAAATCCAAGATCTTGCAATGTAGTGAGAATCTTTCCAATATTTTCATCAAGATAGGAGACTAATCCAAAGTATCCACATAGTGCGCGCTTTACCTGATCTTCATTTTCAAAGTAGTCGTCATAGCAAAATGAATTTCTATAGTCCTCTAAATAGGGATGTTTAGGCCGCTCCTCGCGCGCGTACATCAATGGCATTGGCAACTTTTTCCCCCAATATTTGTAATAGTGTTCGGGCGGTGCAGTCAGTGGAAAGTGGGGCGCCACAAACGACACAAATAACACCCAAGGCTTGTCAACAGCCCTCTCTTTTGTCGCCTTTTCATGTAGCCAAATTTGAGCCTTAGAGCAAATTTCTTTGTCATAAAATGTGTATTGAGATTCTCCTGGCCCAGCCAATGCAGCCATTTTTTTAGATCCACCGCGTTTAGGTAGGTCATCGCGTACTAGTCCAAGTAAATCACCCTTACCTTTAAGGATGTGCATGGGAATTTGCTCTTCAGTAAAGCCGTGATCCTCTTCGTATTCTCGAAAATGTAACTTTCCTATAGAGGTAACATTAAATCCATTGTCTCGAATAATGTGATGCCATGATGGGATAGAGCCATCATAGGCATCGGCGTTATCCCAAAATCCAATTTGATTAATGTATTTTCCGGCCGCAAATCCAGCTCGTGCAGGAATGCAAACTGGGCTGGTCGTATAGGTATGTTCAAAAACTGTACCTCTTTTAGCAAGTGCATTTAGGTTTGGAGTTTGAATAATGGGGTGACCAGAATGCCCCATAACTTTGGGATTGTGTTCATCCGACATGATTACAAGAAAATTATTTGCCATAAGCTTTGAACTTTTTAAGTTAGATGATCAGGTGCGACATGTTACTTCTTTTTACTTTACTTGTTATTGGAAGTCAATCAAAGTAATTGCTATTACTATGCCGCCGCTAATATCATGCAAGACTCAATCGTGTCTTGCAGACTCCAAAGCTAAATAACAAACTTCAAGCTATTTCTTGAGTCGTAAATAAACTGCAGCTACTATAAAAATAGTGCTTTGTACAACATCCAGAAAAATAGACTTATCAAATAAAAGCCTAAAAGTTTTCTTCTTAAGGAATCTTTGATCCTAAAAAGTCCTCTAGAAATAAGAGTTTGCGAAATAGCAGCTGTTACCCCCATGAGCATAATTAAAGATGCAATTGTAAAAGTCAGATTATCAAGCCCATGAAAATAAATCCATGAATACCCAAGAGTCAACAGACTCAAAAAAGAAGTGACAGCCACAAAAAGTAGTGAAATATTGATGCACATGAGCATTGGTAGCGATGCCCAAATTGATAGCAGTGGAGTAAGAAGGGTAGCGCCTCCTAAGCCAAAAAAAGCAGATGAGGATCCTGCAACAGCACCAATGAAAATAATCTTTGTAGTATTAATAGGGGCGGCAATAGTTATGTTGGGACTTGATGTTTTTCCTAGTAAGGTCCAAATCCCAACGAAGCCGATTAATACTCCAAACCCTACTCGCAATGAAAGCTCGTTAATATGTGGCGCTATAAAGCTACATATTGCAATTAAAGGGATTGCGCTTGCTAGCAATATAAATGTAATAAACCTCTCTTCTGCAGAAGATTTAAGAGTATTAATTGCACGAGGAAGCGATCCTATAAATATGGCAGCTAAGCTCCCTAGAATAACAATCTGAAATGGAGGGTGTGACTCACCAGGCACTGTGAAGAAAGCTATATCTAGGGCTGGTACAACGAAGGCGCCTCCGCCTATGCCGAATAAAGACATCAGAAATCCAGTGATAATTCCTGTAATTACAAAGTAAAGATAGTGCATTCTGTTGGTAAACTTTCAGCGCTTAAAAAATATTTATTAGTTAAGTAAATCGTAGGTTCATATAGCTAACAAATATTAAGATTGGAAATATTAATTTAGGATGACGTATATTTATCTAGTTTAAACTTATGGTTTTTCTATTTTTACTGTCGAGTCTTTTCCCTCTGCATCTAAAAAGAATTAATTTAACTTATTCTGATTTATAGATAGGTTCAAAATAAGATCAATAAATTTTTTTATAACTGGAGATATTTTTATATCTTTTCGATAAATTAAGCTGACAGGTGCAAAATTTTTACCTAGGCTAGGTTTCAAAATCTTCAGCGCATTGTTTTTTTGCCCTTGTAATGCAAGGCTAGTTGGCAGGATACCTAGAAGCTCAGTATCAATAATCAGCTTCTGAATTTTTTCGAAGCTACTAGATTCAACTACGACATTAGGTCTTAAGGCACCATGTTGGGTGAATAAATTATCAATCATCTCTCTAAACGGTGTTTGCAAAGCTGGAAGTATCCATTGCCCCTTTGAAAGTTGCTCCCAATTAATATTTGATTTATTGCTATGAAGACTTTTATCTCCGCAAACAATCGCAAATGATTCTTTATAAATGGGATGCATCGTGTATTGGTTTGCAATTTTGATATTTAATATCCTTCCAAGAATTAGATCTAATTCATTTCTTCCCATGCTGGCTAGTAATTCATTGGTTGAGCCTTCAAAAGTCCGTATTTGAATTTCTGGAAATTTTGTTAATGCACTTAAGATTGTTTGAGAAAGTAGCTCGGGATTAAAGGAGGGTACGAAGCCAAGGCGAATTTGCCCAACTTCACCCTTTTGTAATTGCGTTATCTCTCTTCGCATTTCTGCTAAATCGGCCATTAGGGTGGAGGTATGCCTTTTTAATACCTCTCCATACTGCGTTAACCACATTCCTTTCCTGTTCCTTGTAAAAAGTTGGGCGCTAAGCATGTTTTCAAGTTCTTGGATAAGTTTTGTTGCTGATGGCTGAGTTATATGAATGGCTTCAGCAGCTTTTCTCAGCGTTTGATTGTCAACCACCGCATTAAAAACTTCTAAGTGTTTGATTTTTAAACCCTTTAATTCGGGCATGGGTGTTGTGCTGAATGATAGTTTTTTGCTCATATTGATATTTTAGTGTGATATCAAAAAGTTATCACTAACATGAAAAATATGATTATCTAAGAATACATTTTTCATTTAAAGTAAAAAAATCATTAGACGAGGTTAATTTTGAACTCTAAATCCTTGAAGGTATTAATTCTGGCAGTTTTATTGGGCTTTGCTCATAATGCACTTGCTTTATATCCCGATAAATCTGTGAGGCTGATTATTCCATTTGCTCCTGGTGGGGCAACGGACTTGGTTGGTCGAGCATTAGCCGTGAGGTTGACCACAATCTGGGGTCAGCAAGTCCTCGTTGAAAATAAGCCAGGTGCAGGAGGCAATATTGGTGCCGATATTGTTGCCAAATCTACGCCTGATGGATATACCTTGCTTTTAGCCTCTCCTGCGGAGGTTGCAATCAACCCATCCTTGTATAGTCAAATGCCATATGACTCTGCAATTGACTTGGTGCCGGTAGCAAAGGTTGCATCTGCACCTTTAGTTCTTGTTGTTAATTCTCAATCTCCCATCAAGAGTATGCAGGAGCTAATTCAATACATTAAGTTAAAGAATGGCGCAGTCAATTTTGCCTCCTCTGGAACTGGGGGTCCGCAGCATTTAGCTGGGGAATTATTTAAATCAATGGCCAGTGTGTCGATGACCCATATTCCTTACAAAGGAGGGGCACCGGCAATTACTGATCTTCTTGGGGGTCAAGTCGATTTATTCTTTGCGGGATTACCGCCTGCCTTGCCTCATATAAATTCTGGAAAATTAAGAGCTTTGGGCGTTACCACACAGAAAAGATCACCTTTGCTGGCAAATGTGCCAACCATTTCTGAGTCTGGATTTATTGGATTCAATATAGAAAACTGGCAAGGAATTTTTGTACCAGCGAAAACAAATAGCAAAATTATTAATCAGCTTTCTAGAGATATCGAAAGAGTCATAAGCGATAAGTCATTTGATGAAACGCTGAGTGCTCAAGGTGCTTCACCATATTTTTTAAAGCCTAAAGATTTTGCAGTATTTGTTCAATCAGAAACCCAAAAATACGGGAAATTGGTAAAGGAGTCTGGCGCTAAAGCCGACTAAATATTCATAATGGAAATGATTAAAGCTAATAACGTTGGGTCAATGAAATTAAATGACTTAGAGCTTGCCATGTTAAGGGGGGATCATGGTGTAGCTGTCAAAGAATCAATTGAATTTCAAATTGAGGTTGGAAGCTTCTTTGACGCAAAAGAATTTGTACCTATTACTAATGCTCATGTTATGGGTGATATCGAAGTGATGGGTGACGGGGGTTTGGGGATTTTAAAAAAAATGTCGAGTAGTGCGGCTAAATGCAGAGTGCCAACCTCTAGTAACGCAAGATGCATGCATTTTGGGGACTTTGATAATTTGCGCGCTGATGAAACCGAAGTGCAAAAGGAAAGAAAGCTCATCGGGTATCTTAAGGATATGAATATTGCCCCAACCGATACTTGTATTAATTATCAAACCGTTTATCAGCCAAAGCTGGGTGAACATGTAGCATGGGGTGATACTGGAACAGTTATTTATGCGAACTCTGTTTTAGGCGCTCGAACAAATTATGAGGGCGGAAAAGCAAGTTTTGCCGCTGCTTTAACTGGTAGAACTCCTGCATATGGATTTCATTTGGATGAATGTAGAAAAGGTACATTCTTAGTGAAAGTCGATGCACAGTTGAATGATTTTGCAGATTGGGGCGCTCTAGGAAAAATAGTAGGTCATCCTCATCAAGACTATTTTGCTGTACCTGTTTTCGAAGGAATTAAAGAAGTACCTCTTTCTGATTCGTTAAAGCACCTTGGCGCATCGCTAGCAAGTTATGGATCTCTTGCAATGTTTCATATGGTTGGTATAACGCCAGAGGCTCGAACACTGTCTGAGGCCTTTAAGGGCGATTTACCTAAAGAGAGCATGACAGTTAAAAACGCTGATATTGAGGCTATTTATTCCGCCTATAAATACAAAGATGGCGCTAATAATATTGTTGTGTTTTCAGGGCCCCAACTCTCCCTATTTGAAATACAAACTTTAGCTAACTTGTTTAAGGGAAGAAAAGTACACAAGGGCATGTCGGCAGTAATTACTACAAATCATGCCATCTATAGCGATGCTTTAAGACTAGGCTATATAGCTGAATTAGAGTTGGCTGGCGTTCAAATACTCCAAGGAGTCTGCTTTTACATTCTCCAAAGATTGAGTGAGATTCGTAAAGAGAACGACTGGACAAATTTAATCTCAAATTCTGGAAAAATAGTTAATACAATTACTGCGCATAAATTTAATACGGTGCTGCGCCGGACTGCTGATTGTGTAGATATTGCATGTACCGGAGTCTTGAAATGAGAAGATTAATTTATGTGAAGAGGGCTCATGGTGCTTCAATTGAGGGTGAAGTGCTAGTAATGCGAGAGGGTTTTAGTCCTCGATATGACTTAGATCGTATCTCAGGAATTATTTCAAGAATAGGCCACAGTATTGAAGGCGAATCGATTCATAATAAGATTCTTGTAATACCCACAGTCAAGGGCGGAGTCGCTGGCGGCTGGGCATTTTTCGATTTAATCCATAAAAATATTTCACCTAAGGCTCTTGTATTCGGAAAGTTAAATCCGGTTATGGTCCAAGGTGCAGTTCTCGCGGGCCTGACAGTTACAGAAGGCTGGTCTGAGGACTTGCTGAGTATTTTAAAAAATGGTGATCATGTGCGCATAGATCCAGAAAAGAAAATGCTAGAAATTTTTTCATAATTGATAGCATTAACAACTTAGGTTAAGAATAGATTGAAATCCCCATCTTTTCGTTATGTTCGACCAGACTCTATCGAGGCAACTTTTGAGTTATTAGACAGGTATGGCGATGATGCCAAAATTTTGGCAGGTGGACAGAGCTTATTGCCAAGTTTGAATATGCGTTTATCAGCCCCAGAAGTTTTAATTGATATCTCTCAATTAAATGAACTAAAGCAAATAAAAGATGTGAACAACGAACTACATGTTGGGGCTTTAGTTCGACATTGTGAAGTTGAGAGCTCGAGCTTAATTGCTTCCTACGCTCCTCTGCTTAGTATGGCTATGCCCCATGTGGCCCATAGGGCAGTTAGGTCGCGGGGTACGTTTGGAGGTAGTATCGCCTTTGCTGATGCAGCATCAGAAACACCCGCTATGGTTCTTGCTCACGATGCTACATTAGTTGTTAGATCATCTATAGGCGAAAGGTTGATTACGGCAGACAATTTTTTTCTTGGCCTATATGAGACTGCTTTGAAGCCCCATGAGATTCTTATTCGCGCAGAATTCAAGAAACCTGCTTTAGGTGAGAAATATATATTCAAAGAGATTGCTAGACGAAAAGGGGATTATGCAACTGTTGGGCTAGGAATACGCGCGCGATTTAAGAAAAAAGTATGCTCTGAAATGCGAATTATTTACTTTGCTATTGCTGATAAGCCTATTGTTTCAAGCGCTGTTTCAGATTATTTGTTAGATAAAGAGATTAACGCTGAATTCATTGATCAGGCGTTAAGCTATATCGATGATGATATCCAGCCTTTTGGGGACACCTATCACGATGAACTCACCAAAATGCATCTTATGAAGATTTTGTTAAAAAGATCGCTAATAGAATTAATTGAGGTTAATAGAGATGAATGAACCACTCGAGATTATTAATATCAAGCTAACAGTCAATGGTTTTATAGTAAATGCTGCTGTTGCTGCCAGAAAACATCTGGTTGATTTTTTAAGGGAAGATCTTGGGTTGACTGGAGCGCATCTGGGATGTGAGCATGGTATTTGCGGTGCCTGCACTATATTAATGAATGGGGAGTTAGTGCGGGGCTGCTTGGTTTTAGCAGCTCAAGCCAATGGTTCTGTCATTGAGACGGTCGAAGGGGCTTGTGAGAGCGGGCGACTCAATCAGTTGGTCGATGCCTTTCAGGCTTGTAATGCTGCTCAATGCGGATTCTGTTCGCCCGCAATGTTGCTAACTGCTGGTGAACTGTTAACTAGGTCTACCAAGCCATCCAGGGAAGAGATCAGGGAGCAAATATCGGGAAATTATTGCCGGTGCACTGGATATCAAGCTATTGTTAATGCTGTTGAATTTTGCTTTGATGAAGTTGCCTCAAATGAGTAAACATAAGCACAATCCTTTAATAGAGATGGATTCCTCATCCTATATTGGTAAGTCGATTCCTCGCAAAGAGATTCGTCGATTGATTTCTGGTCAAGGCACTTATGTTGATGATATTCAAGGATCAAAGATAGCGCATGTCGTCTTTGTCCGTAGCCCTTATGCTCACGCCAAAATTCTCAATATTGATTTTGAATTAGCAAAGACTTATCCAGGCGTTATTGAAATCGTTAAAGAATCTGATATTTCTCAATATTGCCAACCTTACCAGGGTTTGTTAAAGCATTTAGAGGGTATGAAGGCTGTATTCCAAACTCCCTTAGCAGTAGATAAGGTTTATTGGCATGGGCATCCGGTGATTGCAGTGGTAGCCGAAACTAGAGCTCAGGCAGAGGATGCTGCGGAATTAGTCACCATTGACTGGGAGGAGTTACCCCCAGTAGTGAATGAGGAAGAGGCGCTGTTAAAAGATAGTCCGTTGATTCATCCCGAATTAGGTAGTAATTTATGTTGGGAAAGGAAGATTGATTGCGAAGGGATTGAAGAAATTTTTAACTCAGCGCATACCGTGGTTGAGGAAAATTTTACAACTAGTAGACATACGCACGTTACTTTAGAGCCCCGCTCAATCTTGGCGGATTATCGTTCTTCAGATAATCAATTAATTATCACTCACTCAACTCAAGTGCCGCATATGATGCATTGGGTTGTCTCTCACTTGTTCTCCATTCCTGAATCTCAAGTTCGCATCATTGCACCAGATGTTGGAGGCAGCTTTGGTTTAAAGATCCACGTTTACGGTGATGAGATGACAGCAATTGCATTGGCAATTAAGTTAAAAAGACCAATAAAATTTATTGCCGATCGCCTAGAATCTTTTTTATCTGATTACCACTCTCGGGATCATCGAGTTTGGGCAAGAATGGCTTTTTCTGAAGATGGAAAAATTCAGGCCATCGAAATGGATGATTTGCAGTCAATGGGGGCATTTACAGGTTACCCGCGCGGGAGCGTCAATGAGGCTCGACAAATTATCAATCTAGTAGGGGGTGCATATGATGTTCCTCACTATAAAGCCCGAACACGTGTGGCATATCAAAATAAATCGATGTATGGGCAATATAGATCGGTCGGCCATCCAGTAGCTTGCTTGGTAACTGAGGGATTAATGGATCGTGGAGCTCAAAGTCTAGGTATTGACCCCGCTAAATTACGTCAAATAAATTACATTCCTCAAAATTCTTTCCCTAAGAAATTAAAGTCCGGTCCGACCATAGAAAATCTTTCTCAGCATGAGGCACTAGATAGGCTTCTTGAAATGATGGGCTATTTGGACCTTCGCTCAGAGCAAAAAGCATTGCGTGAAAAAGGAATCTATAGAGGTATAGGATTTGCTAGTTTTCTGGAGATGTCTAATCCATCCTCAAATACGTATGGCAGGGGTGGAGTGTCAATTGCAGCACAGGATGCATCTACCGTCAGACTAATGCCTGACGGTACTTTATTCTGTACTGCCAGTATTAATGAGTTTGGTCAGGGAGCGGCAACAATTGCCGCTCAAATTGTTGCCGACGTTTTGGGCGTCTCCTTTGATCGGGTTCGGGTTAGCTTAGGCGATACCGATATAGCTCCTTTTGGTGGTGATAATTGGGGTTCTCGCGGAACGGGTATAGGTGGCGAGGCGATTTATCAAACGGCCCTTGCATTAAAAAATAATATTCTTGATATTGCATCTCAATTATTCACGTTAGATATTGCAAAGCTTGGCATCAGTAAATCATATGTTATTAAGTTGGGAGTAGGAACCCAAATTATTTCTTTAGAAGACTTAGCTCGAATAGTATATTTTCAGCCAGAAAAGTACCCAAGTAAGAAGGCGCCAGAATTAAGTGTGACCAGAAGTTATGCACAAAAGACTTACGATGGCATATGCACCAATGGAATTCAAGCCTCATATCTTGAGGTAGATCCAGAAATAGGTGAAATTAAATTATTAAAGCATTGGGTTGTTGAAGATTGCGGAGTAGCTATCAATCCACTTTTGATTGATGAGCAAATACGGGGTGGTGTGATACAGGGAATTGGTGCCGCCTTATACGAGCATTGTATTTATAACGAAGACGGTCAGCTAACTAATGGTAATTTCATGGATTATCTTGTGCCGATGGCTTTCGAGATGCCTGATATCGAAATTGCACATACTTGTACGCCTACTAAAACTTCAAATCTTGGGGCAAAAGGTGCTGGTGAGGCTGGCGTTGCCGGAGCTTCTGCTGCAGTTTTAAATGCTGTTAATGATGCACTTTCAGTATTTAATGTTCATTTAAATGCCATTCCAATAACGCCACAAAATATCATTCGAAAGCTTTATAAATTTTATAAGGAGTAATCTATGAAAACAGTATTGTCTAGTAGCAATTTCTTTACTAAATTATTAGTCGTGATTGTCAGCTATTTTCTGACCATCAATTTCACCTTTGCCCAGTCTGTAAATTACCCTTTAAGACCTATCAAAATATATGTTGGATTTGCTCCTGGCGGAGCTCCAGATATTATTGCCCGCTTGGTAGGTCAAAAACTCTCTGAAAGATTGGGCCAACCTGTAATAGTAGAAAATAGACCTGGTGCAACTGGAAATATTGCTGCGCAAGTTGTTTCTAAGGCTGATCCTGATGGGTACAGCTTGCTCTTAGCTACTGTTTCATTGGCGATTAGCCCAGCCATTTTGGGAAAAGTAGCTGTTAATCCAGAGAAGGAGTTGGATCCAGTTGGAATGGTTGCTTCAGTCCCTCTAATTCTTATATCTTCTCCGAAATTGCAAGTAAATTCTGTAGCTGATTTAACTAAGATTGCAAAAGCCAATCCCGAGAAAATTAATTACGCTTCTGTTGGAAACGGTAGTCCACAACAATTAGCAGCAGAACTTTTTCAAATTATGGCTGGAGTCAAGATGACTCATATTCCATATAAAGGGGGTGCACCTGCGACGCAGGCTGTATTAGCTAATGAAGTGGATATATTTTTTGCAGGAATGCCTCCGGCTCTACCCTTTGTAAAATCGGGGCAACTTCAAGGCCTAGCTGTTACCTCCGCTAAGCGATCACAGGCTGCGCCTGAGATTCCAACTATGCAAGAGTCGGGTCTTGTAAATTTTGATGCTGATAATTGGAATGCTTTATACGCCCCTAGAGGCACGCCAAAAGAAGTGGTAATTTTATTGAATAAGGAGCTCAATAAAGTATTGCAGATGCCTGAAATAAAAAATTCACTAGAAAAGCAGGGCGCAGAATCTTGGCTTTCTACCCCTACAGAGACTAAAGAGTATCTAGTGAAGGAGATTGCAAAATGGACAAAAGTAGTAAAAGTTGCAGGAGTTAAGCCAGAATGAAAATTGCTTTCATTGGCCTTGGAAAAATGGGATATCTGATTGCTGGACGTATTCAGCAGGCAGGGCATGATGTCACAGTATTTAATCGAAATATACATGTGGCGCAAAAGTGGTCTCAGGAATACGGTGGTCAATTTACAGATTCCCCGGCAAAAGCTGTTACGGGGTGCGCTATAGTGGCTTCCTGTGTCAGCGATGATGCTGCTATTAGGGAAGTGACATTGGGGCAAGATGGCGCTTTTTCAAATATGCAACCAAACTCAGTCTATATCGACCATGCGACTGCTTCTCCAAAGATAGCAAAAGAGCTAGATTCATATGCAAATAGTCATGGCTTTCAGTATTTGGATGCGCCTGTATCCGGCGGTAAGCCAGGTGCTGCAAAGGGGACTCTAACTGTGATGGTCGGTGGAAATGAGGCAGCTTTGGTCACAGCTACCCCCGTATTACAAGCCTACTCAAAATCGATTCATTATGTAGGCATGTCTGGGGCAGGACAAGTTGCAAAATCTGCTAATCAAATTTGTATAGCTGGAATTATGCAGAGCTTAGTTGAGGCCTTTGCTTTGATAGAGCATTCAAAACTCGATTCCGAGAAAATACTTAATGTTTTATTAGGTGGATCTGGCCGTTCATGGCAGATGGAAAATCGTGGCAAGGATATGCTCCTTGAAAAATACGACTTTGGTTTTTCAGTGGATATGCTGGCCAAAGACATTGGATTAGCTTTGGAATCAGCTAAAAATCTTAATTTAGAGTTACCAGGTACAGAGGTTGTAAATAAATCCTATCAAGAGTTGGTCAAGCGCGGATTTTCAGATGAGGATATTTCTGCAATCATGCGCTTAATTAAGTAATTCAGGAGAAAAAATGGACGTTCTTAAAGAAATGGTGCTGGCTAAAGAATGTGAAGGCTTAATTTTACAGGTTGCTTGGTTAACTGATCATGGCCCTCATAATCAAATTGTTGATTTGTATACATTGAATGGAAGCTTTAGTAGGGATGGTGAAGTTTATGCCGGTAGGGCTGCGCTTGCAGAGATGTATAAGAAAAGACCAGCAAGCTTATTTACACGTCATATTCTTTCAAATATTCAGATAAAAATTATTTCGGAAACAGATGCCATTTCAACGTCATATGCAACGGTATTTAGGTATCGTAGCGATGACGGCTCCCCACCAATTCCACCAGTTAATAGCTCTAGTCCAGAGAGTGTTTCTGAGTATCACGACACTTTTATTAAGGAAGCTGGGGTTTGGAAAATTTCGTCTCGCATATTAAATACAATGATTCAAGCAACTTAGGAAAGTTGGAGTGATATGGAGCTTAGTGGAGAAAAATTCGTTTCAGCTAATATAGATTTAGTATGGTCAAGCCTTAATGATATTGATGTATTAAAGAGCTCTATTCCTGGTTGCGAAAAAATCGAACGACTTTCACCGGAAGAAGTACAAGCTACCGTAATGTTTAAAATTGGACCTGTTAAAGCCCGATTTTCAGGAACATTGCTTTTGAGTGATGTAGTTCCAGGCAAATCCTGCACCATGAACTTTAATGGATCTGGGGGCGCAGCTGGATTTGCCAAGGGCCAATCTAAGGTTGAGTTACATGCGGTAGAGGGCGGTACAAATGTTATATATTTGAGCGAAGCCTCAATAGGGGGAAAGCTTGGGCAGATAGGCGGAAGATTAATTAGTGCATCGGCTAAAAAAATTGCTGATGATTTTTTTGAAGAGTTTTCTAAGCAATTAACAGCTAGTAATTGTCCGATTCCTTAATCCGTATTCATACTTTTTATATATTGTAGAAATATTTAGAGCAATAAGTAAGCGCATCTTCAGAATCATCTCAAAGTAAAGGTTTATTGAATATCTCACCATATAAGATTTTTTTATTAAAAAATATTCATTGGATTTAATAAGGATTTAGCATGGGCTCTAGTCGCAGACAATTTTTAAAATCAAGTTCATCGCTGGCATTATCGGGTGTATTTTCGAACGAAGTCTTTGCCGATCTCAATCGATCTACCCACTCAAGGCAGGTGAGCTTTTGGGATCAGGGTATGGTTAAGCACATCCTACCAACAGTTAATGACACGCAAATGCTCATTAAGATTTCATTAAAGAGCGGCCTAATGTCGCCACCAACTCTTAAAGTCGGCACTAAAAGAGTTATGGGAAAGATGGAGGATTCGCAAGGTGAGTACTGGAGTTTTTATGTCGATTATCTTGTCCCTAATAAGCCATACCATCTTCATTTATTGGATGGTAATGGCAAGAGCTTATGCGAAACATGGAGCTTAAGTACCTTTCCAGCCCCACAAGATCAAGTTAAAAATTTTCGCCTATTGATTTATACGTGTGCTGGTGGGCATGAGATTCATGGATTTTTGCCAATAGAGGTAAGAAATCAATTACTAAAACGTGGGTTAAGTTTTAAGCCAGATGCAATGGTGGCGAATGGCGATCATGTTTACTGGGATTTGCTAGCACCAGTGGGCTCACAGATTTTTGGAAAAAAGCCAGAGTCCATTGCTCATGCGGGAAGCTTTGATCGCGCTAGTAAGGTGTTAGGAACAACTAATGAGGTGGTCTTGAAAAAAACAGCCGGTGAGCAAATTGCACCAGTGTATGGAGCTGATTTTAGATCTACCCCTGTTTTCTTTTTGCAAGACGACCATGATTATTTCGATAACGATGAAGCAACAGATGAGGTTGTGACATTTCCTCCATCGTTTTATATGATGCAGCTAGCTAGATCAACGCAAAGCTTATATTACCCTGAGTTTTTAGCGGATGGCGGTCGGCCACTGGGATTACCTTGGTCATCCGCAAAGGATAAAGCTCCAGGTGTGTCCGAAAGCTTTGGCACATTGCGATATGGTAATTTAACTGAAGTACTGCTATATGATGTCCGCCGATCTCAAACGTTGGCTGGTCCTAGCGCTGTTTATTTAGATCCCGAGGTAGAGCGTTGGATAAAGTATCGCTCGAGTTCCTCAAATGTAAAGCATGTAATCCATGTGCCATCCAATCCGCCGGGATGGACCGCTGGTAAATGGGGGGAGTGGTATCCGGATGTCTTGGGAAAAGATGGCAAACTTACTATTCAAGACAAGAAGCCATATTGGCAGGAAGGATGGCTGAAACAGCATGATCGAATTATGCAAACAATGTCTGCAAAGCAGGATCGTATTCCACTAGTCATTAGCGGTGACTTACATGCCATCGCTTTAGGGCAGATGCAACGCTCTGGGTCATTAGACCTATCAAAAAATCCAATCAATGTTCTGTTATCTGGTCCAATAGGCTGTAGGCCGGGACCAAACGGCTGGCCTTCGGGTAGAAGGGGTACTGGCGCCAAACCATCTCTTCATCTTGATTTCGTGGAGGAGATTGCCCCTATTGAGCAACATGGATTTTCAATTGTTGAGTTCACTCTAGATGAAATTAAAATTCAGATGTTTAAGTGGGATATTAAAACGCAATCAGTTGCGGATATCAGCACACTTCAACCATTTCATACTAAGGTAATGTCTACTAAATCATGATGACCTATCACGAACATAAATTAACTTTTTATATATTGCTTGGAAAATTCTTAACTGTTATTTACTTTGGATTGGCCTCAAGCCAAGCATTTAGTCAGGTAAATCTAGACATTGTTACATGCACATTAAAGAATACTGGTTCTGAATATGTTGGAACTTGTTCTGTTCCTTGTCAGGTTAATGCCTTAAAAGTAAATTTTGATAAGTTATTGGAGGCATGTAGAGAAGACTCGCCGCCTCGCAGTGTGGCTGCTAGCCTGAAAAAGATTGATGAAAAAGGTAACTACTTAGGCAAGATGGAGGGAAAATATCCGGAAGATCCAACTCGCTTTGAGATTGTAGATAGTCAGTATGTATCGACAAAGATTGCTAAATTACCCTTTGGATGGTTTCCATTGGATACGGCGCTTGAGAGCCGGGATCAGCTGGTTTTAACTATTAATGCTAAAAATGTTTTGTCAGCAACTCCAGACGACATCAAAATCATGAATCGAGCGTTAGATCTTCTCAGTAGTCAGTCTATATGGAATAAAAATGATAATCGCATATGCCCTCCAAATCCTAATAAATGGAGTTTATTTTGCGCATTAACTCAGGCGACTGTTGAAGTCTCAGGGGAAGTTCATTACAGGCAACCAGCCCATGAAAAGGTTAGAGAAGTATTGAATGAGGTTGGTGGTGATCGTGTTAAAACACATCGCTTAATGGACTATAACAATCATCCTGATACTACTTTGCAGGACGTGCGAAATCTATTAATTGAGGCGCGGGCGAGAATTCGAGTGAATTAGATTGGAATCAATTGATTTTTTAATTAAGGTGGAAATATGGAGCGAAGAAGTTTTCTCAAATCTGCAGGTGCAGCAGCTCTCCTCGTTAATGCACCCAGTGACTTAGTTGTTGCTGCTGCAAGCGCTAAGCCGCAGGCAAATGGGGAATGGGATCAGGGGTTAGTTAGGCACATATTGCCTACAGTAAGTGATACAGAGATGTTAATAAAGGTATCCTTTGTTAAGCCACAACCTTATCCACCAGTATTACGGGTTGACACTACAGCAGTTGCTGGAAGAATGACTGATACCCAAGGAGAATTTTGGCAATTTTTCGTTAAAAATCTTAAGCCTAGCCGTACTTACCAGCTCAATTTAAAAAGCCATCAAGGATCCTCACTCTGTCAGCCATGGGAGCTGTCAACTTTTCCCGAGAGAAACTCTAGCCCCAATCAATTTAGAGCACTATTTATCTCTTGTGTTGGCGGACATGAAGCAATGGGCTTCTTGCCACCAAGTACTCGTAATCGTTTATTGAAAAGAGCGCTTAGCTTTAAACCTCAAGCCACTATAGTTAACGGTGATCATGTTTATTGGGATTTACTTTCCCCTGTTACCTCTAAGCGAGATTACGGCGGCTCGACTGAAAAGGCAATTAAAATTGCCGGTCAGTTTGATAGTGCTGGATTAGTCCTTGGGGCTGATAATGAAACTGTCCTTAAAAAAGCGGTAGGTCCCCAACTCACACCAATTTATGGCGCTGATTTCAGATCAAATCCAGTATTTTTTCTTCAGGATGATCATGACTACTTTGATAATGATGATGCAACCGATGAAATAGTTACGTTCCCACCCTCCTATTTTATGAGGCAATTAGCTCGTACTACTCAATCGATGTATTACCCTGAGTTTTTAGCTGATGCGGCAAGACCAAAGGGCCTTCCTTATTCCTATGCTAGTGATCGGCCAGTTGGTGTTTCAGAAAGCTTTGGCACAATTCGCTATGGAAATTTAGCTGAAATCGTACTTTATGATGTTAGAAGAACAGCTACCCTTGCTGGGCCCTCAGCAGTATATGTTGATACTAACGTTGAAAAATGGCTGGTCGATCGCACTCAAAGTCGCGAAGTACATAATCTTGTTCATTGCCCATCCAATCCTCCTGGTTGGTCTCTTGGAAAATGGGGGGAATGGTATCCGGATGTTTTGGTGGCGGAAGAAAAAAGATTAACCACAGCGGTTCAAAAGCCGTATTGGCAATCTGGATGGCTAAAACAACATGATCGTCTCATGGGGGCCTTATCCAAAAATAAATTAAGGACCCCTTTAGTCATTAGCGGTGATATGCATTCAATTGCCCTTGGTTCAATGACGCGAAGTGGCACAAATGACTTTTCAAGCAATCCTATAAATGTAGCTTTATCTGGTACAGGCGGAACCTATCCAGGTGGATGGCCATCTAGTGGTAGACGTAAGACTCCAGCTATGACCTCTCAAGTTTTAGACTTTAAAGAGGAAATTAAGCCTATTGAGCAGCATGGTTTTACACTTGTAGACTTTACTAAAGACAAAATGGTTCTCAGTTTTTTCAAGTGGGATGTTAATACTCAATCTATTGACGATATAGATACATTGATGCCTTTCCATACAAAAGAATTACCAAGAGCTTGATTTAAAACACTTTGGAGCAACGAGGTATTAGATGGCTGCTCTAAAGTTCTTTGATTTAGAAAACTACAGAGCGAGGCACTACTTTTTTGTGATCTTGTTAATTTAGTCACACAAAAGCTCACACACCGATATTTAGTAGACATAACCTCTTGAAATCCTCATGGTTTTCTTTGGATGTCTGCTCTCATAACCAGAGAACCTAAACAAGACCTAAAACTAATAAAAAGTAGGATATCGATCGGAATGGTGGGGTTTGGTCAGTTGAGCGTTACTTTAAGTAACGGTTGGGGAGCCAAAAAGTGTGTAGGCAATTACTGCACATTTTTAATGGAAATAGCAATAAATTATTGTCTTTAGGTTGTTATAGGCAATAACCAACTAAGGCCCAGATCGCACGTTTGAATCGTGCTGGGCAGGCCAGAAACTATAAATTATGTGTCCTGTATAAAATGTAAACTATGTCTCGGGTAGTACAACTAAAACCACCTTCGGGTGGTTTTTTCATTTGAACTCTACTTAAGCGTAAGTTAAATAATTGGTTTATAAATGAATAATTCTTAACTAAAAATTATGCAAATGAAAAAAATACTCCTCATAGCTCTATTACTTCTTTCGGTGGTTGGTCCATCTCAAGCTGCAGACACTGCGCCTGCTAAGCAAGATCCAGTCTGGTTAACCCAAGCACGGGCAAGCATTAAGTCTGATAATTACAATCTAGCGATACAGCAATTGCAGGCCGCCAATGAAATAAGTTCGGCCGATTGGAATAACTTAATGGGTTACAGTCTGCGTAAGAGACAGCCACCCGATTTAGTTGGCGCGGAAAAATACTATCAAGCCGCTTTAAAAATAGACTCAATTCATCGTGGCGCCCTTGAATATTATGGAATGCTAAAGTTAACTAATAATGACCTACCAGGAGCTGAGGCACTATTAGCCAGACTAGATAAGGTTTGTTTTTTTGGCTGTGAAGAATATTCTGATTTAAAAGAGGCTGTACAAAAATATAAATCTAAAAAGTAGGACTTAGCGATCCTCAGCCCTGCCAGGGCCGAGGATGTTTTATCCGCCTAGTGCTTATGTGTCGCAACATTGATGACGCCCTTCATGCCAGCCTCATAGTGGCCAGTCTCAAAGCACGCCATGGCATATCGCCCGGGCTCCTTAAAAGTCCAAACTAGTTCTGCTCGTTGTCCAGGTTTTGCTGAAATTTCATTCGTATGATGATGGCCTTTAGCGTTGGGGTTGGCCATCTCCTTAGCGTGAGCCATGATTTCCTTTTCGCTACCGATTACCAGTTCGTGATCCACTTTGCCTTTATTAACCAAAATAATTCTAATAGGCTCCCCCGCCTGTGCCGCCCAAACTGTTGGAGAAAAACGCATAGTGTCATTAACCTCTATGCGAACTTCTTTCATTGATGAGCAAACCACTTGTCCCGGTGCGGCGTGATTATGACTATGGCCATCGCTACCATGCTCATTGAAATAAGAAAGTGCATACAAAGAAGCGGCGATAACAAGGGCTAGACTTACGGAGCCATAGATGAGAACTGACTTCATTTTTACTTTGCCCTTGCCCTCCATTAAATATATTGCCAATAAAGATTTGGCAAACCCAACTGGAACTACTCATGAACTTCTAGTAGGAGAATCTGGGAAGTGCTGAAGTCCTCCAGTAAAGAAACCCAAACTAATTGAGGCAACAATGCCAATGGCTAGAACATCAGTCCAGCTATGATCTTTATAGGGATTGGCCACAACTTGCCTATAGTTCGACTATTTCATAACTGGAATAAAGCCATCACGGTTAGGCATTCTCACAAGAGGCAAAGTCTTAGCGTTCATTTCATCATCAATGCTAATAATCTTATGCATATACAAAATATATGCGGTAGTGCCATAGATCTCGTTATTAGTGAGTGACTGAGGTTGTGAATGTGGCATTGCCCTTCTGGTGTAATCAAATAAGGTGGTTGTATATGGCCAAAAGCTGCCAACTGTTTTGATAGGTTTATCGGTATTTAATGCACCACCACCTACCAAGCGATTGGCTACCCCGCCTTGGCCTTGAGCGCCATGACACGCAGCACATTTATCCTGATAGATGCTTGCTCCTTGTCTGGCTGTAGCGCCACCAGAAGGTAAGCCATCTCCATTAGGTGCTATATCAATATTCCATGCAGCAATTTGTGCTTCACTAATTGGTTTGCCCAAATTATTGTATTGGGTACTCGAGGTTTTATTAGTAGTACAGCCCATCACCAATGCGACCCAAATCATGGTTGTTAAGTAATTAGCGCGCATTTGAAACCTCCCCATTGCTGGCAACTAACCATGGCTGTATTGCATTATTGTGGTAAAAAGCGTTCGAACTCCTTGCCTTTACAACAGACTCCAGGGTTGGTTGGGTTTCCCCAGTTGAATCAGTGGCTCGACTCAATAAGATTGCGCTATCTCCGTTCCATTGCCAAGGGAGACGAAAGCGAGTTAAACAACGATCCATGATTGGACCGTCCATAATCCCATCCTCCCAAGACTTGCCGCCATCGACAGAAACCTCAACACGACGGATTTTCCCGCTACCAGTCCAAGCAATCCCGGAGATTTCATAAAAGCCTGGTTTCTTTAATTTCATAACTGCAGAGGGAGTGGTAATCACTGATTTAACGCCCATCACAAAAGTAAACTGCAATGCTTTACCATCAGCCCCTAAATCGGTATAGGCTGACGTTTCTTCTCTGGTATGCCATGGTTCAGTTCCTAATTTCAGTCTTCGCAACCACTTCACACTCATGTTGCCCTCAAACCCAGGAATAAATAAACGCAAAGGGTAGCCTTGTTCAGGACGGAGCATTTCACCATTTTGAGAGTAGGCAACGATGACATCATTCATTGCTTTATCAATTGGGATGCTTCTTGTCATGGCAGCGCTATCCGCTCCTTCTGCTAACACCCAACGAGCCTCAGGCTTTACGCCACAACGATCCAATAGAGTCGAGAGTCTGACACCTGTCCATTCACAGCATGAAAGAAGGCCATGAGTTTCTTGAACAGTTGCCCAGGTTCGTTTCTTCAACTCAGCCCATGTATTACCCGAACACTCTAAAAAATTAATTTGAGATACTGCAGGCAGACGCACAATGTCATCCATGGTGAAGATAATTGGCTCTTTTACTAAACCATGAATCACTAAACGATGCGCGTCCGGATTAATTTCTGGAATACCTCCATGGTGCCTTTCAAAGTGAAGGCCATTTGGGGTAATAATGCCGTGTAACTTTTGTAGTGGGGTCTTTGAACCATTACCATATGTCTCACGAGTGACTAGCTTTTCATAAGGACTGGGAACACCATAGTTTGGGTTTGGGAAATTTTGGCGCTGTGTTTTTGTCCACGGATCGATAGTTAAGAAATCGGTATCTTTTGGTGAACTTGCACCCGCAATCCCGGCGGCAAGCGTAGACCCAACACCAGCAGATGCAGCGATGGAGCGTTGTATGAATTGACGACGTGAAACTGGTTGATTTTTTTTTGGCATTTGTAAAATCCTTATAAATGACTAATTTTCAATGACATAGTCAATCTTCCCTAACTTCAATCTGACAAAGATTATTTAGGTCAGATTCATCAACTTCTAAATGGTCATATTCGATGATGGTCATCCCTTCAAGTTTTTCAATATCTTCTCTTGTTGACAATGCGTCAAAGCTTTCAGCGCGCCGCGAGAAACGCCTTTGCCTGCTGGATTTCTTTTTTGTCCGAATCAGCCTTCGCGGTCAGTACCAGCAGCTTCTTATAATATTCTGATGCTTTCTGGCGATTGCCAGAAGTTTCAGCAGCTTTACCTGCGCCGTAGAAGCTGCGCATGCGATTGGGATATTCAACGAGAGACTTTTCGAATTCCTTGAGGGCCGACCCGGGTTGCTTGAGTTCGAGCAGCATTTCGCCGAGTAACTCGCGCATGGGCCACAGACGATTTTCCATCGCCACGTGTTTTTCGCTGGCATCCTCCATGTCTGCTGCAGAGCGCATTATTTTCAATGCTTTCGTTCCCTTGCCGTCCGCAAGCGCGACCCAGGCCGTTGCTGCCTTGATCTGGATATCCACCTGTTCCGGCCAATAAGGATCTTTAAGGGACAATAATTCCTCCCGCAGAGTCTGCAGTGCGCTGATTTCTTTACTTGCATTAGGGGTATCGCGCAGCTTGGCGTAACCCATGGCGCGCGTGAAATGGGTGATCGCGTCGGCGGCAGGTGCCGTAGGTATTAATACGAGCGTCGTTGCGTCGGCCCAGGCACTCCGTTCGATGGCGTAGCGTGCTGGAATTGCTGCGTACGCGGTGTAGGTCGGGAGTACGCCGCCGGTCGGGGTGCGCTGGGCTGCAGGTCCGGATTTTTGCAGCGCTGCGCTTGTTTCCAACAGAAGCTGCGCCTCGCGATCTTGCCCCATCTGCAGGTGCGCGTATGTCATGAAGTCGATAGCATGCGCATAGCCTTTAAAGACCGCGAGCGATTCCTTGTTCGTCTTGATGGATTCTTCCCACATGCCGAGCATAGAGTAGACGTGCGAGGGCATGTGCAGAGCGTGCGGTGCCGCTGGCGCCACCGACGCATAGTGATTTGCAGCCGGAACACCAAGCTTGGCGAGTCTCGGAAAGTCGTAGCTGTGTATCAGGTAGTGCAGAGCACCTGGGTGATCCGGTTGCTTTAACAATACTTTCTCGCTAATACCGGCAGCCTTAAGGTGCCTGGTATAACTCTTGTCGGCAGGCGTAACCGTGATACCTTCATTCAGAGCCAAGGCATAGAACACTTGAGCCTCAGTATCATCCGGATAGCGTGCGACAAGCTGTTCCATGGCCTTCTCGTAAGCCAGCACGCGCGAAGGATAATCCGTCTTGTCTAGATCCGTGTAATACAAGGCCAGTGCGGTAATGTAATCGCGTTCGCGTTGCGTCTTCGTGCCAGCTGTCATCGCTTTACTGATTTCCTCCCAGCCTCGTTTCAACGCGGGCGCTGGTTGACTGCCCAAGAGCGGATTGGTACGCACGGCCATCGCCATTCCCCAGTACGCCATGGCGCAATCTGGGTCCGTCTTGGCGATTTCGATGAAGGCATTGAGTGATTGCGGATACCAGAAGTTGTGCAGAATGGCAACGGCACGATTAAACGCTGGCTGTACTTCGGCTTTGCAGGTAACTGGGAAGTTGATGTTGCCGAGTTTCTCCTCATTATGGGCGGCGGCAAGGCCGGGTGCGAATAACAACGTTATTGCATACGGCAACAAAATTTTCCCTAGCTTCATGTCGCTCTCCAAATCAAGTGTTGGTTATTTATAGATTGATCCTAGTGATAATTTATGAATAAGTACATGTAAATTAATTTACTAATAGCATCGGATTTTCCGATGCTAGTATGGAAGACTAAGGTATGAGCCTCAAACCTATTTAAATCCACATAAGCATTACGGTGGCGAAGAAATTTTCGTCGTTGATGGCGTGTTTGAAGATGAGCATGGTCGTTATCCTGCTGGATCATGGATCAGAAGTCCCCATATGAGTCTGCATCAGCCATTTAGCAAAGAGGGTTGGACCATCTTTGTTAAGACGGGGCATTTATTGGAGTAATTTTCTAAAAAGATTACTTTGATAGGGCCATAGTTGCAGTAAGTGTCATTACCACTCCCACAGCTATCAAGAGACAGCACACTAAAGCCTTAAGCTTAGATGGTGATAAGGGAGGGTGCTTGGATGCTGCAATCGTAGTAACTAAATAAGCAACTGGTAGTGCTTCGAGAGTAAGGACTAAAGCATTTATAGAAAACTGACCAACTGATACTGCGACTGCTAATCTAAAAAAAGTAATGATTCCAAAGAAAAAAATGAGACTTTCAAGAATTCTTGAACTTGCCCAAGGTTGCCTATACATTAAATAAACAAATGGAGGACCTGGTGCAGAGAACAGTCCTCCAAGTAAACCCGAAAGTGAACCAAATAAAGCAAATGTCCAAGAAGAGGATTCCTTGGCTAAAGGTTTTGTTTTTTGCCACAACAGGAGGGCGCAAATAACAATGCTAATTCCTAGCAATAAGCGTGCTATTTCATATTTCACGCCGGCAAGCCATATCAGCAAAAGCATTCCTATTGCCGTCCAAATCAAGCTTGTCATTAGAGCTGGCCATAGTATCTTTTCAAATCGCATAGGCCAGCGTTTATACAAAAAAGTAATAGAATTTATAACCAGTATTACAGAGACAATATTGACAGCATCGACTATTGGAACAAGATTAATTGTGCCAATTAGCCCAAGCAATATAAATGAAAGTGCAAATCCTGTAACGCTTTGAGCATAAACAGCAATGCCTACAAACAACAGAAACAGTAAATGGGTGATCATCTATTCGCGAGAACTTCTAAGACTCTTTCAACAACAAGCTGATTAACTCGTTTTTCAGACTGCTGAGTAATACCTGCAATATGGGGCGTTAGAATAAGATTAGGCACATTTTTATATTTTGGAGAGTTTGCTAGCGGTTCATTTTCAAATACATCTATTGCGGCTCCGCTTAGATGACCCCTAAGAATTGCATCAATAAGTGCATCATCATCGACGATTCCTCCACGTGCAGTATTAATTAAGATTGCACCAGGCTTCATTTTTGCAATGGTACTTTTATTAAATAAATTTTTAGATTCAGCCGTGTAGGGGAGGTGCAATGACACAACATCGCTGATGGTTATGAGCTCCTCTAGTGTCGCGTAAGTCACTCCATCTATTATTGGTTGATCAATCGATGATTTTCTATATGTATTAGCAACAACACGAAATCCCATCTTTAAAGCGAGATCCGCTGTAATTTGGCCAATTGATCCGAACCCAACTATTCCAAGAACACTACCTAAAACTTCTTTACCTTGATCGATTCTTTCTTTAGGCCATTGCCCATTAATGACCTCATGTGTTGAAAGATAGGCTGAACGCATTAGCATCATCGAAGTGGTAATAACGTACTCGGCAACGCTACGCGCATTTGCACCAATTGCTGGAATGACTTCAATGCCGCGTGCATGGCAGGTTAAAACGTCAATATTATCAAGACCTACTCCGAGCCTTCCAACGGCTTTGCAATTGACCATTGAATCAAGAAGCTTACCTTTTACTTGGGTCAACCGACGCACTATAATTGCATCAGCATCATGGGCAACTGCAAGGAGCCTCTTTTGATCATCTACTAGCTGCGGGTCATAAATAATTTCATGGTTTGCAGCGCGAAGTTGATCTAAGGATTCTGGTAAGATTTTTTCTGGTATGACAATTTTCATTTGATTAGCCAATAAAATAAATAAAAAAACCAGTACCAATTAGCTGGTTTTATTAATTATTAATTAGTTTTAGGGTAAATTTTATTACTCTAAACACAAGCTAAGAGCGCTTGTATTGCAGCAGACCGCCCATGATCTTAGGAGGCCTTGCACGTAGCTCTTTCTCAATAGGATCTGTTCCCCATCCTGGCCTATCAGGAATAATTAAGCAACCATCTTTAAATTCTGGCGCATGAGTAAAAAGTTCACTTTCCCACGGTAGTCGATCAATATCAACTTCCATAATATGTAGATTAGGTACAGCTGCGGCAAAATGAGAATTCATAAAAGTACAAAGATCACCATAAAAATTATGCGTCGCTACATTGACATCATGAGCGTCAGCTAATGCGGCAATTTTTAATGCCTGAAACATCCCATTCCATACGCCGTCAATGATGGCGACGTCCATTGATTGATGCTCAAAGTAAGGTAGAAATTCTTTCAATCCAATTAATGTTTCACATGAGCTGATGGGGAAGGGGCTATGTTGACGGACATAAGCCAGTGCTTTAGGACTATAGGAATCTATTTCGACCCAAAATAGATCAAGGTCATCCAATGCTCTTAACAGTTTTAAAAGTCCCTCTGGCTTTGCATTAAAATTGATGTCAATTAGCAATCCCATATCTGGTCCACCGCCTTCTCGCAGGGCCTCTAAATGTTGTCGAATATTTCGGATTAATTTAGGGGTAACTGGTAGCTCCGGTCTGAATGGAACTGCAAACCCCGGCCGCCATGCAAATGCAGGGCCATCATCATGAATAAATAGATTTGTTTTTAATGCCGAAAAGCCGCGCTCCCGAGCTTCCAGGGCGGTTTGCTTAACACCAGCCAAATCTGTCACTGCGTTCCCATAAAATTGAGGGTGATTAATTCTCCAAGTTGGGCAATGAGACCAATAAACTGGTACTTGGTCCCTGAGCTTTCCTCCGAGTAATTCATAGCACGGAATTCCCAAGCCTTTTGCTTTAGCATCTAAGAGGGCGTTTTCAATCGCGCCCATTGCTTGACCAATAACACCACCAGTTGCCGGTCTAGTTAGGCAGTAAGCAAGTTGAAAAAATTGCTCGTGATTATTTACCGATTGCCCAATTAATCGACCCTTGAGTTTTTCGATAATAGCGCCCACACCAGGTGAGCCAAATCCTTCATCATATTCACTCCAGCCAACTATATCTGTATCGGTGCTTAATTTAACAAAGTAATAATTGCGCCAACCTGCATCACATTCAATCGTTTCGACCGCGGTAACCTTCACATTAACCTTTCAAGTTTGGTAATAAAAAAATAGTTTGTACACTAAATTAAGGTCTAAAAGACCGTAGGATTTGTAAATCAATCAAGTGTAATGTTAAGAGCTTTGATTATTTTTTCGTATTTTGTTAAGTCATTATTTATAATCATTGCAAATTCCTTAGGGGTGTTTCCCACTGGCGTGGCACCAAGTGTAGCAATTCGATCTCTTACAGAGGGCTCTTTAATTGCTGCTACGATTTCGGTATTTAATTTAGCAATGACGTTTGAGGGCGTGCCTATTGGAGCAAAAACACCATACCAAGAAACTAGGTCAAACCCAGGAATACTATCAGCAACCGGAGGCAGCTCTGGTGCAAGAGATGAACGCTTCTCAGAAGTAATTGCTAATCCCTTTAAACGTTTATCACGGATGTATGGAAGCGCTTCATTA
>Ga0164295_10000682_pt1 | contig 28392 bp, 15 predicted proteins | sample GEODES006metaG_FD_111798 | JGI IMG/M metagenome (GOLD analysis project Ga0164295, IMG submission 111798) | Oligotrophic lake water microbial communities from Sparkling Lake, Wisconsin, USA - GEODES006 metaG | ecosystem: Environmental > Aquatic > Freshwater > Lake | place: USA: Sparkling Lake... | reverse complement strand
TTGTTAGTACCAAACGTCATTGGCCCATTCATCGCATTGAGCAAGTCCATTGCAGACGTTGAAGCCCGATTCACAACATAACAATTACCCGCGCTGGATTGGATTCGAAAAGCTGGGTCGCCACTAGCCTTGTAAATGTGCAGAAGTTCACCCGGCGAACTCGTCCCTATCCCTACATCGCCAGTCGCAGTGATACGCATACGTTCAGTATTTGTTGTACCAAACACTAACGGTGAATTATCGTTATTGTAGATATACGCACCAGTTCCGCCAGTTGTTGGAATAGATGAAGAGAATCCCATATACAATCTAAGTGTATTACTTAGATCGGTAAAGTTACCTTCACCAACTACTGTAAATTTCTTTACAATAGATGTAGTAAATGCACCTAATAATAAGTTGCCAGCTGAATCGATACGAATCCGTTCTGAGCCAGAAGTGCTGATACTTACATTATCAGAAACGATAGAACCAATACCCGTATAGGTAGCAGCGGCGGTTTCATTTGACAAGAATCGCATACCACCATACAAAGCTAATTTTGGATTACTTGCAGGTGTATTCCCACCAATAGCTACGTTACCATTACCATTAACAACAAAACGAGTACCGCCGGTTAGCGTATACGCAGTTGCAGTAGCATTAGCAGCAGTAATAGCTGCAGTTGTCATTGATGTATCAGATGCGATAGCTGAGATAGCAACCGTTTGACCACCAATAGTAATTGAATCACCTACTTGGAATGTTCTAGTGAATAGAGTATCAACACCAGTAACTGTAGTGCCAGAAGCTGTATTGGTGACAGTTCCAATACCACCAGTGGGTTGAACAACTGCAAGTCTACCTGTAATATTTAATGTAGTATCTGTCCCGGCTGTTGCTGAACCGATAGTGATATTACTAATAGAACCGGAAACACCAGAAGTGCCAATGTTAACTGCTTTTGTAGTTGATATTGCTGTAGCACCAGTTGCTATGTTAACAGTTTGAGCAGCAGTAGAACGACCAAGTGTAATAGCGCCAGTTTGAGCAGTTCCTCCAACTGTCCATGCAGCAGTGGTCATCGAACCGTCTAGCCACGCTTGAGTTGTAGCTGTACGAGTAAATGTTGCACTGGTTATTGACACCGCGCCTGTAACAGTCAGAGTTCCAGAGAACGTATTGGTAGTACCGGTAAATGTCTGTGTAGTTCCCAATCCAGCTAAGGTCGTAGTAGCAGCGGGTAATGTGTAAGTGCCTGTTGTTCCAGTTGTAATTCCAGACAACTGGAACTGTGCTTGTTTTGTTGGGTCTACGTCATCTTGTAGCGTAAATTGAGTATCAAGTAGTGTTATTATTGGAGAAGTAAGTGTCTTATTTGTGAGGGTTTGGGTACCAGTAAGAGTTACAACAGAAGTATCATCTGTAAAACTTTTAATAGTATTACTTGCTGTCTTATAATACAACTTACCATCGGTGTAGTTAAGTGCTAATTCACCATAATCTAAGTCTGTAGTTAGAGGAACTTTTGAAGTTACAGAAGATTTTTTTAAAAGAAGTTTATTTGACATTATGCACCCTTAAAAAAGGAAAAAGAAAAGGGAGTAAAAACTCCCTGTGGTGTTTGTTTTATTTATACAAGATTAATAAGTACCACCATCAATTTGGAATCCGTCCAATGTAGATGTTGCAGCACCTGCACCAGTGATGTTAGTCCCAACATATATTGCCTTAGCTACTGACAAACCGCCAGTAAGAATAACCGCTGCAGTTCCTATAGCAGTTGCATCTGTAGATAAGGTGAACGTTGTAGCGCCATTAGATGTTAATGTAGTGAATGCACCTGTGTTTGCAGTGCTAGCACCAATTGGAGTGTTATTAATACTACCAGTAGTAATTACTGCACCAGTAATTGTTTTGTTGGTTAAAGTTTCCGTACCGGCTAATGTTGCTAGTGTACCCGTGGTTGGTAGTGTTACGTTAGTTGCAGCAGTAACAGTAAGAGTAGTAGCAAAAGCACCAGAAGTACTTAAATTACCAGCAAAGTCAATATTACCAGCAAGTTTAATAGTTCTTGCAGCATTAACCATATCAAGAGTTAATGTTCTACCAGCAGTAAGAGTGGTAGAAGAAGTTGCTGCGATAGTTATATCAAATGCTGCAGAAGTATCACGGATGCCAAGAGTAGTAATAGCAGTATGAGTGCCACCATTGATAGTTGGTGCTGTTAAAGTCTTATTAGTTAATGTGTCTGTGGTAGCACGTCCAACTAAAGTATCTGTAGAAGTTGGTAGAGTCAGTGTACCAGTGTTAACTATAGTAGCAATTACTGGAGAAGTAAGAGTCTTGTTAGTGAATGTTTCAGATCCAGCCAGAGTAGCAAGAGTACCTGTGGTTGGTAGTGTAACAGCAGTATTTGCAGTTGCTGTAAATGATTGAGTGAAAGCGCCGGAGTGCGTTACGTTACCCGCAATAGTAAATGTACTAGATCCATTATTAACACCAGTGCCACCATAAGTTGGTCCGATCAGTGTACCTTGCCAAACACCAGTTCCAATAGTACCAAGAGTGGTAATAGAGGTTTGACCAACATATGTCGATGCAATATCAATAGAGTCAGCATTAACAGTAATACGAGCGGCAGTGCCAACAACATCAACAGTGTTACCAGACTTAGTTAGACCAGCACCAGCAGTAATTTGACCTGCGCCGGAGAATTGACTAAAGTCGATAGAAGTAGTACCAATAGTAATTGCAGTATTTGTAGAAACTACATAACCATTATCAGCGTTTGATGTGCCTTGTTCAACGAAGAAGAAAGTTCCTGGAGAAACTTCAGTACCTGGACTATTATCAAAGTCAGTAGCACGAGTAAGTACCCAGTTTGTAGAAACTGTACCAACTGTTGTAACAGTATACACACCATTCTGTAAACCAGATGCTTGATCTTTAATAAGAACACGATCACCAGATGAAAGAGCAATACTATCAAGAGTGAATGCAGCTTGGGTGCCAGCGTTAGTAAGCGTAGCACCAACGCCAGCAGTACCATTTGAATATGTTACAGTAAGTGCAGTTGTAGATGCTGCAACTACTGATGCTTTAACATCAAGACCATTTGATAGACTATCAACGTATGCCTTAGTAGCAGCATCTTGTGCTTGTGTAGGATCACCAACAGAGGTGATTCTCTTACTATTAACATCAACAGTACCAGTTCCCGTTGGTGCCAAACTAATACTATTATTACCAGCAAATGCAGTAATAACAAGGTTGCCAGAAACACCAGTGATTGATGATATTAATGGAGCAGTAAGAGTCTTGTTAGTAAGAGTTTGTGAACCAGTTAATGTTGCAACAGTAGAATCAATACCAATTGTTAGAGTTGCTGTTGTACTTGCTTTGCTAATAGTAGTGGTAATGCCAGAAGTACTAGTAAATGTTAAGTTATCAGTACCAAGAGCAACAGAAGCTGTAGTAGAACCACCTGCATTTAGTGTGAGTGTTGTACTAATTGTAGCAGTACTAGCTGCAGTTAGTCGACCTTTTGAGTCAACTGTAAATGTTGGAATTGCAGTTGAAGAACCGTATGATCCTGCAGTTACTGCGGTATTTGCAAGAGTTGCAGTACCAGTTACGTTACCAGTTCCATCGAATGAACTAGATGTATAAGTAACATCTCCAGTTAAAGCAATTGTACGACCAGTTGCTAGAGCAGTGGCAGTAGAAGCATTACCAGTAAGAGCAGCAGTAATCGTACCAGCAGAGAAATTACCAGAAGCATCACGTTTAACCAGTGTTGATACAGTATTTGTACTTGCAGCATTATCAATTGCCGCAGTGTAATATGCGCCACCAATAACTGCGTGCGTAGCGGCGTTACCAGAGGTTTCAACACCTACACCAATGTATAACATACCGCCGCCAGTAGCAGTACCTCCAGTAAATCCTGTATTGGCTAAAGCTGAATATGCTAATTCGCCAGCACCTAGTGTACCCGGATTACCTACAGTCGACGATCTTTTAATTCTAATTATGCTTGCCATTTTTATTTTCTCCGATTAAAACTCTCCACCTTCCATGTTCTGCGCGTCCAGCGTAGTGGTAGATGTCCATTTTTGTGTATTTGCTTTATAGACTAAAAGAGAACCTTCTGTTTTAGTTGTTGCATCTATGTCTGTAATATTACCTAATATAGTAATAGACGATCCAGGAATTCCTGCTGGACCTTGAATTCCAATAGCTATTACTTCATTATTAGATTGGGTGTTTACAGCTACTGTATTAGTCTGTTGGCTGTTTACTTTTATTTTCATTATATTTTAGTTATTTCAGGATTGATAGTAATAACACCTTCAACTACTCGAGTCTTTACCATAGAATTATATATTTCTACATCATATAAGTATCTTCCTGGCTTTATAGCAGATGATGTTATGCCAGATAAAGAGAGCGTAAATCGTCCATTTACTGCACTAGTTATGTTTGCGACAAAAGTATAGCCAATCAATGAATTATAACTTTTTCTGAATTGCGACTTTACTGTGAAAGATTCTAAATTCATAGGAGTTCCGTTATCATTCTCTAATGTCATTTCAGTGACAAAATCAGAACCTTGATCTATATCTAAGTATGCTGTTACGGCCATTTTATATTCCTCTTGCTTTATTTATTAGCAAGTTGATTTTGTAGATCAGTTACTTTTGTGTTTAATTCTTTAATTGCTTCAATTAATAGACCAACGACGTTTCCATATGAAACGCTATAGTGTGTGTCTTCAGTGCCGCTTACTGCTTCAGGAAGAACTTTAAGAACTTCTTGTGCGAGTAAGCCTGTTTGACGTTTTGATTTATCAGAATTAAGTAAGAATGTATATCCATTAAGACTTAGTGTTTTATCCAGTGCGTTTTCAATTACTTCAATCTCTGATTTTAAGCGAACGTCAGAAGTAGAATTGAATGTGGTGCCGTCTATAGTACCAGTTGCCGTTATATTAGTAAAGAATTTTACTACATTTCCAGCAGATTCTAAATATGATACGTGCTCTGTAAAACCACTACCAGCATCTCGCATACCTAGACGCCAACCACGATCAGTAGTACCACCATTTGTTCTTATTTCAATTGCACCACCATTTTGTGTGCCACTTATATTATAACCATTAGTAGCATTAATTCCCGCTGTACCAAGTGTAATAGTTGTAAATGTGCCATTAGCTACGTTTACACTACCAGCACTTAGAACTGCAGTGTTATTAATCTTAAATGATTTTCCAGTTGCAATGTTCCAATGCTCACTTGACGACCAGTTAGAATTTGTACTATCCCAACTGATAGTCTTATCAGATGTGCCTTTTAACGTAATACCACCGCCATTAGCAGTAAGGTCACTGACACCTCCGGCATTAAATACTAATGCTCCTAGAGTATTAGCTGTAGTACCACCTATTGTAATCTGTGTTGCGCTATCTACGCTAGTAATAGTTGTTACACCACCAAATACACCGGTGCCTGATACTTTAGTTAATACCATTCCTGGAATAAGTCCGGCTGTACTAGTCATAGTAAGTGCGCTTGCTATTGCGCTGGTAACGATCGAACCAGATAGATTTGTAAGTGCTGATGCAAAACCAAGTTCTATATTCTTGTCATCTACAGTTAAAATAGTAGAATTGATACTTGTCGTAGTTCCATTAACGACTAAGTCACCGCCAATGGTTACGCCGCCAGTAACAGTTAAAGCAGATGAGGTAGCATTTGTAATTGTTAGTGCGGTTGCTGTGGTAGCACCACGACCGGTGACTGTCGCTAATGTATCTGCTTCTGCTGCCCAAGCAGGTACTCCAGCAACAAGCATAAGAACATTACCATTAGTAGCCTTTGGCAATTTTGATAAAACGTTAGTAGCTGATGCATATAGAATATCTCCAGCTGCGTATGTGCTATATCCAGTACCGCCATAAGCAGAAGCAATTGTATTCGCAGTCCAGGTGCCAGTGGCAATTGTTCCAACCGAAGTTAAACTAGAAGAAGTTATAACACTGCCAAGAGTAGTAGCATTAAGAACAGAAACATTATTAATCTTAAATTCTTTTCCAGTAACAATATTCCAGTTTTCGCTAGACGTCCAGTTAGAATTTGTACTATCCCAGATGATACTTTTATCAATCACACTTTTTAAAGTAATGCCACCACCATTTGCAGTTAGGTCACTAGCTACTCCAGTGTTGAATGATAAAGCACCATTAGTATTTGTTGAGGTGCTTGAGATTGTCATCTGTGTTAAACTAACAACACTAGTAATAACTGCATTAGCACCAAAAATACCAACTCCGGTAGTCTTTGTTAATATTGTGCCTGGAATAAGACCAGCTGTGGTTGATGGAGAAGTCATAGTGACTGTAGCAGTCCAAGCACTTCCACTTCCAGCGTTATTACTAATAGCACCAGATAACGCATTAACTGCTACTACAGATCCAATAGATATATTATTATCACTTACCAATACATTGGTAGAGTTTATAGTTACGGAATTTCCACTAGTACTTAAACTACCGGTGATTGCAACGTCACCTGAAATGGCGCCACCAGTCTTTTCGTACTTCGCACTATCCAACGAGGCAAAATTACCATCAACCTGAAGGTTAGTCAATCCAGTTGTACTAACCGTAGTGACGGTTGGAATCGTAGGACTACTAGAAGCTCTAAATGTTAAAAATGCCATAGCGTTATCTTTATTGAGTTACTCTGTTATTTATATGTTAGTATAATGCTATAGTGTTAGCATACGATATCAATTTTAAATTAACATCGAATGTTATTACCATTTGTTATGCGAAATTATATTTTCAGCAATAAATGTATCATTGCCCGATACATTAAGTCGGTATACCATAAAGTTATCTCCACTTTCATATTGTACGTTACTTACTGAGTTATATACTATGCTATTATTTACGTAATATGCTAAATTAGAACCTTCGCTTATTGTAACTAAATCTTTTCCATTGTTATTTGCTTTCAATTGCTCGTAATATGAAGGAGTCTGTAATTTTAATAGCATTGGATTAAACGCGCCCCATCCAATATCAGTAAGCATAGGATGGGTTTCAGTTACAAAATAACCAATATCATTAAACGAAACTAATCTAGATGTAGAGTATAGTGCCACTGAAGTTATCACACTATTGACACATCCATTACCTTGAATCAACTCGCCTACTTGAATATCTCGTATTTGTTTATATGAACCATCAGGCAGTGTTATTCTAGTCCATGGTGCATGACATGGAGGACCACCTCCTGGACTTACACCCGGCGCGCCTTTATTATGCACAAGTAAACTATTAGCATAATATGTATGATTACCATCTAATAATAGATTATATAATAGTTGCTGTGGTTGATCTTCATATTTTTCTATACTATCAATAACTATTGATCCAGTTTCTGTTAAAATTTCATCGCCAACTTCAAGACTACCTATTAATATTTCACTTAAGTGTGGATCAAATTTTACGGCGTGTTCTTTATCAATAGATTTCCATCCTTGTTTAGTCATTATAGGATGTTCAGCAGTTACAAATTTTTCTAATCCATTAATACCATAAAGATCGCCATCACGCACATTATCGATAATCAACATAGGACGATCAAATCCTAACACATTATTAATAGTGTTTAAACCTTTTACTCTATCACCGATTTTGACATCTTCAATAGCAACTTTAGTATTATCTTCTAGTGTAACTAATGTACCTTTTACAAAACATGTAGCAGGTCCATTAGCAGGACCCATACCACTACCTCCTCCAACACTACCATCGCTGCCAACAGACGGGGAGGATGTGTAACCACCACGCGAAGGAGTAGATTCAGTATCTCCCCAATCTCGCGCGCCGAACGAGCCTTTACCAGTATTCTGCACCACGGGAGCTACATATGCTGGTGGATATGAAGACATTGGACCTGTGATATTAGTAACAGTTGCAAATGTTATTGCAGTATTAAGTGGGTTATCACCAAAAATTTTAACCCATGAATTATTCGCTCTTATATATGCTTCATTTACTGTAGTCCAAGCATTTCCATGTCGTACATAAATTAAATAAGGATTTACCCAACCTGAATTTGTTGTATTTCTTACATTTGTAAGAAGTATAGTTGAAGAAAATATAGCATAACCACCTTGACCATTAGAGCGGGGCGCACCACCAGCTCCAGCATTTATATAATTACTATTAGAAGCTAAAATTGTTGAAAAATAAGCTTCTTGCGTTGTCCCAATTGCCCAAGAACTATAGCCAGTAGAACCAGACATTGCGCCCGTGTCGTAGTCAGCTGACCAAATTCCACCACTACCAGAAGGTAATCCGCCTCCACCTCCGCCTGCGCCACCACCATCATATCGATGATTTAAGCCTTTACCTCCTGCAGTATTATTTGCTGAAGTCTGTGATACTTCTAAATACGGATCATATGATTTAATATAACCATTAGAGTTAATACCAGCGCCGCCGCCGCCTCCTCCTCCTGCAGCAACTCCAACAATAAGGTTACCACTACCATATCGAAGAGTAGTAGCAGCACCTCCTCCTCCACCACCTCCACTGCCGCCATAAGGCCCACCATTTCCTCCGGTGCCGCCGCAAAAGCTATTACCGTTATAAAGCTCGCCAAAACCTCCAACGCCTCCTGCCGCAGTGCCGGCATTACTCTGACCTGCAAATCCGCCCTGACCAAGAACACAAGTAATATAATTACCTGCGTTCAAAGTTACTTTCCCGATTACACGTTTACCCGGAAGTCCAGCGCTGCCTTCACGCCCGGCATCCGCTCCGCCACCGCCGCCGCCAGCACCTACGATTGCAAAATTTACAGCGCAATCAACAGTAGATGTTAAACGTATATATTGACTGTTACCGTTCCAAAGAGCTTCTATCATATAATATTAAATCTTAAACCAAAAGTCACCATTTGCTGCAGCACTACCGGGGTCAGCTGTTTGCACGAATTTTTTTGATGTTCCCCATTTATCTTGTAGATCATCTACATATGTCGTGTTAGCTTTAGTACTTACTGCAGTACTAATTGCGCTATTCATAACACTAGTTGTAGAGTAATTATTATTATTACTAGTTATTGCGTTTGATATAGCAGTATTAGTTCCAGAAGTAGTATAATAACCATTTAAAGTAGTGTTTATTTGTGTTTGTGTATAGTAATTTAAATTATTATTGGTTATCTTATTATCTATTGCAGTATTCATAAGACTAGTCGTAGAGTAACTAGTAAATGTATTGTCTACTTGCGTTTTAGTGTAATAACTAGTAAATGTAGTGTCTATTTGTGTTTGTGTATAGTATGATGTTAGTTTGCTATCAATTATTGCTGTGGTGAATGCAGTAGTTGCAATCTTAGTGCTACTATCAGTTGTAGCAGGTGTTGTAGAAAGTGGAGTTCCAGTAAATGTTGGAGATGCAATATTTGCTTTAAGGGCAATGTCTTGATCTATTAACACCTTGATATTTTTAACGAACTGAGTTGTGGCGATTGCAGTACTATTACTACTATTTTCTGCTGTTGGAGCAAGAGGTCCTCCAGTGAATATAGGAGATTCTAGAGGTGCAACAGTATATGTAGTTGAGTTTTTTCTATAGAACAAATTAGTTGCATCACTCCATACATCGCCATTAGCTGGAGATGCGATTGAAGTGGCATAAGCTGGAATATTTAATGATGCTGCAGCAGTTGTTGCTGCTTGTAGCGTTAACTTACCAGTCATAGTGTCGCCACCCAGTGCAACTGCTCCAAGATTAGCTCTTGCAGTTGCACTATTGTTTGCATTAGTTCCACCATTAATAACAGCTACTACTCCATCAACATTATTTGCAATTGTTGCTCTCGCAGCTAATGTAGCAGTAAGAGCATTTCCACTTAAAGCACCATTGAAAGTATTAGTTGTTATATTTCCATTTATATCGCGAGCAGCAATAGTGCTATTACTTGCGCTTTCACTTGGTAAATATCCATTCAACTTCCACGCATTAATATTAGCATCTCCAGCGCTTAACTGATTGATTCTAAATACAATTGCAGTCGGTGTAAAATCTACAGTATTTAATTTTTGGACAAGCGAAGTAGAAAGATACTTAAAGTTGTTATCTAATTCTGCCGTAGTAAGAGGATATCCTTTTTCTTGTCGAAGAACCATCGACCCAGTAATACTACCGCCCTGTAATTTTAGATTAACAGTAAATTTTTCAAATTCTATGTCACTAGTTCCAACTACTAATACTCCATTAGAACTAATAACCCATCCAGTATCTGCTAGCGTATCACCTTCTTGTACGAATACTGCGGTGCCACCTAGTTGTGGGCTTTTAATATTTGTGATAGTTCCAACAGTTGGAGTAGTTCCACCAGTTACAGTGTAATTAATGCTAGTTGCACTAATAATATCTGTCACTATAACACTAGTTGGGGATCCACCATATAAACTACCACCACCACTAGTTGCTAATAAACTACTACCTTGCGCCAGTCCAGCAGTAGAACCAGCAACCATGTTAGTAATAGTTGCATTCCATGGCCCACTACCACTGATACTACCAACAGTGCCGGTGGTGCTTAACGTAGTTGCAAAATCAATTGCTCTAGTCAAAATACCATCACTGCCTAAAGTATAGATACCATTTTGAGATCTAACTGTTTGAGCTTTTACGAGAATCCTGTCACCAGCTGCAACTAATACGCCATCTATCGTAGAAAGACCTAGTGAAAGAGTAGTTGCTAGTGTTATATTTGCAAGTGTAGCTGCTCTAACTTGTGCTAATATTATTGCCATCTGTTATTTCCCTTTAAGGATCTGTATTAACATTTCTTTTATTTCTTCAACTTCAGACTTAAGAGATTGAATTTGATTAGTCTGCTCTAATATAATATTCATATTTTTCTTAGCAGCTTCATTTTTTCTCTTATGCGCAAGATACTCGTCGTCATTATTAGATATAATGGCATGAGAGGACATATCTCTAATAAGAGAACTATGTCCTTCTACTTTTGCAAATTCTGGAATTATGCTGCTGCGCATGAAATTACTCTAAAGTTTTTAATACGTGGTACTTTAGATTTATTTATAGACTTCATAACTAGCTTAATAATTACACTATCAAACGGTGATAGATTTTCTACGCTAGCAGTGATGTCTGTAAATTCAGTTTCAGACTTTACATAACCAGAATCTGGTGTCAATTTATAATATCTTGAAGCTATGAAATCTCCAGATACTGAAGCACCAGTCTTGTAATATATTTCAACATCTGCCGCAGGAGGAATAATTGCTGCAAACATAATCTTCAACATATCGGATGGGCGCGAGAAATTAATCTTCTTAGTAACATACTTACTATGAGTAGATCCACCACTTGCTGCATATTCAGATCTAAAGTGTGATAACCATGTCATAGCGACAGTATTAGTAGTTGTTTCAACTATCATAGGAGTTCCATCAAACGATTCAAGCTTTAAGAATAAATTTCCACTAGAATCTTGACTCTTTTCTACTATAACCATATTTCTAACAGGATTAGTAATAGCGCTATACACAAATCTTATTACGTCACCAGAATTTACATTATTATTCAGATTGGTGAATAACGTTGGTTGAGATGTAGAATTTACAACTAGAGTATCACTTACAAGAGTAAATGGCTTGCCAGATCCAATTTGAGTAGGACTACCAACTGTAGTAATTGGAAAATAGTCTAACGTTGAATCGTTAACAGTTAAATCTGGGCTATCAATTTTATTACTTACCATAGTCATAGCAAGTCTAGCCACGTCAATAACCGGCGAAACTGAGTCAAGTGTTGATGATGGTGTTAAAGTAGCAGTAACACTTAAACCAGTTGGAAATGCACTATTAGTATAGTTAACTAACGATGGATATACTTTTTCTTCTTCAAATGTAATGTTTGTTTTTGGAATCATAGGATATGACGCTGCAACACCGGCATGATTAATAACTTTTGTCACATATGAAATAGAAGTTCCGGGTGGAACAATCTCAGTCATCTCAATCATAGCCGTTTCAAACTCATAGTTTTCGCTTGCTTTAATAAATCCACCACCTACTCGTCCAGTGGCACTTGAAGGAATTGTCCCAGCAAATTCAACGACATACGCATCTAATTCTACTGCAAGTATTTGCAGATTTATGTTAAATATATTAGCTGCAGGTATAGCATTAATACTATCAATAACTTGGCTGCTTATAAATTTCACATAGTTTCCAGTGCGCATACCATGATTTTTATGAACTACCCTACATTTTCTACTGTCCTTTATAAGATTAAATGGATTAAATCCAAGTGTTTGCATACCTAACGGAGGTGGAATAAATTCGATAGTCAAAGGTGTACTAGAAAACTGTGCTCGACGAATAGTAAACTTCATGTCTTGCGTTTGATCAGCAGTCCAAGTAGAAGCATTCTGTGATTTGAACAACACACCATTATAAGGTTGTGAAGAAATTCTAGTTACGCCATCATACATAACAGTATCAGTCTGCGAAATATGAACCCTAAACGAATTACAATCTGATAACGCAACTAAAGCATACTCAACTCCATTCTGTACAAACACTGGAGATGTAAATTTAAACGTTGTAGCAACTGTAGCATTAGCACTTGTTAATACTGATGCGCCTTTTTTCTCTACTCTCGAGAATGGAAGAACTGCGCTACCAGGATATCCGTTAACAACTTCACGAATTTCTATGCGAACTGGAATTTTTGGATCTGCAGTTTCAAAGAATAAATCAACAGAAGTAATAAACGCTCCTCCTTCTTGTTGAACCATGAATGTTTGCGCAAGAGGATCGAACCAACCAGTATCTCTAGTCATTGTATCTTTATTAGTGACTACAGTGTTATTGTCAGATGTTTGCTCAGATACTAAAGTAGCAGTTCTAGTAGAAACAATAGTTCGTTGCATAGTAGTTAGATAACCATTAGCTTCGTATAAAGCACCGCCGCCAGTCTGTTCTCTAGCAGTTCTAATCGATGGAACAGTAGAAAAGTCGTCTGAGAATCTTAATTCACGAATACCAGTTCTAAATTTAATTGATGGGTTACTTGGGATTCTAAATGTACCAAGTAATAAACCAGTACCAGTAGTTATAAGTTGAGAGTAATTAGTTTTGTTTAAGAATTTGACTCTAGGTTTAACTGTAGTAGTGCCAACGTTATACTCGCCTATTAAATATGAATCAGTAGCAGTTGAAAACTGACCATTGCCTTTAATATTCATAACGAAAATATATCTATGGAATCCTTCAACAACTGTGTTTACTATTTCTTGTCCAACTACGATCGCCGTATTGCCTGTAGCAACTCCATTAACATATTCTTTAATAACTTCCCCGTGATTAAACGCAACTTCAACTTCTTGTGTAGTATGTTTAGGTCCTTGAACTTTTACACTAACGCCTGTGATAGAAGCACCAGCATATACAGGTTTAATTTTCATACTATAAATTCCAGTTATTTCAGTAACTGTATAATTATTGCCATCATTGGTTCCAATGTTTAATGTGTCACCTACTGCAAAATCTTTCAAAAAATCTGAAGCTGTCCCAGTTACAATATTACTGTTATTCGTTAATGCTACAGTTCCAGTAACCGTTGCGCCATCTGAATAGAACACAGTTCTAGTAGAATCTGAAACCGCAGATCCTGCATTACGAGTAACATCGAAAGTGCTACTATATGAATCTATTGCTGTAATTTCAATTCTAGTAACAGGAGTTATGTAATCATTTACCAGAGTATTGTCAAAGAATGCATTCATTGCCACACCTGGCTTAAATCCATATCCAGTGAATAGTACTGCTCGTGGACGAATATATGGAACTAAAGACGTATCAACTATTCTATCTTCTAAAATACGCGAATCTACTTTATCTGTGATAAAAGTTCTAGTTCCTGTTCTTGAAGTCTGAGTTTCTACTGCGGTAGTTTCAATCGTAACAACTCGTGAACCAGCAGCAGCGTTTGATTGCGCGCTACTTAAATTCGAAGTTGCGCCTATAAAAGCTAATTCTTCTGTTGTGAATGTAGCACGATTTCGCCAAAAACTACCACCATTATTGCCTGAACTTAAAATCTCAGTATCTGCTTGTGACCATGCGCCAATACTTTGTAATTTTGTTCCTATTGTGCTTGAAGAAGCAAACACTACTTGCCAAGCATTCCAAACTGTTCCTAATGATCCATCTTGTTCTGCTTTAGCTACTAAAGCGTTATATTGTCCTTCATCATTTAAAACAATATCAGGACGATATGTTGTTGAAAACCAAGTGTCAGACCATGGGTTAATGTCTACTATACCTTTCCAACTATATAAATCATAAGGATTTAAATTCACAGACATAGATGCTTTATCTTGTACAATCATGTCTACTTCTGTGAATGGTAATGTAACCAAATCACCAGATACTTTGTAATCTCTAGTAGTAGCACTTACATTTTCTACTAACGTAACTTGCTTTTGTGAAAAGAATGGGCGTAATTCTTTATTAGCAGAATCTATAGATGCATTCCAATCTTCCGAAGCAACATTTCCAATGCCTTGCCCATTAAATGAATCTACTAAAAATCCATTTTGGAATCTATCTAATCCGTTACTATCAACTATACGCATATTTGAAGTATCTATCTCAGATAGAGTTAATGCTGTATAATATTCGAGATCTTGAATTCTGCGTTCTAATCTACCAATGTCACGCATCGTATAGCGTTTATTTTCAGTTCTACTAATAACCAATCCTATATTATTATCGCGATTAAATGTGTATGGTTCAATAGCAAGAGTTGCTAATTTCATAGTATTATTCGGAATCTTAGGTTCAGATGCTGTAATAGAAGGAATTCCTCTAGATACAATAAAATCACCGGTAGTAGATAATGAAATATTGTCTATTCTTTCAAGATGATGTATATATTTAACAGATGCAGTACTACCATACTTTGGCAAGTATTTTGCTATAAAATCAGTTGGCGCAGCAACTGGTCTAAAGTCAAGCGAATCTCTTAACGCATAATTAGACACCATGAAAATCTGATCATAGATAATTTTAGATTGACTATGAGTATAAGAGTTTACGTCAAATATACCACCGGGATTTACGCTGCCTAATGCAAGGTATTCGTATTTAATATCAATTGGACCAGTTGGTGGAGTGCTTGGATCTAATAATGTAATAGTTGATTTTCCAGCATGTGTAGTATATTGCTCAGAATTAAACGAATATCTATTTGTAATATCTGTATTGTAAATAGGAGAAGTATTAGCAGCTCCGCCAGAAAGAGTAAATCCACGACTATCCATCATTACAGAAACTATTCTGGTAACAAATGGTTTACTTAAAACTATAGTTACTGGAGTAGCTGTAACCGACGTTGTATTAGCATCGTGATCATCAGTCACAGTAAGGTTGATATGTGGACTGGCAACGTTAGCTCTTTTCATAGTAGCTAAAAGTGAGTATACATAACCAGCAGTTAGTCCCTGTATTTGTAGACTAGCATTGCCAGTCCCAGCCACTAATGTTGGACTAGATACTAACGTCCCAAGAGCGTCATTGCTAAGAATATAGTTTGTTGATGCATTTGCCACGCTTTCAAATGTGTATCCAGTCGGCGCAGTTATATCCCAAGTAGTGCCACCAGTACTAGTTCGTGTGAATGGTACAACTACTGAATAATCTAATTCGGTAACGGTTGCTACTGCGTATTGTGGAATAGAGTATATTAAAGAAGTACTTAAAGAACTATCTAAAATAGTTTGACTAGAAACCTGAATAGCATTTGCAGAGAATGAAGTAGTAGAATTACCAAGAGACTTTGTATTAACAAAGTCCTTTCCAGTATTCATTTTAATATCAAATAAAAATACTTTGAAGTCAGTATTAGAACCATCATGTCTTTCAATTCCACGAATTCTAGCAGTACCTATAACAGTTGAACCGGCACCAGTTTGTACAGCAGAAGCAGTAACTGCACTATGTAAATTTATAGCGGGAAACGTTGTTACATTAGGTACATACTTAATAGTATTACATATAATATATGATCCACTAGATAAATCTATACTAGCAGTTTTTTCTGCAGATAACGAATCTGTAACTGCAGGTAAAGAAGTTACATTAAAATATTGACTTAATGAACCAGTTCCAGTAGATCCAGCAGGTAAAGATCTAGACTTATATACTGGTACATATTCAGTTGATATTTTCGCAATTTCATAACCACGAACATATGCTTTGCCAGCTTCAATTCCTATAGCAATCATTCCATTTAATCTAATGTGATCGTTTATAGTAAATGCAGAATATAGAGGATCTCCAGCAGTGAAGGTGTTAACGCCACGATTGAAATTGGGATTAACCATGAATTCCCAAGTGATAGTATTATCGGTTACATAGTCTACTGTTGGAGTAAACGTTGTTGGTCTTATAGAACCACTTGTTCCATTTGTAGTTGCAACAAAATAATAAAATCCTAAAGCACCATCTGGAACTTTAATTAGATCGCCTTGAACAAATTTTTCACCAGCGGCCCAGTCTCCACGTAGATTATTTCTAAACTCTAGTGTAGACATTGTGAATGGAGAAAGTGTATAATCGCCGGATTCATCGTAAGTTCTACGAGCAAGTGTTTTTTCTATTTCTGCATATAAAGTACGATCTATTTTAAATGTCACTTTACCAGAATTTAATCGTAATAATTCAATAAAATCTGAATCTTGTGTATCTGTCAATGTTTTCTTAGATAACACTAAATCCATATAATATCGCGCAGAGCCAGGCGCTGAATAGTTTGGAGATCCAAGAGCGTTGTCTAATAGACTTTCATCATCTTCAGGATAAACTACACTTTCACTTAATTGAAGTCCAATTCTATAACTTGGAGTATTAGTATATTTGTCAAGTATAATAGTTTGGTCAGTTACTAATACGAAATTCTTTTTAATATAGTATACGCCACGAGCAATAGTTGCTGAACACGCAGTTCCAATCGGTGGAATAGTAACAACAACACCTGAAGAATTTGCTGCAGTTACGTCGTCGTCTACAGTATAAGATAATAGATTATCTACTGTAGAAATAACATCATTTGGTAAAAATGTATTTACATTATTACCAGCTGAATTTTGAATAGAATTTAAATATTTTACAAAAATAGTGTCAGGATCTGTAGTAGTTTTTAATGCGTGTGATATAACTACAGCGAGAAGTCCAGCTGAATTCTTTATTACTTTACCGGTTAATGTACTTAAACTAAGTAATGCCGAAGCTGTACCAAGTACTGTAACATAACCCAAGTCAACGTCATATGCAACTTGACCTGGAATAACCATTGCACCTTCTTTGAATATATGATCTCCATGACGACGAATTTGTTCTTGCAGAATAGTCTGCATTTGAGTTAATTCACGCGCTTGAACTGCGTATCCAGGTCTAAAAAGAATTCTATGGAATTTTTTATCTTCAGAATAATCGTCAAAGAATGGTTCAATCGAAAGGTCTAGTGCCATAAGTTTTTCTTTATTAGAATGTGATTAGAGTAGATACTGCTACAGTTTGTTCAGCCGATGATACAAACTTAACTCTATTGTCTATGTATAATAACTCTCCGGAGTATTTATTAACCTCTGGATTAGATACTGTGGATGCGCTTATAGAATAGGAAATTGTTGAAGAAACCACATTAATGAATGCTGTTCCTGAAGTTGGTATATAATTGCTATTCACGGAAAGCACTAAATAATAAGAACCGTTTAGTATTTGCTTTTCTATTACAGTAAAAGATTTAGTATTATCTACTTCTGAAATTAACTGAGTGTCAATAGATATAGAATTATAAGCATTAGTATTGGCAGTGATAATATCGCATATTATCAATATACAAGTCGATCCTGTAGATTTTCTATAGAAGCTATCGTCACCGTATATATACGGATTTTTTAGAACTCCAATTTGTCTAAAATCATTAGTCATATCTAAACCTCTGTTCTTCTCAGAAGTAAGACGAGTATATAACATTAGAGTTTTTGCATACAATTCTGAAATAGCATCTTTTCCATGACCTCCACGTGGTGCAATTATTGGTCTTAATACTGCGTTAGATCCAATTGATGCAATTATATTAGCGTAAGTATATCCTCTACCTGGATTTGTTACTATGATTTTAGTTATTGCTCCATCAACTACAACCGCTTGGCCTGTGCATCCTGTTCCATCACCTTGTACTGTAATCGTAGTGGCACTATTGTAACTATTTCCGCCATTAACAACTTTTATAACTTCAATAGATCCATCCACTGCTAATAATTCAACATTAGACTGTTTAGTATCAATAGTTCCAATACCAAAATTCAAAACTACACTGGCTTTAGTAAAACCCGCAACATAACCTAATGCTAATGGATTAGAACTTAAATCTACAGACACTATATCTACGCCACCCAGTAAAACACTTTTCTTACCTATTACATTAACTGTAGCATAAGTATAACCTATTCCTGGTGTAACTATTTGAATTGCTTGTATTTCTCCACTAGAACTAATTAATGGAACAAGTTCTGCTTCATTCTTTTGTGATGCTAAATCTAAATTACAATTAAACGCTACTTCACCAGCAGCAGTATTTACGCTAGTTAATGTATTTGCAAATACATTAACACCGAATACTAATGGTGTTGTATAACCATATCCACTATTTGTTACTGTAACTGTATCTACTTCAAAGAATGCAGTTCCAGACTTTGCTCTAAATGTAACAGCAATTTGTGGTAACTCACCTGGACTTAATCCCGGTGGAGTAAAGGCAAATGGATCACCAGATTGTGATGCTAAAAACGTTCCGCGATTAAGTATATTAACTTTCTTTATACTATATGGATTATATTCATTATAACCATCACCGGTTATTGAAAGTTTAGTATATGCAACATCATCCATTGCATATTCAATAATAAAGTCTAAACCTGACGCGCCAACAGGAGCAGTAACTGTTAATTGTGGTTGATAAGTATATAAATTCCCAGTGTTAGTAACTGATATTTTGTTAACACTTCCAGATGCTGTAACTTCAGAGATGACTGCAGTAGCTCTAGTTCCCGAACTATTAACTGGAAATGTAATAGGTGTAGAAGTCGTATAACCTGTTCCACCATTTATAACACTAATTCGTTTTACTTTCCAAGTATTTCTGACGTATCCATATCCTCTATTCTCAATAGCGTATGATATAATAGATCCTTTAGAATAAAACTGATTGGTTAAAGCAGTAACTACCGGCATATAAGTACTATTTAAAAATTTGTTTCTTAAATATAGAGGGATCGTATACATAAATTTCCATACATATCCATCTGTAGTGATAGTAGCTAAAGATGACGTACTAATTGGTTTAGATATTGATGGAGAATTTCCGTTATTAGATAAACACTTATAAACATTGTATTCATCAGTAATTACGTAGAATTTAGCAGTGTCAATTGAATGTGCTCCAGATGCAGCTGGATAGGTTTCGGTGTAATCATCATACATATCATAAACGAAACCAGTTATCCAATTAATTCTATTAATTACAACTGCCGCATCATTAGAATCAATGTATTTCATATAGATCATATCCCCACGAGTTTGAAGTTCGTAAGGATATGTGTCAGGTATAGCTGGAGGACTATCTTCATCAGAGACTACAGTTGTTTGATTATTAACAACAGTTGTAACAGTAGGCCACGCAGTACTTTTTCCAAAGGTATAGTAGTAACGCGATACCTTTGAAATTATTTCAAAATATATTGACTTGACTATATTCGTCTTTAACGAATACTTCAATAGAGTCGTGATATTTGCCATTGTAGCCTTAATTAAAATTAATTAATTGTAATTGTCCAAGTGATTGTCAATGAGTCATTAGGCATTTTTGTAACTGTTGGAAATACTGTTCTGCAAAGCATAATACCAACAGGGGTCCCAGCTGTCGGCCCTGTACTAACTAAGGTAAATATGCCTGCTTCTCTAAGTATAACGCCAGCTGTAACGTTTGGGTTATTAGCATTGAACGTAGAAATATATTGAACGCTATTAGTATTAGTAGCATTTGTTGCAGTTGTAGTAACTCTGGTATAACTAGTGTCAGCAGTACCCGATCTTGTTTGCGATAATTCATCAGCAAGCATCGTCATGGCCAAGGCTGCAGCATCAGTACCTGCATTCGTAGTACCAATACCAATGCCCATGTGGGTCATGGGCGTATTAGTTGGAGTGTTACCTATGAAGCGAGATGCAATCCAATTTTTACCGGTAGTAACTACTAAATTTGGAACGTACATTTCTTGTTTAATTTTGTCATTAGTAGTATCTGTCAAAATTAATGATAGTGCACCACTGATTTGAAGTGCGTCTTTGTGTTTTGGAATTAAAATCATGTTATCTCCTTATCCATTAGGATATTGTTATCGAGGGTTGAAAGCCACTATATACTTCAAAATATGATTCTGAATTATATGGTGACAGGATTATTTCGCCAGTGTTACTTATATTTATAGCATCTGGGTACTGTTGGTTTACGTTAATAGATGTAATGTCTAGCGCTTCTGCAATGTCGTTTAATTTTTTATCAATGATTGACTTGAAAGCATCTGCTGCAACGTCTGACGCAGAAACAGAATCTCCATCTACAGGAATATTTCTAGAAAGCTGAATTAAATCTATAATATTATTTATAGCATCGGCGTATACTGGTTTTGGATGTAGAACTGGTAGATCTGTAGTAGAATTCGTACTATCATTATATGCCGGTTTTGGATGTAGAACTGGTAGATCTGTAGTAGAATTCGTACTATCATTATATGCCGGTTTTGGATGTAGAACTGGTAGATCTGTAGTAGAATTCGTACTATCATTTACAGGAATATTTCTAGAAAGCTGAATTAAATCTATAATATTATCTATAGCATCGGCGTATACTGGTTTTGGTTCTAGTGCTGGCAGATCAGTAGTTGAATTCGTACTATCGCTATATACTGGTTTTGGATGTAGAACTGGCAGATCAGTAGTTGAATTCGTACTATCGCTATATACTGGTTTTGGATGTAGAACTGGTAGATCAGTAGTTGAATTCGTACTATCAGCGTATACTAATTTAGGTTCTAGAGTCGGTAGATCACCAGCTCTTGTAGTATCTGGATCTATTAATTTAGAAATATCTTTCTTAAAGGCATCACTGGCAGTATCTGATGCACTATTAGTATCAGCGTATACTGGTTTTGGATGTAGAACTGGCAGATCACTGGTTGAATTCGTAGAATCAGCGTATACTAATTTAGGTTCTAGAGTCGGTAGATCACCAGCACTTGTAGTATCTGGATCTATTAATTTAGAAGTATCTTTCTTAAAAGCATCAGCAGCAGTATCTGATGCACTTGTAGTATCTGGATCTATTAATTTAGAAGTATCTTTCTTAAAAGCATCAGCAGCAGTATCTGATGCACTTGTAGTATCTGGATCTATTAATTTAGAAGTAGCTTTCTTAAAGGCATCACTGGCAGTATCTAATGCACTTGCAGTATCTGGATCTATTAATTTAGAAACGGCTTTCTTAAAGGCATCACTGGCAGTATCTGATGCACTTGGAGTATCATTTATTAATTTAGAAGTAGCTTTCTTAAAGGCATCACTGGCAGTATCTAATGCACTTGCAGTATCTGGATCTATTAATTTAGAAACGGCTTTCTTAAATGCATCACTAGCAGTATCTGATGCACTTGGAGTATCACTTAAACCTTTATTCATTGAATAGTTATTAGAATCAAAGATATCAGTTATTGCATGACCAAGAAACTTGAATGCAAGTAAAGAAACTTTACCTTGAGAAGTAAATGATAATGTAGCGCCTACTGCAGGTGTAAAACTATATTCAGGTATTTGGTATGTGATTCCGTTAATATTTACTTCTGTATATATACCAGTTTTTTCTATAACATATGAACTATAGATACTACTATTATCACTTAAAAGTATAGTATCTGAAAATTGTAAAAGTTGTGCAATTAATGGTTGTACGAATGAAAGTTTAAGTTCTGTAAATATATTATACTCTGCAAACATTTTCATGCCTGCAGGATGTAATAAAGTTTTTAATATATCTGCATATCTTCTAAGTTCTTCTTCTACTTTTACTACATAAGAAAATGCTTGATAGTATTCACCATCATGTATATACATTTCATCTGAAATGAATCCATTTGCAGTCATATAATAACCAGGATACTTAGCGACAGCTCCTAAAGATATTTCAATAATTGCGAGAGAATCGTCTATAACTTTTTCAGTTTGATCATCATAAAATTGGGCTTGTATTTCGCCAACATACGATGGATCTGCATAGAATCTATCTACTCCTTGTGATTCATTAGCTACATTGATAGTCTGATCATAATACATGTATGTCTGTTTACTTGCAAAGCCATACTCGATGAATCCACCAGTTCTTTCAGTATATGATGGATTAGGAGGAGTAGTATTATTTAAGCGAGCTGGATGAACGTATTCAAAGGCGACTATATCTTTGCTAGAAAGATACGAATAAAACTTAGTTTCGTAATCTAGTCCAAAACTAATAACTTGAATAGCTTTAATCTCTCCGAGAGATCCAGTTTTAGTTATTTTTATAACGCATCCACGCCCTATACTTGTCTTAAGTGCATATAGATCTCCAACTTTAAAGCCAGACCCGGCTTTAAATATATCAATTTTAGTAGGACATTGTAATATTATTCCAGTGTATGTATTAGAACCAGAAGTACATAAAATAGTAGATCCTACTGTTATTTCGTTTATATAATCGCGCTGAATGAATATCTCAAAGGTATCAGTCGTGTATTCAGTTACATTTTCTACAAATGTTGTTAGTGTTTTTCTACTAGTAGTTATCGTTATAAATTGGCCATTCACTGGAAATAACGTCGTAGTTGATCCAGTTAATTTAACGAAAATAGAAACATCTTGAGTCCATCTTCCATCAGACACTCTGAGTATCTGTTGTGACGGATAGTATAATTCAGCTTCTTTATTGAAGAGTGCTCTAAATAAAAATTTAAATGAATCTTCACTACCTCTAGATAAATAAAATTCTCTTAGATGTTTAAGCAACAATGGTTTATCTTGCGCCATATCAATCGGAAAATTACTAGAAAGTTCTGATTTGAAGTTATCGATAAACTCTTCTAATGTAGTGTCAATATCGCGAATTGATTCAAGATCTTGCGCCTGCGTTTGTTGCAAGAAATCGTAATAGAGTTTAATAAACTCTACGAATACCGGATAATTGTTTCTAATGTGTTCAGGAATCTGTCTCTGAACAGCAATAGATTGCTTTAACTTACTAGTCATTAGTTTCTACTTGAAGTAAAGTTGTAATTATTTCCAGAGATTAATCCGGTTGAAATATTTTTATCTTGGATAATATTAACGATAACACGAGATTCTGGAATATCAACTATCTGATTTCTCACAGAAACAACATCATAGGATTGTGTTTTAAATATAAAATAGAAATTAGCTTCAAGTAAATTCGTAATTATAAGACCATATATCTTTATTATACCATTAGTATAATCGATAGTACCAATACTACTATTTTTAAATGCTTTAGTTCCAGTGTTTTCAACAATACTATAAAGTCTAATAGCACCAAGCCCGTTATCATCTAAATAATAAACAGTATCTGTGTTATCTATATAGAATCCAGTACTATTGAATGCATCTACTGCAGAACCATCAGTATAAATTGGATTATTAATGTTCACTGTATATGTAGCAGCCAAATTATACGTAGGAATCATTTCGCTGAATATTCTAAAAGTAGTAATGTTACTTAGAATAGACTGATCTACTACATCTATTGCAGCAGCGAATTTTGACATTCTAAATACACCATCAAATTTTCTTAGATTAGTATTTCTATAAGAAATTATAGCTGCAATTGCAGCGGCAGTTATCTCGTTACTCGATCTAGTTGTGTTATTAGGACTATAATATATAGTGTTAGTTATTTCTATTTCTAGATAAGAAGCATCAACTATTTCTGGAGTTATTGAAACAATATTCTTAGATTTTAATAATGTGTTCGTTAAATATGCCTTTTCCGGTGGCGTAAGATACGGACCAGTTGTTGGTTTAATAGCGATAAAAACTTTTCCATATTGTGGTGGATCATTATCTTCTCCTCCCCAAACACTTATAGAATCTAAATTTGTATATAATTTCTTAATAATAGAAACATAATCACCGGATGTTACAGCTCTATTTTGATTAAAGAATGAGTTTGAAACATTAGACTTAATTTCATCAATGGTTTCACTTTCCTTACCACCATAGGACACTGCAACTGTAGAACATGTTGTTAGGCCGCCAAGGCCATTACCAGTGTACGTGAATAATCTTGCGCCATTTCCCAATGTTTTATTAGTGATAATATAACTAACTGTTATGATATTACCAGGAATAATAGGAAGCCCAAGATTATTAGTACCGAATGATAATCTGTATGTCTGATTATCTAATTCTTTAATAAAATATGTTTTACTTGTTGGAAGAAGTTCTAAAATGTCTGTTGCTAAAGTATACTTTACGTAATCGGGTTGTTCACCAGTTTGTTGTACTGTAACTGATACGGTAGATATATCTATATTAGTATTTGGAAGTATAAAAGTTTCTTCAAGTTCTGTGCATAAAAATAATTGTGTTTGCGAAATTCCTTCGTATATTTCTACATTTGCAAAAGAATATGAACTACCGTTTAAGTCAGCGGTGTAATCTTGAAGTGTATAAAACGAATATTGAACTGAATCGATAGTAGATGAAAAACTAGAGAATGCAGAAATAGATTTAGTTTGAGTTGGAGTATTGCTGGATGCATTAACTGTGACATTTATAACTGCTTTTGATGCCACACATGACAATGGAGTATATCCAAAATTATTAGCAATCGAAACAACACTGCTTCTCTTACTAGCAGAATCTAAAAACATCTCGTTCACTGCTAAGTTAGTGTATAGCGCATTATAATGTGTATTATATGCAAGAACGTCGATTAATGTAGAAAGCGCACTACCTTCAAAGTCATAATCACTAAACTGTGATTGACCTCTCATAAAAGTTTTTAAATTTTCACGTATCTGATTATAATCTAAATCAGATACTTTAATTCTATTATTTGATGAAGTTGTTGCCATAGTTGATTACCGAGTACGTTCTAATATTATATTAACTGACAATGGAGTTGACGTATTTTTTATTTTAAAAGAAATAGTAATATATACGCTATTGTTTTCAGGACTAAATATTACGATGACTTTAAGAAGATCTACCCGTGGTTCAAAGTTCTGAATAACGTCTGATATCGCTCTTTCAAGCATTGCAGTTAAAAGCGGTGAGATTGGCTCAAACAATAATGAGTTAACTTGTGATCCAATATAACTTCTAAATGGTCTTTCATAATTTCGAGTTAGAATCAAGTTACGCAAAGATTGCTTAATAGCTTCTTCGTCATAACGCGTTGTAGCATCTCTAGTAGCAGGGTGCTTTAGAAAATTAAAATCTAAATCTGAAAATGTTCTTGTATTTCGTGCCATATCTTTATTTATTAGATTTTCTGATGACTAGTTACTAAAGACTCTTGGAGATCCAGATATAATAGCGTTATCACCGTAATTATCTCCAATTCTGCCTATTTTCTTTCCCATTGCAGAAACTCTAGACGAGTGTGTGTTTAAAGTTTGTTCATCGGGACCGCATCCTCCCAGTGCATGTGGCGCAACCATTTCACCTTTAACAACTATTAATTTACCCTGACTAAACACTTTTTGTTGTATTGCAGTGCCTGTTTTCGTAGTAATTGGAGATCCACATTGCCACCCAGTACCTGTTGGCGAGAATACCGAATCATTTGCATTTGATCTAGCAACTGCTGGCATTATATAGTTCCCTTTGCTAGAACAGTTCTAAATTGAGCTATAGCTATTCTCCATTGCCAGAATATATCTTGAGTAAATGTAGATGTTGTAGTATATGGCAATTCTTCTGCACTTGGAACAAGAGGTGTAACTAAATACGTAATGCTATGAGTAGCAGTTAACATTTTCACGGATGGAGGTTCCCACTTTATAAGAGAAAGATATGTTTCAGTCGTGTCAGCTTTTAATATCTTTAACGTTTTATCCGGCATAATGAATTGATAGTACGCGTCATTAAACAAATTAATTGCTGAACCTGATAACGTAAATGAATTGACTCCGCTTTGAACTACGTTTGTACCATTTAACGTAGATGTAAAACTAATAAGCTGCACACTCACAGCAGGCGTATTAACAAATATCAAATTTACTGAAAATGGTCCTCCATATTCATATACAGCTTTTATCTTTAACTGTAATTCTGCAGGATCTGCTTCATACACATCTGGAAACCCAGACTCACTCGATTTTGTTATACTAAGTGCCAAGATATGTCAACCCTTGAGAGTGAGTCTTATCGTTTAAGAATGTGCTTACTTTTTTCCTTCCAGGACCATAATTATTATAAGAAATATGAATCCAATTAATACGCTTTGGATTCTTATTACCATTTATTCCTGGATCACGATATTCGAGCAGCATTTGATCAAGTGGAAGACTTGCCGCTAACTTAGTGGCCCAATCATAATTTACTTTATATCCAAAGTTACCACCAATAGAAATATCAACTGCACTTCCAATTAAGTGTTGAGAAGTAGATGATCCTCCAGCAGGCACATAATTTCTATAGCCTGATGTCATAATCCAAGATTTTCCAACTTGACCGATCTGTTCATTGAGTGGTCCAAGTATATTTATAGCCAATGCTTTCATATTACACACAATCTCTTGTGTGGTATAAGCCTTGCCACCATACGTTCCAGCAGTAACTTGGTTTCCTTTACTTACGCTTCCAATAGTCCACTTATAACCGGTGCCATCTGTGTGTAATACATAAGATTCTGGGAATGATGTCATTCCATAAATCAGATCACAATCAGCTTTTGTAGATTTTGTTATGTTAGTAGGAGGAGGCGTTGATTCAATAGTAGTAGCTTTATCGCTAGTTGTTGGTGTAGCTCTATCAGCGTGATATGTAGCAGCACCTGGTTCAGTATTTTCCTCAGGAGTTTCATATCCTAGTTCTGCTTCTAAATTTCTAGGTGGTGGAATCAATTGTTTGAATGTCTGATTATTTTTTTCACCTGCAGTAATAGGATTACCAAGTCCAGAAGAATCTGCAGCACTTGCACTTGCAGCGCCTTCAGCTAAATGAACAGTAGATCCTTCTATATTAGCTTGACCAGATGCGTTAACCTCAAAATTTCCACGAGAAGTTAGATTAGTTGCTCCGCTAGAAGTAGAATTGAATGAGCCACCAGAAGATATCTTAGTATTACTAGAAGCTTTAACATTAAAGTCAGAATTAGAATCTATTTTAATGTTGTTTGCTTTAATACCTAACTCACCACCGACGTTTAATTTCATGTTGGATGCTACATTAAACTCAGCGTTTCCACCCATGTTAACTTTCGTATCGCCTGTTACGTCAATATATGCATCTGCTTGAACTAAAATTCTAACATTTCCATTCACTGTTAAGTTGCAATCACCTCCAATGAATACATACCCATTGCGTTCCATGATATAATACCCATCGCCAACAATACGATTTACTTGCGTTCCATTTGCATCTATCTCTGTATATGTGCCTTTTCTATGATACATATGAATACGTTCATTCTCTGGAGTATCATCAAATTCCATGATGTGACCAGATTCAGACTCCATTACTTTATTATAAGGATACTTCGCATTGTATGGAATGTCTGGCTGATCCCATTCGAATTTATTTCCAGTGATTACGTTGTCTAAACGCTTCTCATCTTTATACTCTACAACAGTACCTTCAATCTTACCACGCGCAAGACGATTCGTGTCTGGTTCTCCAATATATTGACGAAGAGGATATTTCATATTTGGATCATTAAATCCAATGACAAGATTTTTTTGGCGATCTACTGGTAATCCGTTATCTGCTACTGGAATTCCTTGAGCTTCAACACCAGGTTTTGTAGACTTATCAGTTTGTTCTGTAGGAGGAGACTCGCCAAGAAAGTATTGATAGTATGCTTCTTTCTTTGGCCAACCGGATTGAGCCCCACCAACTGCTTTTAGTCCGGCTTGGAAATATCCAGGATCTGCACTATCAAGTTTAACTCTATCTATAAAATATGCAACTGCGCATTGAGCAGATACAGTTATGTCTGTGTTTAATAAATCT
>Ga0164295_10000679_pt1 | contig 28436 bp, 33 predicted proteins | sample GEODES006metaG_FD_111798 | JGI IMG/M metagenome (GOLD analysis project Ga0164295, IMG submission 111798) | Oligotrophic lake water microbial communities from Sparkling Lake, Wisconsin, USA - GEODES006 metaG | ecosystem: Environmental > Aquatic > Freshwater > Lake | place: USA: Sparkling Lake... | reverse complement strand
TGAAGGAATCATAAGAATACTGCCTGATGGAAATGATGTAGGAAGAGCAACAGATGAAAAAGGTACGATTTTTCCTGGAGAAACTGGACTTGATGCTGAGACAATACCAAGTTCTGTTGGACTCGGCGGACTCGGCGGACTCGGCGGACTCGGCGAACTCGGTGAACCCGGTGAACTCGGTGAACTCGGTGAACTTGGCGGACTCGGTGAACTTGGCGGAATTGTTAAGTTTTCCGTAGTCATAATTAAATATAAAAGTACAATTATAATTATTATTCCAGCGAAAACAAGAGCATTTTTAAACATTTATTGTTGCTGTTTTTTTAAAAAAACAGCAACAACAATAAATGACAATAACTAATCCAGGGATATACATTTACACAAACAGCAATGCTATGAAAGCCAATACCCAATATGTTAACGAAGACGGTTTTCTCATATTATTTAAATTTCCGGATAGCCCTACTGCACAAACACAACTAACAAATAGTGAACTTGCTAACATGCTTAATACTCACGGCATAGTATTTGATTGGTTGGGTAATATCTGGGATGCCGACACTAGTTCCACTAGTCCCCTCAAATGGACTAATCCTTTTGTTTCACCTCAAATAAACGCAAATCTTTCATTTAACACTTCGTGGACAAAGGCTAAGACTGCAAATCAAAATCTAGTGTGTGCTAACAATACATCTGCCAATCCTTTTTATAGCAATACAATTGTACCTTATCCTCGATATTTTGTAAGTTCAACTGCGATGCCAAATGCAAACTATACAGGATTGGATTACTTTAATGGTTGGCTCCTTGAACAGATAAATGGAGAAACTAGCAGTCCCAGTTATCAATTGCTCTATAATCCAATGAACAGACAAGAAAGATTAAATGATACTCAAATCACAAATGCTAATAGTTTATATCAAAATTATTGTAACACGGTACAATTTCAAGACCCCATTTGTTATTGTGCGCCAATGACTAAATTTCAATGTCAAACTGATATAGTCGAAAGTGTAGGTTCTGGTTGCACTGGATCAAAAATAGTTCCGGCAGATTATTGTTTATACTCATATCTCGATAACAACTTGGCAGGTACATCATCTAATGTTGACGGGCGAACCTTGGGACAAGGATTGCTTACAGCATATACATATGAAAGTAGCCAGAACAGTGGAAGTTATGCTAATAATTATCAAAACCTAGCAGGTCAGTGCAATTGTGGAGGTTTTTGTGACCAATTGAAATCAAACCTACTTGACCAAACAAATGCAACTGCGTTATACCAAAATGTCATACAAAATTTTGGTAAAAATTGTTCGCTAATCAATAATGTATCATTTACAGCATGTTTAGATGAAACTACCTTGGAAAAAGATGCAAACTTTAATGTGACTGGGAATGTAAATATACAAAATAAATGTCCTTCACAGACGCCTGCACCCAGTCCGAAAAACCCTAACACGCCTTCACCCAGTCCGAAAAACCCTACTTCGCTTCTGCCTGGTACGAAAGACCCTACTACGCTTCTGCCTGGTACACAAAACCCTACTACGCTTTTGCCTGGTACACAAAACCCTACTACGCTTTTGCCTGGTACACAAAACCCTGGCACTGGTTTAACCACAACTGGTTCAATCACCATAAGTACGAATACACCTAGTACAACTTCGACTGGTACAACAACACCTTCTTTGAACAATACAAATTCGGCTCAAAATAATCAACCGTCAAAACCCCCACAAACTGAAGACACACTACTTGATAAATTAAAAGCTCACAAGGCTTTAATTATTGGAGTTTCCGCCACGGTAATTTTGCTTCTTATTGTATATGTATTTTTGATATAAATAATTATTTTTTATCTTTTTTACATTAAATGTCAGCAGCAGCAGCAGCAACTGCAAATGTCGCAGAAATAGCGGCTAAAAATTGTGAAATGCAGCCCATTCCTCAACAACCCCAGGCAAAGGTATTACAACAAGCTGCCGGAATGCTAAATAAACTTGGGCTAAATCAATGTAGGACTAGTTCAACTTCTACACCAATGACTATAGGTTATGATCACACAGGAGAAAGTGGCATGTTTAGTGATAGTAACAATGACACTGCCGTAACAGGTACGGCAAAGGCAACATACTCTGCGGGTTGTCAAAATGTTCAAGTTCTTGCACAAGCTTATAATAAAGCTATACAAGACGTTAAGTGTATTATTAATTCAACTTCACAAATGAGCAAAGTATATGTTGCCGAGAACGCAACTATTTCACTTAATTTTGGGACGGGTTCCCATGTAACGTTTAGTTGCGCTGGGGGATTAAATATAACTAATACTATAACTGGTTCTGTGAACATTTACAATAAAATAGACGACCAAGTTAAGACACAAATTACAAATTCTATTACAAACCATATTCAAAATGCTATTAACCAAATACAGTCAGGTACAGGTACAACTGGTCCGCAAGGACAAGGAGCACAATCATTTAACAGTGTGATTAGTCAATTGACGAGCCAATCACTTGCACAACAAGTATCTACTGCAATTGATGATGCATGTAGTGAAATTAAAGAAGGAACAAATATAGACCTTAATTTTTTAGGTTGGGCATATTTTGATACCCCACAAGAGTGCAATATTTCAAACACTATCCATTCAGATATTATTGCCACCAACGCGGTTCAAACAGGCTTTAGTGCAGCATTTAACAATCAAAATGTGCCTGCGCTTCTTCCTCCTCCACCTGGGAATAATCCTAATTTTAATCCTCCAGGAAAAGGTTCCAATTCAACATTATATATTATACTAGGGGTGATTGCGGTTTTACTCTTAATGGGAGGGGGTTATTATTTTTACTTTGTTCGCAATAAAACAAAGAAGGCTGCCACAACAAAAGCATTCCAGTATATATAAAAGTAATATTGCATTTTTCAGTATCAAAAATTTATCCTTAACCCGTAATAAAATATGCATATTTTAATACGTATTCGGCTTTATAGATGAGTTTCTTCTAGCTTGCCATTCATACTGTTGTTTAAAGAGTTTACTGCAGATTCTGGATTGCTAGTTGAATTATGCCTTTTAAATTTTGAGTCTATACGATTAAATGAGAGACTCAAAGTATTATAATATGAATAACCTGTATTGTTTTCAACACTATCCTCTGCAATTTTAATGCCTCTGCTCAATTTTAAGTTGCAAAACCAAAAACTTGAAAACAAGCTTATTATCGTCCTGTAATTCTTATAATAAAAAATAGAAAGCATCAGAAAGGTGTAAAGATAATTTAAGTAGTATACCCATCTGCATACTCTGTATAAAACATAATACTTCCAATTAAGGTCAGAAAGACGTTCAAAAATTTGTGGATATTTTTGCCTATAAGAGGAAAGATGTACAGAATTATATCTTTTGGAATAGTCAAAGTGGTCTATTAACCAAAGTTCGCGTTTTATTTCGATAATGAAGATCAGAATGAATGCGGCGAAAGCTATAAAATTTGAGAGAAGTAGAAAGACAAGTTTATAATTTTCTAAAGTTATAACAAAGTCTAAAAGAGGTATGAAAAACACACAAAATACAGAAAAAAGAAGATTTATAATATCGCCTAGAAAACCAACAAAGATTGTAAATTTTTGATTATCGTTTTGCGACCACTTCATTTTGTATAATGAAACCTATGGTTTATATCATATTATACCACCAGGAAAAAGTATGCATATCGAGAATCTGACCGATATGGAAGCCCAAACATTTTCTTATAACACTGATAAGCCGGTATATTGTGTAACTCGCAACATATCTTTACCATGGTTGTTTCTTTCTTCCCAGCAAAGTGATACAACACATTTAAAATCAACAATTCAGAGTATCTTTTCCCTCTAAATCTTTCATAAACAAAAACATCGTTTATCTCAATAACGCCTTCATTTTCAATAGAAACCGAACACTCTGCGATCACGTCTTTTTCATCATAAAGAATGAAAAAGAAGTCGCAATACAAGGCCATTATATCATTGTAAGATAAGTTCTCCTTGTAACGCTTAAAAAGACGTACAACTTCATCATTTGGATTGTTTTTCGTATGGACAAGAAATCTCATTGTAGTATGGTTTCTTTAAAAGTTTTCTTTACAAATCGCTTTTAATTCAAACACAAAGTGAATACTTTACTCTCTTATGCTTTATCATTATTTTTATTATAATAAATGGGGTCAGACGTTAGCAGAGAAAATTCAAAAAATGAAAATGTTCCAAAGGCTTTGTTAAATCTTAAGCCCGGACAAACAGTTCAATATATGAATCTCTTTTGGAGGTTTCTTTTGCCTGGAGAAAATGTACAAGATGATATTACTTTTGTACCTGATATTTGTAACTGCATTAACCCTGCATATACGGCAGACAAACGAATCCGAAGTCGTTTTCAAATTATTGTTTACTGTAAAAAGCGTGAATTCAATCAAAACAATCAACCTATAGAGTACAACAACGTAATTGCGCTTTGTTTTGCGGATAAACAATTGTACTTTGATACGTATACTGAAAAAATATACACAAAAGGATTGAAAATACATGTTATATGTGCCGAAATGTATTCTATACACAAATTACTTTATACAATTGAAAAACATAAATTGAAGGGAAAACAACTTTCAAAAAAAGACATGGAAATTGCCGTTATGGTAGAGACAAAAATCGGACTGCTCTTAAGACTAATTATTATGCGGTTTGCTGTCAATAGACTTAAACTAAAAAATATATACCTTGATGCCGCGTCTGAAGATCTTGTTAGATTTTACAAGACAATTGGGTTTACTTTATTTGATGTTTCTTGCAAGTCTAAAAGTGCTACAGAAAAAGCGTTTAATGAGTATGTAAATGTGCCGGATGAGTTTTTTACAAAGCATTCATATCTAAAATGCTCAAATGATTGGCCTATGAAAATGTGCGATGTTGATATTGATAAAGTAACCAAAACGGCGCTAAATGAGTTTTATCGCAATTTGCCAGAAGCTTTGTATTGGTACAAAAAAGAAGGTACAACGTGTTTAGGAAATTTTATACCTTATGAAGAACTGATAAAAAACAAGTTAAAGTTAAACAATATTGAAACACTTTATAAGAGTATGCAAAGTAAAGTTTCTATATAATCTTAAGAGATATTGGAGGAAAAATGGTTTATAAGAACATCCACGCCTCCGTTTTATCATTTCGGTTGAGCCAAAATCATATATCATCGGGTTTCCTTTGCAAAATAAAGCAAGTATGTGATGGAAAAAATGAAAAATATTTTAACTGAAGAACTCGCTTTTGAACAAAAGGAGGTAGAAAAGAACAAACTGGTAATATAATGGAATTGCGGTCTGTTTCTTGAACATGCATTTTAGCACTCAATAATGTATTAAATGGACCTTGACAAACAACCATTTTTTCTTTGTTTACGGTTTCATTTTGATTGAAGACCTCACGACATGAATACCATTTTTTAGAGTCTAACATAATTTTTTCAATAGGGTTCATTTTATCCAGTATTTTACCATTTAATTCAAAATTTTAGCAAAAAAGTCATTTTCGGTAGCTAAAAGAAACTTACAGTTAAAAATTTCACTCCAAAATACTGTCGTTTTATTAAGGAAACTGCAGCCTATAAAAAGTATTTAATCTCCTTTCAATAGAAAAAATACTCAAAAATCTGCTGGCCGTAAGTCTGCTGCTCGTAGGACAAAATCGCCTCGTAAGTCTTGTGGTCACAAGTAATTTTGCTATGTAACATAGTATTCTTTTCAAATTGATTCCATTTTCATATATTTAAAAAAATGGAATCAACTCAAATATCCCTGGATATCAACTATGTTGTTAGTGTTCGAATGAAAGACGAAACTGCGAAAACCTTAAACGTTAGACCTATCAATACCAACCCGTATTTTCAAAGGTTATATGAAGCATGGCCTTTATCTCTAAAAGTGGGACTTATCCAATCGATATTGTTGGGCTATATCCTAAACCCAATTTGGTTGATCGAAAATGATGATGATGAATGCAGCGATGTACTTGATGGGCAACATCGTTTGAGGACAATTTCTGATTTTATTGAAAATAAATTTCAACTTGTAGGAAAACATCTCAATCTACTCTCAAAAGAAATATACGACAAAAAGTTTTTTAAGGACCTTACCAAACAAGATCAAACAAAGTTTAGAAACTACAAAGTTTACTTTAATATTCTCGACTCGTCTAATCAAGACGATGAGAAAATTGAGTATTGGTATACAGTTTTGAACAAGTCATCAAAACCTTTGAACCCTTATGAACAACTTAAACCAGTGAGATCCACGCTCTACAAATTTCTCGAAGAGTTTGAAAAAGATTTTATCATGTCACCCGTATTCAAAGGAGATTCAAATATAAGAGGAAACCTCCACACAACAATGCTCAAACTTTTGGCTCTTACCGAGCCTTTATTTCCAGAAAAATATTCTTCTGTCGAATGTTTGAAGGACAAATGGATAGAAAAAACTTTTGGCACAACAAAATCTGACGTAGACGTAAAAGTTTTGGAATTAGAAGACGCAATGAAACGAAAAATGAAGACAATTATCAAGTACATGAACTTTTTTAAAGAAACTGGTCTCATTACTCAAGAATCAAACGTTCTTTGTGCTGGATTTGTATGCGTGCGACTTTGTGCTCTTCTGCCGCAAAAATTCTTGTTAAGGCATTCAGAACAAATAACAACACAGCTTAAACAAGAGATTTTCGACAAACCCGATATTCTACTCTTTAAAGACCTTAGTCTCAAAAAATTTAACAGAAATCAGCAGTTTCAGAGACATCTTATTATGTATATTGATTCAATTATCAAATCTGTACTCGGTGATGATATTGATTCAAAAAGACTCTTTACTAAAAGCGATATTCAAAAGAAACTTGAAGAACAAAAGTATAACTGTACCCTGTGTCTTCAACCTATCACAAAAGAACACAAATACGAAGGAGACCATATAGTTTCTTGGTGTTCCGGGGGAAAGACCGAATACGATAATCTTCAAGTTGTTCATTGGTTGTGTCATGTTAAAAAGTAAACTTCATATACGTTTTGGAAGAAATGAATTCAATCATCTCCAGGTTAAGTAACCCGACAAGATTATTATTGATTTAAAATAATAATCACTTTTCATATGTCTTCAAATGCTTTATGAAATGTAAAATTGTCTATTTCAACTGGTTCTCTTAATCCAACAGCTTCAGCTTTTTCCCATGAAAAACACTTCATCTCTGGGGTCTTTGTGAAGTTGTTTTTTATATACATACTACTCATATCAAAATCAAAGACTTTAACTACCCCTTGATTGTTGAGTCCGAGATTGTCTAATTTCCAATCGAGGTAGACAATCCCCAAAGAATGCATAAAATCTTTAGCACGTTTTAGCGCATCTATTTGTGCTCTTATATCTCTAATTGACAAGCGTGTCTTAAGCAACTCCATGTCGAGATAATTTAATCCGATATCATAAATTGTTACAATATTTGGGTGAGGATTTCGCTTAAGGAGGCGGACAATATGTAGTTCAATTTTTCCACCATCTGTATATTTACGAAAATAGGGTTTTCCTTCAATATCGCCTTCAAAATCTTCAAAGATACCTTCTTCGCCAGAATATTTATAAGATTTCATGCAAAATTTGACTAGGTTCTTTTATTTAATAAGAAATAACCTTTTAACCCTGTAGTTGTTGTCAAATTCCATAAGTGTTTTAACGCATACATAAATATGCAAGTACATTTATTATCTTCAAATTTGAGAGGAAAATCAAGTATGTTCTATTCGTTCGATTCGTTTTGCTTAGTTGATTGAACAATGTACGACGGACTTCTTTGTGGACAAAATGCCTCTGAAAAGATATGTGTCTCTTTTTCAGTCCAGTCTGCGACACGCTCAATAGGTAGGCCGCGAGCTATTATATCTCTCAATTCAAATTGCCGAAGTAGAGTCCCGCAAAACAAATGTCCATTACAAAAATTGACAAGATGCGTATCATACGCAATAGGCCTTACTTCATCCGGCACTTTTGGGCCAAGACTAAAATGCGTATGATACTCATCTCCACCTTCTGGAAAAGGAACAATAAAAGTTGTTTTGTATATATTTCTGCAGCCATGTCCTTGAATTTGAATTGACATTTTGATTTCTCCTAAAAAGTATACTATAAAATCAATTTTATTTTACATTCAAACTTTTCAGTTGTATATTGTTACTAAACTACTTTCCTTTGGATTATTTGTAAATTACAACTATTTCCTCTAAAAGCACCAGTTCCTCTTTTAAACAAAATCAGACATTGAAATTTATTCGAGTTTTGTTATCATACAAAACATTGTTATCATACACAACATTTCTTTTATTTTCCCTTTTACTCCTGTACTCTATGCTCTAACAAAATATGCTCTAACAAAAACTACAGCACGGGCGGGGTTGGGGCTGTCGGGCAGAACGGACGACAAAGGGAGCTTGATGAATCCTCTCAAAGATCATGCCAGGCTCGTCATTCGAATCGGCAAAATATGTCATCTTGTATGCTGCTGCTGACCCAGAAAACAGCCTGCTTGAGTGCGCGTCGCACACAGGGACTTGTGGGTTGGCCTGGGAAATGTTGTGTGCGCCTTCTTTGTTGCACAAGTGTCCCTTGTTCTTGCCTTGCGCAAGAACATAACAGCATCGGCTCTCGTTTGTTGTCGAAGAGCCATCAAACTGTTGCACCTCTTCCTTGCAAAAACTGCCGAAGAATTGAGCTGCCATAATGAAAATGATAACTTATGCTGAAAGGTGATAGAAAAAATCAATTTTTTAACTGAATTATGTTTAATTTAGCTGTCGTAGAGTCATATTAACCCTCTCCCAGAGACAATTCAACTGTGATGAAATTAATCATTGTTTTGGATTAATTTTAATTCAAAACATACTCTTCTTTCTTCTCTCACTCTTCTCTCAGAAACTGAGGACACTTTACACATATGTAAGGAGGAGGGCAAAAGCCGCTTCGCTCATTCCTCGAGTCCGAAAACACGCATCAAGTGCCTCTCGCAGCGCCAAACGTTCACTGTGCTGGATCAGAAACTTGACAAGCTTTTCCTGCTTGTAGATGGCGGCTGCGTAGATGGTGCCGCCGTTTGGAACAAGTCCCTTCTTGAGAACGAGATGCCGAACAAGAGCGTCTTTGGCGGTATCCTTTCCAAGACCTGAGATGATGATTTCCAAAATATTTGGATGCAACTGGATTTTCGAGTCTACAAAAGCAATGGCTTCCTGCAGCTTTTCCTGCGCCAAGAGTCCTTGTAGTGAGAGGGAATCCATGATGCAAGTTTGTACCTCCTCTTAAAACTTGTCGCAAAAAATCAATTTTTTAAATAAATTATAATACTTTAATTAGACAATGAATTCTTGATTTAATAAACAGCTCATTATGAAAGTTAAAACTCAAAAGTTCTAAGTTTTTCAAATAACACAACGTCTATACTATAGCTTTCTGGGATTCATAGGAAATTTAATCATTGTTTTGGATTAATAGTAATGCAAAACATTCTCTTCTCACTACACTGTACACTTTTCTATTTACAGCTTCACCAACGACCACAGATAGGTCGCAACTGCCTTGCGGGGCGGAGTCGGGTAGATCTGCGTCCTGCGGATAGCTTCATCGTACACTTTGTGCACGTCGGCTCCGTATTGGACAAGGAGCTTAACCATGTCCAAGTGACCTGACGCTGCCGCGTGAAGCAGGGCTTCTTCTCCATTGGCATGCACGTCTCCACCGTTTTCAAGCACAAGGCGAAGAATTTCGCACTTGTTCGATAAGGGGGCGTGACGGATGGGATAGTTGTCATGGACAGTTGGGTCAGCTTTGTTCTCCAAGAGAAACTTGACAACGTCCACGTGCCCGTAGCGGATACCACAGCAGAGAGCCCAGTCTTTGTTGTAGTGGATATCTGCTCCGTGAGACTCGAGGAACTTGAGGATCTCGAGTTCTCCTTCACCGGCAGCCCACTGAATGGCCAAGGCGAGGTGCTCGTAGGAGAGGACGATAGAGGGGTTCTCGAAGAAGAGTTTCACGATCTCGATGTGACCACTTCGAGTGGCCAGACACAGAGGCGAGTACTCTTCCGTGAAGCTCAAGTCGAGAACCCCGCTGTTGACGATACAGCGAGCCACATCGACCAACCCACACGAGCAAGCATACATCATGGCCTTCTTGACCGCGTGGGGAGTTTCGGTTTTGATGCACTCCTCGACGACTGGGATGTTGTTGTCGTCGACAGCGACAGAAAACTTCGAGGACATTTCGTAAGACATGCTTGGTAGTGAGGTTGGAAAAGATACTAGAACTGAGAAACATGTCTGAAAAAATCATTTTTGAAATTTAATTAGAATTTAATTAAAGTCTGTGCAAACGTACTATATTTATAATTGATTATGAGGAAAATTGTGCTTTGGAAAATCATATTTAGCACCTACACGCGGCGAATAAAGGAGGTGATAATCTCACTACGACATTCGGGACACGTTTTTGAAAGTAGTTGATTATAGCAACTCAAACATGTAACATGCCGACACGGGAGTGACAAGAGATTAATACTTTCTTCGCATACTGAGCAAGTGTTATTTGCATCAATCAACAATGGAAACGATTCAATGGTTTGGTTGATTGATGTTTGAACAATCGGTTGAATTTCATTTAAATACATTGGCGGCCCCGGAATAATGTCACGCCAGTTTTCAAAAGTCGGGAGTACAGGCACAGTAGGGTCTTGCGTCAAAACTGTTCTCCATAGCTCAAAGTCGTTCATGTGATACTCGCATGCAGATACTGCAATACTACGAGTCTGATGTCCACATGGTAAATAAGTGAACTGATTGATGTATCTGCAAGTGTCCGACCCCTCTTCATCTGCCCCTGGAGGAAATAACCCTAATATACGACGACGTGTCGTATTGTCCATTTCGGGTATAACAAGTTCGGCCGACATATAATTTTTTCTTTAAAATTTAAACAAAAAATCACTTTAGTTCGTGGATATACTATACAATGTGAGTTTTAATGGTTTATCATGTCTTCTTTCCTCCGTTGTAAGGCTCTGCTAAATTTTTGGACAACATATAATGGCTAAGATTTATATTATCTATATAAACATCTGCTAAAACTCGTCCGTACTTTTCAATATCAATATTAGACAGTTTTACAGTATGATGCAATACTAACAAAGAAAGCTCTTCTTGTGATTTCTTTGCATCTTCTTTTTTAGGTCCATGTAGTTCAGGTGCGTCAATCGATCTAAGGCGAATATTGAATCTATACATTGGGCTGTTTTTATAAGGCAGTTTTGCCGCAATCGTTATAGTATCGCCATCATATACTTTGATGCATACGCCTTCTGTTATAGGTGGAACAAATTTAATTGTATCATCCCATTTAAGAGGCACTTCTTTTTTTCGTTTGCAAAGAGATTGAAAGCACATATTTTACAAATAAAAATACATCTTATTCAATTTACAAACATAATCAAGACGTCAAATAGTCACTTAGCAATATTTATAAGTAACGCGTTTTCCTGATCGTTTTGTCTTGGTAGCAGACTTTTTTACGATGCGCTTCTTTTTTACAGGAGATTTACGAGTTGGTTTTTTCTTATTATGGAAAGCAAATTTAACTGATACAACTGGCAGTTTGACATCTAAAACATACAAGTATTCGCCATTATAAAATTGCCTACCAAGGACCTTTGGATCTTCCTCAGTTAATTCGCTATAATTATGTAAATTACCTTTTTGATCAAAAAACAGTTGGGTTTTTAGCAATTTAGGCTTTTCCGGTTGAAATTCTATATCCTCTTTAGATTTTTGAGGTTTTTGTTTTTTGGGTAATAAACCTTTAAAGAATTTGCTCATTTATATAACTTAAAAATTTTTTACTTTGTGTCAAAGTAAAAAATTTGATACCCTATTGCATTGATTCAACTTGTCCCATCTTCTTGAATTTCATATTTCAGTAAATAAGCCATTTATAATTACATATACGATTATTTAAAGTTAGTAAAAATTGCCTAACATAAAACCGCAAATTATAAGTGGTAATATAAATGGACTCCAAAAAGCGTATTATCCTTTTTCTCATTTGCTGTATTACTATTAGAAGTATCCTTGTCGTTTTAGCAAAATACGGGTCAAACGTTACACAGAATATTATGGCAGTTTTTGCCGTAATAGTTTCTCTTGGATTTATGTCTCAATTCCTGTTTAATTCGCAAAAGCCTGGCGCATTTGGAGGCAAACCTTGGTGGAATAGTATGAGGCCGGTTCATGCTTTGTTGTATATGACCTTTGCATTTTTAATTTTTACCAGAAAAAGAGACATTGCTTGGATTGTTTTGCTTATTGATGTTGTTATTGGTGCTATAGTTTTTACAAAACATTACGCAGTGAATTAATCCAAAAGTTCAACATCGACGTCGACATCCATTTCTATTTCCTTTATAAACGAAGTAGAACTCACATTTTTATTATTAAAAAGTGGTTCTATTCCGCCCTCTTCTTTTAATCTTTCTTCAGCCTTTATTTTTGATGTATATATGCCGAGTATAGATGTTGAGTGTTCACAGTCATAAGCATTGTATCGAAGTTCATAATTTCGAACAACTAAGAAAACCATTTGTTACTAATCAGATACGTATAGTTAAATCAATTTATGAAAACAGCCCACTCTCTACTACTTCTCCGATTGCATTATCATTAAAATAAAGTTCTGCGGTTACAACCAAACCATCTATGGATGACACAGCTTCAATAGGTCTTCTTGTGTACCACATTCCATTATTCTCGAGATTATCAATAACAGCAAGGGTTTTATTATCTACGTCATAAATTTCACCAATAATATGGGACACTTTGTCTGTACTTGAAACAAACGGCAGTCCTGAATTAATAAGAAGGCAAAATTTTTCTTTTGTAATAAAGTCACCAAGACATGGTGAATGGCATAAGAGAAAGTTATTCCAAAAATTTTTTTTCAACGTGCCGTATACAAAGAGTAACATTTTAATTATGACATTATTCTTATATATACTTTTTATACGATTCGACAAACATATTTGAAACGATAAGTTCGATGTGGTAGTAAACCAGCTTGTTATCAAAGTATAAACTGTGTTCATACCTATCGTATTAGATCCACTAATTGCGGTTGTATATTACCCATTAATTGGAGGTGCCCCAATACCACACCATATTTATTATTTAAGTAAATAATAAAGATAAAGAAACCATTTTTTCTAAATAGTAATAGGTTGAAATCGGGTATAAATTTTTTCTTCGCCGTCACTCAAGTTTACAGTAATACTTTCATAACCAAAGTAATCAGGTGTAAACTTTGCGTGGTGAAAATCGTCGTTTGGACCAAGATACATCTGCAAAGTCTCAGTTACATCTTTAGAGTCTTGATCATAGGCGTAGATAAGTTTTCGTGGCCCTCGCTTTACTCGAATAATCATCTTATACACATTTCCGCAAACAGTATAAGAAAGTTCAAAAGTATTCTTATCCTTTTGAATCAAGGTTTTGTTAAAATATTGAAGAATAGAAAGATACATTGTTTTACAGATAATACAAGTCATGGCCCAGACAATAGAGCGAATTTCGGTATGATGTGTACACACAAGTGAATAAAGACTCTTCAACTTGTCATATCGATGATAGATGGAATGTTTATTCGTATACACAAGAGCAAACGAAAGAATGCCTACAAGAAAATAATGAAACATTTCTCTTTGAATTCGACTTTATATAAGTAATGTTTTCTTTTAAGTGTAAATTAAGAGACAAAACAAAATTGATTTTTTCAAGCATCTTTGTTAGGATAGTCATTCCTGTTCTTTAATCTAAATGCATCGCCAATTGGTTCGAGCTATTAGTGAGGGCGATGTGTCCAGTGCTGAAAAGTTGTGGGACAAGGTCTCACAGAGTGACATTCAAAGGAACCTTAATGTTCTCTACGACGCGGCCGTTCTCTCTGGAAACAAAGACATGGTTTTGTTTCTTTGGAACAAAAAGGGTGTGCCAGTGAACTATTACGAAGGAGCACCTCTTGTGTACCTTTGCTGTAAAATCAAACAAACCCGTGGTTCAAAGCGTCAAAATCAACTGGACATGGTGCGTTTCCTCATTCGCAGTGGAATCAACGTAAATGCCCGTGGCGGAGACCCGTGTGTTGCGGCTGCCCGAAATGGCGACTTAGAGCTTCTTCAAATCCTCGTTTCGCGAGGTGGAAACCCAAGGGCGCAAGGTGACCACGGCCTCATTCTTGCTTCAAGCAATGGGCATCCTGATGTTGTAGAGTATCTCCTTTCAAAGGGAGCTGATCCTAACGTTGATAATGGCGCTCCGATTAGCTTTGCAGCCTCAGAAGGACATGTCGATTGCGCCCGTCTGTTGGTGGCACACGGTGCAGATGTCAACATCAATGACAGTGCATGTCTTGAGCTTGCAGAAGAAAATAGTCATTGGTCGATGATCAAGTTTCTTGTGGAGCAAGGTTGTTCAGAGGATCTCATTCAGTATGAAGACACCTTTGATCGCCTGGAGGAGGTTTAAAGCAGCGCGAGAGAAAGTTTAGTTTACCTACTTAGCGTTTTTGTGACGTCTTTGTATGCCAATACTTGATTTTTACAATCAATAAGTGCATTATGAGCAATAAATCCATATTTATTCATACTCATACCTACAATTGACAAATAAGTGCGGAGACATCTGACGTTCCAAAACTTCCAAGGTTTTTCAATGTTTAATTTTTCATACACAGTAGATAGAATAGGTTCATCAAAGTTTGCGCCATTACACCAAAACTTTTCACCCTTGTTTTTGTTCCAAAAAGCATTAAATTGTAAGATTGCATCTGTGATACACACTCTGTCTGTAGATTTAAATGCATCTCCTCGCGCCGTTTCGCTTTGACTTTGCCACCACTTGACAGTCTTCTCATCTTTTTTTAGTCCAATATCTTCACATGACTTAAAATCAACACGCACATAAAATTCATCCTGAATATCTCCCCAAAAATTGAATGCTACAGCGCCCAAAGTTAAAATTTGGGCATCCATACTTGTAGATAAAGTCTCGAGGTCAACCATGATATTTGCCATTCCTCTTTATGGGTACCTTTTACACTTTTAAATATCGCTAAAAAATTAAGTCGTTATTGAGTTCCAAAAATGATTTTTTCAGACAAGTTTTTGATAAAGGTATACTTCTTTCAATCATGTTTCGCACTGCACAGACCCCGCGTTCGACTGCGGCTGAACAGACAACTGTTGATATCAAGAACCTTGTGCAAGTACCCGAGCCTATCCACCACATTGTGGAACCAAGTCTGCCTCTCCCTCGCTCAGAACCTCTTTCGGATGCGTTCAAGATCCCGATTGGCACGAGTGCGGGCAACATCTTTGTCCCAAGAGTTCGCCAGCCCATCTCTGCGGCTGCCGCCGCCGGTATAGCCACGGCAGCGAAATTTTCGCAATCCGGCCCGGACGACCAGATGAAATACTATTCTTACAGTATTCCGGTGCCTAGCAGTTCGTCGGGTCCCGTTTTCTTCAATCCCAAATTCCCACCTGTAACCAGCGGAGTGTCCCAGCCGTAGAGTTAGAGTTCTGATTAGTGTTAGAGTTAGACAAGAATAAATATTATGTTTGAAGCAAATTTTGTTTAATTTTAAATTAAACAAATTCATTTAGTCTCTCTCGACAACCTCTTCTTCTGTTTGTTCTTTACTTTTAATGTAAATGCCTATTTTTCCTAGAGTACCGACGTTTGTCTTAAAAAGAATAGGCAAATTGGGGTCAAAATAAATTTGAATGTGGTTATTCGAAGAAGCTCCAAGTCCAGATATTTTGCCTAAATTATTTAGTTTTTCGCTTTCAAAGTGCTGAGAGTATACAATTTTACTTTCATCGTCGTCTGTGCCTTCGCCAAAAATGATACTACGAGAGTAAACGCACGTCATATCGGCAGTAAAGCGTATAGTACTTTTTGTAGCTTTGATTTGAATGTTTTGAGAGATGCTTTCCATGTCTTTGCACATCTTTTGGTAATCAGAAGCAGGGATGGATACATAATCATTGTATCCATCGGGAAGTTCCAAGTCTATGTTTTGAATATCTTGAATCTTAATAAAACTTGTTGTTACTTTGCCTCCCTCTTTTGGGATGATTTTGATACAAAGGCTGTCACCTTCTTCTGATTCTTTAATAAGTTCGATAGAGTCCTTTTTCTTGATAGGCTTTAACATCTTCTTAAAATGCGCTAGGTTAATGCCGAGAAAAACGCTTTCCTCTGAATCCATATGAAATATACCAAAGTTTTCCCGAAAGAGATTAATATCGATGCAAATACGACGATGGGTATCCGTCATCTTGAAAAAGATACCTCTTTTATTGATTTCAAAACAGCCTGTTTTAATATTGCTTTGCAGTAGCTCGCCAAGAACCTTAAAAACATGGCCCTCAGAAGTACGTGCCCTAAAAAGAAGAGATGACATTTAAATTTTGATGGTTAAACTTTAAATTTCTTTTTTCTGAAATAATAAATGGGTTTTGAAGGAACAAAGATCATCTACCTTGAAAAGGGTGATTTTAAAAATAATATGTTAACTTACAAGGATCGGCCTGTGAATGGAGTGTGGATTGTTATGGTACAAGGTAGCTATTGTCATTTTTGCAACGATATGAAGCCGACTTTTGTAAAACTTGCAAACCAAGTAGGTAGTGATAATATTAACAAAGGTCCCATATTTGCGACCATTCAGATAGACGGTGACAAAGACGAACAGGCGATTGCAAAACTTCTTCCAAACATAACAAAGACTCAACTTTCGGGTGTACCTGCCATTTTAAAGTTTGAGAATGGCAAGTTTGTCGCGATGGTAGTCGGGGGTAAAAATGAAGGACAATTAGTCGAGTTTATGCGTAATTAAATTTTCTCTTTCACACAAATGTGGAAACCAAAATTTAATTTAAGATTTATTTTTATCATAAGCACCATCAAATTCAAGATAACAAACCCCGTCATCGCAAGATTTAGGGATGCCTACAGTGTATTCAGGAATCTTCTTTTCCTGTTCGTGTTTCTGGGTAGTATCCTCGTAAAACTTCTGACGAGATTGCAGGTTCTTTGTAATCTCCATAATAAAACGACGAATTTCGCTTCCATCATAGGGGCCATTATACTTCATAAATGGTCTTCCCTTGACATAAAAAACAATATAAGGTACAAATTTGATAGGAGTAATGGTATTTTGAGACATTATCGCAACACGTTTCTGCTGACTGACATTAACCATTGCAAACTGACAATTTGTCACCGTTCCAACAAGACTCTTGAAAATGGGTACAAGAGAATGACAATGTACACATTGTGTAGAATAATAGAGCACAATAGAGTAACCATTTATATTTGTGCAAAGTAAAGAACCTTTCTGACCTTGCGATATGTTAAAATCATCTTCTGTTAAAAAAAGAAGAGCGCTCATTTATAAATAAACGCTATATTTTAAGCCAAAAAAACTAAATTCTTTTAATAAATGGGTTTTTACCACGAATACTTTTCAGAGGTGTTAAATGAAAATAATAAGCGAACTAGACAGTTTATAGAACAAACCAAAAAGATACAAAATATCGCTCAGTCTGTTTCTGACAAATCATTACCCTTATTTGAAGAGATGAATTCATATGGATTTTTGACAATAGAATCGGCCGAGGGATTATGTGACATTTCCGATAAGATGGAACCAGTTCAAAGCGAGGATTTAACTAATCCTCGCATTTTAAAGGAGGCCAAGTACTTCAAAGATAAAGAAGGAAACGATATATTAGTTATCTCACTTCAAAAGGCTAATGTTCAAGGATGGTTGCCACAGATGATTATAGGAAATTTTAAGGCGCGATTGGCCGCCTTAAATAAAGGTTATATTGTCGCCAGTAGCAATGAGCAGCAAAGTTCAAAAACATATGTAATAAATAATGAATTTATGGTTCCTATAGACAAATTGGATTCTGTTTCTTATGGGCTTAAGGCTCGAGTTCCAGTTGATAGATTATCTGAGGCATCCGAAGCATATTTATGGGATTTTGTGAATCCCGATGATGATGGACTTGGTTATGGAAACTATAATCCAAAATTGGCATCCGATATTAACTTTGGTATGAAGGAAAATCTTTTAGCCTATGTTGTTGTGATTGATAATCGCCCATGCAGAGATGGAAAGGAAAACTTGTTTGTCGATGTCGCAAAAGTATTGCGAGAGATAGACTTCCCCGATATGGTTGCTTCCATGTAAAGATAACAATACTTAAAAGCTAGAATGGGTAATTTAAAAATGGAACAGTATCGCAAGTTGAAACTTTTTAAGTGCGGTAAACAGGGCTATACTGGCGTTTTGGAAGACAAGGACAAAAATTCGGTTGTTTTCAAGGTGTCTAAGAAAATAGACTACAACGCCGAGCACGAGTTTTCAGTTCTTTCTCGTCTAAACGACCTTGCCTTTTGTCCAAACTTTATGCGGGTTTACAAACTTATAGAGCAAAAAGTGGAACCAGTTGTTCAGAAAAATACTTCACCTTTTGTTATTGTATCTAAATACCCTGTTTTAAAGAAAGTTATTTTCGAGGAGTTTATTCAAGGGCAAAAGTTGTACCATCATATTCAAAACGGTACAGTAAAGACTGAGATTATTTATAACATTGTAAAGCAAACTCTTTGTGCTATTGCATCTGGACAAGCACTTGCAAATTTGACTCATTATGACCTTCATTCTGACAATGTAATGCTTACGCCCTGTGATAATAATATTGTTTACCTGTATACATTCAATGATGAACTTGCGTTTGCAGTTCCAACAAATGGATACACTGCTAAAATCATTGATTTTGGATTTTCATATATTGATAAGCTTAAAGGAAATTTTTTGAATACAAGCATGGGTCATACTGATATTGGATTTGTTTCTGATAGATTTGATTGGGTTGCAGATCCAAAGCTGTTTTTGATATCTATAAAAGATGAGTTGGAAAAGCATAGGAAAGGAACAAAAGTTTTTTCTAATATTGTAAAGAACCTATTTTCAAACTTGACAGTGGATTGGGAGTGTGGATGGGATGATTTTGGGGGAAAGTCTGCGGCCGATTCTTTGATAAAAGAGTTGGAGAGAAAGTACAAGTTTAATAGTAAAGTTTTTGATAGATATATTACTTATGCAGTTGATTTGCTTTGCAATTTAATTATTCTACCTTTTGAGGAAAAATCTTATGAAGACCTTTTTATTTCTTACAATACCTTTGTAAAAGAGTTTATGAAAATAGAAGAAAACATTTCTTCGTCCCAGTACAATCTTTACATTTTAAAGTGTATTATTGAGTCTGCACGTTATAACAAAAACTTGTATTTGGAAAACAAAGATGAAGGTGTAAACGCTTTTAGAAAGGATGTTAATCATGCGATATTGTCTGTATCAAAATTTTGTTCTCCTCGAGGTGTGCATTATGAGAAAATGTTAGTTAGTTTATATACGTTTGCTTCGTGTGCTGAAGGTTATTTTTTTAATTTTATGAAGAAAAAGATGAGTCAAAAGTATAACGAGTATGAAAACATCCCTGTAAAAGGAATTCTAGATATTATTCAGATTTTGAATGTTAATTTGGACGACAATTATAAATATTCTGAAGATACCAGAGTTATAGTTATTGATACGAATCAAAATTTACAGAAAGAAATTGAACTCGACGAAGACGTTATTGAAGGAGTTAATGCTGCTCCAAAAGAGTTGAAGGGTTTGTTACTATACAATTATTATATCAAATATGATGAGACAAAGGGTCAAAAGGAAGAAGAAGATGATGATTTTAGTGGAGATGATGATGAAGTTGATCTTAGTGGAGATGATGATGACGATGACGATGAAGTTGATCTTAATGGAGATGATGACGTTTTGCTTAATCCGGAAAATGAAGAAGGTTTAGAAACCATAGACGAAGAAGATGAACATTAAAGTTATTTATGTGCAGATATAAATAACAATCAAACACCCAGATTTTGCTTATCTTCTTCTGACAAAAATTTTTTAAGATAGGAAAAGGATTCTTTTTTTGCGTTTGATTCTTTTAATTTGATAACAAATGCAAGTAACATAAGTTTAAGATTTGGATTAACGGTTCCTGTTGATTTGATTAGTTTAGCATCAATATCTTTTGCGAGGCCAAAATCAATCACAAAAAGTCGGTCGTTTTTTATCATATAATTGAGGAGATTGGCGTCTCCTTGAAACACTCCTATGCGATCCATTTCTTTTAAAAGAATAACAAGTTCTTTCTGACGTTTTTCAGAAAGAAGACCTCCATTTGAGTTTATTTCATCAAGAAGATGATAATCCATCTTCTCCATGACTATAAATTTGTTTTTTGTATCTATGTCTATAATTTTTGGGGAAAGATTAATCTCAGAGCAGCGTCTTTGAAATTGAACTTCTTTTAGCATGCCTTCAATACACTTGTTTTTTCTGAATTGTTTCATTGCATATTCATAACCAAACTTGTCCATGACCAAAAACGTCTTTCCATCTTTGCCTTTCAAACCAAGTTGTTGCTTTATTTCATACTTTTCCAAATTTTTCTTTCGTTGCGTTATTTCCTTTTGAATTAAGGAGATTAAGTCCTTCTTTGCCATTCCATCCATCTTGATTCCAATTTTCTCTCCCTTTTTTCGTAATTCGTCTAGAGACAGAGTTTTCAAATCACTCATTTATTTGAAAACTTTCTTCTTAATAATACAAAAGCGATTAGTAAAAACCAAGAATGCGGTCAATCTTACCATTGGCCGCCAAAGACACATTCATACACGTTGCATCATAAGACTTTCCCAGTTTCATAGCCCATCCTTCCATCATGCCAACACAAATAGTTCCCTTTACGTACACTTTCCGTGCTTGCGACAAAGTCAACCCGATATATTCCCTCTGTTTTTCTTGCTCTTCTTCTGTGAGCAAAACATTACTGTTCAAAGCTGTCGCCAGCTGATACACATGCGACCAAAAAGCAGCTTTAAAACGTGGGTCGTGGCCGGTGAGAAGAGAAAGAGCGTCTGTTGCTTTGACAATCATCGGCTTATCGCACTCGACCGAATCCAAGGGGTCCGGTAGTTCTGCAGGGGGTTCGCCCTTAATCAACACAACAATTGTGTCTGATGTAGAGTCTCGCATGTACCCAAAAACTTCATCCTTGTCGTCACCATTTCTATTGTATATAGTGTAACGAGGGTCGCGCGCTGGTCGGTTGTCGAAATGCACATAGTGGCAATCAATTTGAGTGGAATCAAGTTTGAAACCACCTTCTTCGAGGAGAGTTCTAAGAACAGGAGAGATGTCTTTCGAGTTCATCTGGACTGCTTTGTTTGAAAACTGCTTCCTGATATCCTCCATGCGCTTCTTTTCCTTTTCCTCGAGATGTTCGCCGAGGATAACTTTTCCAAAAAGTCCAACAGAGAGAATATTGACATTCTTGTCCGCGCCAAAATTGACACATACATTGTCCGACTTTTTCTTTGATCCAAGAATAACATACTTTTCTCCATCTGCAGACTTGAAAATAGGGATTACATCGATGGCTTCTTGAGGCAACGGGTCAGACTTGAGGTACACCGTCAACTTAAAACTTGGGTCAATGGTTGAGGTGAGAAAACACTCACCATAAGACATTGTCACATTTGGAGTAGGGTTGTAAACAAGAGACGCCATCCACTCTTTGATTTCAGAGATGGTGTATGTGTTTTTCTTTGGCATAAACCAAAAGCAATCGTGGAACCCAAAGTTGTTTTTCTGCAAGGCAACCATTTGCTTGTAAAAGAAAGAATCGTCTGGAATTAAAGGAAAAACACGTTCTCCCGTTTGGGGCATACAATTTTTCTCAAAAGTAGTTTTTGTCGTCTTAAAAAGAGACACAAAGACATCTTTGCTGAGCTCATAAAACTCAAAATACGAAATCTGAATTGAAGTCATGTCTGGATTAATTTTCTAAAATATTTTGTACATGAAATCAATTTAAAAAAAATAAATCGACTTAAAAGATATAACACAAAATAAAAATGGCAGAACATCCCGAATGGTCAAAGCAAAATTCTCTAACATCTCCTAATGATCGTGGAGATGGCAAGTATAAGTCTGATGTTGGTGCTCCGCCTCTTACGGTTGAACAAGTCGAAAGTGCGACTGAAGCCTTGTCAGATACTTCTTTTGTCGAAAAGTTTCCTCGTGTAGAGCGTCAATACGCCGACCCTCCTATTCCTCTTCAAACATATGGTCTTGTTTCATTTGTACCTTCCAAGGGGGCCCTTCCTGATAAGGATGGTGTATATGGGTTTGCAAAGATTCGTGGAAACTTTGCGACTGCCCAGGAATCATCCGAGCGCGCAGAATTCTTGATTCGCAATGTCGACTCTTACCACAAGATTTTTCATGCATATGTTGGTCGGCCGTTTCCTATTACGATTGACCAAAAGTACTGTGCAAAGACAGATGAGATTGATATTCGCCAAAAGGCCACAGAGGTTGTGTCTGAAGATGTAAAGGCCAAGCGTGACAAGGAGAAGGAAGAGATTGAGGAGATTAAGCGCCGTGAGAAGCAGCTACTCGATGAGGCAAAGCCTGAATACAAGCCTGATCCGTATGAAGAGTATACTGTTCTTCGTGTAAAGAAAGCTCAGTTGGTTTGGGCGTATGTCCAGACACAAAAGAAGATGGATGATATGAAGAATTCCATTATCAAGACACGTGTTCAAATTGAGCAGATGAACGCTGAGAATCCAGAGTACGCAAAAGAGTACAAGGACCGGTACTTTAAGGCTCGCCGCGATGCCGGTATTACAGATGAGCACAATACAGAAGACAACTTTATCAAGTACATGGTTGAAGATGTTGAACTAAATTTTTAAAGCGTGATTAAATTGTTATTTTTAATTTTTAAAAATAACTTTTACATTCTCTCCAAAAAATTCTTTAAAATGTTTCTTGTATTTCTTAAGTTTGATGTTGGATTATCGTTAAAACGGAATCGTTGAGGAGGCTTTCCGATTGTACTTATGATTTTCGTCTTTGTGGCTTTTGCATCAAACCAGCTAAAACTATATACAAGAAGAAAAACTAAAACTATAATGAAAAGAATAAGCAATATCTTTGACATAACATTGTACATATAGTCGCCCTGAAATGTTAATTCATCTACAACAGACGAAATTCTCCCTATATCAAACGACGGGGTTTTGCCTCCTCTAGCAGCCGTTAGAGCACTTCTCAATAACTTATCTCTTGTTACTTCGAAATTTTCTGAAGCGCTATCCATTAAGTTTGCCGCTTTATCCATCAAGTTTGCAGCCGTGTTTGTAACAGCCGAGGGCATATATGAGTTCAATACAGAACCAAGTTGTTGGACGCCCCAGTTGATACCATTGGAAACTGTTTGTTTTACAGCGAATGCAGTGTCGGGTACAAACGATTCCAGCTCAATCGTTGGCATTATCGAGGATAAACTTTCTTTGATTTTTAAGTCGGCATTGAAAAGATCCCACATTGTTTGACGTCTATTTTCAAGCGTTGTACTTGACCAAACTATATCAGCTATATTTTTCATATAAGAAAAAAGTGTACGTTGATCCCATCCAAATTGGAGATGGTAAATCTGAAGCCCTTTTGTAACAATAGGATTGTCAGCCAAACTAACAAAAAGAGCGGTACGGTCACCTTTGTAAAGGTCTGTATACAAAACTTGAGCTAATGATATTTTTGATTCACTCATTGTTTTAACAAGAGTAAATACAAGGTTGTAATAAGTTTGTGCAAACCAATTTATCGTTGCAATTGTTGCGACTGAATATAGGCCTATAAATTTTGCATTAAAAATATACTTCAGTCCAAATGGCAATTTGTCAATCATTGCTGAATGTGAACTGTTACTGTTCTCTAGGACGCGTTTTTCTATTGTTTTTAGGAGCCGGAGAGATGTTTTTTCATCCAGTTTTCCAATACTTCTTGCAGTCGCTAAATTTTTTAGCTCTTCTATAGCGCAAAATGTGTCCAACTTAAAGTCTCCATCCAACTTCAGCAGATTAATGTTGATTGAAGACAAATATAGCATTTCAGTTTGCGAAAAAGATACAGGACCTTTCATAATACTTGCATAAGACATTAGACTTGATAATAATTCTCCATGAAACTCTTTTTCTACATCAGGAGGCAACAATCCGCTTTTGAATACGTCAAGTTCCATTTATACTTTAAAAAAAAATCTTTTTTCATTTTAATTAAAACTCTACAACTTCCACACTAACATTGCTCTTAAAATTGCCATAAAACGACTTTACATCTGCAACAAAATCCGACTTTCTATACAAAAAAGTTTTTCCCGGAACATTTCGCTTCATATCTGTCTTTTCTATCAATGGATACAGCCTGTCCAACTCCTTTTTCAAAACAGTTACATCCACCGGTGGCAATTCCACTATACCCTCCCAAGTTTTCTTTTTTCCCTCATAATTGATATGAAAATGATCAGGAAAAAATCGAGACAATGGTCCTCTACTTGTCAAGATACTATCAATAGGTTTAGGCAAAAGAAATGAACTTTTTGGAGGAATAACGCAGAGAAGCTGAAGAAATGGTGAAACTGGAGGTATACGCTTCTCCTCTTTGAAAGAAAATGTAGATTGATGCTTTGCAATGTCGCATGCAAATGGCGAGTAATTGTATGCGTATGTGTAAGACCAATCTTCAACCCCAAAGAGATAATATTTTAAAACCCAAGCACATCCGTCTATATACGAATGACACGCCTTTTCGATATCCTCAACTCCTTTCTTTTTATAAAATGCTGCTTTATATCCTTCAAAATCAAGTACGTCGATCTGAGTTTTTGTGTCTGGATCTTCTATGTGAATCATACTTTCCTCTAAAAGCGGTTCACGTATATAGTCACTGCGATGTGTCCACTTGTCTTCAAGAAGACTTTTTTCTGACTGGCCTAGTAAATATAAGAAATGTGTAAAGGAATCTAACCGGATTTTTCCCTTCATGTCGACAAGATGCCCTTTTTCGGCACAACACCGCTTATACATGTCAATAATGGTACTCAAGCCTTTGTCGATAAGTGAGATTGACGGGATGTTGGGAAGAAAATCGTTTCCACACAAAAACAATATGAGAATAAAATCGTGAATAATTTGATCTTCTTCAGAGTCATCCCAATATAACAAATTATTACTAATTTCTTTTCGCAATCCTTTGCCAATATCGACATACGTAAATTCAAACGTTTTGTCATATAGCTCTTCACGTAGTAAATAAAAATTTCTTTTTTGTGTTCCAAGTGAAAGCATAACAAGGTCGGCATCAAGAGCGTTTATACAATACGTATCCTCGTCATTTCCATATTTTCGAATCCAATTAATGAGTTTGTGTTCGCCTTCGCCGGGAACTTTTTCGTTTGAAAAGTACACGTCCAACTCTTTCCAGTTTTGATCAGTGGAAATTTTCTTTCGGATATACCAATCAATATACTTTGAGAGATAGTCCATCCACTTTGTTCCGGGTGTAATCGAACGAGGATCAAATGAGTTTGGATTTGACCTTTTGTCTTTGTCCTCGACAATTCCGCGATATCTTCGTTGACGTTGTTGATTTTGTTTACTCAACGGAGCAACACCATCGATGCAAAGAACAAGTGACTTTTTTGGCTTTACAACCATGAGAAGATTATCAATCGTTTTGCAAATGTCTTCAAAGCAATCTGTTTGAAGTTTAATGTAATCGACTTTTTCTGGACGAGGACGCGAGAGTAGGCCCTTATTTTCGTAGTTCCCGTATTTGTATATTTTTGCTGCAGAGTTATGAAATAGTCCGTTTAGATCAATCATAAACGTATCGATGTTAAGATCAGGTACATTTGTACGTTTAAAATGAATCATATGCTGCGCAAATTCGGTTTTCAACCACGAAAAGAAATATTTGATTCCCATGACTTTGTTTATTTATACATTTTTTCTATAAAATCAGATTATAACCAAACCATGTTAATTATTTTTAAACCCAAGCTTCTTCTAACGAGTTTGAATCGTCCCATTCAAAACATTTTTCTAAAGTCCACCTCTTTTCCGGGTTCGGATTTATCATACCGAGAATAAGATTTTTATACTTTTGCACAAGAGGATAGTCGTTTGCAAAATTTGAAATCTTTATTTCGAAATTTAATTCCATATTAACCAGGCTCAATTTTCCAAAGAACTTTTCTCCATCTGTCATATTGGAAAAAAAGCTTTCATATAAAAGTTTTCCTTCTGTAAACAAAGACAACATTGTTATCCCCACTGCAAACACGTCTCCTTTATGCCAATCAATTGTGTCACCGGGAAGATAAAATTCTGGGGGAAGAAAATATAAAGTACCCTTTTTTCCAGTACATTCAGCATAGAAGCATGCAAATCCAAAATCAATGAGTTTTATTGATCCGTTGTGAAGCATCAAATTTCCAGGCTTGATATCTCGGTGAGCAATGCCTTTATCTTTCAACTCCTTTAAACAATCGAGTAAGTTGCTAATATATAGCTTTGCAGTGTCATCGGTTAAAGACACGTCGTAATCTATTAATTTTTGTAGGTCTATTCCTTCTGCTAAATTATAGATTGTTAAAACAGCATTGATAGGTACATCTGAAGATAAAGATACAAACCTTGATTCTTTTGTATTGTACGATGAGTTAAATATAACTCTTTTTATCGTAAACCCGTATTCTTCCGAAAAAACTTTTGAAATTTTAATTTCGGTTGCAATAGATTTTAAAAGTCTTTTATTTATTGGATATTGAAGTTTAACAGCAACTGTACCATATCCTTCAATTACTCCTTTGTAAACGGTGCCAAAGGAGCCTTTTCCGATTTCATCAACAATTAAGATTTTTATCGGTTTACCTTTATGAGTAATGTAGTTAATAACTTTCCCTCTGTTCATTTATATTCAGTCAAGGAAAAATTTCTTAATATCTTGTATATTGTAAAACGCATTTTCAAGATTCATTTTCGTGAGACTTTTTATTATATTCTCAAGCAATTCTAAACTGAAAAATTCCTTCAAGTTCTAAGCGAACATTATACTCTCAATCTGAAAATATGCATATTTGCAAAGGTCGTCTTGTCGATGGATCAAAGTGTGGCAAAAATGTCAATGGCGACCATTTGTGTCTTGCACACAAGTTGAAAAAGCTTCCTCGAGAACTCGTTACTCTTATCTTTTCGAAGATAAACAGTCTTGAAGAACTCTATCACTACACGCGCATCTATTCAGAAGCAATTCCGGCTTATTTAGAACGACGGCTCGAAGTGGGAAAGTCTATTGCAAATGAGATGCTTCACCTCAATGGTTTCTCTCCAATAACGACAAACGACCGGCAACTTATCGACTTGACCGTATGGAGAATGTTGTTTTTCACTGTAAAAGGCCGAGTTGCCGAGAACGCGATGTCACACCCGCAGTTAGACCTGAGAAAAATATACTATGCGCAAACAATGCTTTTTAAGAAAGCCCTTAATTATTGTGTGTTACAATTTAAAAGGGGTGACACAACAGGCCTGCGAAAGTTTTTTAAGGAACCTTGGGTAAGAGAAAGTCTTATCAATGTCAATTGGGGGTTTGACGTCCGCCTGATCATTTATAGATATGTATGCACAACTCCCAACTTTAACATCTATAACCAAATGGCTTCATTGGCAAATTTGCTTGAAGCAGCCTATGGCGTTTTGAATTTTCTCAGCAGCGGCGCAAAAATACAGAGGCTTTACGCACTTATTTCTGAAATCTCAGAAATTACAGTTGATGGGAAGCGATTGTTTCACCTAGCTGCTGTTCAAAAAATATTAGATGTTTAATTGATGTGTAAAACTGATTTTTTTCCAAAAGTTTTGACAATTATACATATCCCTTCTCAATGGCTTACCGAGTGTCTAACGGACATGGACTTGTCCGTGCTTGCGACACCTTTGCCGAGGCATATGACGTATGTGCTAATGACGACGACGACTTTGTTTGGATCTCATTTGACGGGATGGAGTGGGTCTACAAGACAAAGGGTGACATATGGGAGTCGGAAGATTGCCTTGAGAATTTGAACGAAGAGTACAAGAACGAAGAAGACCTCGAAAACGGCTACTGGGTGTGGTTCGCAAGCGTGGCGCCAAACCACAACGACATCGTTAACATGGAGGCGAGCGGCCTGATAACAAGCAAAGAGCGTAATGCTATGTACTTTCGCGCCTGTGTTATCGAAGTCCTCAACGAACAAACCTTCATGAACCGTTTTGGGTATTTCAATGA
>Ga0164295_10000678_pt1 | contig 28451 bp, 10 predicted proteins | sample GEODES006metaG_FD_111798 | JGI IMG/M metagenome (GOLD analysis project Ga0164295, IMG submission 111798) | Oligotrophic lake water microbial communities from Sparkling Lake, Wisconsin, USA - GEODES006 metaG | ecosystem: Environmental > Aquatic > Freshwater > Lake | place: USA: Sparkling Lake... | reverse complement strand
GGCGCTCACGGCAAGTGCATCGGCGCCAACCGATGCGCGTGCGATGCGGGCTGGAAGGGGGCGCGTTGCGACGTGCCCGAGTGCTCGGCTGGCTGCGGCGGCCGCGGCACGTGCATTGCGCCAAGCGTGTGCCAATGCCGAGCCCCGTGGGGCGGCTTTGACTGCAGCGGCAAGCGCTGTTCGGCTGCCCGCGTCAGCCTCTTCGCGGGGAATACCTCCGCTGGCGCGCTAGGCGCCATCAGCGCGCCGCCCGTGGCCCAGGAGTCGCACTCGACGTGCTTACCTTCGGAGCCTGGCGACCATGGGCTGCCCGTCTCGTGCGAATGCCACCAGGGCTGGGGCGGCGCCGACTGCTGTGAACCGCAGTGCCCCAACGGCTGCGACGCGCTCCACGGCCGATGCGTTGCGCCGGCTCACTGCGCATGCTCCGAGGGCTGGACGGGAATCGACTGCTCGATGACCACTTACTGCGACGTGGTCCTCGAGGGCTGCCTCGGGCACGGTACGTGTGTCGGCTCGGCGTGCTCGTGCGAGCGAGGCTGGGCGGGCGAGAAATGTGGCCTCAAGGTCTGTCCGACGAGTGCGGATGGCAGCCTGTGCGGCGGCGCATCTCGCGGCACGTGCGCCGCCGATGGCCAGTGCGAGTGCGCCGCCAGCTTGACAGGCATCGCGTGCGAGGAGGACGCTTGCCCGAATGAATGCTCAGGCCACGGCGCGTGCGTCGCCGGCCGATGCGAGTGCTCGGTCGGCTTTGTGGGGCGTGACTGCTCGCGACGCGGCTGCCTCAACGACTGCTCTGGCCACGGCGTCTGCGACAACGCCACCCTCTCGTGCGCGTGCTCGCCACCGTTCACGGGCGCCGATTGCTCCTTGCGTCTCTGCCCGGCCAACTGCTCGAGCCACGGCCGGTGCGACGCGGCCTCTGGACGCTGCGCGTGCGCCAGCGGCTGGGCGGGCGAGGCCTGCGAGCGGCCTGCGGCATGCCCGACGACACTGCTCCCGACGCGCGGCGGCTGCGTGCTGCGCCCGAATGCATCGGCCGACGACGGCGCAGCCTTCTCTGTGGAATGTAGCGCAGGCTGGAGCGGGCGCGATTGCAGCGAGCCGCGCTGCCCAGGAGGCGGCGACTGCAACGGCAAGGGCTACTGTCGCGTCGACTCGCTTCACGGCGGTGTGTGCGCGTGCTATGACGGCTACGGCGGCCTTGACTGCTCAGAGCGCACGTGCGCTTCGGACTGCGGCGCCGCTGCGGCGCTCGTCGCAGGCGAGGTCGCACCTCGCGGTATGTGCCACGATGGCGAGTGCCTCTGCCGTGCCGGCTGGTTCGGGTCGGCGTGCGAGCGGCGGCGCTGTCCGCTTGGCTGCGGCGGGCACGGAATGTGCGACACGGCCACGGGCCACTGTCGGTGTGACGAGGGTTGGAGTGGCGCGCAGTGCACAGAAGCCGCCTGCCCAGCCAAGTGTGTGCACGGCGCGTGCCGCGCTCGCCTCGATGGCGGCGGCATGGTGTGCCGCTGCAAGGCTGGTTGGGGCGGCGTCGCGTGTGACGAGCGCCGCTGCCCCCGTGGCTGCGAGACGCACGGCGTCTGCGCTCGCAACGGCACGTGCTTTTGCGAGCCCGGCTACCACGGCCCGTCTTGCGAGCTTCGCACTTGCTTCGGCGCGGGCGCCACGTCCGTGGGATGCGGTGAGCATGGTGAGTGTGTCGAGGGGCTGTGCGCATGCAAGCATGGCTGGAGTGGAGAGCGCTGCCAAATGCGGCGCTGCCCAAGTGACTGCTCGGCGCGCGGCGTGTGCAATCTGGCGACCGGCGAGTGTGCGTGCGCCGCTGAGTGGAGCGGAATCGCATGCGACGTCCCCTCATGTCCTGAGGGCTGCTCTGGTCACGGCCGATGTGACAAGGGCCGGTGCATCTGCGAGCTCGGCTGGGAGGGTCCAAGCTGCGTCGTCAAGTCCTGCCCGAGCAACTGCTCCCAGCACGGCCAGTGCCACGCAGGCGCCTGCACATGCGATGAGGGCTGGGCAGGGGCCGACTGCGCGCTGCCGGCCGACGAGGGATGCGTGGCCGGGTGCAGCGGCGCCGGCATCTGCTACGAGGGCACGTGCCTGTGCATCGGCTCGCGTGGCGGCATCGACTGCTCCCAGTATGCGTGCCCGAACGACTGCTCGCGCAATGGCAAGTGCGCCGTGGGCGTCGATGGCAAGGCCCAGTGCTTGTGTAGTGCGGGCTTCCGCGGCATCGATTGCGCCATCTCCGACCGGTGCCCAGGCCCATGGCGGCTCGATGGCAAGCCGTGCTCGGGCCGTGGCCAGTGCATGGCCGGCATGGGTCCGGGTCGGCACGCGACGTGTGTGTGCGAACCTGGCTTTGGAGGCGCCGACTGCAGCGGCGAGGTGTGCGCTCGCAATTGCTCGGGCCACGGCGTCTGCTCCTCGGGCAGCTGCTGGTGCGACGCCGGCTGGGCTGGCCCCGAGTGCGCGTGGCGCCGCTGCCCTCTCGACTGCGGCGGCCACGGCGTGTGCGATGGTGCCATCGGCGCGTGCACTTGCGAGACGGGTTGGAGCGGCTTCGACTGCTCCACTCCTGATGACGGCAGCCATCACGTCGTTTCGCACTCTTCATGCGCGTCCCACTGCATCGGTCACTGCGAGGCGTGGTGCATCGACGGCGACGAGTGCGTGGCGGCGTGCGTGGACACGTGCGTGCCAGCGTGCTTGCGCGCCGGCGAGCGGAAGGGAGCGAAAGAGGGTGCGGACGTTGCGCCAAATTCAGTTGAGTCCTTTGAGACATTCTACGAGGCATGAGGAGGCAAGGACGAATCACGTGAGGAAGAAAGGGCGGTTGATTCTTGAGAATGAGGCGCCGGGCTCTGTGCAACCATGAAATGTTTGGTGGGATGACGTAATTCCTGTCATAGGAGTTCTCTGAACCGAACTAAATGACGAAGAATAAATCATACATTGGCACATCGACATCCACGTAAGAGCCCAAAGTGCAAAGAGGTGACGGATTGCGTTTTTCACACGACACTTACAGACTTATTCATCGCGACGAAACTTAGTCGTACATACTCAACTGAGGTCGTGAAGCTGGTGAAGCCGTACGAAGTATGTCGTTCGGTACGTACTACGGGTCTAGCTAACGTACGGTACTTCGCTCTTCGGAGAGCCAGTAGATGAACACGGTCTTGTGTCAGTACTACTCGTGCTCTGTCATCTCTGACGCCTAAGGCTAAGGGCCTAAGGCCTAAGAAGCTAGGCCGTGATTCGGCCGAGCGATGTTTTCCTTCAATTGGTACTTATTGAGAGCCGACACCGCCGCCACTGCTGCCATCGTCGCGTCTGCTTCCTGAAGTCTCGACTGAAGTCGCCTCTTGGATTATCGGGAACATAGCTCATCCATATCTGGACTTGTGTTGATGATCGATTCAACATTCTGCGAGTGCACCTTCAGGTCTGCTCCGTTACGCCTGCCTTGGTACCCCTTCCGCAAGAGTGTGTGTTCTATGCACCGTCTCAGGCGAGCACGTCGCACACGTTATGCGCAAGGTAGCGCATGACCAGGTGGCCCAGCACGGCGCATGGCCATGTGCATAGCTCTCAGATGCCAGGATCAGTCTCAACGTTGATGATGATGGTGCATCCTCTCTCGCTGTCCGAGTCTGATTCTTCGGGGTGCTTTGGAGGAGGAGCCTCAGCAGGAGCTCGAGTCCTTTCAGCAAGCGCCTTTCCGCCCTTAATCTGCATGCCACCGCCCACAGCGCCCATGGATTTGGGTGGGCTGTTTGGCGATGCCACAGATGGTACTGGAGGGACCTCTGCTGATGACGACGGTGGAGGCGCAGATGCAGTTCCACCCGCGGCACTATCCGTTTGGGACGGAACTTCTTTCATTCCGACCACTGCTGAGGACACCTTCGATAAGCTAAGCTTGCTCATTAAAGCTTCATTTGCAACGATCGTCGATGGCGCCACTGACCGCTCAGAGCGTTGAGACGGACTCGCCGCCCTGTCAGGGCTTGACCGCCTGCTGCTCGGCCTGCCAGGGCTCAATTGTCTGCTGCCCGTCTTCGGCGGGCTACCTTCTCGGCTCGTCGGGCTGGACTTCGGCGATCTACTATCTCGACGAGATGGCTTCGTGACACGAGTCAATGCTGCAAAGGCTCTGAGAGTGGCTTCCTCAGCAACACCTTTGAGAGTGGCTTCCGCAGCAACCACGTGCGATGCAGCCTTCTTCCAACGGCCAGTCGCCTTCGTGCTCTTGGGAGGATGCGCGAGTGGGGAAGGCGGATCCGAAGCAGGAACGAATGAAACGGAAGCAATAGGCTCGACGAGGTAAGACTTGAGAGACTCGGCTGGAACCACGTAGTCGACGAGGCCAAGCCGCCTCAACTCTGACCGATCCCCTTGCACGGGGCTCTTACATGAGGTGGGCATGCGTGCTCGCCTACTCGCATCGCTCAATATCGAGCTGACAACGGTCACCGCTCCAGCCACTGCTGCGTGCGAGCGAGCCGAGGTCATCTTGCGTCCATCGCGAATCAACGATGTCCTTGCGTCCGTAGCTGCGAGCTCTTCCAAGTTCCTTCGCCCTTGTTCAGAGAACGAATGCGCAAACGTCCGCGTGATTCGAGCCCAATAGATCCGCCATTCTCCAAGCGGCATCTCTTTCAAGCTCGGAAAGATGGCTCGCCACGCGTAAGCTTGCGCCAGCTTCAGGTAACGCTTAACCTGATCGCCAGTGATCTCGGCATCGTCAAACCGTGTGCTCAGCATCCATCGGGCCCAATCAAATGTCTCTTGCCAGCTCGGCGCGCTACTGCCATACGGACCTCGCTCGTCGGCCAGCCGTGCTCCCAAGTCGAGTTGAAAGGCCATGTAGTCGTGCCAGCGATTTGTCAGTGCGAAGAGCATTTTGCGAACAGGGCCAGGCTGCATGCGAATAGACTGCAGCTCCGCATCAAGAAAGTCACTCGATCGTTTGGCTGACTGAACTCGCGTTTCCTGCGCGAAATCCAAGTTCACGTCCGCCTCCACTATGTAGGTCTTGAGGAAGTGCAGAAATGCAGAGGGCTTTGTATCTTTCAGTGAAAGATTCTTCTTCCTCTTCTGCATCTCCTCTTGCTGTCCCTTCTTAGCCTGTAAGTTGACAAGCTCAGTGAGCTCCGCAGTCCAAGCTTCGGGGTCGACGAGCTGCGCCAGTAACCCAATGAATTCGGAGGCCTCGTAAGTCAATGTGTGCTTTGAAACCTCTTTAATCAGCTTCGCGAACTCCGCCTGGTCGACCTTGCCGTCGGGAGTGCTGTCGTACGCGCCGAGCACCTTCTCCGTCTGGCGCGTTGTGGCGCTGAACCCGTAGAACTTAAGCGCGTTGCGCAACTCTTTGACGCTTAGCGTACCACTGCCGTCTTTGTCGAAGTGCTTGAACACGATGCGGGTTTTTTCATCTTCGTCATTGAATACGAAGTTGGCCTGCAATTGATCTGAGCTGAATGCAGCGAACACAAATTCGACGTCTTCGAGTGAAGCTTCGCTGAATGGCCCTCTGAGTGGCCCTCTGAGTGGCCCTCTGCTCTCCGCGGCCGACGACTCTAGTTTCGAATTGCACGCGTTCTTACGCTTCATGAACGATTCATTCATGTTGCCGCTTCGCTTCTTCAACGAATCGTTCATGTTGCTACCGCCTTCTGCCGGTGCCAGTGCCGAAGCCGGAGCCGGTGCTGGTGCCGGTGCTGGTGATGGTGCATTGGCGGTGGCAGCTGCGGCCGTCGTCTCCTTCTTCTCCACCTCCTTCTTTTCGTCAACCTTGGTTTCGTTTTCCTTGTTGTGCTTGCGCCACGCATGCCGCCACGCTGCGAGCGCGGGCTGGAGCTCCTCCGCATTGATGGATCCGCTGCTGTCCAAGTCGACTTTGTCAAAGAGCTCGTCGATCTTGTGGGTGCTGTGATTCTCGCAGCCGGGCAGCTTCCGAACGAACTCGCGAAACTCCATCTTTGAGATCTTGCCATCCCCGGATGCGTCCCATGCTAAAAAGGCCTCGTCGCGAGATTCGAGCTTTGAGCTGCTCGTGCGTGAAAAGCCGAGCGCGACGAGCGCCCCGCCGATCTTCGCCTCGAGGTCGTCGATCTCTTTCACGTCCAACTCCTTCTGCATACGCACGAGCTCCATGGCCTCGATTGGCTTCATAAGCTCGTGGAATACTTTGCTGTCGACCGTGCCCTTGAGCACCACCTTCGATTTAGCCTGTTCCTCTCCGCCATCCTTTTTGCTCTTGTCACCCATGGACTTACCATCCTTAGTGCGCTGTTGCGGCATGCCCGGCAATGGCTTGAGAGTCTTCTCGTTGGCCTTGCTCTTGCTATCCTCCTCTTGGTTTTCGACGACATCGACGACGACACGAAAGTGTCGTGCGAAAAGTTCGACGGCTGCTGCAGCATTGCGCTTGGTGAGGAGAAGCATTTCCTTACGTCGGACACGCATCTCATGTTCCATCGTCCTTGCCCGGTCATCCGCTTCCTGCGTTGCCATCGCAGCAATCAACGACGCTCTCGCCTCGTCTGAAGCCTTTTGGACGACAGACACCCGAGCGTCGTCCTCCGCAATCACAAGCTGCTCGATGGCAGCCCGTGCCAGAGCTCGCCTCGCTAGGAGGATTGCACTCTGCAGAGCGTCGCCCAAACCCTGAGCGCGCTTCGACTGAGGTGACAAGTCAGCGAGGCCAATGGCTTGAGCAAGTTCAACATGGCTTGCAAATCTACTCAGAGCCTGCATGGAGCTGATGCCTGCCTTGGCGAGCTCGTGTGCCAGGTCATGCTTCTTGCAACTCGGCAACTGCTCAAGCATGCTGAAGAGTGGCAACTCTAGGTTCTTGAGACGCTCGTGTCGTTCTTGAGCGATGCGCGCCTCCTTCTCCTCGATACCTAGCGCATCTCGAAGCATGCTGCCGACAGGAAGAATCGCGCTGGCCCAATCTTCATTCTGCCGAGAAAGCCACAGAGTCTGAGCACGTCGCCAAGTGGGCAACGGCTCGGGCAGCGGCTTGGCAACAACTCCCGGATCGGTTTCGGGATGCGGCACCACCTGCAATTGCGCCATCGACGTCGCCCTGGCAATCACGGTCGCGGCTGCTCTTGCGACGGCCCCATGCGCAGCAGCGATTCGAGGCTGCGCAAGACGGTCGAGTCTCGTCGCGGGCTCATTGGGTGGTGGCCTGAGTCTTACAGGCGGTGGTGGCCGAGGCTTCCTACTGCTCGGGGTCGAGCCCTTCGAGCGCAGCTGTAGCACTGGCACCTCGGGGTGCACTTTGCAGAAAGATGATGGCTCTTCTGCATTTGCTGCCGCAGTAACTGGAAATGGTATGGATTCAGATGACCCATGGGCCGTCTTGTGTGTGGTTTCCACTGACGCAGCCACACGACGAAGCTCCCGCTCGAGCAGACTGTCGGCGCATACGGTTGTTTTTGTAGCTGCTGCGGGCACCAGTACTGTTGGCACTGCTGCCGGAGCCATTCGCCGACGCTCTGGCTCGAGTAGGTTGCCATGGTTCCCAACTAGTGGCGTAGGGGTGGGCTCGGCAGGCGCAGACGCCGCAGCAGCTACGCGACGGCGCTCCCGAACTAAGAAAATTTCTGGCGCGGCGAGTTGCTGGGCGGCATGAGCAGCCCATCGCCGACGCTCACGCTCGAGCAGGTTGCTAGAGTCAGGAACTGGAGACCCGTCCGCATGCGGATCAGGCCAAGCCACGGCGGGCACTGCCTTAGGTCGACCTGGGATGCGATCAGGAGCGACCTTGACGCCATACACGTGACGAATGTTGGTTGTGCTCCCGATCGAAAACTTGGGCACTTGGGCCTTCTTCTGCCCGTGCATGCCTTCGTTTCGTGGCCCACTGCCAAGCGCGGCTGAACTGTTGGTTGCCACACGCGTTGGGCTGATATTTAGACGAGGAACGACCCGTGATCCAGCCATCGCAACCACAGTGGCCACAGCCCGCTGCAGCGCAGCTTCGGCCTGCTGTTGCCTCAGCGGCGCGGTCGTGATGTATTCCTCAGCTGCCTTTGCCGCTGCCTTTGCCGCTGCCTTTGCCGCTGCCACTCGCTCTCGCTTCTTCTTCAAGGCGGGTTCCATACGTCGAGCTTCCCCTCGTACGAATGTCCTGTACTTGCGTGCTTCCTGTACTTGCTCCTCGTCTGCACAGGGATCGCAACCCCAAAGACGAGCGTAAAAGCCACGCCAAGCGGCTTGCATGGCCGTCGCAGCCTTGTGTCGCTTGTGCGCCAGCGCTTCTGCAAGGGCCTCCTTCACCTGAGTTTTCAAGCTGTCAGGGCTCGCGCAAGTCCGTCGCCCGGAGCGCGGAAGAGGCGCCTTCCTGTGACTGAAACTATTGGCAGATGAATTTGGGTGAGCATTTCGGCTGCTGGCCTTACCACTTGTGCTCTTGAGTGCTCCTGGGCTCTTCATGCAGGCTGCGGTGGCGCCGGCCGGCCTGCACGCAGGCTCGCAGGGCTCGTTGCCAGCAAGCGGCGGTAGCACACAGCACAGACGCGCTGGATCGTTTTTGGGTCAAGCAGGCGGAAAGATGATGACGTGCGCAATCTATCTGATGATTTTGTTCCCTAAAATAGCCACCCGACCAAGACGCAAGGCGACACACCGCGAAGTCCAGGTGCCCACGATCTTGACTGTGAGCTATCCGTCTGTCGGTCTGAGTGTGCTCGTCGCTACCGCTCACGGCGACGGGCCAGCCGTCGGCGTGGCCGTGGAGCGTTCTCACGTTGCTCCCGCTCCGTTGGCGTGCACACGCTCAGAAGCAGGTGATTTTCGAGCACGCCACCTACCTTGGCACGGTTGCGCTCGTCGGGGTCGCCACGCCCTGCCTCGCGTTGCCTCGACATCGCGAGCGTCTCTGAGGCCACCGGGAGCGTGCGCGTACGCATTTCGATCTCGCACTCGCGTACGATGACCTCGCGCCACTGCATCGGATACTCGCTCGCGGAGGACGTCGTCACGAAGGCGATGCCGCCGTATGTCGTGAGCGAGTTAGCATGCACGTGCCCATGTAGCGAGAGGCGCACGTGAGGGTAGCGGCTGAGCAAGTTGAGCACCTGGTTGGCATTCTCGACCATGTCGACGGGCACCTCGAGCCAGCTCACGACGGCGCCACTCGGCTCGCGAGGCTGGACGAGTAGCTGATGCCCCACGAGCAGCACCCGCTCGCCTCCTGCCGCTGAGGCGTCCAGCTCAGCCTGTAGCCAACCCAGCTGAGCAGCGTCGACCAGGCCATGGCCGTCCGTGTCGAAGTGGACGGCTGAGGCGGTGTCGAGGAGGAGTATTCGCCATCCGCGATGGCGCAGCGAGCGGTACGCGACGTCAGGGCGTGGCGCGCCGGTCTGGTTGCCGAGCTCGCGCTGCCACGCGCTGAGCCCACCGAGTTTCGGATGAAGGTCGTGGTTGCCTGCCACATGGTGGATAGGCCAACGGCCAAGGATGGCTCGCTCCTCCTCTGCGAGCATGCGCAGCGCGCGCTCGTACTCGTTGGCTGGCGAGTGGAAGTTGTTGCCGCCACAGACTGCATCGCCCGCATGCACTGCGAACGCGCCGCCGCCGGCCGCGAATCGACCGAGCTCCTGCAGCATGGCTGAGTAAATCTGCGGCGAGTGGCGCACCAACAGCCCGTCGCGAATCGGAGAGGCGTCGGAGCGCGAGGTGAAGTCGTTGCGGCCGGCAGCGGCAGGCCACACGTGCGTGTCAGTCACGAGCGCGAATCGGAAGAGTTCGCTGGCGTTCTGCTGACGCTCCTTTCGCCGGGAGAGGACTTCAGCAGGAGATTCAATGAACGGTGGTTCGTTGTCTTTCGATCGGAGCCGTCGGCGCCTCCTCCCCAGTGAAAGTTCGCGTTTGATCGAGTGCTGCTCCGCGTAGAAGACGAGCGAGCCCAGGGCCAGGAGCACGCAGCCAATGAGTGTGTTCTGCATCCCGCTCATGGCGCGACGGTCTGCGGCAGCCTGCTTCACACCCGTCAGTCAGTCACAGTTTCGTCGCGGTGCATCACGTGCTCAAGTTCTGAGGACCGACCACCCATACGTCCAACCATCCGACCCATACGACCACCCATCCACGACTTTATCCTGGTTGGCTGCTTCGAAAACCAGGATACGGGTGCCAGGTGCTCACGACATATCCGATTGAATCATGGGGGCACATGCCACAGCGGCTGCGCGCGCGCGCGCACATGGTCTCTGCCCCCACACTGGTAAGTGTGGGAACCGAACACGAAAACAAACCTTTAATGACGTTTTCCGTCGGTAAGTCGTAACATCTCTACTTGCATTACATCTCTGGCTCTGCATCCAACTGACTAAACTGAGGTCCGTCACGATCTCACACGCGTACGTCCTCATTCGATCGATCATTCGACATTTGACATTCAATGATCCCAATCGCTCCGGCCGGGCCGGTCCTCCTTATCAGTTATCTAGGGGAAGTAAGGGGAAGTGCTGTTCGCTTTTAAACAGCACCTAGGTTTACAACGGACCCCCATCCTATTTGGGTATTTCCGCTCTCTAATAGTGACCCCAGGAGCGCGTGTGTCGCGTTCATACTAAAGTAGTTGCATGGACGGGCCGGTGCCGCCGCCGGTGTCGCCGCCGGTGCCGCCGCCGGTGCCGCCGCCGCCGCCTCCAGGGCTCTGCTGCTGCTGGCCGCGAAGGAGGCCACACTGCCTGTGCAGTCGCATCAAAGATGTTGAGCGCCGTACAACGCCCTGCTGTTTAGAGCGTCAACGCCGCCTGACATTGTGGCGAGAGATCTATCGAGAAGGGCGCGGCTGTCCTCCTGGGCAGGTAGTGCAACCGACGGTGCCGGTGATGTTTTAGCGACTGGTCCCTTGCCTTCCGCCTTGCCTTCCATCGCTCCCCAGAACGCCTGCGCTTTTGCGACTTCTTTGGAATCCTTTGGCGGTGACTGTGCCCTGTCTGCTTTGGGTTCCTTGGGCGGCGACTGTGCCCTGTCTGCTTTGGGTTCTTTGGGCGGCGACTGTGCCCTGCCTGCTTTGGGTTCCTTGGGCGGCGACTGTGCCCTGCCTGCTTTGGAATCCTTTGGCGGCGACTGTGCTGTCATATCTTCGCGCGTCTCGAGCGTTCCTCCCCGCGTCCCCCGCGTCCCCCGCATATCTCGGGACACATGCGACTCTCGCGAAACACGCGACTCGGCGACGTCCTTCTGCGCCGACCGGGGCGACGGCTTGACTGCTCGCGGCTGCGGCTCTTCGGGAGGCGGAGGCGGCGCGCGTGCCTGCCCGGGAGGTCTCGCCATCGCTGGAGATGTAGATGTGGGATCAAGCACATGGCGCTTGAGAGCAGTAGCACCGCCTGACATGGTGGCAAGAGAACTATCGAGAAGGGCTCTATCGACGCGTACATTGCCTTCCCATTTTGCGTCCATGGCTCCCCAGAACATCTGCTTTGAGCGGGCGTTTTCGGGCAGGTGGGCCTTCATTTTGAGCTCTTGCTCTACGGGCTTCCGCACGATGGTGCGTACATCAACAAACTGCTGCTCCCCCCCCTCCTTCAACCAGGGCATCGGTGGTGGCGACAATGGCATCTTGGCAGCTTTCTCGGCAGCTTCCTTGGCAGCTTCCGCGCGGTCGCGCTCCTTCTTGGCGGCAATCTCTGCCATGCGGGCCGCATGCACCGCCTGCACGTGCGACATCTCCTCCTTGGGCGGCGAGGGTGCCCTGTCTGCTTTGGGTTCCTTGGGCGGCGACTGTGCCCTGCCTGCTTTGGGTTCCTTTGGCGGCGACTGTGCTGTCATATCCGCGCGCGACTCGAGCGTTCCTCCCCGCGTCCCCCGCAACTCTCGGGACACAGGCGACTCTGCGACGTCCTTCGTCGTCGGCCCGCTCGCGCCACGTGCCCCTGCTTTCGGCGGTGCCCCTGCTTTTGGCGGTGATGGCGTCCGAGCGCGCGCGTTCTCTTGGGGTGGTGACTGCTTGATCGCTCGCGACTGCGTTCTATCGGCTGCCTTCTCCTCCGCCATCTTTACCCCCACTGAATCTGTTGTTCCTCCCTGCTTCTTTATCTTCTTCAACGAGGCAATCGGAGGCGGCAGTGTGGCAACCTTCTCGGCAGGTGGCTCCGGGTCATTGACCTTGACCGCGTTGGGCGAGCGGGAGCGCGGCCTGTGCGGCGACAGCGCGCGAGCACGAGCCTTGTCGGGAGCCGGCGACGCTGTGCTGACTCGCAGCTGCGCCTTCTCGGGCCGCAACGGCGAGGGCGTGCTGGCTAGCGGTTGGGTTGCTGGTGGTGGGCTCTCTTTTGGGACGTATGGCCGACGTGGCGGTCGCTCCGGCTCCTCAGGTGGGCTTATACGCCCCGAAGGACGCTGCCGTGGGTTTTTTTGCGGAGCCGATGGTTGCGGTGCGGCTGGCTGTGGCTGCGGCTGCGGCTGTGGCCGTGGCTGGGGCTGGGGTTGTGGCTGTAGCAAGGGTTCAGGTCCATAGACCTTGAGTGCATTGGGAGAGCGAGCGCGAGCCTTCGTGTTCGGTGGAGAGGACGTACGAGCTCGATCCTTCTCGGCGGTCGGCGAGCTCGAGCGGGCGCGATCCTTGGCAGGAGGCGGCGACTGCGTTCGAGCGTGATTCTCGACTTGCGCGGCTGCGGAAAGTCGCTCGGGAGGCGGCGACTTCGAGCGAGCGCGAGGCTGGGGCTGCGGCGAGATCGAGCGAGATCGGTCCTTGGCGGGCGGAGGCGAGACAATCGTGGGTGAGATCGTGGGTGCGAGCTTGGCCGGCATGCGAGCGGGAAGCACCGGTCGAGAGTTCCAGTCGGGCTTGGGCGGTGACGGCGTGAGGGTGAGCCCATTGCCCAAGTCCAATCCTCGCTGGGGCTTGGGTGGCGAGGGGGTCCGGGCTCGCGGTCGGGCCTTCACAGGAGGCGATGGCAGGGAGTCGAATGCTGACTGAAGCTTGGGAGGCGACGGTGTGCGGGCTCGCGGTCGGGCAGGCGCAGGGGCTGCATTCGACCTGGAAGGATCGTTATCGGGAGGCGGCGAGATCAACTGGGCGCGATCCTTGGCAGCAGATGGCGACGGCGACCTGGAGCGATTCATTCGCTCCATTTGCGAGGCTGCGGAAAGTCGCTCGGGAGGTGGCGACTTCGAGCGAGCGCGCGGCTGGGGCTGCGCAAAGGCTGCGTTCCACTCGGCTCGGTCGATACGACCGTCGCCGTTGCGGTCAATAGCAGAGAAGAGGTCCGCAGGCGGCGAGCTCTCAGAGGGATCGTAAGGCCGCCGAGCCGGTCGTTCTGCCAGTGCAGAGACCTCCTTAGCTGCCTGTACCCTCGCCGCCTCCTTGCGCTCAAGCTCGGCCAGCCGTGCCACCGCAGCCGCCTTCACCTGCGCCGCAACGGCTTTGCTCACGCCAGGGGGCTCGCCGCGGAGCTCAATCTTGTCACGGACGATGGTCTCGTCAATCCTGCCACGGAGGATGGTCTCGAGCTCGCGGAGCTCAATCTGACCTGAGCTGTCTACGTCCCAAGACCGGAAGAGCGCTGCCACGTGGCGGGGCTCCATCTCGAGGCCCAGGTGCGCAATCGCCCGCTGCAGCTCACGGCACTGTATGCGCCCATCGCCGGACTCATCCCACTCGCGGAACAAGTCGATCATGCGCGCAAACCGGCCGCGCAGTGCGTTCATCAGCTGCTGCGGAATGGGTGGCGCCCCTTCACCTTCGTCAATCTCGATCGAGCTCGTGATAGGCATCACGGAGCTCGCATCCGAGGGCTTTTGTCGTGGGGGCTTGTGTGGCAGTGCCTCTGACATCGCTTCTGCTGCTCCAGCTGTACCGCCCGTCTTCTTGCCCTTCGCCTTCCGCTTCGGCGAAGGTGTCGAGGAAGGCATCTTGGGCGGCGAGGGTGGCGGCGAGGTGGGCGCTCTGGGGGGTGACTTAACGTCCACCATGGGGGCGCCCTTGGGCCCCTTGGACGGGGATGGCGGCTTCTTCGGCGGCGAGGAAGACCCAATGAGCGGCGACACGGGCGCCGCTACCTTGGGCCCTGACGACGACTTTGGACGCTTGGGCGGCGATATGGCGGCACGAACCCTCTTAAGTTCCTCCTCCATCGCCACGGCCTCGGCAGCGGCAGCTTCGGCAGCGGCGATGGCCTCGGCGACAGCAGCCCTGCGAGCGGAGGCATTGGCGGCAGCCCTGGCGGCTGCGTCGGTGGCAGCCTTGATGGCAAGGTTAGCGACAGCCTTGGCTGTAGCCTTGGCAAAATCCTGGGTGGCCCTCTCAGCGGCAGGTCCACCAAGGCGCGACTTGCTAGGGGACTCTGCCTTCAGTGCAACGACCCGAGCACCCGGCGCAAACGCGACGGCAAAGACTTCAAACGTGAGATCCGTGCCCTTCTTGCCATGATGCTTGTTGATGCTAAGGATCATCTCCTGAGCTGCCTCCTCCTCCATGACCACTTGCAACTTCCGCAATGCGATTACCAGCTCATCGGCAGAGACGCTACCCCCATGGTTCTCATCAATCGTGTCAAAGGCCACCTTCGCGCCCGTACGCGCGACGACAGTCTGCAACATTATCATCGCCTGCTCCACCGTAACCTGTGACTGCTGCTGTTGATGTGACGTCTGCGGCGAGGGAGTGCGGGCTTGAGGCTGCGCCTTTTGCGGAGGCGCTGGCGGCTCCTGCGGCTGCGGCGTGGGAGTGCGGGCATGCGGCTGCGCCTTTTCCTGAGGCGTTGGCAGCTTCTGCGGCTGCGGCGTGGGAGTGCGGGCATGCTGCTGCGCCTTTTCTGGAGGCGCTGGCAGCTTCTGCGGCTGCGGCGTGGGAGTGCGGGCTTGCGGCTGCGCCTTTTCCGGAGGCACTGGTAGCTTCTGCGGCTGCGGCGTGGGAGTGCGGGCTTGCGGCTGCGCCTTTTCCGGAGGCGCTGGCAGCTTCTGCGGCTCCGCTCGGACTAGGTGGCCGACAAGCGGACTGGGCCCTACTAGCACGGGGTTAGGCTCGGGGCGGGCTTGAAAGTGGACGTGTGCGAGCGTGGGTGACGCATGCGACGGCGACCCGCTCTCCTCGGTCTGTGTTGCTCGCGCCAAGCCAGTACTCCGAGGTGCGACTCGCTGCTCCTTGTCGACCGACGCCTCGAGTGCCTGCAGCCTCTTTTGAGCACCGTCCGCCTCCCGAAGAGCTTGTTTGGCGGCGTCGACCGCGTAGGCATGCTGCCCACGCTCCTCCGTGAGAGCGTCCTCCCACTGGTCCAATGCCTCAGATTGTGCCTCCAATTGCGACTCGCAATCCTCCAGCTCGGCGCCAAGCACGGTCGATTGCACCCGCAATTGCTCCTCCAAGGTGCCCGAGATGGCTGCTAGCCGATCGTACGTGGAGACCAGATCAATGACCAGCAGCCGTGCGTGCGCCACTCCGAGCGGAGCGAGCGCCGCCGTGCGCTCGTAGCCAGGCCCTAGGCGCTCAAGTCGCCAAGGCTCTCCTAGCGCATGCGCGCCCCCGCTCGTGCCCTCGTAACCTACCGAGTAGCGGAGCAACTCGTGCAGGGGGCGTGACGCGTACGCGAGCGGTGTGGACGTGGCCGCCTCTAGGACGGTGAGCTGCAGCGAGACGTCGGTACGGTTGAGCAAGTGCCTCGGTACTCGCATGCCAACCTCCGCATTCCACCAGACCTCGGAGGTACGTGTGTCGTCAAATGGAGCCGCTGCAGTCCGCATCTCGTCCACCTCGGCCAGTGGCGCCCTGTGAGTGTCGACCAGTGCGAAGGCGCAGCACAGCGACGCGTGATGGGGCCATGCGAGCTTGAACGCGTCGGTGAATTGAGCGCCCGCGAGCGAAATGAGCAGCTGCCCATCCAGCGGTACCCATCGACGCACGAGCTCGCTCGAAAAGGGCGCGAGTTGACTCACCATGTGCCGTCGGCGCCACAGACTCGCTGCCTCATCCACACGCTCGTGGGCCGCGGCCACCGACAGCTCCACCAGCGGCACGACGCGCTGCCTGCGCCGCTCGGCCGAGTGCGCCACTGCCTCGGCTCCGCGCTGCGCGCGCGCCCCCGGGCTGCTTCCGCTCACTACGGCGCGCTCGCGGTCGTAGGTGAGCCCGCCCGCGTCAACCACGAGTACTCGAGGCCACTCCCTCTCCACCTCTGGAACGTTCTCCTCCTCGTCCAGCCGTAAGGCCCTCCGAATCGTCGCGTCTTCATCGGCGACGTCGACACTTTCGTCCTCTTCGGCCTCGCCCGTCGAGCATGGCGCCGCGTCCGAAGGCTCTAGTAGCCTGAGCATATCTCGACGAAGCATCATCTGGCTGCTGTCGTCGGCGTCTTGTCCCAACGACGCCAGCCGCTCAAACTCGCTCGCAGGGCGTACGGCGTAGACACCAAGCATGCGCCGCTTCCATCGGCGGAGCCGCTCGCGCACTGCGCGCTTCGCATCGAGCTCATCATTCCCGGGCGGCATCGAGGCCACGCCGCGAGCTTCGGCAGTCGAGTCGTCGATCGTCAGCATGACCCAGTGCGTGGGCGGCAGCGGCAGCGCGAGGAGTGCTGCGCACGTGGCGGCGGTAGGAGTGCCGGCCAGCACCCAACCCGACTGAACGGGACTATCCGCGAGGAGTGCTGCCGCCTCCTCGTCTTCGCCGTCGTCGTGCAGCCGCACGAGCCTCAGCTTGAGTTCAGTAGCTAGCCAGTCTGCGTGCTCGTGCACGCCGCTCAATTCGCTTCCGCACAAAACTACCCTCGCCTCGAGACCGCGCCGATTCGAAAAACGGCCCACCTCGCCGGTGCTGGCGCTGCCGGTGGCTCTCTTGCTGCTGAAGGGCTCGCTCCGCATCCTGTGCTCGCTGTGCACGCGCTCCACGGTCTCAGCCGCCTGCTGCTGCTGCTTGAGCAGGAGCCGGTCCTGCGCGCCGCGCTGGTGACGCTCAATGATCAGCGCCGACGCGGCGCTCGATGACGGTGGAGCGGCGGCCGGCCATGGCCGCATAGTAAATCTCCTTGCCGTTTCAGAAGTTTTTGGAGATAAAGGATTTAGAACCTCAAAACATCCCTCTTGCACACACGAGGCCCCTCCTCTCTGGAAACTTTCCTTCGAGAAGCCGTTTTCTCTAATTCGCGGGAAGCAAAAAAGTCCCCATTCTGCCGCCGCGAAATGGACTTCATGGCGATGCTGGCGGAGGCTCGGGCAGCCAAGCGGAAGGCTTCGTCCTCTCAAAAGGGCGACACGCATATGCCCGTCGAGAAAGTGGCCCGCCCCTCACTGCTGGAAGTGGCCGATGACGTGCTTCATGCTGCCGAGTGGTGCACCTTGCAAGAGGAATCCACGCTGATTCGTGCAATTGAGAGCGCGCCTCACGCCGACTGGACACCACTTAGTGGGCGGCGTATTCAGAATCTTGGCGGCCTTCCTCGAGCAGACGGAATGGTGCCACAGCCGCTCCCTCCGTGGGCACGATCGCTCTGCGACGCCCTTGTGCAAGCTGGCGTTTTCGACGCATCAACACCACCCAATCACATATTGCTCAACGAATACCAGCAAGGTCAGGGCCTTCCTGCCCACTGCGACGGGCCTCTCTACGACCCATGCGTTGCCATCATCTCCCTCGTCTCAGATGGCGTCCTCGAGTTCCTGCCAGAGGGGACTGATGACAAGGACAACGGACATAACGCCCAGCGCTTGCACGCAATGGTCCTGCTCCGCTCGCGCAGCCTGCTCGTCTTCAAAGGCAAGGCGTATGACGAGTGCCGTCACCGCTTACTGCCCGTCAGCTCGCGCCGCCTCTCTCTCACCGTGCGACGCGTGCGCAAGCTCCGCGATGACACTGAGTCGGCGCCCTTGCCTGCTTGGGAGGAGAGGGCGGCCCTCGCACGCTGGCTCGACCCTTCACCGAGTTCGTCTGTCGTCGGTGTGTCCTAGACTGAAGCCACAATACCGACAAAGTCGAAAGTGAATGTTTGGTTGCCTAGCTGTTAAGGCGCCATTTACATGCTCGCTCGCACATGCACAAATCTCAAATGCAGGTTCCGCCTCGCGCTTCCGGCGCGATACCGGTAAAAGACGCCGCGGTGAAAATCAAGGTTCGAGTTCCGCAACGTGTCGGTAGGGTGCTGTGATGGTCGGGTGCTGTGACGGTCGGGTGCTGTGACTTGACCTGACTTGAAAGCAGTATGAAAGCAGCGCTGTGACCCTGAGAACAGGTACTTGGAGTCACTGCGGCTCACCGTCACCTCTTGTGGGTCGACCCGAAGTGCGCGAGCATCGCGAGCTTGAAGCAGAGGCTCATGGGACACTCAGGATCGCTCAGCACAGCGGCATAATGCTCTGGTCTCAAATCTGCAGCACGGCGTCGCCTGGTCATCACGGCGACGGCTATTGCGGCAAACATGGCACTGTGGCAGCATTCGTTCTCAATGCAGAGAGCGCGGCGATGATCTCTTCGCTTTTCCCATTGGCTTTCTGCCCGAAAGACTTGGCGGTCTTTTGGAGCTCGCTTCGGCTCAGCGATCGGAGCGCTCCGGGCGAGAGCAAAGCCTGACTGGCGTCGGCGACGAAAGCATCAGAAGCTCCAGACGCCTTTTCTTCAGCACCCCCCTCCCCCTCCCTCTCAAAATCGGTGAGAGCGACGGTATGCCGCGCCTGAGTAAAGGCTGCGCCTATTCGAGAAGACCACTCCCCTCTACTTGCTACGCTCGTTTCACCACCTGCGATGAGCTGGTGAAGCACGGCCTGTAGCGCGGGCATGCCATGCTTCTCCAGGACCAGCGTGAAATCGTGTTCAAACGCCTTCACCGCGGCTTGCTTCGTTGCCAAGTATGGGTCATGTACCGGGGCCATGAATGGGTCTCGCAAGACTTCGTTGATTAGCTCCCATTTACAATGAGCCAGCGAAATCCAGCCAAGATGCTGCGCACGCGCGCTTTGCAGGTGATGCCGATTTCTCTCGAGAGCAATAGTGTAAGGGACGCCGTGGTACTGCGCACTAAAGAATAAAACTGCGTCGACAAGTTCGAAGAAGGCCTCGTTGTCAGCGTCTAGCAGCTGCTGGCCTACATCGCTGTCGAGCTCCCACTGTGATGAGGGGAGCACCGACGGCTCCACCTCATTCACTGCTTCTGATGGAAGCCGCTTGAACAAGCGCATGCCCCAGAAGAAGTTGAAGGCGAGAACACGCAGCCTCGACGGCATCTGGCGTGCACGAAACTCATTCTCTGAAACGTCTGTGCTGCTGCGATTGAAGTAAGGGTTGCCTCGAGCGTCCTCGAAGATCTCGGGAATCAGGCCCACCAGCGCATCCGAGGTCAGAAACCCTCGCCACGAGCGGCATCCGAAGCGCCGCTGGTCGAAGGAGCTGTCCAGGCGCAGCACCTGATCTTTCAGGAAGCTTATTTGCACTCTCTCCTCTCCCAAGGGCAGGCTATCGAGAGCGCGCTGCACAAGCTCACGTGCCTCATCCCACTTCACAGTGTCCTGCGAGGCACTGCGAGCCACTCTAGTCGCGAGGTCCAAAGACATGTCTCCCAATGAATCGCGCTTTACATTGTCCTGCGAGCCACTGCGAGCCACTCTAGTCGCGCTCGCGAGGTCCAAATACATGTTGCCCAATTGGTCGCGGATGATCGGCGGCATCACATCAGCAAGGTGTGCAGAGGCTAAGAATCGGCCGAAGGTCGAGAATTCCGGGTATAACAGCAAGTTGAAGGAGCTATCCAGGCGCAGCATCTGATCTTTAAGTCGGCTGATTCGCACTCTCTCCTCTCCCAAGGGCAGGCTATCGAGCGCGCGCTGCACAAGCTCACGTGCCTCGTCCCACTTTACATTGTCCTGCGAGGCACTGCGAGCCACTCTAGTCGCGCTCGCGAGGTCCAAATACATGTTGCCCAATTGGTCGCGGATGATCGGCGGCATCACATCAGCAAGGTGTGCAGAGGCTACGAATCGGCCGAAGGTCGAGCATTCCGGGTATAACTGCAAGTTGAAGGAGCTATCCAGGCGCAGCATCTGATCTTTTAGTCGGCTGAGTTGCACTCTCTCCTCTCCCAAGGGCAGGCTATCGAGCGCGCGACGCACGAGCTCACGCCCTGCGTCCCAGTCACCTGCTACAGCCAGGTGGTGCTGTGCGCGGGTGGACGGGACCAAAATGTATCGATCGCAGCTATTCTTCACGATCCTTGACAGCGGCGAGTCTGGGCCCACGCCAACTACGGTGCGGCCCGTTTGGCGCAAGTGGCAAAAGAGGTGGCTGAAGTCACTGTCACCTGTGGCGAGGATAAAGGTCTGAAGCTCCTTCTGCGTGTATAGCACGCCCATCACATCGACGACCATTGCAATGTCGGCGGCCGATTTCCCCGCAACCGGATATGGCGTGTGGATGAGCTGAAAGCCATTCTCCACCAGGCCGCGCTCTAAGCCCTGCATGGTGTTCCAGTTTCCGTAGGCTTTGCGCACGATGGGATTGCCAAGCTCCACTGCCCACGAGATAAGTTGACGTGATCCACCGTCTCGGAGGAAGCCGCTCAGGTTTTCGGCGTCGACGAAGATGCCGGTTGGCGCAGAAAGCTTTGTGCACAGCGCGCGCCGTACACCACAGTGCGCAAGGCGCCACATGTGCTTCTCGCTCGCGAGGGGCTGGTTGGCTGGCTCTTGTGCTAGACTTTTGGAAATGAATTTCCCAAAGTCGCCGCTCGCACAGAGTGCGTCGTCTGGCTTTCGTTAGAAAAAACGGGTTCACACGAGTCAAGCTGGTTGGTGGCTCCACAGGCACGACCTTTTCAACTGTGCGTTGATGTCTTCACGGAAACCGCAAGTTCCGTGCACAGCCGTTTCACACAGAGCTGTCTCGCGCTCGTAATTGTATACATGAAGGATTCGCCCGGGGCCCGTTGGCCCGGCCGCTGTGCCTTCATAATGATCAGGGTGGGGTGGCGACCACCGGCTTCTGCGTTCACAAACTCGTTCACACGAAGACCGAACTCGGCAGTGATGACTCCAGCTTATCCAGCGCCGCCTCCTGGCCACGGGTGCCACGCGGCTTACGCACCAATCGAGCCTTCAGGCATCGCGCTCGGCTGGTTTTTGACGATCGCCACGCTGCTTGCGCCATTGCCGCAGTACGTGGCTCTGTGCCGCAGCCGCAGCTCATATGGTATCTCGCTGCTCACGCCATTGCTCAACCTTGTATACGGCGTGCTAAACTTATGCAGTACCATCTGCACCAAGTGGCCCTCCATCCAGCGCTGTGGCAATTCTTCGTTAGCGGGTGCATTTGGGGTCTATGGCTGCGTGGATCAGCTCCTCGACATGTGGCAAATCGCGATCAGTGCTCTGTCAGGCTCTATGATCTTGGTCCTGGTGGTGCTCTTCCCGCCGCACAACGTCGCCAAGGAGCGTGCGCTCGTCGTCATCACGCTCAGCTGCCTCACCCTGACCATCTTTGCCGCGTGCTACCTCAGCGCTCTCAGCCCGTGCTCGGAGGCTAGCCACACGCTGTCGCAGACCTTTGCAGTGCTCTCTGCAGTGGTCGTCGTCGTGGCCTTCGCGCCGCAGCTGTACGAGACATGGAGGACAAGGGGAGCTGGCTCCCTCTCGAGCCTCTACTACCTCATCCAATCGATAGGCACCGCTCTCGTGGTGGTCCTGCAGCTTGTCGCGCTCCGTGACTCGATCCTCGTGTGGGGCCCGAACTCAATTTCAATGGCCATGCAGGGCGGCATCTTCTCCATGCTCTGCTACTACCGCCGCTGTGCGGGCCGTTGCAGCGGCGGCACCACAGGCACCGATCCGCTGCTCGTCGTCCAGGAGTCCGCGCAGGCCGCCACCTCGGTGAACGATGGGCGATGGGAGCGCGTTGACTAGCGGGTAGGCCCGCGCGGGATTTGCGGGATAGAATCTTCACCAGTTCAAACCGCCTTTTCAAGGGGGTAGGTTACGATACGCTCGGTTATATGACCCGCCTCTCTGCGGTACTGCTGCGCTCGATGCACGATGGCCGGACGGGTGGCCTTTATGAGGTCTTTGTTCATGACACGCGACACCAGCACGACGCACGTCGACGCACGACCACGAGGAGGCGTACCGATTTTTTTACGGACGTCGCGATCCACGGGTACGGCCGTACGGTCAACGGTCGTCGGTCCGGTCGCGCGCTCCGCACCGCACGTCAGACACCGTGGCGACCGTGTTTTTTCGGGTTGGACGTTGGGGTTGGTGTCGCTACGCTGCACGTAACATCCGCACGATCATCACCGACGACCGCTCTGCCCTCGAGCTGCTCAACAACAACACCAGACGTCTCCGGACCGCAAAGTTACGACCATGCTAAAATTCAAAGGTCCATCGTCCAACTGCCGCTACAGGATAACACCACAGGTCCAGTGGAGGGCGCAGCTCCTCTCGTGAGGAGCGCAGCTCAAACTGCTCAGAAAAGCGCCTCAACGGCGCGTCGCAAAGTTGGGCTCGTAGTCTTCGTCATCGACTTGCCCATCCGGCGTCTCCGCGGGCAGTGCGTCGAAGCCATCGGCAAGCTCGTCGGTCTCGTCGGCGTGCGGCGAGCCCACGACCGAGCCATCGGTGCCTCCGGTGGCGGTGCCGTCGTGTGCGAGGAGCGAGTCGAAATCCCACAGGCGCACGGTACCGTCCGTGGAGCCCGAGAGCAAGCGCGAGTCGAGGAAGGCGAGGCAGCGCACGGAGCCCGCGTGGCCTGGCAGCTCGTTGAGGCAGCGCATCATGCGCGTGTCCCACACCTTGACCAACTGGTCGTATCCGCCTGTAAGGAGTAGACCATCCTTCTCTACCATCGTGTACAGCGGCCCCGACGTGGCCGATGAGCCGAGCGACCCGGACGGCTCCGGCGATGCGGTGCGTGTGTCCCAAAGCTTGACGACTCCGTCGCTGCCTGCAGTGTACAGCCGCCCCTCGGCGTGCAGCATCGACCAGATCGCACCCGAGTGCGCGTCGAGCGTAGCGGTGCAGCGCGAGCGATGCAGATCCCACAGGCGCACTGTGCCGCCCCACGTGCCAACGGCCAGCTGGTCCTTTCGCGCCATGGCGAGCGCGTGCACCGCGTTGCGCTCTCGGGAGGCGCCGCTCTGGGCGTCCCCCGACTGGAAGAGCGAGCCGACGCAGCCACCCTCGCGAAGGTCCCACAAGCGTACCGTCTGGTCTTGTGAGCCCGAGATGAGCAGACCACGGTACGTGAGGAGCGACATGACGGCCCCCTTGTGCCCCTTGAAGGAGCCGATGCACCGTCCCTCGCTCGGTCGCCAGAGCCGGATGGTCTTGTCGGCCGATCCAGAGGCGAGCGTCTCTTCGCTCGTGCGAGCGAGCGCCCACACGCGCTCCGTGTGCCCCACCATGCGCTTGAGGCAGCAGCCGTCGGTGGGGTCGAGCAGCCGCACGTCCTTGTCGCGGCCGGCACAGCTCACCACGCCGCCCACGCCCACCACGAGTGCATACACCGCCGTCTCCGACACGCCGGCGTCGCCGCCGGCGCCCGCGGGCGCCGTGGTGGGCACCGGCGTCGCGCCGGTGCGACCGCGAGTGCTCGCCACGGCGCCCACCGTCGGCTCGGCGCGTGGCGCGAGCTTGTCCTTGGGGGCGGGGGAGACGGAGCGCGGACGCGGCGAGGGCGGCGAGGGCGGCACAACCGGCGGCGGGCGCGTCGCCGAGGGCGGGCGCGTCGATTGTGGCGAGGAGGGGCGCTGCCCTCGAGGCGAGTGCGGCATCGGCTGCGGGCGGCTCGGCGGCTGACGCGAGCCGTCACGGTCAGCGTTGCGGTCGGCGGTCACCGGCGACGACGCGCGCGGGGTGGGCGCAGCACGCGGCCGTGGCGGCTTGCGCCCCGGCGTGCTTGGGAAGGGCGCCTCGCCGAAGAGCGTCGGCACGGACACAGGTGCATGCATTTGGTTCGGCTGCTGCAGCGGCGGCGCCGGCTGCGAGGGCGGCGCCTCGGGCCGCGTGCTGCGCTCGAAGGAGGCTCGTTCTGGCAGACGGCGCGCCTTGGACGGCACGGGCGAGGGGCCTCGCAGCTCGGGCAACACCGTGCCGAGCTCCTCGGCCACGTCATCCTCGTCGTGCGATTGCTGCGACGACGTGAAGGTCGCCTGGGACGACATGAATGCTGCAGAGCCGAGCGAGTTGATCGACTGCGTCGACGTGCGGAAGGCGGCGGCCGCGGAGGCGGCGGCCTTGGCGGACGCTGCGGCCGCCGCCGCCGCGGCCGTCGAGGCAGGCGGCAAGGACGGCGCGAGCGAGGCTCTCTGGACCTTTTCGAGCATCGCCTTCTGCTCCTCGAGCTGGCGTGCCTGCGCGGCGAGCTGTGCGGCGAGGGCCTCGTTTTGGGAGGCGAGGGCGAGGGACGCAGGCGAGGGCGAGCGGGTCGGCTGCCTGTGGGTCGGCAGCATGAGGTATGGAGCCGGCTGGATGAGTGGTGGCGGCGGCGGAGGCGGAGGAGGGGTAGTGGGGTAGGGCGGGATCGGCGAGGGCGGCGTGGGTGGCGGCAGCTGCAGCGGCGGCGGCGGCGGCGGCGGCAGCTGCATGTGCTGTAGATAGGGCGAGGGCGGCACGTTCGAAGCACGCTCCAAGGCGGAGTCGCGCATCTTGAGCCGCTCGCTGAGCAGGGCCACCTCCTGCTCGAGAGCCGCCTTCTCCCTCTCCAGCGTCGCGAGTTGCTTCGTGCGCCAGCTGGCTGCCAACGGCCCGCCGTCGCTCGTCACTTCGGCGAGCTGCGCGCGCAGGCCGTCGACCTCGGCCGTCGCGGCGGCGAGCGCCTCAGTCACCTTGGCATGCTCGCGTGAAAGGCTCTCCAACTTGAGCTTCTCCGCGTCCAAGTGCCGGCGCACCTCGCCCAGCGCCGCGCGTTCCGTCTCGAGTGCGTCGCTCGCGCGCCGCTGCGCCTCCGCAGCCGCCGAGGCCGCCTCCGCCTGCCGTTGGCGCAGTTCGGCCGCCTCGGCCTGCCAGCGCGACTCCGCCTGCCGCCCCTTTGACTTTTCGCGCTCGACCTCCTCGTGCGACTGGCGCGCGGCCGCCTCGTGCTTGTCTCGCATCGTCGCGAGCGCCGCGCGGTGTGCCTCGTCCAGCCGGCGCTTCTCGGCCTCGAACATCTCCGCCTGACGCGCATGCATGGCTTGCAGCTCCATCAGCTGGCCCTGGCGCGCGGCACGTAGCTTCTCATCCTCTGCATGCAAACGGCCCGCCTCCTCGAGGGAGCTTAGACGTTCCGCCTGCACGTTCTTATTCTCCGCCTGCAGCCGCTCGTTGGCGTGGGCGAGCTCGCGAAGCGCCGCCTCATGGCGTGCGCCAAGCTCGGACAGCATCTTGGCGTGCGCGGCGTCGAGCGTCGCGCGCTCGGCCGCTGCGCGCTCGCGGAGCTCAGTCGAGATGCGCTGCACGTCGTCCTTGTGCGACTGCTCGCGCAGCTGGAGCTCGCGGATCTCGTTGAAGAGGCGCTCGTTCGCCGTCGCGAGGGCCCGCGCCGCGCCGCCGCCGCCATCAGAGTTCGGGTCGGACGAGTTGGATGTGGCGCGGTCGCCGAGCACGTGGCTCGTCTCGCGCTCGATGCGGCTCGCGCGCGCGTGCGCCTCTCGCGCCTCGGCTTGCGCCTGATGCAGTTGATCGAGCGTCTCGTCGACGAGGCTCTGCCGATCTCGGAGGCTCGCCTGGAGCACAGCCCGCTCGTCGCGCAGCGCCTGCGCGTCCGCGCGCTGCAGCTCGAGCGCCATCTTGAGCTGCTCGGTCGCCGCCTCGAGGGAACGCTCGTGGCTCCGCTGCATCTCCTCCCGCAGCGCCGTCTCGCGCTGCGCCGCCTCGGCGTTCCGACGCTCGAGCTCTGCGCGGTGGGCGCCTCGCGTCGCCTCGAGCGTTGCCTCGGCGGTGAGCGCCTGCTCGAGCGCCGTCTTGAGCTCCGCCTGAGCTGCCGAGCGCACCTCCGCCACACTCGCAAGCTGCTCGCGCTCGGCGGACGACTCGGCCCGCGACGACGCCTTCTGCGCCTCGAAGAGCTCCTCCTGCAGCTTCTTCATTTGAATCGAGTGCTCCCGCTGCGCGGCCGCGGCATGCTGGGCATGCTCGCGCTGGACCGTCGCCTCGTGCTGTGCGCGCTCCTCGCGCAGCCGAGCGATCTGCACCTCGTACCTCGCCTCGAGCAGCTCCTTCTCGCGGCGCACCGCCTCGCCGCTCGCCACCTGCTTACCCTGCTCGCTCGCTAGCTCGACGCGCAGCTCCTCGAGCAGCCGACGCAGCTCGGCAGCCGTCGCCGCCTCGGCGTGGCGTGCCTGGACCTCCTCGCGCAGCCGCAGCTCCTTGAGCTCGAGCGTCTCGCGCACCTCCTTCTCGCGCGCAGCGACCTCGCGGTGCGCCTCGAGCTGCGTGTCCACCGTTTGACGAAGCCGCTCAAGCTCGGACGAAGCTGACGAAGCCGTCTGACGAAGCCGCTCAAGCTCCGCGAGCTCCTCGGACGACGGGGGCGCACCTGCCGTCGCTGGGAGTGCGGGTGCGGGCGCTGTTGCGGGCGGTCCGGCCGCGGCGGCCGCGGCGGCCGCGGCAGTTGCGTCAGCTTGGGCGGTCCTGAGCGCCGTCTTGAGCGCATCGATCTCGTCCATGAGCTGGCCGGAGTGCCCTTGCGCGGCCTGCAGCTGCCGATGCACCTCCTCCGCCTGCGCCTGCGCAGATGCGTGCGCCTCGGCGAGCGCCTGCTGGGCTTGCTTCACTTCCTGCTGCGTGCGCGTGAGGGCGCGCTGCGACTCGGTGCGCGCGCGCGCCAGACGCTGCTCGTGCGCCGCCACGGCCGCGTCCAGCTCGGCAGCGGCGTTCTGCTCGGCGAGGGCCTTCTCGTCGAGCAGCTTGGCCGCCTCCGCCTTGGCCGCTTGGAGTTGCTTGCGCAGCGCGCCAACCTCGGCGGAGCGCTCCTTCTTCGACACGCTCAGCTCCTCGCTCAGCTCCTGGGCGAGCGCCTTCTCGGCCTCAAGTGCTCGCTGTGCCGAGTCGAGCCCCGCCTGCAGTGAGGCCGCGCTCGCCGTCGAGTCGGCCACTGCGGACTCGAGAGTCTCCTTTTGAGCTGCCTTGGCGGCGCGTCCCATCTTCGTGATGATCGAGGCCGCCTTGTTGCGCCGCTTATGCTCCTCGAGCTCCGCCAGTGCCGCCTCGTGCGCTGTATGGAGCGCCTCGAGCTCCGCACGCGCGCTCGCGAGCTCTTCCAAAAAGGCCGAGTCCTGATACTTCGAGGGTGAGTGCACCAGCTTGGTCGGCGAGGGCGGTGGCAGCTCGGCGATCGCTTCGCTCGCGGCGAGCGCAATCGACGACGCACGCCAGGTGCCGAAGGCGCTCGAGAGCTCGCTGAAGCTGCCCGCGGCGAGGCACGAGCCGAGTTTGGAGTAAGACGTGCGTCGAAGCGAGTCCTCCAACTGCTCCTGCGAGTTCATCGCCTGCAGCTGCATGAGCGATTTGCGCTTCGCCGCTCGCCGCTCCTCAGCCGCCTCGGCCACGGCTCCCGCGCCCACGTTCGCGGTGGCCTGCGCCTCAGCCGCCATCTCCTCGGCAAGCTTGACCTCCTGCCGCAGCTTGATGCAGGCCGAGCGCATCTCCTCGATCTCCTTGTCGCGCTTCTCGAGGTCCGCCTTCAACTTCTTCTGCATCGCGCGCGACATGTCGGACGATACCTTGAGCTGCTCCATTTCCGCCGCGGCGTCCTTGAGCTTCTTGAGCTCCGCCGCGTCGATGCCCGCCGACGCCTTCAACTCGGCCTTGGCCAACGCGACCTGCTTCTCAGCCGCTGACACCACCTCGGCAGTCGAGGTCTTCTCTGTACTCAGAAGCTCCTCGAGGCGCGCCACCTCTCCGCGCAGCTGGCGCGCCTGCTCGGCGAGATCGTCGTACGAGGACGTCATGGTCGCCAGCATCGTGCGCGCATGCTGCTCCGTGAGCATCGAGACGACCAGGCGCTGCTTGTACCTCTGCAGGTCGATCAGCAGCGAGCCACTCGCGGCCGCCTCAAGCGCCGTCTCCTTGGTCTGGGCATCCGCCACATGGCTTGCAATCGACGAGGGCACCGCCGACCTTGCCAGCTGCTCGAGCAGCGAGCCCTTCCTCGAGCCTGTCCACATGCCCAGAGGCGGGAGCGTACCGCCATCGGCATCGGGTGCGCTGCCCCCTACGACTGCAGCGCCGCCACTGCCATCGAAGCCGGTGGCCTCCTTCCATTTATGGAAGACGGAGCGTACCGGCGCTTGACGCGCTTCATTCCAATAGGAGAGCACGCCCCACGCCTTGGCGGCGAGCGCCGCCATGGCCACCGGGTTGGAGGCGGCCGCCGTGTCGGCTTCGGCCGCCTCCGCCGCCTGCTTCAGGTGCGCGCGTGCCTCTCGGATACGCTCCCACGTGTGCTCCAGCTCCGCCTCGCGCTGTGCCGCCGCACGCAACTGGCCCAGGACCTCCTCGAGCTCGTGCTGGAGCGC
>Ga0164295_10000677_pt1 | contig 28466 bp, 18 predicted proteins | sample GEODES006metaG_FD_111798 | JGI IMG/M metagenome (GOLD analysis project Ga0164295, IMG submission 111798) | Oligotrophic lake water microbial communities from Sparkling Lake, Wisconsin, USA - GEODES006 metaG | ecosystem: Environmental > Aquatic > Freshwater > Lake | place: USA: Sparkling Lake... | reverse complement strand
TCAAAAGCGCCTCGCCTGAGGCGCCTGCGATGGGGTCACCGCCGGTGGCGAGCGTCCAGCGCGCCTCGGCCGCGCTCGCTTCGCCCCAAAGGGCCTCAAGGCGGGCGAGCCGCAGCTGCGCGATCGTGTCGTCGGGATCGCGCTCGACCGTTGCTTCGAGCGCGCGCATCGCCTCTTCAGGGCGCGCCTCGGGAGCGCTGAGCGCGTCGTCCAGCCACGGGGGCGGCGCATCGGCGGCCGCGCTCTGCGCCGGCTGAGTCGCGACCGCATGCGTGGTCGAGGCATCAGCCGGTCCAGCCACGAGCGGCAGGGGCGAGCGCGCGGGCGCACCGCAGCCGGTCGCAACGAGCACCCACAAGAGCGAAGTCTGAAGCGCGCTTCGTGTCATCTCGCCTCCGTGCCTTCGCTTGCGCCGCCTCTCGTGCTCAGGTGCGCCTGCGCCGCTTCCGCGGAGCGGCCAGCGCGCATATCGCCGCTGCGCTCCACAGCGACAGATGTCCACTCGGGTCCGCGGGATGCGTGCTGCACCCACTTTGCGGCCGACGCCTCGGAGGCGAAGAGAGGCCGGCATCGTCGGTGGTCGCGTCGGCGTCTCCCGCGTCGCCAGGGTCTCCCGCGTCGACAAGCTCTCCGCCGTCTGCGTCGGGGAGCGCGGCGTCGGTTTCGCCGCACGTCACGCCGATGCTCTGGCCGGGGCACAGCCCGGCGCATTGCCGTGCGGCCGGACTCTCGGGGGGGCACGCCCAAAGCCCAGCGATGTCTTGATAGCGCCGCAAGCCGGGCGCCCAAGTTCGGCCGCCATCGTCACTCCGGCCTACCACCCAGGGCCCTCGAATATAGACGTTGGAGCAGGCCCACAGTGTCGCTTCACCGGGCGCGCGGGTTAGGCAGCCCATGAGCGGCACGCGTTCGTCTTCGGCCGACCATGTCTCGCCGCCATCGACGCTCCGCCGCCACCCCTCGAAATACGTCGTGATCAGGGCTTCAGCGCCGTCGAGCGTCATCACAAAGCCCGTCGGCGCGTCCGGGACCTCAAGCACGGGTGTCCAGGTCTGACCTCGGTCGCGCGAGCGAATCACAGTGGAGTCGGGAAACCGCTCAATGGCGGCCCATACTTCGTCTGCGCGCATGGGATGTGTGCCCAAGAGCGTCAGCTCTTCGGGCGCGGCCCCGAGCGCCTCTGGCCCCAAGGGCAGCGGCACAAACGTCGCGCCCCCATCGTCGCTGCGGGCGAGCCCCTCGGAGTGCGCCAGATACAGCACGTCGGGCGCAGCCTCGCTGCGCGTGAACCAGCGTGCGCGTTCGATGATCTGAAGGCCAGCGGGCGCAAAGGTCTCGCCGCCGTCGGTCGAACGCCACATGTCGTCCGGGGTCGGACCCGGGTTCTGCGTGGCCACAACGATCTCCAAAGGGCGGGTGGGGTGCTGCCAGAGGCCGAGGGGCACAGCAGTGCCGAGCGGCCCATCGAGGACTGCGAAAGAGCACCCGCCATCGCGGGATCGATACAGGCCGTAGTTCGTTGCGACGATCCACTCGCGCCGTGCCGCATCGAGAACGACCAGGCCTTGAAAGCCCGAGTTCTGAACCACGGCGTCCTCGCACAACCACTCGAACGCGCCCGGGACGCCGGCGTAGAGCCCTTGGTTGTTCGTGAGCGCCCAAGCCTCACCGGGCGTCCCCGTGCCCATCGACAGGCCGGGGAACAGGATCTCCTGAACGACAGGCTGGCCACCGTGGGCGCGCGCACCCGCACACGGCGCGACAGCGGCCAGCGCAAGGCCCACGCTCAACGGCGTCCACAAGCTCCACATGGGTCTATTCTCCTTGATGGCGGTCGAGCGACCTCGCAAGATCGCAGAGTCACGATCCTGCGCTGGACCGGAGGGACGCGCCACCGTGTTGACGTCAAAACTCCGCAGCTGCGCTCGAACGCTCGGGCTGGCTGCACTGGTTCTCAACGCCGCCTGCGCTCCGCTCTCTCACATCGACCGCTCGACTGGGACGTGCGCCCTCGGCAAGTCTGAGTGTGACGCGCGCTGTGAGCGGCTCACAGACCTCGACGACCGGGCGTTCTGCGAAGAGGACTGTCGCCGGACATCGGTCGCGTGCGAGGGCCCTCGCGCCCTTCAAGCGGGGATGCAGGTCGACTCGCCTCCGCGGGTCACTGACTACGGCCCCGCGGTCGCCAGCCGCGTGCTGCTCAATGAGGGTCGCCTCGACTCGAACGGCCCGAACGTGGCCTTCACCGGCGGGGCGCGGGCGGTCGAGGGCGCATGGGAGGTCCTCCCTGGTGGCCTGATGCGCGTGACCTTCGCGTTGCCGTCGAATACGCGTGAGGCCGAGCTTCTGTTCGACCACGGCTGCGGTGGCCAGCCGTGCTTTGTCACCGCGAGCCTCGGGGACCAAGCGCTGACTGCGCGCTACGCACCGCCCCGACGTCTCCCCGGCGGCAAGCTCCACCGAGACGTCTGGCCGGTCACGCCCTTGTTGCCCGCGCCGGACGCGAGCGCGCCCGAGGGGGCAACTCGACCGCTCTCGCTCGTTGTCTACAACAACGCCGAGGCGGGGAGCCTCGCGCCGTGGTTGGTCGGCCGCGTCGTCCTCTACCACCGCGCCTTGGCGCGCTGAGGCTCAGCGCACGCCCGAGGTGTCAAAGGCGTCGACCACCCACCGCGCGTAGGTCGCGTTCTCGGCGGGGTCGCTGAGGGTCGTCAGGGTCCCAAATCGGTCGGAGAGCGTGACCTGCCCGCGGCCCTCGTCGTTCCGAGCGACGAAGAGTACGGCGCCAGCGAGCAGCCCACCGCCGGTCGCCATCTGTGGGAAGTCCTCGTCCGTGCCCGCCGATTGCGCCCAGAGGTCTTCGCCCAGCACAGTATCGGTCTCCGAGAGCCCGCAGCGAGCATCCCCTGAGTAGAGCGCCGCGACATTGAGCCCAATCCGATGCGTCTTCCCCTTGAGCGCATAGGTCACGGCGCTGAGGTCCACGTTCAACGCCGGGTGCATCGCGTCGTCGGTGCTCGGCGGCGTCACGGCGCAGGCGTCACCTGAGTCCAAGTCCGCCAGCCACACCTGCGCGCCGCCCTCGCAGGCTATCCCATCGCATGGTCGCACAAACGTAGCGATGCTGGTGCGCGCTGCCGTGAAGACGTCGCGTGTCCCGCCCGCACTGTCGGTGAGCTGCAACAGGTCTGCGCGCGCGCGGGAGCGGACGGCGATCGACGCCCGATAGAGCTGCGGCGCATCCTCGCAGGCCATCGAGAAGACGACCTGCACCTCGTCGCGCCAGCCAAGCCCGCCGAGCCCAGCGTCACACTCGGGCGGTGTCAGCGGCCAGGCGTCCCGCGTCCGCACGTCGATGATCCACACGACGCCCCGCCCCATCGCGTCATCCGCGCCGGCGTCGTTCATGCGCCTTACCAGCGCGATGTGCCGCTTGTCCGGTCCGACTGCATGAAGGCCCCAGGCGCCCTCGTTCGCCGTTAGCCGTTGTCGGAGCGAGCCGTCCGCGAGCAGGCTGTAGACGTGCGCCGACGTCGCATCATCGGGGCGCGTCCACGTCGTCATGGTGAGCTCGCCGGGCACCACGCGCAGCGAGGGCAGGGGGCCGGGGTCCACGAGTCCCGCGTCCTCGCCCGACGAGGGCGCATCCCCGCCGCCGACCGGTCCTGCGTCTACAGACGCGGCGTCAACGGCGCTCTCCGAAGCGGGGTCGCCGTCGCAGGCCACGATGAGCATGGAGAGCGCAAAGCACTGACTTTTCACGATGAAGACTCCACTGCATCAGCGAGCGCTTCGCGGAGCGCGACGCGGTGCGGACCACCGGCGGCCTCGACGAACTGCGTATTGACCACGACGAGCATGCGGTTCACCAGCTCGACAGAGAGCACGCTAGACGCCGGAATTGCGGCCTCGACCTCCGGCACGCTCAGGCCCGCGAAGTTCAGCGCGCACCACGCCAAGGCCTCATCGACGCGCACTGCAGGACCATGAGTCCGACAGATCATCGGCCTCACGGGATACACGTCGCACAGGTCGTCGTCGTTCAGGAAGGCGCACCGGTCCGAGCGACGCGGTCGCGCCTGCGCGGATGCGCGCACCTCGGGGCGCTCACCCAACCAGCGCCGGATCGCGTCGACCTCGACGGCGAAGGCGGCGCGCTCCACCTTGCAGCACATCGCGCAGGCGGCGCCGCACTTCAGGTGGGGCGCCTGCGCGCGCTCAGCGTCCGCGACGAAGGTGTCGACGCGCGCGCGCACCGCATTGAGTCCGGCGTGGGCGGCGTCGGCGCTCACCCCGACCTCAGTTCGCGGGGGGCGAGGACGTGAAATAGACGACGTGCGGCGACCCCTGCAGGCCGCTCTCGATGAGCAGCGCGCCGAAGTGGTCGTTGCGGTCCATCGCGCCGCGGGCGAACCGCACGCGCACGGTGTGCGTGTCGCCGGGGGCGATGCTCGTCGCGCCGCCGCCGTCCACCACAGTGAACTCGGGGTCGCTCGCGGGCAGGCCAGCCGCGTTGCCTTCACCCGCCATCGCGATGCCGGTGACCTCGATCGGCTGACCGCCGCCGTTGCGGACGATGATGTTCGCCGCGCGCTCAGCCCCGAGCGCGACGTCGCTGAAGTCGATCGCGGTCGGGTCGAGCGTGAGCACGCCGGGCAGCGCAGCGGCGTCGCGCACCAGCGGCACCTCAATCACGCCGGGGTCTTGCTGGGCCGCGCCGGGGGCCTTGGTCGCGTTGTCCGCGTCCGTGCTGATGAGCAGGACTGCGTCCGAGCCTGTGCCCGTCGTCGGCTTGTACTTGATTTGAAACGACTCGTTGCTGCGACCGGCGCTCAGGGCGAAGCTGCCGATCTCGGGCTTGAGGCTGTAGTCCTCACCGTCCTGCTGCACGGTCATCTCGAAGACCGAGATTTGGCGCGTACCTGTGTTCGTGAATGTCAGCGGTACGCTGACCTCGAGCTCTCCCGGCGCGATGGGCGCGATGACCGGGTTGGGCGTCACGTTGAGCGTGCCGAACACGCGCCCGGTCGTCACGCGCACGACGAAGCTCGGGCTCTCGATGTCGTTGCTCGCGAAGACAAGCTCAGCTGTGTCCGGCAGGTCGTCCTTCGGGTCGTAGCGCAGCAGGACATTCTCGCTACCGTCCTCGGCGATGCTCCAAGGCAGCTCATTATCGTAGTCGATGAAGAGCTCGCTGACGACCTCGCCCGTGTTCGGGTCCCGCGGCTGCTCTGTCAGGTAGCGCAGCGTCGGCTCGGCGACCTCAAGCACGCCGCTGCCGGTGTTCTTGATGAGCAGCGCTTGCTGGCCGGGGGTCGCCGGCAAGAAGACGACGGGCGGCGGCGGCGACGCCGCGATGCGAGGCGACTCTGCCGCGACGCTCAGGTCGACGAAGAGCTTCGGGTTGTTGAGGTTGTTGCTCTCCACGACCAAGCGCGCACCCGAGATGTCCGTGCGCGCGCTCGCCAAAAACTGGAGCTTGATCTCCTTGAAGTCGTTCGGCGCGACGGTGACCGGGAACTCGCCCCGCTCAGAGATCGCGAACGTGCACGTGTCGGCCAGCGCACCGGGGAAGGGCTCAAACGGTCCGAGAGGGGGCACTTGCGTCACGCGATCGCACTCACGCAGGTCACCCTCGAGGTACACGGCCTTGATCGTCAGGGGCTGCTCGCCCGCCGAGAAGATCTTCACGGCCTGCTCCGAGGGGGGCCGGCCGGGGCGCACGCGCGAAAAGACGATCGTGCCGCTCGGCTCGATCGAGATGTCGTTCGAGGTCTGCGAGTTGAACTTGTCGTCGGCGCCGCAGCCGAGCGCGAAGAGCGCGAGGGCGGCGGCGGTCGAGCGTCGAACGGTCGAGGATCGGGTCATCACAGTCTCTCTCTCGTCGGTTACTGCCGCTGAAAGCAGGCGGCCTCGTACGTCACGCGAATGCGCTGCCCCGCTTGGGGCACGCTCGCCTCGTCGAATATCACAGAGTTGCTGGCCTCATCGAATGCCCACCCCGCGGCGCGGGCCTGACCGTCGACCTCCACGGTGATGCGCGCGCCCACCGCGGGGCGAGACAAGAAGAACTGCACGGGCAAGCCGAACGCGGAGTTCGCGATCTCCCGGAGCCCAGCGGCGTAGTTGGCCTCGCAGATGCTGTAGACGGTCCCGTTGGTCCGCTGCGCGACGTCGATGTATCGGCGGCCCGCGTCCGCGGCGCCGTCCGCGCTCTGGCAGGCGTCCGCGTTCCCGCGCGCGTCTGCGCCGACAATGGCATGCGCGTGGAATCGACCCTCGTTTCGGACGCCCTTGATGCTCTTGAAGTAGTCCACATAGAAGTTCAGGGTGTTGGGCGACTGGTCCTCTTCGTCGCTCAGGAAGATGACCTCGAGCGCCGCGTCTGGTCGGATGAAGCCCCGGTTTGGCCCGCCGCAGACGCCGTCGACGCAGCGGTCAGGCTGCGCGCAGTCGGCGTCCGCGCGGCACGCCACGCCCGAGTCGAAGGCCAGCGGGTCCGAGAGCGCCAAGTACGCGGCCTCGAGACCTTTTTCATCACCGAGGCCCTGGTCGCCCACGTTCGCCGTCTCGCTGAACTGTCGCTCCGCGTTCGGCCCTGTCCGAATGATGCGCGGGTTCCCCTGCAGGCGACCCGACTGGTCCTCGGCGCTGATGTCCGTCGTCACGACGCCGATCTGGAAGTCGTTCTGGAAGCGGTCGGCGCCGCGAATGAACGCGTCGAAGTTGTCCCGCAGGTTCTGCTGCTCTTCAGCCATCGACCCGGAGTTGTCGACCACGAAGAGGATGTCGACCTGCTGTCCGCTCGTCTGCACGAACTCGTCCACGGTCACGCTCGTGGCGACGCCGTCGCCGCGGAGCGGGACGCGCAGCTCGGGGTTGTCTTGGTCATTCGACCGAAACACCAAGTCGCACTCGTCGGCGCCCAGGTTGTCCGGCTCGTACACCAGCATCACGCCCGCAGGCGTGTTCCGTGTCACCGTGATGCACCCGTCCGGACCCACAGCCGGACGCCCGACCACCTCAAACTCGTCGCAGTTGGGTCCCTCAAGGGTAATGTTCTGAATGCACAGCGCTGCGATGCCCGTGTTGTAGACCGTCACGCGCTCCTCACGTGAGGCGCACTCGACCGCTGTGACCTGTCCGAAGTCGAGGCGCCCGGGGATGACCTCGATGCCGTTGTCGCCGCCGACGCCGACGAGCTGTGCCGTCGCCACGCGCTCTTCACGGAGGTATGGGTCGTAGTAGGTCACGTTCAGCGTGCCTTGGTCCGACTGAAAGCCCCGTGGCGTGTAGCCGAGCTGCATGGGCGTCAGGGAGCCGGGGCCCAGCGCGGCGCGCGCGAGGGGGCGCGTGACCGTGAACGGATTCACGGGGTTCCCCAAGAACGGCGGCACGTAGTCGATCGTCTGGTTACGCACCTCACAGTTGCCGGAGCCGCGATTGAGGACCGTCACAGGGCGTGTCGTCGTGGTCCCTCGGCCAACAACGCCAAACGCCACGGGTGAGCCAAGCACGACGAGCTGGCACGTCGGTGCTCCGCCGCCCACGACGCTCACAGGGACCTCGACGACCTGCTGGCTCGGCGTATCGTTCGGAATGCTCAGCGTGCCCTGCGCGGGCGCGCCCTCCGCGAGGTCCCGGTTCGTGTACCAGACCTCGACGTTCGCGGCCTCCAGCGGCGCGAGCGAGGCGGGCAACGCCGCCGCGCCCACCGGTGCGAACGCAAATCCCGGGTCTCCCGAGAGCGCGAGCTGACCCAAGTTCAGCGGCAGGTCACCGCAATTCGCAATCTGCACCGGTTGCCGAACGCTCTCGACACCCAGCGCGACGCGGCCGAGCTCGACCTGCATCGGCAGGACGCTGATGCAGGCTTGCCGCACGCGGCCGTCGAGCCGGACTTGGACGATCGGCTCATCGACGTCATTGCTCCGCACGGCGACGCTTGTCGAGAACCGCCCCTCGACCACGGGGTGAAACCGCACGCCGAACTGCGCGCTCTCGCGGGGCGCCAGAGTCAGCGGCCAAGCGGCGGGAAGCCCCTCGAGCAAGAACTGCTCATTGGTGGGCGGCGCAGCGGCCGAGAGTCCGATGCTGTCGACGACGAGCGGCGCATCCCCCTCGTTGAGGATCGTCACGAGCACGGCGTCCGACGTCGCGTCGAGCGCGAGCGCGCCGAAATTGATCGACTCGTGCGAGAGGGTGATCTCCGGGCTCGGCTCGAGACCGCGAATCGGCACGGTCACCGGCGCGACCTCAGGGTCATCCGGGGTCACGACCAGCAGGCCAGAGTCTCGGTTCAGGCCGCGTGGTGAGTAAGTCACCTCGATGTCGAGCGAAGTCTCCCCGACCAGCGTTGGCCGTGCATCGCCGCCCGCCGAGATGACAAAGTCCGAGGAGGTCTCCGGCGCGAGCCGAATGTCGGCGATGCGCGCCGGCACAGTCCCGATATTGCTCACGCGCACGGTCTTGCGCTGCGTGCTGCCAGTCTCGACCGCCCCAAAGTCAAGCTCAAACGGGTTCACGACGAGCTGGGCGCCGTTCTGGCTCGTTCGGAGCGGCACCTCCAGCGTCGGCGTCTCGGGGTCGTTGCTCTGAACGCGGATGAAGCCGACGACCTCGCCTTCTCGCTGCGGCGCGTAGTTCACGTTCACGAGGAAGCTCGACCCTGCGCCCGCGTCTTCGCCCCCGAGGCTTGACCTCAGCGTAACGGGCAGGGGCTCGTGGGTGAGCGAGACCTCGCGCGTGTCGACCGAGTTCGACAGCCCGATCTCGACAATCACCAGCTCTGAGCCGGGCCCACCCACATTCCTCAAGCGGAGTGGGCGTACAAGTTGCTCGCCGACCGGCACGGCGCTCAGCGTGACCGCGAACGGGTCCGGCTCGATGCGCGGCACGATGCCGCTGCGGAGGGCGTTGTCGTCACAGGCGCTGAAGAGCACCACGAGCGCAGTCACCAGCGTCCAAAGGCCGCGCGTGGCGACCGTCTGAAAACCCCAAACCACGATGATGTCCCCTGGGTGAGCGACGCGCTTCAGCGCGTCACGTAGTCGGCCTCTTCGAGGACCTCATCGCGAACGACCAAGCGCGGGCACTGCGCAAAGTCCTCGCACCACTCGACCGCCGCGACGCGCCAGAGCTGCGCGCGCCTCACGAGCTCTCTGTCCAGCCACTCGGCGAGCAGCTCGCCGCGCACATAGACGCGAACCGTCGTCAAAGCCGCGTGCTCAATCGTCGGGTCGACCCCCGCCTGCCCGAAGCTGCTCTCCGCTCGGAAGTAGAGCGCGCCGATGTCATACGTCACGCCCACCTCCGGCTGCCCCAAGTTGATGTTTTCGGGGCCACCGCCGTTGGTGTCGTCGATGTCGAGCGAGGGGTTGTCGAGCGGGTCATTCGGGCGGCCCCAGTCGGGCTCCTTGTTCGAGTAGTAGCAGTCATAGCCATTCGCCGCGTCGTTCCACGCCTCGCCGCCGGCCGAGTGCCGCAAGTGCAGGTCGACGTCCGTGCCCTTGTTATCGGTCTCGTCCGGGTCGTCGGGCGTCGTCCACACGAGCTGAATGTGCAGGTCCTTCTCGGGGATGGCGTCTACGGTCACGCGCGCCGAGGCCACGGGGTCGCAGCTCAGCTGTCCGAGGTTGTCGCGGACGACCAAGTCGAACTCGTAGTGCCCTGCGAGGTCGATGAAGAACTTCGCGGTCGGGGTCCGCACATCGTCCGGGACGCCGCCGTCGACCGGTCGAGTCGGGTCCGTGAAGGACTCGACGAGCTGAGCGCGGCTCCCGTCGGGGCGCGACACGACCGTCCACTGCCACTCTTGCACCGTGCCCTCAGGGTCCGACGACGGTGTGCCGTCGAGGTCGATGATGTCGAGCGGCTGCACGTTCAGCGCCGTCACTTGAGCGACCGGGATCGGGCAGCTGTTGTCGACGCCGCGACCGAAGAGGTCGAGCAGGTAGTCGGGCGGGTTCGCGTTCGTCCGAATGCGCAGCCGGCCGCCGTATGCGCGCGTCTCGACCGGGCGAAACTCCATCTGCAGCGTCCGGCTCGGCGCCTCTGCGTCGGGCGTCAGCGCGGGCAACGAGAAGAGCGGGCCCGTGCACGCGGGGGCCGTCTCACCCTCCAGACACGTCGGCATCGGGGCGTCCGCCACGCTGAACGTGTCGTCCCCGCCCTCGATGGTGATGCTGAAGATCTTCAGCTCCGACCCGCCGCAGCTCGCGATGGATACCGCGCGGACGTTGGGGGTCGGCGTCGCGGGGTCCGTGGACGCGACCTTGAGTGCGGAGCCGAAGTCGACGGAGTCTGCCGGCGTCACCTCGATGCACGGTGCGGCGCCGTTTGCGGACAGGTTCACCGCGATCTGCGGCGAAGCGGCGTCGTTCGACGCGATGACCAACGTCGCTTGGTCGGGACCCGGCTGACCCGGCGCGTAGACGACCTCGACGGGCTGCGTCGCCCCTGGCTCTACGACGACCGGCGCGTCGCCCAGCGCCTCGCCGAGAGTGCGGTCGCCCTGCACGACGCTGAAGTCCGGCGAGCCGCTCACGCTAAAGCCCGAGATCACCAGCGCGCTCACGCCCGTGTTCGTGATGGTGAGCGTCTCCCCGCGGGACTCGCCGAAGTCGACGCCGCCGAAGTCAATCGACGTGGGGTTGACCTGAATCTCGGGCCCGGCGCCGCCTGTCAGGATGGGCAGACGCACGTTCAGCGCGTCGGGGTCGTTGGTCTCGAGGAGGACGTCGCCGACATCGCTCCGGGCGTCATCGTCCGTCGGTCGGTAGGTCACGACGAGGCGCAACGGCGTTTCGCTGCTCCCGGCGATGACCTCGGGCCACGCGGGCGCTCGGAGCGCGCCGTTCTCGTCCTCGATCTGCAGGGTGAACTCGGTCGCGGTCGAGCGGTCATCGAGCAAGCCGCCGCGCAGCACAAGTTGGCCGGAGCCCCGGTTGTAAATCTCGACCGTGTCCTGCTCTTCGAGGCCCGGAGCCAGCTTCGAGAACGAGAAATTGTCCGGCGTCAAGCCGAGGCTTGGGGTCTGCGAGCGACGCTGCTCGCCGCACCCAAGCGCGGCCAAGACGCCCACCGAGAGAAACACACGACGTGCGACGCGCATGGCGGGCTCCGTGGGGGGAAGTGAGCAGAGACCCGGTCGAGCGCGCACGTCGAACGACGACGCGTCGTCAACGCGACTTAGGGGCGGGTCTCGGTGCAGAGGACCGCGGACTCGACGCGCGGCTCGGCGTTCCAGTAGATGCGGGCGACCTGGCAGAAGTGGTCCTCGGCGGGCAAGGTGAACTCGCCGGGCTCGACCTCGCCGTTCTCGTCCATGCCGGTGTAGTCCCAAGCGAGGTCACCGTTCAGGAAGATGCGCGCCTTCGCGATCGACTCGCCGTAGTCGTTGCCGTTCACGCGCTCGCGGCTGCTGTAGTAGTGCAGGCCGACGGTGTAGGGCGCGCCGAGGACGTCCGTGTTCTCCGGCTGATTCAGGACCACGTTCTCAGGGCCGCTGCCGTTGATGTCGTCGATGTCGAGCTCAGGGTCATCCGCCGGATTGCCGAGCTGGCCCCAGTCCGGCGTTGCGTTGCCGTAGTAGCAGTCGTAGGGCGTCGTGAACCACGAGTCGGCGAGGGGATTGAGCAAATGCAAATCCACGTCCGTGCCCGCGCGGTCCGTCTGGTCGGGGTCACCCGCGGTCTCCCAAGTCACCTGAATCAGGATGGCCTCCTCGGGGCGCGCGATGATCGTCACGACCGCGGCGTTCTGGCACTCCGTCGAGGTCAGGCCGAGGTTATCCTTGACGCGCAGCTCGATGGTGTAAGTGCCCACGAGGTCAACGAAGAACAGCGCGAACGGCGTGACCACGTCGTCATCGAAGCCGGAGTTCGGATCACCCGGATCGAGGCGTTCGCGCGGCTGCGAGAGCGAGCCATCCGGGCGGGACGTCACGACCCACTCGTACTCGACGGGGCGATTTCCCGGGCCGTCTTGGTCGACCGAGGCGGAGCCGTCGAGCGTGACGATATCCAAAGGCGCGACGAAGAACTCCTCGGGCGTCGCGCGCGCCTGCGGGCAGGCGTTGAGCACACCGCGGCCAAGCAGGCTCACCGTCTTGACGGGCGTGAGCGGGTCATTCGAATAGAGCAGCACCTTGCCGTTGTAGACCCGCTCCTCGCGCGGCGTGAACTCGACGCGCAGCTGCCGGCTCGGCGGCGCGGCGTCGGGCGACGAGGCGGGCAGCGAGAAGGGCACCATGGGGAGAGTGTCTACGGGCAGCGTGAAGGCAGGGTCGCTCGTCGGATCGAGCTCGATGCGCGTGACCTCGAGCTCGCCGCCGCCGCAGCTCTCAATCGTGAGCGGCCGCGAGTCCGTCCGGTTGACGAGGCTCGTCGGGAACTCCACCGCGCCCGGCAGCGCGTCGATGCAGGGCGTCGCGCCGTTCGCCGCGAGGTTCACGACGACGGCCGGGTTCTGCTCGTCATCGCTCTCGATGATGAGGTCGCCGGCATCCGGCCCGGGGGACTGCGGGGCGTAGGTCACGACGATCGTGAAGCAGGCGCCGGGGGCGAGCCCGGGCTCGCCGTCGCCGTCCGGATCGTCGAGCACAGACTCGTCTCGGCGCGGGTCGCGGTCGTTCACACGCGGGCTGTAGTCCTGCGAGCCGTTGATGATGACGCGCTCCACGTCGAGGGGCAGCTGACCGCGGTTGCAGACCTCGACGTCCTGAGAGACCTCGGCCGGCGCCGCGACGGCGCCGAAGTCGTGCGACAGCGGCGACACGTTGATCTCGGCGGCGCCCGAAACCGAGCCGACCGGGATCGAGTAAGTCCGGTTCTCCTTGTCGTTCGAGTCGATCTCGATCCGACCGGTCTCCGGCTCGTTGTCCGTGGGCTTGTAGTTCAAGAACACATAAAACGACTCGGACGGGCCGAGCACGATCGGGTAACGGAAGGCGTCGTCGCCCGCGCCGTTGATGCCCTCGAACTGTTCGTCGGGGTTGCCATCCGGCGAGTAGAAGAGCGCGTAGTCGGGCGAGCCCATCTCAAGGCGGAAGTCGGTGATGATGAGGTCACCGGTGCCTTCGTTCACCAGTTGGATACGCTTATCCTCGCTGCTCCCGACCGCGACCTTGCCGAACGAGACGGAGTCCGGGTCAGCGACGATCCGCGGGGAAGCCGAGGATTTGATGCCCTCGTCGCAGCCCGAGGTCAGCCCCCCGGCGAGGACGGCGACGCCGAGCGTCACGCCCCAAGTCGACAACTGCCAGCCGCGATAGTTCATGTCGTGGTCTCCCCGTCCATCTTCGGTCTCGAGTCAGTGTCCGCGCCGCACACGCGCGAGACAGTGCAAGTTTTTTCACTTCGGAGTCGGGCGTCCCGCGCGCTTGAATCTCCGCCGCGGGCTCCCGGTGGTAGGGGGCAGGCTAGGAACTGCGGAGGGGTTGTGTCAATGCCATCGCCGCCGGTTTGCAGCCGGGGCGTTACATTGACACCCCCGACCGCCCATGCTAGCAAGCCGCGTTCTCATCATGCCCAAGGTGCGAAGCTGCTGAAGCGGCGCGTGCCTCCGGCGTTCGACATGTGCGAGACGAGCGAAAGGACGAGGCCTGAGAATGGCGGGACGACTCGAGGCGACGCTCATCCTGGGCACGGTGGCGGTCACGCTCGGCTGTGACTCGACCGTGGGGCTCGATCCGACCCGACGCAGCTTCCAGAAGCTGCTCGTGGCGGGTGGGTGCGCCCAAGAGGGCTCGGAGAATCTGAGCTTCGTGGACCTGAACGTGCTGGTCATGGCCGCGACGGACGTCGGGCAGGTCCAGCTTCTCCCGAACGAGCGACTGGCACGTGAGCCGAAGTCGATCGGCGACACGCTGACGCCGCAGAGCTTTCAGTTCGTGCCGCCGAACATCGACGGCGCGGAGTCTGCAGATCGCGGCGTCGCCGAGCCTGAGGCGCCGGGTGGCGCGCGGGTCGGCATCGACCTTCAGCCGCAGAACCTTGAGTTCGTGTGGAACGGTGGCGAGGCCCGCAAGGACGATGACCGCCTCGTCGTGCTCCTGCTCGACAACTCCGGCAGCCTCGAGGGGCTCGACCCGCGCACGGGCGCGTTCGCGCCGGCCGCCGCGTCGGACGAGAAGGAGCAGCACATCACGTGGTTTCAGGACTTTGTGCTCAGCGAGGCCTTGCCTGCCGAGTCCACGTGGTTCTCCCTCGTGTCCTTCCAAAATCGCTTGCCTGAGCTGACGGACGCCTTCGCGGTGCCGACGCGTAACCGGGATGTCTTGCACAACCCGGACGTCGCCAACCCCGAACCCGAGGGCGAGAACGGCCTCGCCAAGATCGGCCGCAAGGAAGGCGGCCAGACGCCCCTCGCTTCGGCGCTCGACCGCACTTACGAGGCCGTCATCAAGGCGAACCCCGACCTCAACCCGGTCATCGTCCTCTTCACGGACGGCGTCGAGGAATCGGATGACCCGGACAAGAACATCGGCGACGTCTCAACCGTCGGCCTTGACGCGGTGGTCCCCAAGCTCGCCGGGCACACCTTCGACGGCGCCGTGACGCCCGTGCCGGTCATCGTGATGCACCTGCAGCCGTCGGTCGGTTCCGGTTACCGCCGCGGCCGTGACAAGCGCTTGGCCGAGCTCGCATGCAAGACGGGCGGCGCCTACATCTTCTTGGAGCGCGCCGACGACTTCCAGACGAACGACGACCTGCAGCCGATGGTGCGCAGCCTCGTGACGGGCCACTGGCGCTTGACCGCGCAGACGACCCTGGACAACGCAGCGATCCCGAGTGGCCCGGTGCTCGTGTCCGCAGAGCTCGGCCTCGAGCTGGGCGGCGTGACGCGGTCGGTGCCGATGGTCCTCAACCGAGAGAGTTCGAGCGTCCGCGACGGGCGACTCTGGTACTTCAAGAACTGAGCAGGGAGCTCGAGCAGATGAACGTGAACGTGTCTCTTTCTGCGGCCGTCGCCGCTCTGCTGTTCACCAGCCCGGCCCTCGCTGAGGACGCCGCGCCCGCTGACGCCGCCGCCGCACCCGCCGCGGATACCGCCGCAGACGCGGCCAGCGCCGTCTCAGACGCCACGGCAACGCAGGCCGAAAAAACGCTGGAGGAGGACCTCGCGCTCTTCTGGGGCAAGCGCCGCGAAGTCTCCGTCGTCCAGCGTCGGCTGGTGGAGAAGGACGGCCGTGTCGACGTGACCGCGGCGCTCTCGACCATCCCGAACGACGACTTCATCGCGTACTTCCCGCTCGGCCTTCGCGCGGGATACCACTTCTCCGAGAGCTTTGCGGTCGAGGCGTCGTTCGCCTACGCTCTGCAGAACCCGAGCGACCTGACGACCTTCCTCAAGGAAGACCCGCAGATCAGCCTCAAGGAGGCGGAGATCCAAGAGAAGATCGACATGTTCTACAACGTGGCGGTCTTGTGGGCACCGACCTACGGCAAGGTCAGCGTCCTCGGAAACAAGCTCACGCACTTCGAGACGTATGTCGGCCTCGGTGCAGGTGTTTTTCACACCACGACGAAAGACGCCAACAACCCCGATCCGCAGCCCGAGGTCAAGCCCGCGGGTAACACGGTCCTCGGCTTCCGTTGGTTCATCAACGACAACTTCAACCTCCGCACGGACTACCGCCACTACTTCTTCCAGAAGTTCGGGGGCGGCGTGTCGATCCCGGCTGAGTTCTCCCTGGGCCTCGGTTTCCTGATCTGAGGAGGTGTCGTCGATGCGCCGGAATACACACGCCGGGCAGGGTCGCGGGCGCCTTCGGACCGCGGCGCTCTCCATTCTGCTGACGCTCGCGTCGACCTCGCCCGCTTGGGCGATCTCAGTCGACAACGTCATTCAAATGCACAAGTCAGGCCTGCCCCCGCAGGTCATCGTTCAGACGATCCAAAGTACGAACGCGTCGTTCAACCTGACGGTTCAGGACCTGAAGAGCCTCGAGGCTGCGGGCGTGCCCAAAGCCGTGATCGAGGCGATGATGAAGGGCGGCGGCAGCGCCGCGCCTGCCCCCGAGCCCGCGCCCGAGCCCGCGCCCGAGCCGGTCGATGATTTGCAACGCCTGCGCCAGCAGGAGGACAAGGACAAGGCCGCGATCGAAGAGGAAGACCGCATCCGCGAGGCGGGTCGACGCGCCGCCGAGCTCGAGCGCCAGAAGATGGCCGCAGAGGAAGGCAAGCGGATCGCGCAGGCGCTCGAGGGGGCGCGGGACGCATACGAGGACGGCAACTACGTCAAGTCGGCGCGGCTCTATGACGAGTTCATTCAGAAGTCGGACCCGACGAAGCCCAGCGCACTGGAAGCGAAGCTGGGACTGGCCGACTCGCTCTTCGCGCTCGGCCTCTTCGGCAACGCCGCTGAGGTCTACCACGAGGTCGTGAACGCGGGCCCGGACAACACGCCGTTCGTCAACGCCTTCAAGGGCTTGCGCCGCGTAAGCCAGCGCATCGCCTACAACCCCGTGACGCTTGAGCAGCTCGGGAACGTCTTCATCGGCAACGCGCCGAAGGACGTCCAGAACAGCTTCAACTACTTCTTGGGCAAGTTCTTCTTCGACTACAACCGGTTCGAAGACGCTCGTAAGTACCTGGCGCAGGTCGCCTCGGACGCCAATGATTACGCCGGCGCGCAGTACTTGCTCGGCCTGATGGTCGTGCAGGAAGCGGGTGAGGACGACACCGACGAGCGTGCTCAGAAGCTCATCATCGCTTCGCCGCTCTTCCAGGCGGCGGTCGACGCCGCCGAGCGCGGCAACGAGCCTCGCATCGCGCACCTCTCGTACCTCGCGCTTGCGCGCATCGCTTACACCGTCGGCTTGTACGACGTCGCCGTGTTCTACTACCGCAAGGTGCCCACGGATTCGACGAACTACGTGAGCGCGCTCTACGAGATGGGGTGGTCGTACTTCCTCAAGGGCGACACGCGGCGCGGCATGGGCATCTTCCACACACTGGATGGCCCGGACTGGACGAACTACTTCCTGCCGGACTCGCACCTGCTCGAGGCGACCGTGTTCATGAACACGTGCCGCTTCGACTACGCGCACGACGCGGTCAAGCGTATCGAGGGGAAGTACCTTGCGCTCAAGGCGCCTCTGCAGAAGTACTTGGGCGAGTATGTGACGCCTGACTCTCTCTACAAGGCCTTCGTGCTGGGCCAGAACAGCGCGGGGGTCGAGCTGCCGCGCCTGCTTCGTATGGCTGTCCTCGCGGACGCTGAGTTCAACGAACTCTACGGCACTGCGCGTAACCGCCGTCGCGAGGTCGCAGCGCTCTCTTCGAAGCGCGAAGACTTCGGCGGTGCGCTCGCGGACCGGATGCTCTCGGCCGTCGAGACGCAACAGAAAGAGGGCCAGATTGCCCTCGGCATCAAGATCAGCCAGATCCTGCAGCGGCTCGACCAGGAGCTCACGGAGCTCGAGGTCAAGCTCTCCGAGATCCGCATCGAGATCGACGAGGTCCAGGCCGAAGAGCTCGCCGCTCAGATCGAGCAGTCCTACAAGGGCGACGAGGTCAAAGTCGACGCGGTCGCGAGTGAACGTTCGGCGTCGATCTTTGTCGGTGACAAGTACCTCACGTGGCCGTTCGAGGGCGAGTACTGGACCGACGAGGTCAACAGCTACCGCTCGAACTTGACTGAGATTTGTAAGGGAGCTTCGGAGCAATGAATCGTTCCCTGCAGGGGCTCGTTCTCGGCGCCGCGGTCTTGGGCCTGTCGCCGAACGCTGAGGCCCAAAAGAAGGCAGACGCGTCCAAAGACGAGCTCGCCACCGGCGAGGCCAAGCAAAAGGACGTCATCCGTCCCGACCAGCAGCAAGACGCCTTCGGCGTGGCTGACGAGGATGAGCGGGCGAAGTTCCGCGAGGACGCGGAGAAGAAGCTCTCCGAGGTTCGCGTGCGCTCCATCAAGGAGATGCGCGCCATCCTCTCGAAGGACCCGCTCTACAAGGGCAAGGCGGACCTCCTGTTCCGCATCGCCGAGAAGGAGTGGGACGAGGCCAAGTATCGCTACTTCTTGTCACGCAAGGAGTACGACAAGCAGTACAAGGCGCACCTCGACGGCACACTCAAGAAGGCGCCGGATGAGCCCGTGGCCGACTACTCGAAGGCGCTCGACGAGTACAAGGCGCTCCTCAAGGAGTTCCCGAACTACGCGCGCATCGACGAGGTCATGTACTACCTCGGCCGTGGTCTGATCTCCGCCGACAAGAAGAAAGAGGGCGCGAGCTACATGCTCCGCCTCACGAAGGACTACCCGAAGTCGAAGTACGTCACAGACGCCTTCTTGGCCGTCGCAGAGTACTACTTCGACCAAGACCTGCTTGTCGCCGCGAAGACCAACTACATGAAGGTCCTCGAGGACAAGAAGAGCGGGCAGTATCCCTACGCGCTCTACAAGCTCGGGTACGTCCACTACAACCTCAAGGATTACCGCGACGGCATCAAGGCTTTCCAAGACGTCGTCGAGCTCCAGAAGGGTGGCGACAAGCGCAAGGTCTACTTCACGCAGCAGGCATACGCCGCGCTCGTGCTGTGCTTCGCTGAGCTTGAGGAGGGCTGGAAGGAGGCCCGCGACTACTACAAGTCGCAGGGCGGACGTCCGCTTGAGATCGAGTACTTGGAGAAGATCGCCGGCATCTTCAACAAGCAGGACAAGACGGACGACGAGATCAACGTCTACGAGTACTTGATCGGCGCCGATAAGACCTCGAAGTCGCTCCCGATGTACGCCGAGCGCATCACGGGGGCGTACAAGAAGCTTGAGAACGTCGAGGCCAAGACCGCCGAGATCGACAAGACGGACGCCATCATCACGCGCTTCATGTCGGAGTTCGACCCACGCTCGTCGTGGTACGTGACGAACAAGGGCGACGAAGAGGCGATGACGCGCGCGAAGCAGTATCGCGAGGAGCAGCTCGACTGGCTGATCTCTTGGTACCACCAGCACGCGCAGCAGAACGAGGACCTCGTCGCCAAGGCCGACAAGTTCTACCGCAAGGCGGCTGAGAACTACGAGAAGTACCTGGCCGCGTTCCCGGACGCGAAGCCGGAGGAGCTGTACGAGAAGCAGTTCTTCCTCGCCGAAATCTACTACTTCCAGACGAAGCAGTGGGCGAAGGCCGCCGACAACTACGCGGCCGTCGTTAAGCGGGACGCCAAGGGCAAGTACTCCGTCGAGTCGGCCTACGCGGTCATTCTGTGCCGCGAAGAGGAGATGTTCGACGCCGGCGTCGCCGAGCGGCCTGTGACCAAGCCCGCCAAGGGCAAGAAGGTCGACCCCAAGGCCAAGGGCAAGATGGAGGTCGAGGCGGACATCGAGTACGTCAAGAAGGACCCGAACGACAAGTTCGAGCCCAAGCCTTTGGCGCCGCTCCACGCGACCGAGGACGCCTTCGTGAAGTCCTGCGAGGACTACGTCACGCAGTACCCGAAGGACAAAGAGGTGCCCTTCGTCTCGTTCCGCGCGGCCGAGATCTACATCAACAAGGGGCACTACGCCGAGGGCATCAAGCGCCTCGAGGTCATCATGGAGTACCACACGCAGCACAAGTACGCCGGCCACGCGGCGGCGGTGCTGTTCGACTCCAACTACCGGCTCAAGCGCTGGGACCAGATGGAGCGGTGGGGCCGCTACATGCTCGAGCGCAAGAACTACGAGGTCTTGTCGAAGAAGCAGCTTGAGGAGGTCATCGCCGTCTCGATCAACGAGTACGCGACCGAGCTCTCCAAGAACGGCGAGAACGACAAGGCCGCGGAGCAGATGCTGCGCTTTATCAAGGAGTTCCCTGACCACGAGAAGGCGCCGATCGCGCTCTTCAACGCGGCGGCGATCACCGAGCGCGCGGAGCGGACGCAGCAGGCCATCGACCTGTACGAGACGCTGATCAAGAAGTACCCGAAGTCACCGCAGTCCACCGAGGCGCACTTCGTGCTCGGCGCGCTCTACGAGAGCCAGACGGACTTCGCGCGCGCTGCGGACTACTTCGAGAAGATGGCGAGCTTCCCGGACGTGCCGCAGATGGCCGATTCGCTCTACAACGCCGGCGCGATTCGTACCGCGCTGCAGCAGAACGACAAGGCGATCGAGATCTTCTCCGTCTACATCAAGAAGTTCCCGGACCGCGAGGACACGGGGGACGTCATCCTCAAGATCGCGGAACTCTACGAGAAGAAGGGCGACTGGAAGAAGGCGCTCAGCACGTACGACGACTACGTGAAGAAGTACGCCAAGTCGAAGTCGGAGCTGACCGTGGACGCCTACGTTCGCAAGGGCAAGGCGATCCAAAAGCAGGGCAGCAAGTCCGCGCGCAAGGACGCTGCGGCGCAGTTCGAGCTCGCGCTCGGTGCGTACAAGAAGCTCAGCGATGAGGCCAAGGGCAAGAAGCCCATCTCCCGGGCCGCAGCGCAGGCGCGCTTCGCGCTGGCCGAGTACGACTACGGCGACTTCGAGGCCATCAAGGTGGCTTTCCCCGACAACGTCCTGCGCCGCACGCTCGTTCAGAAGGCGGAGCTTCTCGGCAAGGTCGAGAAGGCGAACTTCGAGGTCCTCGATTACAAGGCTTTCGATATCAGCGCCGGCGCCTCGTTCCGCCTCGGCGAGATCTACTACCTCTTCGCGAAGAGCCTCTTCGACCTGCCGGTTCCGGCAGAGCTGAACGAGGACGAGCAGGTGGTCTACCGCGCGATGCTCGACGACAAGGCCACGCCGCTCAACGAGAAGGCCATCGAGGGTATGCAGGGCGCGCTGAAGCTCGCGCACAAGAACCGCGTTTACAACGAGTGGTCGCGTCGCTCGGCCTCGCTGCTCGTCAAGGTCTCGCCGGCGGCGTTCCCGGTCTTGGAAGACGCGACGGTGAACTCCGAGCACCCGGTCATCGCGACGTTCTCGACGACCTACATCAAGAGCCCCGACGGCAAGGTCGAGGAGATTGAGAAGCCCGCGACTGCCCCGGCGGCGTCGGCTGCCGCTCCCGCGGCGCCCGAGCCCCCGGCCGCCGCGCCGGCCCCCGCTACGCCCGCTCCGGCGGCGAAGGAGCAGTCGAAATGAAGCGCGCGCGCATCGGCGCATTCCTGGCGGCTGCGGCGCTCGCCGCCTGTGGCGGCGGTCCCGCCACCAAGACGTCGGAAGCCCCTCCGCCTCCGCCTCGCATCGAGAAGGTCGCTGGCATTCCCGACGCGGCCGTCAAGGCCTTCAATGGGGGCATTGCAGGCCTTGAGCAGTCGCCGCCGGACTACGCGGCGGCCGCCAAGGGCTTCGAGGCCGCTACGGTCGCGCATGTCGGCTACGACGCCGCGTGGCTTAACCTCGCGTTCGCCTACGGCAAGCTCGGGCGAAGCGCGGACGCCGTGAAGGCCTACCGCAAGGTGATCGAAAAAGGCAACGTGCCTCGCGCGGTCCAGTTGGACTTTGGGCGTGCGCTGCTCGTCTCGGGCGAGGTCGAGAACGCGATCACAGAGTTCGAGTCCGTGCTCCGGGCAAACCCTGACGACCTTGGGGCGCGCAACAACCTGGCCGCCGCCTACCAGACAAAGGGCGACACCCAGACAGCGCTGAAGTACGTCAAGGAAGTGCTCGCCGTTCAGCCGAAGAACGTGCCCGCGATCGTCAATCTTGGCCTGATTTACATGAAGCAGAAGGAGCTCCCGCTCGCGGTGCTCATGTTCAAGAAGGCCATCGCGTTCGATGAGAAGAACCCGCACGCGCACAACAACTTGGGCCTCGCCTACTACACGCTCGACGACATCCCGGGCGCGGTCGAAGAGTTCGAGAAGGCCATATCGCTCGACGCGACGATGGACGAAGCGCGGTTGAACGTCGCGTCCATTTATCTCGACTACCTCGACTACGCCGCCGCGCTCCCGCAGTTCCAGGCGGTGCGTGCACGGTTCCCGAAGAGCTATGTCGCGACGATTGGCGAGGCGAACGCGCTCTACGGCACGGCGCAGTACGAGCAGGCGGCCAAGGCCTACGAGGACAGCCTAGAGACCCGCGAGGACAACACCGAGGCGCTCCTGCGCGTCGGCAAGATCTACGAAGAGCAGCTCAACCAGCCCAAGAAGGCGCTCGCCTTCTACATCAAGTACCGCGACGTCGCGAAGGTCGGGCCGAATGACCCGATCAACTCGACGATTCAGTTCTTGGAGCAGGCGGACACCCTGCAGAAGCAGCCGTCCACCGAAGAGAAGCCTGCGGAGGGCACGCCCTCTGCCGACGGAGCGCCCGCTGCCGACGGCGCGCCCGCTGCCGAAGCGCCAGCGAGCGGCGCACCCGAGGCACCCGTGAGCGCACCGCCGACCGGGGCGCCTGAAGTCCCCGCGAGCGAGCCGACCTCCGGCGCGCCCGCGCCCGCCACAACCGCCGCGCCCTGAGCCAAAGGAGAGCCTCCATGAAGACTCTGATGTGCGTCCTGCTTGCGCTCTCGCTGACCCCGTCCATGGCTTCGGCCCAGGCGCCTGCGGGTGGTACCGAGAAGACGAAGTTCTATGACTTCAACGACATGCTCATCGAGGGCGCGTACAAGAAGCCGCAGGTGCTGTACACGGACGCTCGCCAGAAGGCGAAGTTCGAGCGGCTGCTGAAGCTCAAGCGCGACTTCTTGCCTCAGCTTCGCTCGACGTCCAAGGACGCGACGCTTCGCTGAGCCCCACGACGCGTCTCGCGGGGCGGTATGCCCCGCCCGTCGCGGCGTCCTTTGAACTCAGCGAAGACCGAATGAAGCGCTCATGCGTTTCATCGATCAGCGCGCCCGATCACGGCGGCGTATCTTGCCCGCTCGGTCCGCGCCGTCTATCATCCGTCACCTGTTCAGAGCACCACTGCACACCGGTCGCTTGGGAGAGACGTAAGCATGAGAATCGTCTGCGACAATTGCGGCGCGAAGTACCAAATCGGCGACGACAAGGTCCGCAACAAGGTCTTCAAGATTCGCTGCAAGAAGTGCTCGCACACCATCGTCGTCCGCGCGAAAGAAGAAGGGGCGGGGGACGCAGGCGAGGACGCGACGCGCGTCGTGTCCGTCCCGTCGGGCGCCGACTCCATGGAGTCACCCGCGCCAGACGGTATCTGGTACATCGTTGTGCAGCGCGAGCAGAAGGGTCCCTTCACGCCCTCGGACATCGAGCAGATGCTTGAGCGTGGCGACGTGGATGCGGAGTCGTTCACGTGGGCCGAGGGCATGGCGGACTGGATTCGTCTCGCGTCGGTCACGGAGTTCTCTCACCTGTTCCCGGCGGCGGCACCTGCGCCGGCCGCGCGGCCGTCATCGGAGAAGGCGAAGCCCGCCGCTGCTGCGTCCCTCTTCCCGTCGGACGAAGCCGAGGACGACGTAATGACGTCCGACCGACCCGCCGTGGGCGCGGCGGCGAGCAACCTGTTCGGCGACGACGATTCAGCGGCGACGAGCGCGGCAGCAAGCAGCCCTCGGGTCAGCGGGAACGAGCAGAAGCTGCGCTCCCAGCGCAATGAGAACTCAGTGCTCTTCAGCCTCGACAGCCTCGCGGGCGAGGCGGAAGCGCGCAAGAGCGTCTCGAACACGGGCGGCTCGGATGGTTCTGGCCTCATCGACATCTCAGGCCTGATCGGGCCGTCGACGACGTCGTCCGGCACGGGGGACGCGTTCGGCCTCGGGCCGGTCGGACTCGCGCCCGCGGCACCGTCGCCCATCGCCTCTCAGCCGCTGCCCTCACTGGTGGCGCGCAAGAAGAGCAACACCGGCCTCTACGTCGCTATCATCGCCGGCGCGGCGATTGTGGCGGGTGCGGTCGTCTTCGTCATGAAGGGCAGCGACAAGCCCGCCGAGGGCACACCCGCTGCGTCGACGACACCCGTTGCCGTTGCTGTCGGCAGCACGCAAGCGCCTGTGACCCAAGCGCCCGTCACGGCACCGCCGACAGAGGTCGCTTCCAGCCCCGCGGCAGCGACGTTGCCTGCCGAGGTCATCGCGCAGAACACCCCGCCGGCTGAGCCGAACGCGCGTCGGGCTGCGGGTGGCACAGCAGGGGCCCCGCGTGTCGCCGGGAGCGGTGGGGGCGCGCGCGCAGCGACGAACGCGGGTGGCGGTGCCGAAGACGCGCCTCCGCCCGCCGTCGCGCAAGCGCCGAAGCCCGCTGCAGCCGCTGAGCCGCCCGCCGCGCGCCCCAAGAAGAGCGGCGGCGAGGTGGACGACCTGCTTGGCGCCCTCGATGGGTCACCTGCGCCGAAGCGCGGTGGTGGCGCAGCGGCGGCCGCGCCTGCTGCATCGGCGGATCCCCTGTTGCCCGAGAGCTTGACGAAGCCGCAGATCATGACAGTCGTGAAGAAGGGCCTCGGGTCCGTCAACACGTGCAAGGACCGTCAGCCCGACGCGAGTGGCACCGTGGTGGTCAAGATGAAGATCGAGGGGAACGGGAGCGTGAGTAGCGCCCAAGCGCAGTCGCCGTTCTCAGGGACGCCGGTCGGTAACTGCGTGGAGTCGACGGTGCGGGGCTTCCGCTTCCCTCAGTTCTCCGGCCCCGCGATGCCCATCACGATGCCCTTCGCGCTCTGAGCGCAGCCAGAGGGACTTGACATCGCGGGCGAGGGCGCGCATCGTGTCGCGCCTCGCCCTGCGACGTCCAATGGTGGACCTCTCGCGCTCGTGGGCGGGAACTCGACCGTCAGCGGCTCCGTGGCAGGAGCGCGCGAGAAAGGACAGTTGACATGCCGGAAGGACTTCTCGGCCGTAAGGTCGGCATGACCGCCATCTTCGTCGAAGACGGCAAGCAGGTGCCCGTCACAGTCATCGACACCCGCGGCAACAAGGTCGTCGCGAAGCGCACCGAGGGCGAGAACGGCTACAACGCCGTCGTCATCGGCTTCGGCCAGCGTAAGGCCAAGAACGTGACGAAGCCCGTCGCAGGGTTCTTCGAGAAGAACGGCCTCATCGAGACGGAAGGCGACAAGCAGTTCGTCAAGGCCGTGCTCCGTGAGATCCGCCTCGATGCGGACACGCTCGCCAAGTACTCGGTCGGCGAGTCGTTCGCCGGCGACCGCCTGTTCAAGGCGGGCGACCAGATCGACGTCATCGGCACGTCAAAGGGCCGCGGCTTCTCGGGCGTCTTCAAGCGCTACCACTTCGCCGGCTCGGGCGCGTCGCACGGCCAGCACGAGTACCACCGTCACGGCGGCTCGATCGGCGCGAACACCTACCCCGCACACGTCTTCAAGGGCAAGAAGATGCCTGGTCAGCACGGCAACAGCCGCGTGACCGTGCAAAACCTGCGCGTCGTGAAGTTCCTCGAGGCCGAAGGTCTGCTCCTGATCAAGGGCGCCGTACCGGGCCCGAATGGCGGCGTCGTGCGCATCCAGCACGCCGTCAAGCGCAAGATCGTCTGACCCGAGCGCGAGGCGCGTCGTCGCCTCGCCCAGCGGTGTCGGCTAGTCGTCGATCTCGCCCCTATAGACCAACCTCGCGGGGCCCCGCTGCGCGAGGCGCCCCGCGCGCTCGATGAGCGTGAGCTCGCCTCCGGGCAGGCGCACGCGCGCGAAGCCGCGCGGCACGAGACCGTCGAGCCAAGCGGCGCTGGCCGTGGCGGCGGCGCCGGTGCCGCAGGCGAGCGTGAGCCCGCAGCCCCGCTCCCAGACGTGCAGCACCAGCACGCCGTTGCGGTCCAAAACACGGCAGGACACGTTGACGCCGCGCGGGAAGGCGGGGTGGTGTTGCAGGCGAGGGCCCAGACGGGCGGCGGCGTCGCGGCCGTTAGGCGCGTCCACGACAAAGTGCGGGTTCCCGAGGTCGAGCGCGCGTCCCGTAACGACCTCTCCGTCAACGTCCAGCGTCAGGCGGCCGTCGTCGCGGGCCACGCCCAGATCGGCCTCGACGGCCTCGGACGTCACGGTCGCGGACAGGCGTCCGGCCCCTGTCAAGACCTCTACGGTGACGGTGCCTTGGCGCTCGCGGCCGTCAGAGAGGGCCCGCGCGACGCAGCGGAGTCCGTTGCCGCACATCTCCGCTTCACTGCCGTCCGCATTGAAAACGCGCATGCGCGCGTCCGCGTCGGGCGCAGGGTCGAGGCGCAGCACGCCGTCCGCGCCGACGCCGAAGTGGCGGTCGCAGAGGGTGCGGGCGCGCTCCGGGGACACGAGGTCTCGCGCCTCGGCCGACCACGCGCGCGTGTCTACGACGATGAAGTCGTTGCCGAGGCCTTCGTACTTGCGGAATCGCATCGCCTGACCCTAGCAGCATAAATGTAGGCAAATGAAGGTGACAAATCATTGACACGCATCGTTGCGTCCCTGAGAGTAGGGCGAAATAGGCCGCGTCCGGAGCGAGCGTGAGCGAGTTAAGTCGTCCGATGGTCGGTGAGGACCCCGCGATCCAGCGGGTTTTGCGCTTGATCGAGAAAGTCGCAAAGACCGACAGCACCGTCTTGATCCTGGGCGAGAGCGGCACGGGCAAAGAGGTTGTCGCCCGAGCCATCCACGAGCTCAGCCCGCGCGTCAAGAAGTCGATGGTACCGGTGAACTGCGGTGCCATCCCCGCGAACCTGCTGGAGAGCGAGCTCTTCGGACACGTCAAGGGCGCGTTCACGGGCGCGATGCATAGCCGAGAGGGCCGCTTCGAGCTTGCCCACAACGGCACCATCTTTCTCGACGAGATCGGTGAGATGAGCGCGATTTTGCAGGTGAAGCTGCTGCGCGTCATTCAGGAGCGGGCGTTTGAGCCGGTCGGCGGCACGCGCCCTGTCGAGGTCGATGTGCGTATCGTCGCCGCGACAAACAAGGACCTCGAGGCCGAGGTGGCCGCGGGCCGCTTCCGCGAGGACCTCTTCTATCGACTCAACGTGGTGCCGGTCACGCTCCCGCCACTTCGAGAGCGGGCAGGGGACGTGCCGCTGCTCCTTGAGCACTTCAACAAGAAGCTCGCGACGACGCGCAAGCGCGCCGTGAAGGGATATAGCGACGAAGCACTGCAAAAGCTCTGCGAGTACGGCTGGCCCGGCAATGTGCGTGAGTTGGAGAACATGGTCGAGCGTCTGACCGTGTTCTGCATGGACGAGATCGTGCAGATCGAGGACCTGCCCCCGAAGGTGGCCGAGGGCCGCGCTGTCAAGGCGCCGCCGAAGGACGCGTTCGCTCAGGATTTGCCTGAGGATGGGCTCGACTTGCGCGAGATGCTGACTACGTTGGAGGACCGCCTCATCAAGCAGGCCCTCGAGCGCACGGAGTGGAACAAGAATCGCGCCGCGACGTTGCTCCGCATGAACCGGACGACGCTCGTCGAGAAGCTGAAGAAGCGGGGCTGGATGGCCCCGGACGAGAACGACTGAGCGAGGCTCAGGTAGGGGACGCAGACGCGTGGACGACCCGCAGGAAAAGCTCGCACGCATCGCGCGCGACACCATGATGGAGTTGGTCAGCCGCGGCATGCTCGCAACGCCCCCGAACTACGAGCGGGTGTTCGCCGACCTATGCACAAAACGCGGGGTCGCCGCTCAGGCTTACCGTCGGAGTACCGCGCCGCCCGCGCCGGTCGACTTTGAGGGCGCCGCCGAGGTCGCGGGGCTGCTCTTCGCGCTGGCGGACTTCGCGCGTGAGGCTGCGGCCCACAGCCCCGATGTCCGAAGTCTCGCCGAGGCCGTCAAGGGCGTCGCTGGGCCGACCGGCGGATTCGACGCAACCGCCGCCGTTGCGCTCACGCAGCGCCTGGACCGGATGCTGGTCGAGTTCGGTGCGAAGCCGGAGCTGACGCCAGCGGGCCACTCGGGCCCGTTGCTTCGCCGCGTGGCCGAGGTCTGCCGGGGCCTCGTGCCGCTCGCAGACCCCGAGGGTCAGTCGCGCGACGCGATGGTCGCCGCGCTGGCGGGCCTCGCGCAGGCGAACACGGCAGAAGACGCGCAGCCGCACTTCGACGCGATCGTCGCCTTCGTGGCGCAGCGACGCAAGGCGCTGGCTGCGGAGCTGGTCACTCAGCGCAGCCACCAGCGGCGGCTGGAAGGGCTCGTCGCGCTGGTGGACCTGTGCGCGGAGCACGTCGTACGCGTCGGCGGCGCGCCGTCTGACCTTGAGGCGACCGTGACGACGCTGCGCGCCCGTTTACCGGATGCGGACGCGCGCGGCCTGCAAGAGCTTCGGAGCGAGCTGAGCGCGCAGCTCGCGCGCGTCGAGATGTCGATCGCGCCGGTGCAAGCACAGCGCAATGTCGTCAAGACAGTGCTGAAGTCGCTCGCCGACCAACTCGCGCAGGCGACCCACGGCTCGGCGGCGTTTGAGACAGCGGCGCTTCAGATTCGTCAGCGCCTCGAGAACGCGACCGAGCTGAACGAGCTGCGCGAGCTGCAAGACCTGCTCGTCTCCGAGACAGTCAACGCCGCCGCCGAGGCGAGCAAGATGCGCGCACAGCTCAGCGAGCTGTCGTCGCAGGTGAGCACCTCGCAGGCGCAGATCGATACGCTGGAGCGCAAGCTCGTTGAGACGACGCAGGTCATGAACATCGACCCGCT
>Ga0164295_10000676_pt1 | contig 28486 bp, 21 predicted proteins | sample GEODES006metaG_FD_111798 | JGI IMG/M metagenome (GOLD analysis project Ga0164295, IMG submission 111798) | Oligotrophic lake water microbial communities from Sparkling Lake, Wisconsin, USA - GEODES006 metaG | ecosystem: Environmental > Aquatic > Freshwater > Lake | place: USA: Sparkling Lake... | reverse complement strand
GATGACGATGACGATGATGATGATGACGATGATGATGATGACGATGATGACGATGATGATGAAGATAAAGATAAAGAAGATGATGAAGATGATGAAGATGATGAAGATGATAAAGATCCAAAAAAAACTAGTATTGACACTGCAAAAATTAACAAAAAGGGAACTATTAAAAACCCCAATAGTGAAGATGCAGAAATTATAGAAACCAAGGGCGCTATTAAAGAAAAATCACAAAAAAGCAATCCCATATTAAAAAGATTAATTAATAGAGAACCAAAATTATTTGCTACTGAAAAAGATTCTTTATTTGAAGAATATTCTAGATTATGCAACTGGAATCTAAAAAGGCAACCTGTTATATTAACACAAGAGGAATTTAAGTATATAAATGACAATCATCCGGGTTCTTATATTGGAAGTTATGAATATGGAACAGACAAAAATAATAAATATCATTATATATGTCCGCGATATTGGAGTATACCAGAAAATACAAGTTTAACACAAGACGAGGTTGACAGCGGAGACTATGGAACAATTATTACAAAAAATTAAAAAAAAAATAAAGACGGAACCTATATTGATAAAAGCAATAAAATATTAGAATTTACAGATGTACGATATCATATAGATGAAAAAGGAAACTATGTTGACCATACTCCGGGTTTCTTAAAAGATAAACATAATAGAGATGGGTTTTGTTTACCTTGTTGTTTTAATAATAATATATCAAAAACAAAAGAACAATTAAAACGACGCGATAAATGTTTAAATGCAAGTACAACCAAAACCAATGCTAGTGATATGCTACATTTAAATTATATTTTAGGTCCAGATAAATCATTAGAAAAAAACAAACTAGGATTTCTTCCTATAAAAATACAAAAATTTTTACAAATTGATAATGAAAACTGTGTAACTAAAAAAAATCCAAATACATTAAAAAAGAATCATCCTTGTTTTTTACGTTATGGTGTTGAAACTAGTAAAAACCAGTCTTTTATTGCTTGCATTGCGGACCTTTATGAAACACTAGTCCATAATAATAGTGAAACAATTAGTATTGATGCTATGAAAAAAATAATAATAAAAGCAGTTACTATTGAAGACTTTATTAAATATAATAATGGAAACTTACCACATATATTTATTTCCAAGGATTTTGATAAAAAAGTAGACTCTATTGACATAGAAAGTTATAATCTAGACCCTAAATTTTATAAACAATTTACAAGCAATCCATCACAACTAATTGTTCTTAAAAAAATTATAAATAGTTATAATAATTTTAAAGACTATTTAAATAGTGCTGGTATAATAAATTATACATATTTGTGGGACATACTATGTAAAAGTAATCCTTTACTTTTTCCTAAAGGACTAAACTTAATTATTTTAGATATTACAAGTGAAGATATTACAGATAATGTTAAAATATTATGTCCTAAGCAAACTTATAGTAGTGAATTTTTAGACTTTCAAAAAGAAATATTATTGTTAATTAAAAATGATGAAAATTATGAACCTATTTATTTAATTAGTGATAATGTTGGATATTTTATTAAAAAATTTTTTAGTTTTGGAGATGAAGAACCATTTTTACAAAATTTTAAAATTATTTTAACTAATATAGCAAGTGCAATTAAAAAATGTGTCAGCACATTAGATGAAAATAATAAAACTCACTATAATTTTGAACCAAATATTAGTGTAGATAAAGTAATAACTATTATTATTAGATTAAAATATGAAATAACATATCAAATTATTGATTATGCTAATAAAGTTATTGGAATATTAATAAATAATCCAAGTGAACCAAGCGAACATGGTTTTATTCCTTGCTATCCGTCTGCAATTTCAACAGAATATAGTGAATTTCCATATAAGTTAATAGATGACATGAACGAAGATGACTATAATAATTATGATGATACTCATAAATTATTAGAAACTATATTTGAAAAGAGCAAAGGAGAAATTAAATGTAAACCATTATATAAAATATTAGATGGTGAAGAGGAAAACTCTATAATAGGAATATTAACATTAGGTAATCAATTTATAATGCTTTCAAATAAAGAAAATAATAATGATGATGTTCATGAGTTAGAACCAATAACTAATAAAGACTATTTATTTGTAAATAAATTGGATGAACAAATACAAACGTCTAGCGCGCAAGATAATGAGCGTATTAATGATGTTAACAATATTAAATTAGAAACACTTTTTTATAATAATTTTAAAAATACATTTAAAAAAATATTACACATGCATAAACATAGTATATACAAAAATGGATTAAAAAAATTAATAAATAATAATTCATTAGTATTTTTGGATAAAATACAACAAGTATATGAACTATTACAAGAAGTGGGTTCAACATATATAAAATTTGCAAATTTTGATTCTAAAATAATCAACCTAATTAAAGAATTATCTTTAGTTCTAAATGATGAAGAGTGCAATACTACTTATTGTATGAAAAGTAATGATATATGTTCATTAATTATACCAATAAAGAATTTAATAAATGGAGAATCTAACAAAATATTATATTATACTCGATTAGCCGATGAATTTGTAAGATATAATAAATTTAAAAAATTTATTTTTCAAGACAATCAAACTTTTAGTTATGGGTCTACTGATTATAATATTTTAGATAATGAACTTTTATTATTTCAATCTTCATTAACATTAGAGTATTTTAATAAATTTATTACAGCTAAAAATAGCAATGTTAATGAAACATTTGATACATTAGGTTATTATGATGATAAAAAAATGAATGTTATAAATCCAAAATTAACTATAGTACAAACTCAGCATACAGAAGAAGAAAAGGAGGATTTTTTACAGACTTTTAAACATGAAAATAAAACTAAAATTAAAACTAAAATTAAATATGAATATGAAGATGAAGATGAAGATGAAGATGAAGATGAAGATGATAAAACATTTGAAAACTATGACATAAAAGATGAACCTAGCACTTCTGTTCAAACATTATTTAAATATATTGATAAGAATGTTGATTGTATTTTAAGCAAAAATATAATAGCAGAAGGTATTGATAGAAATTTTAAGCATACATTACATCAATTAACTTATGATTCAGATAAAAATATATGTTCGTTTCAAATAATTTTAATGCTAATAAAATTTCATACAAAAAATACTAGTTTAACAATAATTGACTTAAAAAACAAATTAAGACAAATATATAGTACTCATGATTACAAAGAGAGTTTATATTATATTTTATTAAAAAATAATAAAAAAACTATTATGCAAAAAGTTATAGATGATGGTATAAAAATGGATGATTTGCTAGCTAGTGATGAATATTATATTACATCTATTGACATATATTTATTATCCAATGAATATAAGTTACCAATAATATTATTATCCAATACTCCTATTGATATATCAATTACAAATAGCATAGAAGTAAAGTACATTGTATGTTATGTAAATACAATAAATCCTAATTATTACTTTTTAAAAGTACCCTCACTGTATTCAAGAGACAAAAAACATAGTTGCAAGTTACTCTTTAATAGTGAGTCGATTGTTTTCAACATAGATAATAGTTTACAAGATTCACAAGATTCGGGCAAATATAAAGGCTATAAATTATTTAGTAATTTAAAAAAGCATTTACAATTTACTAGTGATGTAATGGAAAATTATATAGTTAATTTTGATATAGAAAAAGCAAAAAATACTAGGTATAAAACAAAAAATTTAAAGAAAAACGTTAAAAAAGAAGAAGCAAAACAAGAAGAAACAACAGATGAAACAACAGATAAAGTAACAGATGAAGCAAATCAAGATGAAGCAGCAGATGAAGCAAATCAAGAAGCAGATCAAGATGAAGCAAATCAAGAAGCAGCAGATGAAGCAAATCAAGAAGCAGATCAAGATGAAGCAAATCAAGATGCAGCAGATGAAGCAAATGAAGATGCAGCAGATGAAGCAAATCAAGAAGCAGCAGATGAAGCAAATCAAGAAGCAAATCAAGAAGCAGCACATGAAGCAAATCAAGAAGCAGCACATGAAGCAAATCAAGAAGCAGCACATGAAGCAAATCAAGAAGCAGCACATGAAGCAAATCAAGAAGCAGCAGATGAAGTAATACCTCAAGTAAAACCTAAACGTTGCCCCAATGGAACTCGTTGGAGTGAAAAAACACAAAAATGTGAAAAATATGAAAAAAAAAGTACTGAAAAAAAAACTAAAAAAGTAAAAAATAGTAACTTAAAATAAAAATGTGTTATTTAAAATAGTGATTATACTTAGAACATTTATTTATTAAAAATCTAATTCATAGTCTTCACTGGAACCCATAGCACTGGGTTTAATATTAGTAACAGATGACTCTATTAATAAATTATTTTTATTACATTCATCATTAGAATCTTCTTTTAATTTTTTCAATAAAGCATTATGTGTCAACTCTTCTTCACCTACTATATTTTCATCATCAGTTTCGGGTTTAAATGTCATTAAAACATCATTATTTACTAATACTTTAAAACTACTTGTTCCATAATAACCTTCTTGACCACACATAATATTGGACGAAACTCCTTTCATGTTATCTAATTCGCCGTGTTTAGCTGCTTTTAAAAACATTTCTGGTGTTTCTTCAAATGAAGCCTTAGCAATTGCACCAATATCATCATTATTAATACCATGCCTAAAAATAGACACCATTTTATCATTACAAGTCATTCTATCGGCTAACATAGTTAAATGATGATAGTTAATATATGTGCTATCAAATTCAATAACTTCTGAAAATTCATCAAATATGCTTTGTCTGGCTGCTTCAATACCAAATATATTGTATATTTCAATAATATGATTACAAGTTGTTCGTGTTTTATCTACAAAATCAAGCGCTAAAATATCTAATAAATTACTTCCTAATGTATCTAATACCCATAAATCTTTTTTGACATATTTAGTATCTACTTCTTCAAAATTATCACTAATTTTGCGTAAAAATACTTTTTCAATATTTTTTACTCCTCGCAAAATAAGATTGTCTAATAATTCATTTTGTAAATTTTTAAGTAAATATATTTCATCACTTTGGTCTAACGTCTCCAAAATACTTTTATTTTTCTTTTTCTTAAGTGCTTGTAAATTTTTATTTATGCGAATTCTAAAAATTAACTTATCTGAATTATAATCATTATACATACATGTTAAATTGCTATAACTGCTCATTAATGCAAAATGGACATCATCACTGTTAATATTTTTATCTAACATTTCTACTTTGTTTAATGCTAGACGAATAATCCATTTTGATTTTTCCTTAGAATCATTATAAGTACTATTACATTCGTCTAGTAATTTCTCAAATTCATTATATTCTTGCATGAGTTCAACATCTTCACTAATTAAAGTGTTTAAATCATCTGGATCAAAACATATTTGGACTGATTCAACAATAGAACGCAATTTTGTGTTTTCAAGTTTTGATACATATTCTTTTACTTTAGTTTGATCATAACTATCTGGTTTGTGTAAATAAATCGTGCATGATAAACTTTTTGGATTATCACTTAAAGACAAAATTTCTTCAATTCGAGGAACGCCACGAGTTACATTTGATTTTGAAGCAACACCAGCAAAATGAAAGGTGTTCAGTGTAAGTTGTGTTGTAGGTTCTCCAATACTTTGTGCTGCAATCATTCCAACCATTTCGCCAGGAGCAATTAATGCTTTTTTATAAGAATTATTTATAACATTCATTAACAGTTCAATAGATTTGCGTGTTAATCGTTTATGCATCAATAGTTCTTTTGGAGTTAAATAATAATAATACAATACTTTGAATAGTTCATTGGGTTTACAATAATTTAACATACTAAGTTTTTCAAAGTTAGTTTCAATAATTTCAAATACATCTAATGGTGTAATATCAATTATTACATTTTCCTCTTGATTACCAGCAATATTATTAATAATATGTGTAAAAGATACAGGAACATTAACAGATGGTTTATATAATCCATTAAATACTTTACTAATAACATCTTCTCGTGCTTGCAATATAAATTTGATGTAATATTGACATTTTTTATCAAGATCTGGTTTTTGCTTCTTAAATTTACTATATGCTTGTTTGGTGTATAATGTGCTATATATAGAATCTTTTGAATAGTCATTTGGCATTTGATAATGTCCGTAAATTTCTTCAATTGTCATAGAAACGAAAGGAACTTGTTGTGATTCAACTTTAATGGGATCAAAATTGTCATTTCCATAACTATATTGAATAATTTTATTCTTATTATTACGAACTGTCATATCATAATGAACCATTAAATCTTCTAGTCCTTTAATTAATCGTCGCTGAATATATCCTGTTTGACTGGTTTTACATGCTGTATCAATTAAACCAACACGACCACCCATAGCATGAAAGAATAGTTCATCTGGATTTAAACCGCCAATAAATGAATTTTCCACAAAACCACGTGCATTTGGTGAATCATTATATTTGGTATAATGGGGCAATGTTCTATCATCAAAACCATATGGAATGCGTTTTCCATCCACATTTTGTTGACCTAAACAAGAAATCATTTGTGAAATATTTAAATCACTACCTTTTGAACCTGCATTTACCATTGTTACAAAACGATTGTTGTCATTTAAATTTTCACGAGCAATTTTTCCAGCCTCAAATGATGCTTTATTTAAAATATTATTTACACGTGTTTCAAATTCAACAACATTTGTTCTTCCTGTTTTATTATCAAATATACCTAAATGTGTTTCATCTATTAATGTTTTTACTTCTGCTTTTTTCTTATTAATTGTGTCATTAATTTTATCGTTTGTTTCTTTATTTGCTATAAGATCACTAATTCCGACACTAAACCCATGATTTTTCATATATTCTGTTACAACGTCTTGCAAATTATCAACAAAATCACGACATGCATCAACGTTATAATCATTATAAATTCTATGAATTAGTCCACGAGTTGTATCACTTAATACACTCTTTTCAATATGTCCACGAACAATAGTTCCTTTGTTAATTTCTAATACATTATTGGAAGTATTATATTCATCAGAACCGTCTGTATATCGTTTTGTCTTATATTTTAATGTAATATTTGGCATAATTTGACTTAATAAACTAAAACTGCTTTGTTTTTCATCAGCAAAATTTATATTTTTTAAATTAATTGTTTTGAGATGGGCTAATAAATTCATAGCAACACGCGAATTAAAAGTAATAGCTTCTCGTGTAAATAAATAGGTGCTTAATAATGAATCTTGAAAAATACCAATAATTGGTTTATTATTTGCAGGACTTACAATATGATATTTTACTGCTGCTAAATGTTTCAATTCTATTTCTGATTCATCATCTTGCGGCATGTGTAAATTCATTTCATCACCGTCAAAATCGGCATTATATGGTTTTGTATCTCCAACATTCATCCTAAATGTATCTCCTCTAAACATTACTTTAACAATATGACACATCATAGACATTCTATGAAGAGTTGGTTGCCGATTAAATAAAATTGCATCACCATCCAAAATATGGCGATGGACAATATCGCCGGGTTCTAAATTTATTGATTCGCGATCAACATAGCGCAAACTAATACAGTCCCCATTTTTCCTTTCATAAATTTTGGCTCCAGGATATACATCAGGACCATTAAGAACTAATTTGCGCAAATAATTTTTATTTTTTAAGGTTACACAAATTGGTTTTGTTAAATTTTTTGCTATTTTTAATGGAACACCAAGTTGACTAATCGACAAATTTGGGTCTGGAGTGATTACTGAACGCGCACTAAAATCAACACGCTTTCCCATTAAATTTCCGCGTACACGACCTGTTTTGCCATTTAATCTCTCTTTAACTGCTTTTAATGGTCGTCCTGATCGTTGGGCAACTGCTGCAACACCTGGGATTTTATTATCAACTAATGTTGCTACATAATATTGCAATACTGTAGTCCAATCATCAATAACATTTGGTGGAGCATTTTGCTCGAGTTTTTCTTGCAATGTTTTATTTGCCTTAATTATATTAATAATAATATGCGTTAAGTCATCTTCGCTACGCTGTTGGGCATCATGTTTAATTGATGGTCTTACTTGGGGCGGGGGAATTGCTAATACTTGACATATCATCCATTCGGGTCTTGACCATAATGGACTAAAACCCATGAAATTTACATCTTCATCTGAAATTTTTTTGAAAATTTTTAACATTAATTCGGGAATAATTTTTATAGTCATTTTAGCGTCTTCTGTTTTAAAATCATAACCTTTTAATTCTTCCTCTTTTTCATTCCATTCAGCAATAATAGTTGCTAAACCTTCCTTTTTTAATTTTGGTTGCAAACAACCACATCCATTATGTGAGTCTTCACCACAACGACGTTTTTTACTTGCTAACGAAAATACTTTATTCCAGCGTTCATCAGCATTCAAATTTAGTAAATATTTATACTTTTCTTTATCTATTAAAATTTTACCGCATTTAATACATATACATCTACTAATTTTCATAATTGTAGATAAATATTGAATATAATAGACTGGACGAGATAAATTAATATGACCGAAATATCCGGGCGTTTGAATATAGTCTAGACCATCTGTTGGGCAAATCATTCCTGGATCTAACACGCCCATTCGCGGGTCAAATAATCCACATAATACTGGTTTATTATTAATATGTGTATCTCTATTTGTTATTTCTACAACAGATGCTTTTTGAATTTCATGTGGACCTAATATACTAAACTGAATGCCTATAATTTTAGATGGTCTTTTATTTTCAAAGTCTGTCATTCTTTTATAATAGTTAAATAATATTTATATTGTATTATTAATCAATTTTATAATTTTTTATATTTTAATTTTTTTTTCCTTTTTTATACCTTTTTACCTTTTTTCCTTTTTTACATTTTTAATAATTTTCAAAAATTTTCAAAAATAATTATTATAAAATTGATTTAATATTATTATTTATTTAACTATAATAAAATAATGCCGGCAATTATTCATAAATATACTACACGATTAACTTCTGGGTCTATTAAGCGAGCCAAATATTACAGTTCTAAAAATAGTAATGCTAATAAAAATAATACACTAGACAGTGAAAATGAGGATAGTGCAAATGATGATAGCGATTATGAAGACAGCGCAAATGATGATAGCGAATATGAAGACAGTGACTATGAAGATGAAGACGATGAAGATGAAGACGATGACAATGAAGACGATGACGATAATTGTTCTACTAATTCTAGTTTAAATAGTTCTATTAGTAATGTAAATAAGAAAAGAAAATTTAACAAAATGAAGTATTATAAATTATTAAATACACTTTATCCATCAAAATATAGTACTAATAAAGTATTGTATGAAACTGCAAATAAATATAAAAACAATAGCAATAGTAAAAGTGTTAAAGATGATTCTAATTTTAAAAATTTTGTTTTAAGAAATGCTATGTTTTTAAAATCTAATAATAACCATTCAAACTTATTTAAAATAATTAATAAAAATAATAAAACAAAAAGCAATTTATTGGGCAATAAACCTAAAAATAATAATGGTAAAAATATGAATATTATTATAAATATTAAAAAATATGATAATGAATATGAAGATGAAAATAATGAAGATGAAGACACATATGAAAGCGAATATGAAAGCGAATATGAAGATGAAGATGAAAATGAAGATGAAGATGAAAATGAAGATGAAGACATTAAGAAAAATAAAAACGGTACACAAAAAAAAGATAATGTTGATGAAAACACGGTCCCCACATCGGCACCAATTGCTAATAAAAATTATAAAATATTTGACAAGATTTTATATAATGAAGATAAAGAATCAGAGTACTTTAAAAAATGTTTATCAAAAAAAGAGCAAGAAAGAGTTATTGAAAAAATGCAAGAATTACAAAATTTAACAAAAATAGATAAACCATATTTATTACATTTGGTAGACCTTGATATTCCCGATGAATATAAAGCATGTGCATTACGAAAAATAAATACTATGCGTTCTATGGGTGATGGTTTTGGTAATAGTGAATTTTATAAAATCAAATCTTGGGTAGATGCATTTCTAAAAATCCCGTTTAATAAATACAATAACTTGCCGATTAGTTTTGCTGATGGTATTGATAAATGTCATGATTTTATGGAATATACAAAAAAAACATTAGATAGCGTAGTTTATGGACTAGAAGATGCTAAAATTCAAATTTTGCAAATGGTTGGACTATGGTTAGTAAATCCTAATGCAATTGGTTGCGCTATTGCCATTAAAGGACCACCTGGTACAGGTAAAACAACACTAATTAAAGAAGGCATTAGTAAAATTTTAAATAGACCATTTGCTCTTGTTGCATTAGGTGGTTGCGGAGATGCAGGATTTTTAGATGGTTTTGATTATACATATGAAGGAAGTAAATATGGAAAAATTATTGATATATTAATTCAATGTGGTTGTATGAATCCAATTATTTTATTTGATGAATTAGATAAATTAAGTGATTCGTTTAAAGGACAAGAAGTCACTGGTGTATTAACTCATTTAACAGATAGCACTCAAAATACTAAGTTTAGCGATAAGTATTTTTCAGAAATTAGTATTAATATGTCAAAAGCACTCTTAATATTCAGTTATAATGATGAAAATGCTGTAAATAATGTGTTAAAAGATCGTATGTATAAAATTGAGACAAAAGGATATAAAACCAAAGAAAAACTCATTATTGCAAAAGAACATTTATTACCAAAAATTAGAGACGAAATTAAATTTGACACTTCAACAATTGTGTTTAATGATGACTTGTTAGAATATATTATTACTGATTTTACAGAAAAAGAAGATGGTGTACGCAATTTAAAACGCTGCTTAGAAATTATTTATAAAAAATTAAATTTATATAGATTAATGAAGCCTGACATAAATTTATTTGAAAACAATGAAGGTCTAAAATTAAAAAATAAAATCAGTTTTCCATGTATTTTAACCCGAGAGATTATAGGCAACCTAATTAATAAAGGAATAACAGATAACATTCCTTATGGAATGTATAATTAATAAGGGATTATTAAAGGATTATAAAAAAACATTTTTTTATAATAAAAAAAAATAAATATAAAAATTGAAATTATATTATAATGTTATTATTATAATATAAAAATTATAATGGATTATAAAGAAAAAACTTGTAAAGAATTAATTACTTTATGCAAACAATTAGATATTAAAGGATATACTAAAAAAAATAAAAATGAAATTATTACTTTATTACAAGAAGTTAAAGAAGTTAAAGAAGTTAAAGAAGTTAATACTATTCATTTGAAACCTATTATTAAATGGAGCGGGGGCAAAGCAGACGAAATTAAATATTTTGAACATCATATTCCCTCTGTTTATAATATTTATTTGGAACCATTTATTGGTGGTGGTGCCTTATATTTTTATTCAAATCCAAAAAACGCAGTTATTAGTGATGTACATAGTGAATTAATTGATTTATATACTATAATTGGACAAGGTAAATCAAATGAAATATATAAATTTATGCAACAAACTCCTAATAATGAAGAAATGTATTATAACGTCAGAGATAACATGGTTATTAATAATCCTCTTACAAATGCACAAAGATTTTATTATCAAAGAAAAACTTGTTTCAGAGGAATGCTAAGATATAATAAAAGTGGCAAATTTAATATTCCATTTGGGCGTTACAAAACTATTAATTATGAAGCTTTAAATAATAAAGATTACGAAATTTTATTATCAAGAACACAAATATTATGTAAAAGCTTTGAATATATTTTTGAAAATTATAATGATGAAAACAACTTTATGTTTTTAGATCCACCATATGATAGTGAGTTTACTGACTATGGATATTGTCAATTCGGAAAAAAAGAACAAGAAAAACTAGCCAAATTATTTAAGGAAACAAAAATAAAATGTCTTATGGTAATTGGAAAAACCACTTTTATTCAAGAACTATATAAAGATTATATTGTTGATGAATATGATAAAAATTATAGATTTAAACTATATGATGGTCGCATTGGTGATGAAATTAATACAAAACACTTAGTTATTAAGAACTATTAAAATACCACTGCTTTATATACAAAAGGATTTAAAGAAACACTACTTCTCTTTTTTATTCTTTATTTTTAGCGTCTTTCATACTTCCAAGGTATCTAAAATAATTATTAAAATCATCTATAGGCCAAGTAATATTTATTAATGTTAAGAAATCTTCCATATGATCTATTTTAATTCCCGCTTTTTCAAATGAGTGTATATTTGATAGTCCGGCTGTTAATATTGTTCTATTATAAACACTCCAATTTAGTATTCCACAATTAATAGTATAAATACTATTTGTTGTTTTTAATGAAGCTTCTATTTCTTTACATTTATTTATTGTTGCTGGAAGTTTTTCTGTATCGAGTTCAATATTAGCTTTTAATTCGCGATAATAAATAATTTTGTTTAATTCATCTTTAAATATTAAATCAATATCCTTGTTTTTTTCATTAATAATTTGAATTCCGCAAGGTAATAATTCAAAATTAGGATTACACATTATTAATTCTTTTGCCATGAACTCACCAAATCTTCCCATTTTAATATTGAAAGATTGTTCGCTTGGTTTGGATCCATTTAACAAATATGTAATAGACCCCGGTTTAGTGTATGTAATAGATCCTTGTAATATTTCTTCTACCCATTTAATTCCTTTTTTCTTTAACTCATTAATAATATTAGTCATAATGATAATATAATATATATTATTGCTTATAATATAATATATATAATCAATTTTTTTTAGCATACACTTAATTAGTTTAATAGCTTCGTACTCTTCTTGTTAAAGCTTGTGCTCGTGTTGTGCGTCCTGGTCTTACAATAGCATCTGTTCTACGACTTGTTCTATTTCTCATAGTAGGTTGTGTTTCTACTCCCAACTGTGCACCTCTATAATCGGCCAAAACACTAGATCTGTAGTCTACTAATTTTTCATCTAGTTCTTCCATACTACTTAATGTTAATCCTATAAAACTCATAAAGTCATTATAACCACGGCTTCTTAATTCAGAAGCTAAAAATGCCGGATCATTGTGACATCTTAGCAAATGATTAATACTGTTTATAACAGGAAGAATATTATGTAGCATAATTAGCAATACAGATGGAATATTTCTATGGTCATATTCATATGATGTTAGCATGCTGTTACTAATAAGTGTATATTGCGTTGATTTTGCCTGTAATACAGGATGCATTGTAGCCAACATTTGTGTTAACTGTTCTAATTGAAGTTGATATGCTTGTATTGATGCTAATAATTCACGCGATTCTGCTTCTGCATTTTTTCCTGCTTGTGTTTTAGTTTTTTTTCTATGTGTTTTATTTTTATATCTTTTAGGCATATTATATATATAAAAATATATAAAAATATATAATATATTTTTGCCACTAAATGTTATCATATAACCAACTATAATAATATCTCTCATTTTTACTATTTTTAAGATTAGAAAATTTTAGAAATACACTAGCATCTCTACATAAAGCCAGTAATTCTTTTTTAAAATCAACTATTTTTGTTTTGTCATAATTAACATTGTAATAATATGGATTTTGTATTATTGCATGTGTTAAGAACTCCCGACTATGAGGACGAAGTTCAAATGCTCCAATAAAATAAGGTCCTTGTTTTAACTCTAGTTTTTTTGGAAAATAACCAATATAAAAATAATTACGCGAACAATTAATAGTACAAAAATCACGCATTTTAAACATATCATGAAACATAAATGTTGGAAATTGATTTGCTTCATGTATCATTTCAAAAGTCCATATTTTGGCCCATTCTCTAGATGATTCGGGTGTTAACATTTTTAAGTCTTTAGATAACGGTGCTTTAATGTATTTTTCATAAGAATTATATGTGGTTAAATATTTGTGCGTTAATGTTTCGTTTTGTGTTTGATTTTGTGTTTCGTTTTTTTCATAATTTTCTACAAATTTAGTTATATAGTTTTCTACATAATTTTCTACATAGTTTTCTTCAACATTTAATGTTAAATTATTTTGTTTTATAAAGTCATAAAATGATTTACTATTAGAATCATTTTCTAAACATAGTAGTTTATTATATTTTCTTTTATGTATAAAAGAATTTGTTATTCTTACTTTAATATTAAAGAGAGAAAAGCAATTTAAAGTTACACTATTTAAATATAGTAAAAAAAATAACTTCATATTTATAGTTACTAGTTACTAGTTTATTGTGTTTAATATTTAACTAAATATTATATAATATAGACTAATTGATTAATTAAATAATAACTTTACTACTAGGATTATAGTCAAATATACTATTATCTAATTTATTAGTCAAATTAGCAAATTCATTTATTTTATCACTAGTTAAAGGCTTATAATCTACAATATAATTTGTGTTATTTTTATTAAACGGAATAGGATCTCCTTGAATTGCTAATGTAGGAGAAAAAAACAAATTAGTATATTTACTATTATTTTGCATAAATGATGATTCTGATTTATTTGTTCCACGTCGTCTTAAATATTCTTGTTGAGTTGGTGTAATACACGCACATCCTTTTGAAGTGCTATATTCACTATTATATAAACAACATTCAGGTAAAAATTTATTATGATCTAATAATGGTTTTGATGGGTCAATTGCAACATTATTGTAAGATTTTAGATTTAAGTCTGTATTTTTAAATACATGCGAATAGAGTATATTATAAGATGGAACATTATAAGAAGTGTCAAAACTAGTATAGTTTAATTTTGTAAAGCGTTCTTTATTATTTGTAAAGTGTTCTTTATTGTTTGTAAAATATTTTGTAAAACCATAATATAAAGAAGAAAGTATTAACAATATTAATTTATCAAAAAATAATGCAAACAAAATTACTAATGTTCCATATTTTAGTATTTTATGTTTTAAGCTAGTATAATCATAATTTGAATTTTGTGTACTACTTTTTTTTAATGCTGATTTAGCCATAATCAACTAATTATATATAATATATATTATAGTTATTATATTAGCCTAATTATATTTTGCGCTAGCTAATTATATTTTGCGCTAGCTAATTATATTTTGCGATAATTGTTTGTGGAATTAAAATTGTTTTATAACTCTCTAATTTTTTATAGCATTTATTGATTGTTACTTCGCTAATTTTACTAACATTATTTATAGCCGATTTTGATATGTTTAAATTACACACTTGTGATACAAAATATATAATGCCCCCAGCAATTGAATGTGGTGTATTTTCCGGTATTAAATGTAATTGTTCTATCTTATAAGCAACAAATTTACATACATTAGTCAATTCATTATTAATGCATAGTTTACTACAAAATCTCTCAATAAATGAAGTCGGAGTTGTTTTACTTAATGAAGTAATATCTTCATTAATTTCATTAGTTTGTTCTAAATCATTAATAACAGACAGCGCATTTTTGCAACCTTTTGTAGCACTAGCATTATCTAAATTAAAAATTGTAGCAATTTCTTTGGCTGTTCTAGGATAATTATTCATTCTACAAGCAATATAAATAGATGCCGCAATAATACCATCACGATTTAATCCCCTATATGTTTTTGTTTCAGATATTTTTTTATGAATTCTCATAGCCTCATCAATTATAATCTTAGGTATTCCAGAGTTTTGTGATATTACAGAAATAAATTGGAATTCATCATATTGTGATTTTTCTTTATATGGCATTGCTTGCCAATCTGTATATCTGCGAATTTTATGCATTTCATAACTAGATTTACCTATACATAATACTTTACAACTATATGAAGACTCTCTTAATAGCGGATTAATTGGCATTCCACATCTTGTTGGATCATTATGATTATTATCATCATTACCATAATATCGCCATTCAGCAGATGTATCTAAATTGTCTTTATATATAATACCACATTTATTATTTGAACATGTTAAAAACCCATCTTCCCCAATAAATAAACAATATTTGCAATTAATACATAATCCATCATTTTTATTTAATTCTTGTTCTTTAATATAAACACATTCTACTATTTTATTATTGTTAACTTCTTCATCAAACATAGTCCATAAATTTTTGTTTGAATTATTTTTTTGTTTAATTTTTTTTGTATCTTGTTTACATGAATTAGGGTGTATTAAAGTATTACTGTTTGATTCTTGAATCATTTAATAGTCAATAATATTTAATAGTTTATTAATAAACTAATTTATTTCAATTATTTTTATTATTTTAATTATTATTTTATTATTTTATTATTTTAATTATTATTTTATTATTATTTATATATATATTATATATTATTAGTATATTATATAATATAATATATGAGTTTTGATTATTTATCTGATAGTTATATATATGATAAATTTATATCTGATTTTTTTATGGATCCTAAAAAAACAGATGAAGAATTTAATCAATTTATAAATGTTAAATTTACACATTATTTAAATAATACCAATTTATTGGCAAACATTATTAAAGACTTTGAAACAAATAAAAGAGGACAAAGTAATTATTGTAGTGAATGTGAAAATTTATATATATTAACTAATTCCATATTTGATAATTACATTAAAAAAGTAACAATACCATTTAATATTACTATTAGTGATGAAACAACCCCCAATTCTAAAAGTAATTATAAGAACAAAATATTGTATTTTTTTCATTTAGAAGATTTAAAAAAAGTTTTAACTTCTGAAAAATTACAGGATTCAAGTGATGATGAATCGAATAAAAAAAAATATTATGTAAAATAATTTCAGTAATATTTATTAAGATTTATATTATTATAAAAGCCATACATGAAACATTTAATAATTATAAATCTTTAGTTTCAAGTGAAAATGAATCTATTAGTGCAGAACAAGAACAAGAAGTAGAACAAACACAAGAACAAACACAAGAGCAAACACAAGAACAAGAGCAAATACAAAGACAAGAACAAGAGAAAATACAAAGACAAGAGCAAGAGCAAATACAAAGACAAGAGCAAGAGCAAACACAAGAAAAAAAACCTATATCAGAAACGGTTTCCCCTGAAACTGCTCCATCAGAAACTGCTCCATCAGAAACAGCTCCATCAGAAATAGCTCCATCAGAAACAGCTCCGCCAGAAACGGTTACTCCCGAAATAGTTCAATCAGAAACGGTTACTCAAGAAACAGTTACTTCTGAAGGTGCTCCGAAGGAAATAGTTCCTGGAGAAACTGTTCCTCCCGTTACAAAGGAAACAGTTCCTGGAGAAACAGTTCCTTCTGTTCCTATTGAAGCTGTTCCTAAGGAAACTGTTCCTCCCGAAGTTCCTCCCGAAGTTCCTCAGGTTCCTCCTGCGGTTCCTCCTGCTGTTCCTCCTGTTCCTCCTGTTGTTCCTCCGGAAGTTCCTCCTGTTCCTAATGAAACGGCACCTAAAGAAACAGTTCCTCAAGTTCCCGTTGGAGGAGGAATAATAGATAATATTCGTGACTTTTTTCCATTTAATGAAACAGATGAACCACCACGCGAACAAGCAAATCAATTAGAAGTGGAAGCAATAAAATATAAACAATCCAAAAATATGTTTTATTCTATTTTCATAATTTTATTTGCTGATTATTATGAACTTAATTCAACTAATTTTAATGAAAAAATATTAACAGAAAAATTAGAATCAATAGACAATGACAAATTTTCCAAAAATTTGTCAACACTTGCTGCTTTTTTTAGCAAGCAATTCAAGAAAAAAAAGTTATTTGATTCAACAGCATTAACAGAGAGTTCAATAATTTTTGATGAAAACATGGATAATTTACCCTACTTGAATTTAAATATAGATTTTTTAACTAAAAAACAAGATAATTCAAAATCTAGTGATATGTTTGATAAAATTCAAAAATTATTTAAAATAAGTAAAGATTATTTAACAAAAATAGACACTTATATAACCACTAAACCAAATAGCCAATTAAATAGTAAACCATCAGGTAATGAACCACCACCAGGTAGTGAACTACCACTAGGTAATGAACAACCACTAGGTAGTGAACCACCGCCAGGTAGTGAACCGCCATTAGGTAATGAACCACCACCAGGTAGTGAACTACCACTAGGTAATGAACAACCACTAGGTAGTGAACCACCACCAGGTAGTGAACCACCATTAACTAATGAACCACCATTAGGTAGTGAACCACCATTAACTAATGAACCACCATTAACTAATGAACCACCATTAACTAATGAACCATTAAGTGATAAACCAAAGAGTGAACCATTATTAGGTGGTGAATCTAATGGCGAACCAATAGTAAGTGATGAATCAAATAGTACGCAAACAACTGAAAGCACAGAAGAACATTTATTAAAAAATATTAATCATAAAGCATATGATTTTATAAAAGACAGGTTGAAGAAAATGATAAAACAATACTTTTATAATAGACGATATTTGTATGTAAAAATAATTAAAAATATAGTTGTATATAATAAAAAAAATAGTGAAATAACCAAGTTAAATGACCGCTTAACATATGCGCATATTTTGAAGTTAACAGAGACAACAAAATATATAATATTACAACTAAATTTTTATAATTACAAATATAGTAATGATATTTTAGAAGTATTTTGTAATGAATTAAATAATTTAGAAAAAAAAGAAACTAATCCTGATAATGAAAATATTATAACTAGAACACTTAATAGTGGTTTTGGTGGAAAAAGCAAACATAATAAAATTATTGCAAAAAAGAATAAAACTATGCGAAAAAGAATAAATACACGAAAAAAAAGACTTAATTCTAAAAATAAGATTAAGACCCACAAGTTTAATCCTCTAAATGCTAACTTAAATCTTACTATTTAGGTTATAATGTTTTTATAGTTAGTATATAAATACATTATAGACTAGCCAATTATTATACTTTTAATTTTTCTAATAAATTATTATTATAAACTAAATGCCCAGACGGTTTGTATGATTTTGTGTCTTTATAATTGGAACTTGCACTTGGTATATTTTTTATTTGTTTATTTGTAGAAAATAATAGTTCATTTGAGTTATTTTTTATTTCATTTACACTTTCTTCTACATTAGTGTTTATTATATTACCGTATTCATCAACTTGAGTGCCTGTTTTCTTTTTAATCTCGTTGCGAACATAACTGGGAACCCAATGTTTCCAACTAATAAATAGTAAATTTGGATGTGTATATCGCACCACAAACTTATTTTCTCTCAGTTTTTCTATAACGTATGCTGTACAATCTCTATAATCATATAATGGAATACCTATAATTACTTCAGGCATTACATACCAACAACAGTTTTCATTTACCAAATTTTTTGAGATATATCTTATTTTATTATGTATTCTAACTAATATTTTATTATAATTAGTTAGTATATTTAGATCTTGTTGTTGTTTTTTTACATATAATTCGTCTATATTTAATTTTAATGAGTCATTTTCATTTTCTATTTTATTTGAAAAATTATAAAAAGGGTCACTTGCCATATATTATATTTAATATAATAGTTATTAAAATTATTACTTTTAAATTTAATAATATATAAAAATAATGTATAATTATTTATATACTTTATTATATGACAAAAATAGAACACCTTATATTATGTGGCGGAGGTCCTGTTGGATTGGTTCAATACGGAGCACTCAAATATTTAACATATAATAACTATTTGAGTTTAAGTAATATTAAATCTATATATGCTACATCAATTGGTTGCATTATATCATTCATTTATATGATAAATTTAGAATGGTCTTGGATGGACGATTTTTTAATTAAGCGACCATGGGAAAAATTGGTTAATTTTACACCCTATGATTATCTTAACATGTTTTATACCAAAGGTCTATTAAATCTTGATTTTGTTACAAGTTGTTTAAAACCTCTTTTTTTGGCTAAAGATATAGAGTTAACAATAACATTAAAAGAATTTTACGAATTAACAAATATTGAGTTTAATTTATATACTTGTAATTTTACAAAATTTCAAAAAGAACAATTAAACTATATTAGTTATCCTGATTTATTACTGATAGAAGCAATATACATGTCATTAACAATACCCATATTATGTGTCCCTTTTTATAAAAATAATTGCTTTTATTTTGATGGAGGAATACTTGTTGTGTGTCCTTTAAATGAATGTATTATTGATAAAAAATGTGATTTATCAACTATATTATGTTTTACAAATGATAAAACACAACCTATAGATTTATCTAATAACTTTCATAATAAATGTATTCAAGATGTTAGTGGAACAGCAACCAGTTTAGATACTATTGTTAGTAATAGTGGTGATTTATTGAGCAATAACTCAAATTTATTTGAACTAATTATTTTTATAATTAAAATATTATTTCATAAAATTTCTACATTAGAAAATAGTGATGTTACTATAGAAAACTCAATTAATGTAGCATTAACAGAACAAATGGTCAATGTTAGTTATTGGAAACATGCTTTCACAAGTGAAAGCGAGAGAAGTTATTTAATAAATCTAGGAACATTACAAGCCGAAAAGTATATTTCTAAAAATAGTAACACTAGCTAACTATCTTTATAGTGCGTAAATGTTTCCATAAATTGTATTAAATTTTCTTTAATTGGTTTTGCATCATAATCATATACTTTAGTTTTATATATCATTTTTATTGATGGGTAAGCTTCAATTTTATATTTATCAGCAAGTGTACTTTGCTTATCACAATCAATTTTGGTAAGTGTAATTAAATAATTACCACTTGCATTTTTTCCATCAATATAATCTTGAAATTTATTAATTTCTGGCATAGATTGTTTACAATACGGACACCATTCTGTGTAAAAATATAGAATTATTATTTCATTATTCTTATTACCGGTGCCACTATTGGAACTATTAAGAAATTCATTATTTAATACATGTTTTTTATTTATAAATTCTTTTATGTACGAATTATATAAAACTGTCAATATTATTATAAAAAGTATTGTTAATAACAATACTAACAGCATATATGATTTATCATTCAGCGTGTTTCTTATGAATATGAGTAAATTTTCAAAATAATTATTTATTAATTTAACTATTAACATATTTATATATATTTAACAAATAAATAATAATATTTACACATATTATATTATATAATCTTATATTAAATAGTATTATATGAAAAAAACATATAAAAATGTTAAAACTCAAAAAAATGTTAAAACTCAAAAAAATAAATTAATATATAATAAAGAAGATTATAATAGTGGTGATGGCATGTTAACAACTGTATGGGGACCAAGTTTGTGGCATTATTTACATGTAATGAGTTTTAATTATCCACTGCATCCAACAAACCAACAAAAATCTAAATATAAACAATTATTGCTAAATTTACAATATACATTACCTTGTAAATATTGTCGCATTAATTTAAAAAATAATTTCAAAAAACATCCATTAGTAGATAAAATATTCAAAAATCGCTATAATTTTTCATATTATATTTTTAATTTACATGAACATATTAATAAAATGTTAGGAAAAAATTCTGGGTTAACATATTGTCAAGTTCGTGATAATTACGAACATTTTAGGTCTAGATGCACTGTTGAAAAAAATGTATTATTTAATTATACAAAAAAAAATAATAAAGAAAAAGGTTGCACAACTCCAATGTATGGGAAAAAATCTAAATGTGTAATAAATATTGTTCCCCAAGAAACTAAATGCAAAACATTTAATATTGATAAAAAATGTTTAAAGTCTAAAGTTTAATTAAAAATATTAATTAAAAATATTAATTAAAAATATTAATTAAAAATATTAATTAAAATTTTTATTTAATTTTTAAATATTAATAATGTATATAAAATGAAAAGGAAATATTCTAAAACATATAAAAAAGGAGTAAATTTTCTAAAAATGTCTAAAGCGCGTTTAATAAATTTAGTAAAAAAATTAACACAAAAAATAAGTTACAATAAAAAATATAGAATGCGAGGCGGATGAGGTGGTGCCGAACCAATGATTAAGTAATCTTTAAAAATATAAAGTAAAAGTTAATAATACTAATATGATAATATTATAAGAAATTATTTTTTAAATAATTTATAATATTGGAGAAAACTAGTATATGCTAAATATTAATATGCTAAAAAAGCATAATAATATTTAATAATATTTATTACATACCAAATGTGCTAAAATCTGTTAATACAGGTCTTGGTAAAAATGCATTCTCCGGTCCTTGTTCGTATTTTGGAACTTTTTTGCAATCAAAATTTGGTTCAGGACATCTTTGTGGTGCAGGACAAGGTGGATAGTCCTCTGATGCTATATTTTTTTTATTATTAACACTGGTACTAGTTTTATCAGAATCACTACCGGCCGAATTTTGGGCCAATAAATTACCATTATTATCAAAGGTTGGTGTTTGTGACGTAATTGCTTTCATAGTATTAGCACTGCTTTCTACTGTTGTGGCGCTGCTTTGATTTAAATAAGAATTTTTAGCCATTAGTGGTGTAGTATTTTGACCAAATAATGTTTCCGCATATTCTAAAGGATTCATTGAATTTATAGGATTAACTATTGGATTAGATGGTAAATTCATTGCCGTTTCAAAATTATTATATATTGGTGGAACATATGAACTACCGTATGCTCCATTTTGTAATAAATAAGCAAATAATTCACTATCTAAATCAGGATTTCCTCGCCCAAATAATGATCCCAATGCTCCTAAATTTAAATTTGTATTACCAAGAGTAACACTGCCTCCTGTTGCTGAACCTCCTGTGGCTGTGGCTATATTCCCACTTAGTGTTTGTATTATTGGAGGTGGTGGGTCGTTTCTTATAATTGGTATAAATTCACCATTACTTACTAGTTTTTTGGGTATTGTTTCACCAATTTCAAATATATTTATACTTAAATTTCTTAATATTACATTTGATGATGGTTCATAAATATTACCTGAAAACTCTTTAAGCATCAGATTAAAATTATTAATCTTTGGGGCAGTATTAAGACTAACATCCAAGTTTATTGTTACAGGTATATTTATATTAGTATAATGGTAAAATCTAGCATTTGATAAATCACTAAAGGCAAACATACCTTTTTGTTTATGATATTCAATAAATGATAAATCAGAAAAAACAGATTCATCTGAAGTATTGTAACTAATATCATTCATTGAAAAATCTCTACTCTCTGTACCATATGTCGGATTGGTCAGCGAAATCGGATTACGTATTTTAAAAATATGTGAATCAGATAGTCTAGGTGCTAATTTATAAAAATTATAACTTACATCTGTGCCCGTTTTCTTTTTAACTGATTTTAGAAAAAGTCCATTTTGAATAGCGGTTGTACTTATATTTGTTAATCCTTCTTTAATATTTAACATATTAAAATAAACAATGCATGATAATATTACAAACATTAATAATAAAATTATTATTAAATTATTCTTTTTAAAATTGAAATTCATATTTATATTAAATATATAATATAATTTTTCTATATAATTTTAATGTCTAAAGTTATTAAGTCATGTCTTATAAAAAAATATAATAATAATAGTCTATTTGAAAATAAATTTGAAATTGGCGTTGATGAAGCAGGTCGCGGTCCAATGTTTGGTCGTGTATACAGTGCTGCTGTAATTTTACCTTATAATAGTACTTTTAACTATGAATTGTTAAAAGATAGTAAAAAATTTACTTCGCAAAAAAAAATAAGTGAAGTTGCTGATTATATAAAAAAACAGGCATTATTTTGGGCTATTTGTTATGAAGATGAAAAATCAGTTGATATACTAAATATTAGAAATGCAACTTTAAAAGCGATGCATAATGCAATTACTACTATTATTAATAGTTATATAAATTCAAATAATGTTAAAAATACTGACTTAAATAATGATTTAAATAATGATTTAAATAATGATTTAAATAATGATTTAAATAATGATTTAAATAATGACTTAAATGAGATGTTTTATTTATTAATTGATGGTAATGATTTTAAATGTTATACTTATTTTTGTAAAAAATCTAATATTATTAAGCAATTAAATAATATTCTTATAGAAGGAGGTGATAATAAATATTGCTCTATTGCTGCTGCATCAATACTTGCTAAAGTTGAGCGTGATAATTATATTAGAGCTATGTGCTTAGAGTTTCCTAAACTAGACACTTATTATGGTTTATTAAAAAATAAAGGTTATGGAACAGTTAAGCATATGGAAGGAATAAAAAAATACGGAATTAGTAAATGGCATCGCACAACATATGGGTGTTGTAAAGATTCACATATTAATGATGATGAATTTTATAAAGATTAGTTAATTATTAGAATTTTACACGAAGACGTCGTGTCCAGTCATTATTAGCGCTTTTCTTAATAATTTTCTTACTATCTTTTGTAATAAATTTTTTATTACTAATTAGTAAAGCACGCATTTGTTCTTGATTTTTTTTAATAGTTTCAAGTGTCTTTTTTAGCTTAACTAATTCTTCGTTAAACTTTTGTCGTTTAGCTTTTTGCTTAGACTTAAAACTATTATAGTTTTTCTTATAAGATTCATAATTATAATCATCATCAGTTGACGAAGAATCATCTTGATAAACATAATGTGGATCTTTTGTTTCATCATCTACATCAGATGATGTAACATATTCTTCATCACTATTATAATAGTTGGTGTCTCCATTATTATTACGTTCATAGTGTTGACTATTAATAGTAGTTTGTGTGTTATCCTCTTTAAATGGACTAAATTGAACTTCCCAATAGTGCGGGTCATCATAGACCATGCGACATTTATTATTTTCAATAGCATTGTAAAAATTACAAGAACCTTGATTATAATAATAATAGTCAATTTCAATTAAAGCATAACCATAATTATTAATGTCTGTAACATAATATTCGGGTTCGCTGTGTGGTAATACTTGGACATGTTTTACTTTGGCAATGCTAAAATCTTCAAAATACTTAATAATGTTAGGAATATCTTCATAAACAACATAATCTGGAATATAAAGCATCTTATTTGAAAACATAGTAGAAGACATAATAATTGATAGTTTTAATTATTAAACTAAAAATTTTAAATCAATTTTTTTGTTTTATTTTTTTGTTTTATTTTTTTGTTTTATTTTATTTTATTTTGTTTTATTTTGTTTTATTTTATTTTGTTAAATTTTGTTAAATTTTGTTTTATTTTGTTATAACATATGCTAATAAAAATTGATTTTCTTTTTTATTTTATTTATTTTTAGTATATATAAATAGTGTTTGTAATATAAAATAAAATAAAAGCATAATGGATGCATCAATTACTAAATATTTACTAAATGAGATTTTGAATAAGGAAAATATTAAGAACTTTTATAAGACATTAACTACTACACATTACTATTGCGAAGACGACTTTAAATTAAAGACTAAATATGCTATTTTATTGTTTGTTGATACGTTATTTTTAGATAAAGATGAATATAAAGGATTAAATGTATCGCATGCCCAACAATGTGAACTTTATGAATACATTGCTAACAATCGATTAACAATTTTTCATTATGTAACTTTTAAAGCATCTGCATATAATGATTTTGATACACTGCGTTTGATTGTTGATGACTTTAAAAAAGATAACTGGATTACAATTTTTGGTTATTATGCATATAATAAAGCATTGGATTTACTAAACAGCAAAGATGATTGTTTTAACATAAAAAACAAAATATATGCAATTATTTGTATTCTTAGAGAAACACAAATAATAAAAGAAGTCAAAAAAGTAGAACCACAATGTGATGCTTGTGAAAATGATTGTCCTATTTGTTTAGACGCTATGACTGCTAATAGCATTATTACAACACGATGTAAACATAGTTTTCATATTAAATGCTTATATCCAATGTTTGATAATGCTGTTAAACAAAATACAAAACAACCAAAAATTAGTTGCCCGTTATGTCGTGCAGATGTTTTCATAAAGTCAAAAATAACATTTAAGGAAATAGTGAATTATTAAAAAATTGTAAATAATGAATTATAATTATTAAATAATTTTTTTTTGTATTATAAAAAAAATTATAAGCTATGCATAACACATCATGAACAAGCGTTGTCTGAACTTAAACCACTTCTTCCTCTTCCTTGTCCTCATCATCATAGCATTTAAAAACATGAGGCAAGCTATAATGTGTCTCTCCAGTTTCTTTGCTTATCCATGAAAAATTGTGACTATAGTCACAACTCAGAATGCGATCTCTAAAACTTTGTGCCCAGCACATAGCATAGTATGTAAACCTAGTTTCTGTTTCCCACTCCATAGTAGACAAAACATGGGACACGTGTTTCAAAGCATCACATAAGTCACCTTCATTTATTCTCTCTGTGTCTTGCATCGCATTTATCCTTCCTACTAAAAAGTCAATCAACAGTCTAGTCATTTCATCCGCTACGACTTCCTCCAAACAAGCCTCAAACTTTGATACTCCATGCTCAACATACCATGTGTCAGTTCTTATCCAACAATTCATGATTGCCTCCAATTCTCTGGGAAGTTTTTGTACATCAAACTTGCGTTGAATAGTGGCCACTATTTTATCGAGTTTCATATTTATCATAGTCCGAAACAGCACATCATCGATAATAAGAGTGCCAAACAAGTCCATAATCTGGGCAATCATCTCACTATTCATAGCGCTTTATATATTCGAGACCAGTAGTCAACTAAATAAAAAAGTAATTCAATTTTAATTAAAGTATAACAAGACAAAACAAGACATATTACACATAAGTCTCTAATAAATAGGAGCACGGCACAAAGGACATGGAACACACATCTTGTTATAATTTGCCTTTTGTTCTAAATATACACGCTTACAATTATCCAAACATGCCATATGGAATATATGCTTACAAGCAGTTCTAACACAATGAGAAGTAAACAAATTAACATGATTAACTGAAACAACTTCCATGCAAATAGAGCATTCCCATTTTGGGTCATGTTTGAAGTCTAATGCCAATACTTCTAATGGGATTATATTCTTGGGATGCGTAGCAACATGAGGTAAGCTATAATGTGTTGACATAGTTCGCTTGCTAAACCACGAAAAAGGACGTTTAAAGTCTCTATCTATTATGCACTCTCCATTGCTTCGTTGATAGCGATCTGCTTCCAATGTTAACTTAGTATCCATATCCCAAAAATCCCAAAAATAGTTTCTAGTTGATTGAGACATAGACACACGAAGTACTTCTAAAGCCAAGTCATCTTCGTTGACAGAACTTCCAAGTCCATATTCATACTCTTTATATCGTATTTTTAAAAGGTCAACTACGCGTCTTTTCATTTCCTTAGACACTACATTCCGAAGACAATGCTCAAACTTTGACATTTTATCTTCATTATACCACGAATGCGTTCTTACCCAACTATTCATAATAGCCTTCAAATGCCTAGAAAGATTGTGTGTAACAATGTTTTTTTGAATAGTATTTACTAGTACATTGATTGCATCATTTATCAAAGGCGCGTTAGTCTCAGCGTCATACAAAGCATTAATAATGGCATCCAAGTCAACATTGCATTCAGTCATAGTTTTGTTTTACTTTGTAGTAGTATTGGATGCCATTGCTTTATTAATAAAAAATCAATTCAATTTTTTATTAGCATAAAGTATAATAATAATTTTTTAATGAAAAAATATGCAAGACACAAGCGACACAAGACATGCTAGTCTTTAACAAGGCACAAGAGTGTTAACACCAACACAAACCCAACCTGCTTTCTCTTCTTCATATTCAAACTCTTCCTCTTCGTCCTCGTATTTTGAGAAGCGATTTGGTTTAGGAAGATGAGGCAAATGATGACACACTTCCTCATTTATATTGTCATAATACTGGAAATAATCACCATCGCTACTCACTATGAGGTCGTGCTCTCCATGTTCTTGTATCCACCGACGAGCCTCGGTCTCCAGTTCAACACCCATAGTTGCCCATAAGTTCTTATGATAATAATACAAACAATTTGAGGCGGTACTCAGAGCATAATACAAATCCTTTTTTTCGGGCATTTTGCCTTCATCTTCATTCATCCACTCTATTAAAAGGTCAAACACCCGAGTCTTCAGCTCCTGAGACACAATTATCCACAAACACTTTTCAAACTTTGAATCTCCGTCATCATCATACCACCGCCCAGTTCTTGCCCACATATTCATTATTTCAAGCAAACCTTTGGGAAGATGTGCAACAATCATGTAGCGCTGAATACCTTTCATAACAAAAGCAATAGCATTCTTCACCTCT
>Ga0164295_10000672_pt1 | contig 28569 bp, 28 predicted proteins | sample GEODES006metaG_FD_111798 | JGI IMG/M metagenome (GOLD analysis project Ga0164295, IMG submission 111798) | Oligotrophic lake water microbial communities from Sparkling Lake, Wisconsin, USA - GEODES006 metaG | ecosystem: Environmental > Aquatic > Freshwater > Lake | place: USA: Sparkling Lake... | reverse complement strand
CCCACGCGGCTTCAATCTGTTGGACCAATTCCTCTCCCAATGTCGGTAAGCTTCGAGCCATGCCGAAGACTGAAGCAGTTCCCCAAGGATTGGAAGTCTAAAACCTAGCGGATTTTGGTATCAGGCGTGATCAAAGGCTCGGAGGTCAGCATGGGAGGCGCCCACATCGGCCAAGTCGAGAAATTGCCAGCACTCAATGATGCCGTACGTGTCGAAGTCGAACTATTCATCGCAGATACCATCCGCATTCCTGTAGGATCCACCTTCCAGATCAACTCAGCCACACTGCTTGGCGATAAGCTCATTGTCGTAACTCCCCCAGCCGACCGAAGTCGTGGGATGATTCAACCTGGTAGCCGCATCGAGGGCGCAGGTCCTTCCGGCCTCGACGCCATTCAAAACAATGCCTCCATCGTGGTCAAAGATGTCCTCGGCATCATTAAAAGTGCCGAAAAAACTCTCGTGAAATTCGATACCGCTACTGATGAATTCCAGTCGATGGCACAACAACTGGAAGAAGTTTCTACCAAGATCAATCGATCCATTCTCGCGGATGAAAACCTCAAACTGGTTGATCGTACCATGGAAAACCTTGCGACTGCATCCGAAGATTGGAAGAACGCCAGTCGCCAACTGGAACCTACCCTAACAGAAACCCGCACCGTGGTCGCTTCAGCGCAGCGAGTGGCTTTGGACGCTGCCGCCACTCTTAAATCGGCCAATGAGACACTGGTACAACTGAAGCCAATTCTCACCGAAATCCCTGATGCAGTGGAAACGATTTCCAACACCTCCAAAAAAATCGGCAAAACCTTTGAGCGCATCAACCAAGGGGCCGGACTCTTTGGCGCGTTGGCCACAGACAATGAGGTCGCACTCGATGCCAAAGCTTTCATGCACAATCTCAAACAACATGGAATTCTTCTTTACCGAAATTCCGCGAACGATCCCTCAAAAAAACCATCCCAAAAAATCGGTAGTACGCATCGCTAGCATCATCGCGAGATGGTGTGTACTCCATCACGGCGTGAACGGTCAATCCACCACTTCGATCGATCTTCGATTGAGAATCAAAATCACCGGACGTTGCAAACTTCCCGCCTTGTACAACTTGACCATCCCGCGCAAACGAATGCGCTTGCCGATGAGCGGGCGAAGCTTTTCTTCCGTAAGATCCCCCGTGAGATTGGCTTTCTCCACTGCGGCTCGGACGTCGCCAAGGCCAGCTTGTTTCGAAAACTGAAGGTACATCGTCTTCCCCGATTTTGAAAATGCGATCTCGGAAAAAACCCCCTCAAGACTCACCATATTCCCATCCTGCGCGATCAGCAGATCACGATCATTCGGCGTGAAGCAATCTTTGCCCACCGCCACCTCAGTTGGTTTAACTACCTCAGCTGGTTCAACTACCTCAGCTGGTTCAACTACCTCAGCTGGTTCACTACTGACGACCGGAGAGTCATGCACCTCCGGCTCTGGCTCGACTGTTTTCACAACAGAATCTTTCTTCGCAGGTTTCAGATCAAGCTCAACATCATCCTCTAACACCTCTTGCACCTGAACCTTCACCCCATGCCCGATCCTCGCATAATTCCATTGGATTAGCACCCAGCCACCCGCCGCCATGGAAACCAATGCAAGGACCCCAAACAAGGCGGCTGGCACGCGGCGACGTTTTTTGATCGGCAAGGCGAGAGGCTTCGATGCCGGACGAATCGGCCGGCTCACCGCGATCGGGGGCACCGCTTTCATGCAGTTACTCAAAGCTTCTCGGACTTCTCCCAAGCGCGTTTGGGGCGAGACGCTACGAAGCCAATTGAGCCAGCGAGCCAGTCCTCGGCCCTCATGGTCAGCGACCAACCTTCCCCTCCAGCCCATCAGGTCCTCAGTGAGGCTCACCAGCGAAGCAAACCCCCTCTGGCTCGTGTTCTTCCCGAGCCACTTCAGGGGCGATGCCCAAAAGGTGAACCCATGACCACCCCCATCAACACCGAGAACGATGGCCTTGAGCTCGGTCTCAACCCAGATCCCTTCTTGCCCAAGTGCACCGGATAAAAATTCTGAAACTTCAATCGCCCGCTGAATGAGACCTTCGACCTCTTCTAACGTCAACGACCTCTCCGCAACCCGTTGCACCAACGATGATCCATCGATCCATTCGGTGGCGATGAACGGCAACCCATCCACCGAATCACACCCCCCTCCCACCACCGCACGTAAACCCGGATATTGAAGACCTGTTAGAATCTCAACCGCATTTCCGTAGGCGAGCTGCTCATCCCCCTCCAATCCTCCACCATCAACGCCAAATGGAAAAAACCGCCGAAGCGCCACCTCACGGCCCGTTGAGGAATCGACCGCTCGGAAAACAACTCCCGAAGCGTCTTGGTCAACGATGTCCTCAATTTCAAAACGCTTCATCGCGCGGAGCTTCTAGCACGACGAATGAATTTCCAAGTCGCGATATGCGGATTTACACGAATCCTTCGATCAACCCATCTCGGGTAGCGACACCCGATCAAGCACCGCAAACCGCTGCGGCTGATGGAAATCAGGCTCACCTTGGCCGAGGTCCACTGCGCTGACGTATTTTGAGTCAGGCGACCCAATCACCAGGCTTACATTCGCCCGCGTCTGGGAGCCAAAGTCAATCCGTGCCTCGAGCAAATCGAGCGGGATGGCCATGGCCGCCAGCCACGCGCCATCCGGTGCCATTTCTGCGAACGTTTCAACCCCTGGCATCGCGATATCCAAGGCATCAAAACGGACTCGGGGAGCCGTGAATTCGCACGACCACCATGCTCCATTCGGCGCGAGATTGAACTCAAAATACCGACCACTTACTGGGTCTGAGAGAAAAAGCTCCGCAACGTCATACTGCCAGAGCTCAGCTTGAAACACCCCTGGCCGAGCCCGCGGGTGAATCCTCGCTGGCCGCCGGTGGCTTGCGATGAACCACAAACGCTGCGGGTCAATCACCAGCGAAAATGCGGGGATCGGATCGAGGGCGACACCTTGAAGGTCCTTTTCCAAGCCGAATAATGGCACATCAAGCGCCCCCCAGATCAAGGGTCGTAAGCTCTGAAAAACAGTCATCGCCAGCATCCTGCTTGCCCAGCCAAAGGATTGTCCAGCGAGGAGTTTGCATCATGCACCTGCGGATTCCACGTAGAAATCCGTTAGGCCGCGCCATTGTAAAAAAGCACTTAAAAAATTTTGATTTCATTGGCATTTCACCCCACCGTTTGCCATACATCCCTCGTCAGTCATACCATGTCTCGGTCCCGTACAGGATTTTATCACACCATCGAATACATCGGCCCTCGTCCGCAGCGGCCGAAGCGCCGGAATTTTTTCGGTGGCTGGGTGATCATCGCCATTGCTCTGGGAATTGGCACTTGGTTTGGAAGACCATTGATCCCCTTCATCAAGGCCGCCCAAGTCTCGGCATCCCCCGAGCGCGCCGCCATGCTAATTCCTGCTCTCGAACAATCGAGCAACTTCGGTGACCGCCTCGCAGCCGCCGCGCTCATTCATTCGGAAAACTCGATTTCCTACGATCCATCGTACTACAAGATTGCCTATCCAGACGGCGATGTACCCCCGAATAAAGGGGTTGCTGCCGATGTAATCATTCGTTGCTACCGAGCACTCGGCACCGACCTCCAAGTTTCCGTCCACGAAGACATGATGGCGGATTTCCGCAGTTATCCAGGACTCTGGGGGGCTACCACGCCCGACACCAACATCGATCACCGCCGCGTCGCAAACCTCCAGCGGTTTTTTGAGCACAAGGGCGAACGCATTCCGCCATCCCGCGTAGCCACCCAGTATCGTCCCGGCGACATTGTCGTCTGGGAGCTCGGAAATGCTGAAAAACACATCGGCATCGTCGTCCCAGGCCCCACCAACCGCGCCGGCGAGATGTGGGTGGTGCACAACATGGGTGCTGGAGTGAAATGGGAAAACTCACTCTTCGACTACAAAGTCGTCAGTCACTTCCGCTTTTCAGGTAGCGGATCTCGCTAAGCGCTCCAGACGCTGTTAGGATCAGAGCTAGCCCAAGTTCTCGATCCGGAAGACAACCGGCGCGCTGTTGATGCAATCAAGCGCCGCAATATCAGACAGCGCAGTCTGAAGTTTCCCAAATGGGCAGGTGTGCAGGAGAAAAACCATGTCCACAAACTCAGCGTCCGGGTTCGAGGGATTCACGGGCGAGTGAGTTCCCGAAATACCGATCCGGTGATCCGCCAACACCCGCGCGATCTCCGCCACCACTCCGGGCCGGTCGGTCACGTCAAATCGCACATAATAGGCCGTCGCTGTCTCCTCGACTGGGAGGATTCGGCCACTCTCACGGTAAGGCAAAAACCCACGATGCCCCGATGCTTGGCGAAGCCCGCGAGCGGCTTCCACCAAATCGGCGACCACCGACGACGCGGTCGGGTCCTGGCCAGCACCTCGCCCGTAAAAGAGTGACTCACCCGCCGCATCACCGTGCACCGCCACTGCATTGAACACGCCATGGACCGACGCGAGAATGTGGGTCTGCGCGATGAACGAAGGCTGGACCCGTAATTCCACCGCTCCATCGGCTTTTTGCCGGATCACCGCCAGCAACTTGACCACGTAGCCAAGCGATTTGGCGAAATGAATGTCAGCGGGGCGGACTTGCTCGATCCCCGAAACGTGAATCTCCGCAGGATCAATCGAAAAACCATAGGCCAGCGTGGACAAAAGAAGTGCCTTGTGCGCCGCATCCCAGCCATTCACATCCAGTGTCGGATCGGCCTCCGCATACCCAAGCGCTTGCGCCTCAGCGAGCGCGACATCAAACGTCAACCCCGCATCCGTCATCCGCCCAAGGATGTAATTCGAAGTGCCATTGATGATTCCCGAAAACGACTGGATCTGGTTGCCAATGAATGAATCTTGAACGGTCCGGATAATCGGGATGCCACCTGCCACCGCAGCCTCAAAGTGGATCGGCGTCTCCATCTCCCGCGAGAGCGCGAACAACTCGACCCCGCGCTCGGCCAGCAGCGCCTTGTTGCCCGTCACCACCGGTTTCTTCGCCTTCAATGCAGCCGCAACAATCTCAAACGCATCGGTCGTACCACCAATCAACTCAACCACGATGTCGACCGCAGGATCCTCGATCAACTGCCGCCAGTCGGTGGTAAACAGGGAGGCATCCACCGCGCTCGTGGACGCACGAACCTTGGCCACATCCCGCACAAGAATTTTCGCAATGTGCAAGGCAACGGCTCCACCAGTGCGTTCGGTAATGAGGTCGCCCGTTCGCTCCAAGGTGTTCCAAACCCCAGAACCAACCGTTCCAAATCCAGCCAAACCGATACCAATGGATGAGCAAGTATTCATTCCGAGGACTCTTACCCGATTTCGCGCACTGTCCAAGCCGGAAGAAACGAAAAAAGCACAACCTTCAACCCAACCCAGAATTTTGTCGCTCTGCCTCTAACCAATCACCGCTTGAATCACCCGGCAGGCCATGTTCAATCCGATGTCGGTAATTCAGGTAGGCGGCCCGCGCAATCACCTCGATCGAAGGCCTGACCTCACCGGGGGAGGATTTGACTTTTCCCGTGGTGCTCTTCTTGGCTGGAACCTTCTTTGCGGCGGTCTTCAGCGTGGTTTTTGCAGTTTTCTTAGCAGCCATGACTCGTAAGTTTCGCCGCCAACCTAGCAATCAAGATGCCAATTCTTCTGGAATCCCAGCGACTGGGGATTGCCAGCGAGCATGATCCACGTATGATTTGGCATGGCCAACGGCTATTCATTGAACGCCCCGCGACTCAAAAAGACCTACCGGCTTCCTGGCCCGAATCACCTCGGCTGGTGGGCAACTCTTGCAATGATCGGCTCGATCCTCTTGCACGTGGTTTTTTTCCTCGCTCTGGACCGAATGAAAATCGCTTTCAAATTCGACGAAGCCCACGAATTGAGCACCCGGCAAATCGATGTCCGCCAAGTCGAGGTTCGCCCGACCGATGCCGAGCGCTCGCTTCCTCCTGAAGATGTCATCACCCCTCCCAAAAACAGCGCCTCCCTGCTCGATGAAGTCGATCTGCTGGCCAAACTGCCAAAAGATCAGGACATCGACATCAAACCCGATGTCTCCCAAGCGGAATACGCACTAAAAATGCAAACCCCCGCAGTTCAAGGAGCGCCCGAGACCGTCGCTCCCGACACCTCTTCCGGCTTTGAGGTGGACACCGACTTGCCCGATCTCGGACGCCAACCGGATTTGATCAAACCCGCAGAAGTCGGCCAAATCACCGTCGATCCAGGCATGTCGCAGGTGGACGAATCGGACATGGGAAAATTCACCGAGGACCTCATCCAACATGGCGCCAATGGCAAAACCGCCGGCGGCACACTCGATGGAATGACCTCACTGGACTCGCTGCTCGATCTACCCTCAAACATCCTCCTCAACAAAAAAACCATGCTCCCCAGCGACCTGTTGTTCGACTTCAACAGCTCGGAACTCCGGGAAAGCGCCAAGGTCGGCCTCATGAAACTCTGCCTCTTGATCGACCGAAACCCCGACCTCTACTGCTGGATCGAGGGCCACACCGACCTTGTCGGCGGCGATGAGTTCAATCTCGAGCTCTCCATCAAACGCTCGCAGGCGGTGAAAAACTATCTCACCCGCTCGCTCCGTGTCGATGCCTCCAAGATCATCACCCGCGGATTTGGCCGCTACGAACCGATCACCACCACCGGAAATGCCGAACAACAAGCAGTCAACCGCCGCGTCGAAGTCCGCATGCGCCAAACCCCACCTCCAATCGACCAAATCAAAATCCAACCCAGAAAAGCCTCCGTCGTGGATGAAGGCCCAACGCCCCGAGCGATTCTCGTGAAGCCCGCTCGGGCGATTCCTGTCCCCGAAGACATCACCGAAATCCCCGCCGCCGAGCCGGAAATCCCCCGCGCGATCCCCCGCGCCGAGCCAGTCGAGTAACCCCCTCGCACCCCAAAGCGAAAATCTCCCACCCCCAAGGCTTTACTTCCCCCCCGCACTTCCTCCATCTTCGCGGCCCTTTCCGCCAACCCGGAAAACCCGTGCTCATGACCGCCGCAGAGATCCGCCAAAGCTTCCTCGACTTTTTCAAAGAGAAACAGCACACCCTCGTGCCCTCCGCCTCGCTGCTCCCGCAGTCACCGGGATTGCTGTTCACGAACGCCGGGATGAATCCATTCGTGCCCTATTTCCTCGGCGTGGACAAGGCTCCCTACAACCCACCCCGCGCTGCCGACACCCAGAAGTGCATCCGCGCAGGCGGCAAACACAACGACCTCGAAGATGTCGGCTACGACACCTACCACCACACGTTTTTCGAAATGCTCGGGAACTGGTCGTTCGGCGACTATTTTAAAAAGGAAGCGATCGCTTGGGCTTGGGAACTCGTCGTCGAGCGCTGGGGCCTCCCCGCCCACCGCCTTTACGCGTCCGTTTACGCCCCAAAACCCGGCGATCCGGGCGAGTTTGACCAAGAGGCTTATGACATCTGGGCCGCACTCTTCATCTCGAAAGGCTGCGACCCCGCCGTGCAAATCGTCCACGGCAATGTGAAAGACAACTTCTGGATGATGGGCGAAACCGGCCCCTGCGGCCCCTGCTCCGAGCTCCACGTCGACCTCACCCCTGAGGGCAACCCCGTCACCGGCCGAAACCTCGTCAACAACGACTCCGACCTCTGCATCGAAATCTGGAACCTCGTTTTCATCCAGTACAATGCCGAAGCCGACGGCACCTTCCGCGAACTCCCCGCCAAACACATCGACACCGGGATGGGCTTCGAGCGCGCCTGCTCCATCATCCAGTGCACCAACGGCTTCACCGACTTTTCCAAGAAGCCCAGCAACTACGACACCGACGTTTTCCGCCCCATTTTCGCCAAAATCGAGCAACTCACCGGCCTCCGCTATCAAGGCACCTTCCCCGCCGCGCCCGGAAATGGCTCCAAGCTCATTGAAAACAAGCCTGTTTCGCCTGCAAACGCCCTAGGAGCACTCCCCGCGCCTGTAGGAGAGATTTCCCAGGCCGTAGGAGCGGCTACCACGCCCGTAGGAGAAGCTCCGGCACCCGTAGGAGGCCCGGCGACATACATAGGAGATGCGCCGGAACCCCTGGAAAACCGCCCGGCAGCCATCGGGGGCACGGACGAGCAAATCGCCATCGACATCGCCTTCCGCGTCATCGCCGACCACCTCCGCACCCTCAGTTTCTCCATCGCGGACGGCATCATGCCCGGCAACAACGGCCGCAACTACGTCCTCCGCCGCATCCTCCGCCGCGCCGTCAAATACGGCCGCACCCTCGGCTTCTCCGGCGACAAGCCGTTCTTCGGTGCGCTCGTGGAAACCCTCGTCGCCGAAATGGGCAGCGTTTTCCCCGAGCTAAAAAACCGCCAAGATGTCGTCCGCCAAACGCTAGAAAACGAAGAAGCCAGCTTCAACCAGACGCTGGACCGGGGAATCAAAAGACTGGATTTTGCCTGCTGGCACATGATTTCGTCTCTAGTTTTCAACTTGCCTGTGACTGAAGGACGTTTTGGAGATGCCGTTGAACATCATATAAAATTCGAAGAAGATTACGGAACGCCAAGTCATCAGGAGCTTGTAGCCGCTGTGTCGAAAGATTACCCAACGCTAACAATTCCAACTGCGGTCCCGGGAGATGTCGCATTCGAACTCTACGACACCTTTGGTTTTCCAATCGATCTCACCGAGCTCATTGCTCAAGAAAAGGGATTATCTGTGGATACGGAGGTCTTCGAGGAATTGATGGAACAACAACGCGAACGCGCCCGCGCCGCCCAGAAAACCAGCGTAGTCCGCGCCCTCGACATCTCCACAGATGCCGTCACGGAATTCGTCGGCTTCGAGTCGAACACGGTCGAAGCCACCATCCTCGAAATCCACCCGCAAGAAGACGCGCTGTTTGTCATCACCGACCAAACCGTCTTCTACGCCGAAATGGGCGGACAGTCGGGCGACACCGGCTCGCTCATTTCTAGCAGCACCGAAATCGAAATCACCGGTACCCAGCAAATCGGCAAGGCCCGCGCCCACATCGTTCCTCAATCTGAAATCTCAAATTTAAAATCTCAGCTCACCGCAGGCGACAAGATCACCCTCAGACTCGACACCTCCCGCCGCCGCCCGATCGAAGCCCACCACTCCGCGACCCACCTTCTCCACTGGGCGCTTCACGAAGTCGTCTCCGCCGACGCCGCCCAGCAAGGTTCCTCCGTCGATGAAAACCGCCTGCGCTTCGACTTCAACAGCGCCGCCGTCACGCCCGAGCAAATCGCCGCGATGGAGGAAAAGGTCAACGCCGCCATCGCCGCACAAGACTCGGTTTCCTGGACCGAAGTCAAACACGCCGACATCAAAGGCCGCGCGGATATCATGCAATTCTTCGGCGACAAATACGGCGATGTCGTCCGCGTCGTCCAGATCGGCGGTCAGCCCAATGCCCTCAACGGCTACTCCCAAGAACTCTGCGGCGGCACCCACGTCAGCAACACCCGCGAGATCGGCCTTTTCAAAATCAAATCAGAAGGTGCCGTCGCGTCCGGCGTCCGCCGCATCGAAGCCGTTTGCGGCGAGGCCGCCTGGGCCCACCTCAACGAGGTCGTCGAAAAGTGGGATACCGAGCTCAAAGCCGCCGCTGCCAAGCTCAAGGCCGCCAATGAAAAACTAACCGCCCTCGGCGAAGCCCCCCTCACGGTCAACGAGTTCCCGTACATCATGGACAGCATGCTCGCCGAGCGCGCCGACATTTCCCAGATTAACGCGACCTTCGCCCACGGCCAGCGCACGCTCGACGAAACCCAAGCCGCCGCCATCGAAGCCGAGAAGCGCTTCAAGAAGATCCAATCTTCCGCCGCCGCCAAAATGGCCGACGAAGCCCTCGCCGAGCTCATCGCCATCGGCCAGCCCATCGTCGTCTCCTTCGAGTCCGACGCCTCGCTGCTCCAAGAGCTCCAGAACGGCCTCAAAAAGAAAAACTTCGCCGGCCCCGCCCTACTCATCGTCGACGACGGCGAAAAACTCCACCTCGCCACCTATTGCGGCGACTCCGCCCTCGCCGCTGGCCTCAAGGCTGGCGACCTCCTCCGAGATCTCGCCGCCCTCGCCGGCGGCAAAGGCGGCGGCAAACCCGACCAAGCCCGCGGCGCCGCCCCCGACCGCAGCAAACTCGAGGAACTCAAAGCCACCGCCACCCAGCGCTTCAGCGGCTAGCGCTTCTGTCGCAAGCTGGGGCCCGAATTACACCAACGATTCTTGCATCCGGCAAGTACGCCTCAGTGGGTGAATGGATCGGCAATTTGAAAAATCACCCGCTTTAAACTTGAAATCCTCCAGTCATGATGGAGAATTTCAACCTTGATCCACCGCACAAACTATCTGAACGAGATCCGGACTGGGCTAGGGCGCAGTCCGATGGTGGCGTTGATCGGGCCGCGGCAATGCGGCAAGACCACCTTGGCACGCGAACTGATGGCGAGCGATTCGCCAAACTATTTCGATCTGGAAGACCCTGCCACCGCTCTAGTTTTGCGGAACCCGATGAGTGCTTTGTCGGGCCTAACGGGTCTGGTGGTGATCGATGAGGCGCAACGCGCCCCTGAAGTGTTTCCGGTGCTGCGTGTGTTGGCAGACCGCGAGGAGCAGCCTGCGACGTTTTTGATCCTCGGCAGCGCATCACCGGAACTTTCACGGCAGGCGTCCGAGTCGTTGGCGGGGCGGGAGGAGATCATCGAACTGACTGGATTCGGTGTTTCAGAACTACCAGCCGCTGATGAACATCGGTTGTGGGTGCGTGGCGGCTTTCCGCGTTCTTTTTTGGCGAAAACCGATCGGGACAGCTTCGATTGGCGGAGGCAGTTCACGCGCACCTTCCTCGAGCGTGACCTTGCCGGACTGGGTTTTGGAATGGCGCCACAGTCGATGGGCCGCTTCTGGACGATGCTCGCCCACTATCATGGCCAGAATTGGAACGGCAATGAAATCGCTTCGTCCATGGGGATTTCGCCGACCACAGCACGTCATTACCTCGACGCGCTTGAGCAAACTTTCATGATCCGCCGGCTCCTGCCATGGCATATCAATGTGGGCAAGCGTCTGGTGAAAACCCCAAAAATCTATTTCCGCGACAGCGGGATTTTCCATGCGCTTCAGGGAATCGGCTCCCATGGCGCCCTGCTGGCCCATCCGAAACTCGGGGCTTCTTGGGAAGGCTTCGCATTGGAGCAAATTTTGTGCGCCCATGCTGGCGAGGCCGCTTACTTTTACGCGATCCACAGCGGGTCCGAGCTGGATCTCTATTTTCCGAGTTTGAACAAAGGCATCGAAATCAAGTTCCAAGACGCCCCGAAGCTCACCCGCTCCATGCACATCGCGATGGAGGATCTGAAATTGAATGAACTGCAGGTGGTCTACCCGGGTAGCCGAGAATACATGCTGGCAGAAGGAATTCGCGCGGTTCCCTTGTCCCGCGCGTGATCCAATTCGCCGCCACCCAGCGCTTCAGCGGCTAACGCTTCGGTCGCAAGCTGGGGTCCGCTGGGATGAATCATCGCCGCATCGCACCCTCCTTCAACTTGAAATCCTCCAGTCATGATGGAGGATTTCAACCTAGTTCAGTCGCGCAAGCTAAGGTTCTACCGTTGAGTTTTCGCAAATCCGGCGCGGCCCAATGACCTCCTTCCAAGCCTACCATCGCTCACTCGGTTTCTTGAGAGTGACACCTTTGATCTTCGCGAAGTCGCGATCAAACGAAACCACCGCTCGCTTGTCATGGATCGAGGTTGCGGCCAAGTAACAGTCGACAAAGTCCAACTTGCTGCCGCCAAAAAGCTTGAGGGCGTGGAGCATGTGATCCAGCTCAGCGGAAGAAAACCCCGGACAGGAAAGGAGTTGCGCAAGCACGTCTGCGGTTTTGGCACGCGGGAATTCGTAAAATCCAGTGAGCACGAAAACCGCCTCTGCGAGAACCATCGGAAGCACCACGAGGCGTGTTTTACCTGGTTCTGCAGCCTGAAAGAGATCGGCGACCTGTTTGGCTTGGTCGGCGGGCTCGCCTGTGATGAAGCGCAGCAAGACGTTCGTATCAGCCAACAACGACTTCATGGCCGTCCCTCCCGCGAAGCTTTAGCAGCCCAGCCTTCGCGAGCTTTTGCGCGTGCCTCCTTGAAGGGCACTCCGGATTTCCCTGCGGGTGGCTTGAGAGCACCGAAAACCGCCATGACCCCGGGCTGCGGGCGAATCACCACCGAGTCGCCTTGGATTTCATACACGATCCGATCACCCGTCTTCAGTTGCAAGGCCCGACGAATCAGAGCCGGAAGGGTGGTTTGGCCTTTACTGGTGATGGTGGATTGAGTCATGAAAATTTCCTTACTCTAAAAATTTATCCTTACTTTTCAAAAATTCAAGGACTTCGATGATACGAATATAGAGTCCGCATTTCTACCAGAGGGAAGCGACGTGGAAAATGACGCGTTTCTCGACGAGGATTACTTCGAGCGTCTGCTGGAGGAGATCCGAGAAATCCGCCTGTCCGAGCGACGCTTTTACCAAAAGATCGCGGAAATCTATTCCACCATCTCTCACCTCTGCAGTTGTCGTCTTAATTACCGACACCCCTTGAGCCGCAAACACTTTACAGCGGATAGGCCCAACCCGTTAAATCCCCGCCTTGCTCGTGGCCCCAGCCCTCTGGCAAACTTTTGACTCAAATCCATCAACCACGAAATCTCATGTCACTGACGATCAAACCGAAATCCGAATGCACCTTCGACCAAATCTCGATGGGTGAAGTCATGCTCCGCCTCGATCCAGGCGAGGGCCGCATCCGCACCGCACGCCAATTCGCCGCTTGGGAAGGTGGCGGCGAGTACAACACCTCGCGCGGACTCAAGAAATGTTTCGGCTACAAAACCGCAGTGGTCACCGCATTCGTCGATAACGAAGTGGGCCACCTCATCGAGGATTTCATCATGCAAGGCGGCGTCGTCACGGACTTCATTCAATGGCGCGAGGACGACGGCATCGGCCGCAACGTGCGCAATGGTCTGAATTTCACCGAGCGCGGATTCGGCATTCGCGGCGCGGTGGGAAATCCTGACCGTGGCAACACTGCCGCATCCCAACTCAAGCCTGGCGATGTCGATTGGGACCACATTTTCGGCACGCTCGGCGTGCGTTGGTTCCACACGGGCGGCATCTACGCGGCGCTCTCGGAAACCACCGCTGCCCTCACGGTCGAAGCAGTGAAGGCGGCTAACAAATACGGCACCGTCGTTTCCTATGACCTCAACTACCGTCCGTCGCTCTGGAAAACCATCGGCGGCCTCGCCAAGGCCCAAGAAGTGAACCGCGAAATCGCCAAGTACGTCGATGTCATGATCGGCAACGAAGAAGATTTCACTGCATCGCTCGGCTTTGAAGTCGAGGGCGTGGATCACAACATTTCGTCGATCGAGTTAGATGCCTTCAAGGCGATGATCGAAACCGCCGTGAAGGAATTCCCAAACTTCAAGGTCGCTGCCACCACGCTCCGTGGCGTGATCTCCGCAACGGTCAACGACTGGTCTGCCATCCTCTGGCACGATGGGAAATTCCACGAAAGCCGCAAGTACCCTGGTCTCGAAATCCTCGACCGCGTTGGCGGCGGTGATTCGTTCGCCTCGGGATTGCAGTTCGGTTTCCTCGAATTCAACGACGCGCAAAAGGCTGTCGAATACGGTGCGGCTCACGGCGCGCTTGCCTCGACCACCCCGGGCGACACCTCGATGGTGACCCGCAAGGAGGTCGAGAAACAAATCGGCGGCGGCGGCGCACGCGTCGTCCGCTAAGCAAAACACTAGCCTGCACAAGCTTCGTTGCCCGCACTGGATTCACCTCCATGCGGGCAACTTTCTTTTAGGCCATCAACGACCACCCAGCCACGATCAAACAAACGGCTCCGCCACGAATCTAACGGACCAACCGATTTCTTACGCGACGGCCATGTTGGTTTTCCAGAAAAAGTCAGCATCAATCTGGCCAGTCTGGATGAGATACTGGAGTTGCTTGAGTCGGGTGTATGGGCGGAAGCTAAAGTCGGCGGAGGTAAGTTGGATTTGGTTGAATAAATCATAGAACTGCTTGGCGCCTTTGGCGGCATCCCAATCGCACGAGAACTCAGGCAAATGCCGTGCAAGCTTGTCGAAGCTCACTCGGTAACTTCTGTTGTCTGCACCTTGGGTGCCGAACGTCGTCGTGCAACCGGCAAAACAATCGGCCACGATTTGTGCCACTTCCCGAACGCGATAATTTTGCTCATTGGACCCGATGTTGAGAATTTCACCGTGGATCGCATCCGTCGGAGCTGCGAGCGCACAGCAGATGGCCTTGCCAATATCCAATCCATGAATCAACGGCCGCCACGGCGTCCCATCGCTGGTCATCTTGATTTCTTGAGTGGTCCACGCCAGCGCACTCAGATTATTCACTACTAGATCGAATCGCTGCCTCGGCGAGGCTCCGAATGCAGTCGAATTCCGGAAAAACACTGGCGAAAAATTGGAATCCGCCAGCGGCATGATGTCTCGTTCGCAAAGCGTCTTGCACTCGGCATAGGCGGTTTGCGGGTTCACCGGGGTTTCTTCCGTCACCGGCTCCTCGCTGTCGGAGACGCCGTACACCGAACACGATGACATGTATACAAACCGGCGGATGCCGGCATCTTTTGCAATCTGCGCCAACCGGACCGATCCCTTGTGATTGATTTCGTAGGTGATGTGCTGCGCCAGTTCTCCGGTAGGATCATTGGATAGCTCTGCCATGTGTACCATCGCATCATGTCCCTCGATGTCCTCCGCAGTTAGATGGCGGATGTCCTTGACGATGGTGGCTGCCTGATCGCCCTTGGCATTGTAGAGGTAGCCATTTTTATAATAACCCACGTCAACACCGGTGACTTCGTGCCCTTGTGCTAACAACTGCGGTACAAGCAATGCACCGAGATAACCCTCTGTTCCTGTGACAATGACTTTCATGATAAGTGAGTGCTTTGTGTGATTTTTCTAACGAGTGATTTACCGATTTCAATCGATGCCGTCGCCGCAGGTGATGGTGCATTGCAAACATGAAGATCCCCATTCTGCTTCACGATGAGAAAGTCATCGACAAGCGAACCATCCTCCCAAAGCGCTTGAGCTCTAACACCTGACTTGCAGGGCATAAGATCCTCTGCCGCGATCTCGGGGATCATCCGCTGCAGGCTCTGAACAAATGCTGCCTTGGAAAATGAACGCCGAATCTCCCGCAGCCCTTCTTCTAGGTTTTTCCCAGCAAGTTTCCAAAATCCTTTGTATGCAAGGGTTTCATAGACATCGCGAAGATTAAAATCCGTTTTGGCATAGCCCTCACGCTTCAGCGCAAGCACCGCGTTCGGCCCCGCATGGACCGACCCATCAATCATCCTCGTGAAATGAACCCCAAGAAATGGGAAATTGGGATTGGGCACTGGATAAATGAGAGTTTTCACGAGATGTCGCCTCTCAGGTACCAACTCGAAATATTCTCCTCGGAATGGCACGATACGCGCACCGGGATCCGCACCCGCCATCTGCGCGACCCGATCGCTGTGGAGCCCTGCGCAATTGATCACCGCCTTGGCCGCAAATGCCTTCGTAGGCGTGCTGATGATTCTGAAATCCTGGTGGGAAGTGATGTCGATCACCCTCGCCCCAAATTTCACCACCCCGCCGTCACGCTGGATCAACTCAAGGTACGTTTTCGCCACCTCGAGATAACTGGTGATGCCTGTCGAAACAACGCGAACCCCAGCGGCGCATTGAACATGCGGCTCGATCTCGCGCACGCACTCGGCTGACATTTTTTCAACCGGGCACCCATTTTCAATTCCACGCTGATAGAGGTTTTCTAATAGCGCGAGTTCGCTCTGCTTGGTCGCGACAATGATCTTTCCACAAACCTCGTGAGGGATGCCGTGTTCCTTGCAGAATGTCACCATACTAGTGGCTCCCGACATTGCAAATTTCGCCTTGAAACTACCTGGCTTGTAGTAAATTCCAGAGTGGATCACTCCCGAGTTTCTCCCCGTCTGGTGCATGGCCGGACCACCCTCTTTCTCTAGTAGCAAGATTCGCGCTTTGGGAAATGATTTCCCAAGATGATAGGCCGTTGATAGACCGACAATTCCGCCACCAATCACTGCGTAGTCATATCGTTTCATCAATCTCGGACCATGGTTAGAGGATGAATCATTCGCATTTCCGAATCGCAGAGAACTGCGGAATTTTCAACGACCAGAAAGCTCAACAAATCCCATGAATCCGAAATGGATCGCAAGCCCGTCACCACGCGGGGGGGAACTTTAGCGACGATCAATGAGTGGTTTATATATGGGGGAATCAAGCCATAGCATCATAGCAGATTCATCGCAGCCGCCAAGGTATTTCAGTAGCGGATTTCAAATCCGCTCATTTCACCCATCGCCATCTTCTAAAGTAACCCTAGCAAATCGTTCTAATAGAACCAATCGAGTTAAATATCATAGCTGCAATCGAGTCGCTGATTCATCTCGCTTGCAGGATTCGCTTCACTCGAGACCCCTACGACCACTGCTGGCACGCCTGCCACTGTTTTGTGAGCGGCAACGTCATTGAGCACAACGCTTCCCGCACCCACCTTGGCACCCGTACCAATTTCCACCCTTCCAAGAATCTTGGCGCCCGCACCAATAAGCACTCCCGACCGAATGATCGGATGTCGGTCACCACCCGCTTTGCCAGTACCCCCAAGCGTGACCTCATGCAGAATCGAGACATCGTCCTCAATGATCGCGGTCTCCCCAACGACAAATGACGTTGCATGATCGAGCAAGATGCCAGAGCCGATACGCGCAGCGGGATGGATGTCCACCGCAAACGCCTCACTGGCGAGGCTTTGAAAATACAGCGCCAACCAGCGCCGACCATCGAGCCAGAGCTGATGGGAAACCCGATAAGTCGTTAGAGCGAGAAACCCTTTAAAAAACAGCACCGGTTCGAGAGGCGAGAAACAGGCGGGATCACGCTCGAACATGGCAGCTAGATCACGAGCCGCCTCATGGACGATATGCGAGTGCTGCTCAAAAACCCCGGTGAGTAATGGCTCCATGCTCGCACGTGGCATGTCTTCACGCGCCAGACGCCTCGCCAAACGAGCCCCCAGAGCGGCCGCGAGCGAGTCCCGCGACAAGATCACATCATGCACGAGGTGCTGCAGCGTCAACTCTTCAGCAGCGACTCGCTCCGCCTCACGCCTCAGCACCTGCCAAGTGTCTTCGAGTTCGCCAAGCCCGCCGCCGTACCGCGCCGCTAGATTCTTGCTCGCCGTGTGAGTTCCGATATGGTCTGATTCGTTCATGAAGATTTCACAGAAATTGGAATACGCCTGCCGGGCGCTGGCCCAACTGGCGAAATACCATGACGGGCGAACTCTTACACGGCTTGAGGACCTAGCGCAACGCGAAGCAGTGTCTGCGAACTTTCTTGTGCAAATCCTCAATGACCTCAGGCGAGCCGGCCTCATCGAGAGCCGCCGAGGCAAGGCCGGCGGTTACCTGCTCGCCCGCCGCGCAGACCAAATCTCGCTTCGCCAAGTCGTCGAGGCAGTGGATCCCTCGCTGCTGCAATGCTCGGTCACCCGCGACGGTGACTCAGGCGCTGCCGTTCGATTGGCATGGGAACAAGTCTCTGACAGCCTCCAAAACTCCCTAGGCAAAATCACCCTGGACCATCTCGCCACCAAACAGGGCGACCCAATGTTCTACATTTGAACCCGACTCTTGAGGGTATCCGAAATTTAGTTAGGAAAGGTTGAATATTTAGCTCGCCCTCTGTGAAAATTTCAGCTAAAGGACTGTCATCGTTTAACCCGTTCCAGTCTTATGTCCGCACTTGGAGAACACACTCACCACATCAAGATCCGCTCCACACAGATGGAGATGCCGTCGAATGCGGGCTCAAGCCGCGAAGATGACTTTGACCGCAAACTCCGCGCTGCCCAAGAAGATCTCGACCGAATCCAGCTCCAACGCGAGGAGCTTGAGCGAAAAAAACGGGAGCTTGAGGCGTTTACCGAGCGCAAGCACGCTTTCCTTTCTCAGCAGGTTGAATTCACCGAAAAGCTAACTTCAGCGCTTACGCTGATGGATCGCGGCTTGTTTGAAATCCGCCAAGAGGCGAATGATCTAGAGGAATGCCGGGCATGTTTCGCGAGTCATCTCGACAAGATTCAAAAAATCAACCCCGAGAGCTGGACCCGTGAAAACCAAGCCGAGAAGCTTGAAAAATCCTTTATGACTCTGGACATGGGTGCCGACGAGTACGACCAAGCGGCCACCCATTTCGAAGGAACCCAAAGCGGCGCCATTTTTGGCCGGGCCTCCAAGCGCAGCCGCGGCGCGAATCGCGGTTTGAGCAACTCGGAGTTCATGACCAACCTTCGCAATGGCTTCGCCTTCAATCTGCCGATCGTCGTGATTGGAGGACTGGCACTGCTCGTTTATCTCAGCAAGTAACCCTCGGCCCCACTCGCCATGAGCCGCAATGCCATTCTCAAAGAGGAATTGGAACTCACGCAACTTCGTGAGACCGAACAACGCCTCCTCCAAATGGAGCGGGAAATAGCGGAACTGCCCAAAAAACTTGCGGAAGAACGAAAAGAGCGCGAGTCCACCATGCCGCCTCACCCAGAGATTGCGGACCGCAGACGGCGCAAGCTCCATGATGAACTCGTTTCCCGTGGTGCCGTCGCAAATGTTAGGCGCGACCAAAGCCGCAGCCTAACCCTTTCCATACTTCTCCTCGTCGCCACTGGATCACTAATCTGGTGGGGCCTGAAGTTAATGCATGGCTGAGCCACCTGCTCTACCGCAGCGAGCCGCTCAAGATTCCTTCTGCAGTCGAGCCTGAAGTTCCGGCCACTGCGCACGACCCACGATGTAGCCGACGCATCCATCCTTGCCGCACAAACAGGGATGGTCTTTGTAGCAATCCACATCAAATCCATAGTCAAACGTCAACTCCTCGCCCACCTCAATGTCAGTGGTCGAGTGGATGAAAATTTTCTTTCCATGAATCCACGCCTCACAGTTCGGACTGCATGAATGGTTGATCAGCCGAGCGGTATTCCAAGGGACATTGCCGTCGATGTCATACTTTTTCGACAAGGTGAAGATATAGACTGCAGCGTCCCCGGTCTCCAATGACTTCTCATGCTGTGAAATTCCGCGCGACTCGCTTTCTGTCTTGTCGATCAACTCGCCGACGTACTCGATGATCTTCGTTTCCTTCGGAATAAAACGGGTCGCGTAAACCCCGCGGCCATGAATCGCAGATCCTCGGACCTCACAATACGGACTTTGGCTGCGCTCCCATAGAGCGAGCATCTTGCGGTGTAAGATTTTTTCCGCCGATTCGACCTTCTTTTTTACTGCCATGGTGGGGATCCTATCGAGATTCGCGCTTTTGCAAAACAGGAAGCTGGAGGTCATTCGGCAAAGTTCCGAACAAGCTCCGCAAATCGTTCACGGTTAGACCCGCGCCGTCAATGAAAGTCCAGTCGTTCTTACCCTTATCTGAAATGGCCACCTGAAAGCCCGTGCTGTCGATCACCAGCGGCTTCGGATCCCCCGGCCTAATGATGCGGAACTTGGTCTCCGTCGGAATCAACACCAACCACTTGGTAAACACCAAGCTCTCCACTTCTCCGCCATTCACTCGATCGACCCTTTTACCCGGCCCAACCTCGTATGACCTCGGCTGCCCCTGCGGCTTAAACGAAATCATGCTCACTCCTTGCTGCAGCATCTGACGCGACACGCCAGCAAGTTGTTTTTCGAGTTCCTTCATTCCACCCATTCGGTTTGCAGTGCGCTCTTTCCAAAGCGGATTCATCCGGTCAACCGCAACTTGGTACCGACCCATCACGACCTCATCTCCGAGCTTGCTCACCGCCGCGACGGCAGATGCTACGACCTCCGAAGGGGCCACAGACGCAGGAGATTCTTTCTTCGGAATCGCCGGGAGCGGCGCCAAAGGAGGAGGATTGCCTGAGGCCAATGGGGAAAAACCCACAACCAGAGTTGCAGCAAGCAAAGGATGGAAAAGCAACGATTTCACAACGCATGGATGCCCTCTGACACCCCTCTCGTCAAGCTTGCCCGAATTCCGCTTGGATTTCTCCCCCACTTTGCCTCATGCTCCCACCCCCATGGCGAAACAAGCACTCGGAAAAGGTCTCGGCGCACTCATCAAGAAAAGTGCGGCACCCGCAGCGATGGAAACACCGCTCGCGCCTGAGGACTTCAAACGCGTCCGCGATGTCCCACTCGACCTCGTCGTCCCCAGCCCTCTGCAGCCCCGCCACCAGTTCGTCGAGGCCCCGCTCGATGACCTCATGGAGTCGATCCGCCAGCACGGCATCATCCAACCGCTGATCGTCCGCGCCGTGGATGGAAAGCTCGAACTCATCGCCGGAGAACGCCGCTGGAGAGCATCGCGCAAACTCGGTCTAACCACCGTCCCCGTCATCGAGCGCGAGGCCTCCGACCGCGATGTGCTTGAAATGGCTCTCATCGAGAACCTCCAACGCGAGGACCTCAACCCGATGGAAGAGGCCGCCGGCTACGTTAGACTCGCCGAGGAATTTTCTCTCAAACAAGATGACATCGCCACGCGCGTCGGCAAATCCCGTGCCAGCGTCGCCAACGCCATGCGACTGCTCGGACTGCATCTCGATGTGCAAATGCTCGTCGCCCAAGCGCGTCTCACCGTCGGCCACGCCAAAGCGATCCTCGCCATCAAAGACCTCGACGCCCAACTGCTGATCTCCGAGCAGATCATCCGTCGTCAGCTCACGGTCCGCGCCACCGAAAAACTGGCACAGTCGTTTCTCACCGGAGAACACGCCGACACCCCAAACGCGAAGAAACCCGCCGCAGCGCGCGAAATCGACATCCACATCCGCGCCATCACCAACCGCCTGCGAGAGCACCTCGCCACCCACGTCGCCATCCAGCATTCTTCGAAAAAAGGCAAAATCGAAATCGAATACTACGGCGACGACGACCTCCAACGCTTGATCGATCTGCTCGGATTGGAAAGCTCGGATTGACCCAGATTTCTGAGCGGGTTCGACTCACGCCAGATCGCTCAAATGAACGGTTTCTAGTAGATCGCCCCCACCGCCTGTCACCTCTCCCAAGCTCAATGCGCACTTGCGTTTGATCCACCGCTCAGTGAAGCTCATTTCACCGTGCAGCCCGAACGCCACAAGCCAATCTGGCTCACTCCCAACCTGTTGAGCCTCGACGCTCCACTCGTGGCCGTTGCTTGGTTGTACATGTTCGCAAAAACGTGGCGGGTAAATTACCTCCCTTGGGTGGCTTACGCATCCCTCGCCCTCGTGGTCTGGCTGATCTATGTGATGGATCGCCTCTTGGATGTCTCCATGGGAGGCCATCGCGCTCGATCCCAGGCCCGCCACGACTTCCACCGCAAACACGCCCGCACATTCCGCAACTTGGCATGGGCCGCTGCCGGAATCGCATCGGTCATGATCCTCAAAGGGCTTCCGATGACCATCTACGGATACGCCTTCGTCGGCGCCATCATGGTCGGTGGATTCTTCACCCTTTCGATGCTCTCCAACGCCGAGTCTCCCGAAATCCCCTACGCGAAAAATGTCGTGGCGGGCCTCACCTTCGCCTACGGCACCGCGATGCTGGCTCACGCGTACACCGGATTCGAAAAAGAAGCCCTGCTTCGCTCGCCCGAGATGATTTGCTTCGCCGTCCTCTGCATCTTGAACATTTCGGCCATCGACCTCTGGGAACATGCCAGTCAAAGCAACGACATCGAAATCAAGGCCTCAGACGAGCTCGCACTCACCTTGCCATTGACGCTGTTAGGTGGTGCTTCCTTGGTTTTCGCACTGCGCGACCCCGACCTAACCACCCGTCCTTTTTTCTACGCAATCCTCACTGGCGCCGCCCTCCTCCAAGTCTTGAACCGGACTCGCTCAAAATGGTCGACGAGTTCGCTCCGCGTGCTGGCGGATGCCGCACTGCTCGTCCCATTGCTGGTCTTCATGGCATCGTCCAAATCCTAAGCCCCGCATCTTTCTCACGCCACTTCACCCCGCTCCATCATGATCTCAGACCCAAAAATCCGCGCTTCACTCAACGCGCCTGCTGAGTTCAAATCTCCCGTCCACGCGTGATGCCTGAAAATTTCTACCAACAAACCACCGCCGCGCCGCAGACTTCTTTCGACGTCTCGCTCCGCCCTCCCGCATTTTCGGAGTTCATCGGTCAGGAAAAAGTAAAGGAACGGATTCTCCTGATGCTCGAGGCGGCCAAGCAACGGGGCGACGTACTCGACCACGTCCTACTCTCCGGCCCGCCCGGATTGGGAAAAACCACTCTAGCTAACCTCATCGCCCACGCCGCCGGAACCCAACTTCACACGACCTCGGGGCCTCAAATCGAAAAGGCCGGCGACCTCGCGGGAATTCTAACCAATATCCAAAAAGGCGACATCCTGTTCATCGATGAAATCCACCGCCTCCACCCCGCCATCGAGGAGTACCTCTATCCGGCCATGGAGGACTTCCGCCTGGACATCATCATCGACTCGGGACCATCCGCTCGATCGATCCAAATCAATTTGCCCCGCTTCACGCTTGTCGGCGCGACCACGCGCTCGGGCATGCTGACGGCTCCACTCCGCTCACGCTTCGGCCTCGCCAACCGCCTCGACTATTACACCCACGAGGAACTTGCGATGATCATCGAGCGCTCGGCCGGCTTGCTCGACGTCCCAATCGAGCACGAGGGCGCGCTGGAGGTTGCCTCCCGCTCACGCGGCACGCCACGGGTAGCCAACGCCCTACTCCGCTGGGTAAGAGATTTCGCCCAAGTGCGCGGCGAGGGTTTCATCGACCAAAAGATCGCCGACGCCGCACTGGCCATGATCGAGATCGACTCGCAAGGGCTCGATGAAATGGACAAACGTCTGCTCGAGGTCCTCATCTACAAGTTCGGGGGCGGCCCGGTCGGCCTGAACTCGGTGGCCGTCGCCGTCGGAGAAGATGCCGCGACGATTGAGGAGGTCCACGAGCCTTTCCTCATCATGCAAGGGTTCCTCATGCGGACCCCGCGCGGACGCATCGCCCTGCCCGCTGCCTACGAGAAAATCGGCGCACCCGTCCCAGTCAACCGGCCCGAGGACCCTCAGTCGAGTTTGTTCTAAATCCCCACGCATCACCGCATTACGCCCCTGCCGCGAGAAGTCATTGCACCCAGATGCACCATTCCGGCTTGATAGTTGCCCGATAACACTCAAACCTGCATCTTCATGTCCGCCGCCGTTCAACACACCCTCGCTGGCCCAGCCACTCTGGAAGGCACCTCGCTCCACACGGGGCAAAAGGTCACGCTCACTCTCAAACCCGCGCCCGAGGGCCATGGATTCAAATTCCGCCGCATCGATTTACCCGACCAACCGTTCATCAACGCCGACGTCGACAAGGTGCAAACGGTCGAGCGCGCGACCACGCTGGCTGAGGGCTCGGTCAAGGTTCACACGGTCGAACACGTGATTTCCGCCCTCGTCGGCATGGGCATTGACAACGCGCTGATCGAAATGGACGCGAACGAACCACCGATCGGCGACGGTTCGTCCCGCCCCTTTGTACAACTCATTAAAAAAGTCGGGCTGGTCGCTCAATCCGCACCACGCAAGGTGTGGGAAATCCGCGAGCCAATTCACTTGGAAACCGGCGATGGCACACTCATCACCATCGTCCCTTGCAAGACGTTCAAGGTGTCGGTGACCAACGTGGGCCCCGAAGGCCGCTTCACCCAGTATTTCTCCACCGAAGTCAACCCAGCGACTTACGAGAAAGAAATCTGCGCGGCTCGGACTTTCGTTTACTACGAGGACGTGAAGCCACTGCTCGACAAAGGCCTCATCAAAGGTGGCTCCCTCGAGAGCGCCGTGGTGATCCGCGGCAATGAAATCATGTCCAAGGAGCCGATGCGCTTCAGCAACGAATTCGCGCGCCACAAGGCGCTCGACCTCATCGGCGACTTGATGCTGTCCGGCATTCGCATTTACGGACACGTGATTGCGGTGAAACCTGGCCACGGGCCAAACACGCAAATGGCCGCTCTACTCAAGGCCCAGTATGCCAAAATGCGCTCGATGGTCCCCGCCGCTGTCAAAATCCCGGATGGCGAGAGCGTGCTCGATATCCACGAAGTGCTGAAGATCCTACCGCACCGCTATCCCTTCCTCATGATCGACCGCGTGGTTGACTGCCTTGGCGACAGCAAATGCACCGCGGTCAAAAACGTGACGATCAACGAGCCCTACTTCGCCGGCCATTTCCCGGGTCACCCGATCATGCCCGGCGTCTTGCAGCTCGAAGCCATGGCGCAAGTTTCCTCAGTCTTGATGCTCCGCAAGCCGGAAAACAGTGGGAAAATCGGTTACTTCATGAGCGCCGACAACGTGAAATGGCGCCGCCCCGTGCTGCCAGGCGATACCCTTTTCATCGAAAGCGAAATCATCAAGACCCGCGGCTCGATCGGCCAGACCCGCTGCCGCTGTCTCGTCAATGGCGAGGTCGTCTCCGAAGCCGAACTGAAATTTGCGCTCATGGATCGCTAGATCGCCGCCGCCCAAGGCGCTCGCTCGCTCGCAATGCCCACCGCCGCCTCAATTCACCTTTTCCCAGCAACCAACCTTTTCTAACATGTCCGAACGCAAGACTCTCGACGAACGCAACCAGATGACCGATCTGGAGCGACTCCGCCATTCCTGTGCCCACGTCCTCGCCACTGCGATTTGCCGGATCTGGCCAGACGTCCAATTCGCCGCAGGCCCGCCCGTCGAAAATGGATTCTACTACGACATGGATCTCAAGCACCGGATCTCACCGGAGGATTTCCCACGCATCGAGGAGGAAATGAAAAAGGTGGTGAAGGACAACGATTCCTTCGAGCGCTTCACGGTCTCGCGCGACGAAGCCCTCAGCCTCGCCAAAGCCGGTCGTCTTGGCGCCGTCGCCGATCGGGAAATCGCAAGCGTCTTCAAGGTGGATCTCCTCAATGACATCCCAGAGGGCGAAGAAATCTCGATCTTCAGAAATGGCGACTTCTGGGACCTTTGCGCCGGCCCTCACGTCGGTCGGACAGGAAATTGCAAGGCCTTCAAGGTGATGAGCGTCGCGAGTTCCTACTACAAAGGCGACAAAGATCGCCAATCGCTCCAACGGATTTATGGCACGTGCTTCAAGAACTCGACCGAGCTGTTAGAGCATCTCACCCGCCTTGAGGAGGCGAAAAAACGCGACCACCGCCGCCTCGGCAAGGAACTCGGACTGTTCCACATCGACGAAGCCGTTGGCCAAGGCTTGATCCTTTGGAAGCCCAAGGGCGCATTGGTCCGCCGCTCACTTCAGGACTTCATCACTCAAGAACTCGACAAACAAGGCTACTCCCAAGTCTTCACGCCGCACATCGGCAAGCTCGACCTCTACCGGACCTCTGGCCATTTCCCCTACTATCAAGAAAGCCAGTACCCCGCCATCGCCGAGCGCGATGTGTTAGAAAAACTCGCGGATGAAGACGCTTCGTGTTCGCAGCTCCTCAACGGCTTGGAAAAAGGCGAGTACGAGGGCTACCTGCTCAAGCCGATGAATTGCCCGCACCACATCAAAATCTACGCGAGCGACCACCACTCTTACCGCGACTTGCCCGTCCGGCTTGCGGAGTTCGGCACGGTGTACCGCTGGGAGCAATCCGGCGAACTCGGTGGCATGACGCGCGTCCGTGGCTTCACCCAAGATGATGCCCATTTGTTCTGCACGCCCGACCAAGTCGCCGCAGAGGTCACCGGATGCCTCGACCTCGTCAAAAAAGTCCTCGGCACCCTCGGCATGGCGAATTACCGCGTCCGACTCTCCCTCCGCGATCCTGCGTCCGACAAATACGTGGGCTCCGCCGAAAACTGGGACAAGGCCGAAGCTGCCCTCCGGCAAGCCGTGCAAACCCTCGGCGTGGAGTACACCGAGGAACTTGGCGAAGCAGCATTCTACGGCCCGAAGATCGACTTCGTCGTCAAGGACGTGATTGGCCGCGATTGGCAACTTGGCACCGTGCAGGTCGACTACAACCTGCCGGTTCGTTTCGGCCTCACCTACGTCGGCGCAGACAACCAACCGCACACGCCGGTGATGATTCATCGCGCGCCCTTCGGATCGCTCGAGCGCTTCACGGGCCTACTCATCGAACACTTCGAGGGAAAATTCCCCGCATGGCTGGCTCCAGAACAAGTCCGCGTGATTCCCATTTCAGAAAAAACCCTCGAGGCTGCCGAGAGCACCGCCGCACTCCTCGCCGACCTCGGCGTCCGCGTGTCGGTCGATCGAACCAACGATAAAATTGGCGCGAAGATCCGTCTCGCCCGCCTCGACCGAGTGCCCTACATGATTGTCCTTGGTGCCAAGGAAGTGGAAGAAGGCACCGTCTCGATCCGCCACCGCGACCACGAGGAACTCGAAACGAAGACGCTTGGAGAGTTCACCGCTCAGATCACCACCGAAATCCGCGAACGCCGACTTTAAGGCAATTCCCGAGGCAGATTCGATCGCAATTGAACGGTCGTTTCTGCCTTTCCATCTTTGACAATCGGCTCGCAAGAAGCCAGTTTCCCCCGCGTTCCCTTACTACTCAATCTTATGGCTTACGATCTCATTGTCATTGGTGGCGGCCCTGCCGGCTACGTCGCCGCAATCCGCGCAGCTCAACTCGGAAAAAAAGTCGCCTGCGTCGAAGCAGATCGTGCAGGTGGCACTTGCCTCAACTGGGGCTGCATCCCCACCAAGTCACTGCTGAAAAATGCAGAGGTCTACCACATGCTCACCCACAAGGCGGCTGAGTTTGGCCTGAAAATCGAAGGACTTTCTTACGACTGGTCCGCGGTCATCGGCCGCTCACGCAAGGTAGCAGATCGCCTCGCAGGTGGCATCGAGTTCCTCCTGAAAAAGAATGGCATCGACTACGTCCGCGGATTCGGCTCCATCGAAGGCACCGGAAAAGTCGGCGTGAGGGCGACCGATGGCAGCAGCCAAGTGCTGGAAACCAAGGACATTCTCGTGGCAACTGGTTGCAAAACCCGAGGCCTCCCGCCACTGCCATTCAACGGCAAATCGGTCATCGGATCGAAGGAAGCCATGGTCCTTCCAGAACAACCGAAGGAGCTACTCATCATCGGCGCGGGCGCCATCGGTGTGGAATTCGCCTACATTTACAACGCATTCGGCACCAAGGTGACCCTGATCGAAATGGCACCTCGGATTCTTCCAGTCGAAGATGATGAAGTCGGAGATGCATTAGAAAAATCCCTCATCAAACAGGGCATCCGCTGCCTCACCAACACCAAAATCACCGCAATGGCGGACAAGGGCACTCACGTGGAACTCACGGTCGAAGGGCCGAAGGAAAACGGCACGCTCACCGCGCCGGTCTGCATCGTCGCAATCGGCATCCAACCGGTGCTTCCCGGCGGACAACAACCGAAACTCGATGACCGCGGCTACATTGTCGTCGGCGATCGCTACGAGACATCGATCCCTGGCGTTTACGCGGTCGGCGATGTGAATGGCCCACCATGGCTGGCCCACGTGGCATCCTTTGAGGCAGTTCAAGCGGTCGAAGGCCTTTACGTCCCAGGCTACAAGCCACGGAAGGTCACCAATTTCCCGGGCTGCACCTACTGCCACCCGCAAGTGGCTTCGGTCGGTAAGACCGAGCGCGCACTCAAGGAGGAAGGAATTGAATACACCGTCGGCAAGATCCCATTTGTGGCCATCGGCAAGGCGATCGCGTCAGGCGAACCCGACGGATTTGCAAAGCTGCTCTACGGCAAAAAACACGGCGAGCTGCTTGGTGCTCACATCATCGGTGATAACGCAACCGAACTCATCGCGGAAATGGGCCTCGCCCTCGACCAAGAACTGACGGCGACCGAAATCCACTCGACCATCCACGCCCATCCAACGATGTCCGAGGTGATCCACGAGGCGACCCTCGCTTCAGAAGGCCACGCCATTCATTTCTGAGAAACGAGTTCGATCGCCTCGCCGACGTCCGCAAAGCCTCGATGTCGGGGTGTTTGTGTGAAATGTTCGGGCACTTGTGCGCGGTGTAAAGGTGCCCGTTACATCATGTTCGGGTGCTTGTGCGCGATGTAAAGGTGCTCGTACATCATGTTCGGGTGCTTGTGCGCGATGTAAAGTTGCCCGTTACATCATGTTCGGGTGCTTGTGCGCGATGTAAAGTGAGGGTGTCAAAATTTTTGTGTAAGTTCAGATTCGCTGATTGAGGTTAGTGGGAGGTTGGCATGCGGTCGGCAAACTCGATGGCGAACCGATTTAGGGCATCGCGCCAGTTCGGCACGGGCT
>Ga0164295_10000671_pt1 | contig 28583 bp, 14 predicted proteins | sample GEODES006metaG_FD_111798 | JGI IMG/M metagenome (GOLD analysis project Ga0164295, IMG submission 111798) | Oligotrophic lake water microbial communities from Sparkling Lake, Wisconsin, USA - GEODES006 metaG | ecosystem: Environmental > Aquatic > Freshwater > Lake | place: USA: Sparkling Lake... | reverse complement strand
TCGACGAGGCCGTTGGAGGCCGGTGCGGCGGTGACGGTGGGAGCGGTGGCGACCGTCGAGTCATCGGCGGAGCCTGTGATGTCAAAGGTGGCCGAGGCCTGAGCGGTCAGGCCGTTCGCAGCGATGACCTGGATCGCGAAGACTTCGCTGACGACCTGGTCTTGCGCGAGGGCGTTGGTGGCGGGGAGCGTGTCGTCGAGGAGGTAGGTGATCGTCGCGGTGGCGATGTCGAGGGTGCCGCTGCCGTAGGTGCCGGCCTTGGTGTAAGTCTGGCCGGCGTCGGCGGTGATCCAGCCGTTTGCCACGAGCCAGGAAGTATCGATGGCGACGGTGCTGTCGACGCTTGCGAGCGTGAAGACGGCGCTGGCAGTGCTGACTCCCGTGACGAGGGTGCCGGCCTCGACGAGGCCGTTAGAGGCAGGCGCAGCGGTGACGGTGGGGGGAGTCGGGGGCGTGATCGAGGCGTCAGTCGTGCCTTGGATCGCGAACACTACCGACGCAGCGGTCGAAGCACCGAGATCGTCGATGACACGGATGGTGAACGGATCATTGACGGTTTCGCCCGTCGACAAGGCGTCGGTGGCAGGACGCGAGTTGTCAAGGAGGTAGCTGATCGTGTCGCGGGTGACGTCGAGCGATGCGGTGCCGTAGTTGCCAGAGTGGGTGTAGATGCTTCCGCCCTCAACGCGGATCCAGCCATTGGAAACCAGCCAGGCGTCGTCGTAGCGAACCGTAGGACTGTCGACATCAGACTTCTTCAACAGCACGGTCGCCGAGTCCGTCCCTGCCGAGGACGAAGTGCCCTCGACGAGAGTGTTCGAGGAAGGGCCAACCTCGACAGAAGGAGCGTTGTTGACTGGGGTGATCGACACCGACTGATCAAACTTCCGGGAAGGCAGCGCTACGCCGTTGGCGGTTCTCGTGATCAGCCAGGAGAACTGGCGGGGGCTCGCGTCGGGCGTCGAGGACGTGGAGTCGTATTGCACCTTCCGGAGGAGATTCTCGAACGCGGAGAACGATGCTCTGCCGATCGCGGCGGAGGTGATCGTGAAGGTGCCGTCAGGTGACACCGAAGCGGTGAACGCATCCGGGCCGTCATTGCCATTTTGCAGCCAAAAGTTGGTGGGTGGCGTTGTGCGAGAGGGAACAAACAATCCCGCGGCGAGAATCGACTCCGTCGTGCCTGAAGCGTCACCCTTGGCACCCTGCACCCGGATGCGGTCGGTGACCAAGGCGGCAGGAATCGTCAACGCGACGCTCGTGATCGTCTCCGGAGCATTCGAACCGCTGCCCGTGTTGCGGCGGAGCGAGATCGTCGGCTGGAGGGAAACCGGTGCTTCCCTCTCGGTGTAGCTGATCGACGGGGTCGCGTCGCGCACCGTCCGGAATTCGGCCTTGCCGATGACCCGGAACACCAAGTCCTTCATCGCCGTCTGCGGCTTTCCACTCGAGCGGCGGCTGGCGACACCGGTGTCGATGACCTGAATGGTGAACTTGTCCTCCGCCACCTGCCCTTCGTCGAGGTTATCGGTGGCCGGCAGCGTGTTATCGATTTCGTAGGTCACCTTGTCGGTAGCAACGGTCAGAGTTGCCTTGCCGTAGGTGCCCCTGGCACTGTAGGTCGAGCCGCCGTCAGTTGTGGCCCAACCGTTGGCCTTCAGCCCGGTTTCGTCGTACCTCACACCGGTGCTGTCGGAGTCGGACTTCTTCAGGGTCGCGGAGGTGGTCGACGGACCGCTGTCGCCGTCGCCATCCTCGGTGAGATCTGTCGGAGTGGTGATCTCGTCGATCGTCGGGGCGTTGTTGACCAGGTTGATCGTGACGGTGCTGCCGACGGTGCGCACGGGGAGAGGAACGCCGCTGGACGAGACGGCACTCGCGATGCGCCACGTGAACAGTCGTCCTTCAGTCGTGGGAGACGGGGACGTGTTGTCGTAACGGACGCCGCGAATGAGGGTCTGGAAGGCCGCGAAGGAACCTGCTCCGGTGGTCCCCGGAGCGGTAAAGGTGATCTCGCCCCCAGAGATGGAAGCAGAGGTGAAAGCCGCGGTGAATCGAATCGCGGCCCCCTCGCCAATCTGCAACCAGAAGTCGGTGCGCGGCTGTGGCCCGACCGTGATGCCGGTGGCGAGCGGCGACGCAGTCGTGCCCGCGGCGTCGCCCTTGGCACCCGGCACGCGGATCCGGTCGGCTGTGGTGGCCGATGGGATTGTCAGCACCGCACTGGTGATCGTGTTGGGGGAGGCGCTGCCGCGGCCCGAGTTCCGCCCGAGTGTGAGGTGTGGCTGAAGGGGAACGGCGTCGCTTCCCTCGGTGTACTTGACCGACCTTGCGACTCCGCTGATCGTGTTGAACTCGACGGGAACCGACTGACCATTGAAGGAGAGAATGCCGTGGTCGTCCTCACGCTGCAGGCGTGACACGTCTGCGGCGGAAGGCGATACGCCGCGGACAAGATCGGAGAAATATTCCCCTTCGTCGCCGCGGGAGTCGATGTCGTGGTTGAGAAGCGTGTCGAGGTGGTGGCCGATCTCCTCGAAGACGACCGAGCGGACGACCTGCGCGGAAGCCGAAAAGATATCGGAGCGGAGATAGATCGTCGGCCCGCCGGGGGCAGTGGCGGAATAGGCGCCGCCGTGATTGCCAAGCAACGAAGAATCAAGGAGGCGGAAGGAGACACCGAGGGCCGAAGTCCCGGCGAGGAGGCGCTGTTCGACCGATGTGGCCTGCAGTTCGAAGGCGCCGCGATCGGTTCCTGGAGCAGCGAAGACACGATGGATGATCGTGTCGATACCGGGCGTGCGACCGAGGAGCAGTGATGGATCTTCACCGATCGCCCTGGTCAGATCGGCCGGCAAGAGTTCTCTTGAGTTGACGAACGTCACCTCTGCAGGGATCGGAGCGACCGAGCCGGGGGCAAACGTCGACGCCACGGTCTCGAAGGACGAGAATGCGAGGGCGAGTCGCGGTTCGAGCGACTGACTCCCCAGGCCTTGACGCTGGACTTTGAGCGGAAGCCGCCGCGACCGCCTTGACCGGGAAAGTTTCCAGGGCATCGCGAATCGACGGATCGGCCACACCGTCTGAAACGATCGCAGCCGCCGGAACCATTGCATCACGATCCGCATAAGACGTCTGCCTGTCTGGATTCGCTCGGACTGGAAGGAAAGCCACCCACCCATGGCCTCGAGGCGGCAGGGGTGCGATGATCAGAATGGAGCATACTTTTGGCAGAATCCGCGGTCACGGTTGGTTTCTTGCCGCATTGAAAGACGGCCCGACCGCGGCCGCGGTTGGGCCATGGTTGGGCCACGAAAGGGGGCTTTTTCGCCGATCGCTTGGCCGGCTCTGGTGCCGTTGGAGCGAGCTTCCTTGCATGGCTGTCAGGTTTCCGGTGCGGCGAGGAAGGGTGAGACGCTTGACGGGTTGTGGCAGCCGGGACTCGGCGGCAGCTTGGGTGGGAGACGGTCTGTGGGGATACGCTGGGGAGATCCTTTTAGATCGGTCAAGGAATATGGACCGGTATGGGTGCGGGTGTTCCCGGTTGGCTTTTGGGGAGAGTTCGACGATGCGACAGGCGATGAAAAGGGCGAAAATCGCCGCGATCGGTCTTTTCGCGGGGCTGCTCTTCGGGATGACCATGGACGGGCGGAGCGATGAGGGGGATCTGGAGTTGGCTCGGGCGGTACAGCCGATCCTCGCCAACCATTGCTGGAACTGTCACGGGCCGGACGAGCACTCCCGCGAGGGGGGCTTGAGGCTCGACGTCCGGAGTGCCGCACTGGCGGCCCGCGACGACGGTGCGGCGGCAATCGTTGCCGGGAATGCGACAGCAAGCGAGATGGTAACGCGGATCCATGCCACAGACGGTACGCAGATGCCACCGGAATCGTTCGGCAAGCCACTCAGCGGGGACCAGCGGGCCCTCCTTGCCCGTTGGATCGATGCCGGTGCCCCGTACGCAACCCACTGGGCCTTTCTCCCTCCGCGGCGTTCGCAACTGCCGCAGGTGAATCGCAGCGATTGGCCCCGCGGCGATCTCGACCGGTTCGTACTCGCCCGGCTCGAGGCGGAGGGGATCGAGCCTGCGCCCGAAGCCGACCGGGCGACTTGGCTGCGACGCGTGACGCTCGATCTCACCGGGCTTCCCCCGACGTCGGAGGAGATCGCGGCGTTCCTCGCCGACTCGAGCCCCACGTCCCACGCAGCCGTCGTCGATCGGCTCCTCGCGTCGCCTCGCCATGCTGAGCGGATGGCGATGCAGTGGCTCGACGTCGCCAGGTACGCCGACACCAACGGCTACAACAACGACGAGACCCGGACGCTCTGGCCGTGGCGTGACTGGGTGATTCGGGCATTCGCCGAGAACATGCCCTTCGACCGTTTCGTGACCGAGCAGGTGGCGGGCGACCTGTTCGCCGACGCCACGATCTCCCAACGGGTGGCCACTGGCTTCAGTCGCAATCACGTGCTCACGACCGAAGGGGGGATCATCGACGAGGAGTATCGGGTCGAGTATGTCGCCGATCGGGTCCACACAACCGCGACCGCCTTCCTCGGCCTGTCGCTCCAATGTGCCCGCTGCCATGACCACAAGTACGATCCCTTCACCCAGGCTGACTACTACCGGTTCGCGGCATTTTTCGACAATGTTCCCGACAAGGTCGTGGGCTACAGTCAGGGGCGGATGGCCGAGCCGCTCCTCGAGGTCCCTTCGCCAGAGCAGAGCGCCGAGCGGCAGCGGCTCGAGGCGCGGCGGGCCGAACTCGCGGAACGGTTGGCCAAGCGCGCGACTGACTGCACGGCGGATCAGGAAGCCTGGGAAGCCACGCTGACGCCGGAGCGTTTGGCGGCAGCCGAGCCTCCCGGATTGCTGGCCTGGTTTCCGCTCGACGACGAGGCCGGGCCGAAGATCGCCAGTGCCCTGCCGGCAGGCATTCCCGGCGAAGTGGTCGGGAGATTCGAGCATGCCGAAGGGCGGCTCGGTGGGGCGGGCTTGTTTGACGGCCAGACCCACATCGCCGCCGGCGAGACCGGGGCTTTCGAGGCCGATCGCCCGTTCTCGATCTCGGTGTGGGTCTATCCGACGAGCGGGGAAGCGAGCACGATCCTTTCCAAAATGGATGAAGCCGATGCGTTCCGGGGCTACGACCTGATCCTCGAACAGGGCAAGGTCGCCGTCCATGTCGTTCACCATTGGCCTGACCGGGCCTTCAAGGTGATCACCAATGAGCCGATCGCGCTCGATGCTTGGCACCACCTCGCCGTCACCTACGACGGCTCGCGCCGGTCGACGGGGCTGCGGGTGTTTGTCGATGGCGTCGCGCGGCCGATCACCGCCACGACCGACAACATCGTCGATGGCCCGCTCGTCACGTCGCGGCCGTTTCATATCGGAAGGCGCAGCGCCAGCGCCCCTTTCCGCGGACGGATCGACGACCTCCGTCTCTATGGCTGTGTGCTGCCCGACCACGACATCACACTGCTCACCGCCGGGGAAACTCCGGCCGGGCTCGCAGCCCTCGTCGGCGTGCCCCGCGTGCAACGCACTCCGGGCGAGGCCCTGCGGCTGCGGGCTCATTTCCTCGATTCCGTCGACGAGCGCTCGCGTGGGTGGCGCGAGGAGGCCGCTGCCATCCCGGCGAAGCTCGCGGATCTCGCGAAGCAGATTCCGGTGACGATGGTCATGGCCGAGATGAATCCGCGTCGCGAGACACGCGTCCTCGTTCGTGGTCGGTATGACCAGCCAGGCGACATCGTCTCGCCGGGCGTGCCGGGGTTCGGGCCTGGAACCGAGCAACTGCCCGTGGCAGGGGGTGATCGGATGGCGCTGGCCAGTTGGTTGACGCATCCGGATCACCCGCTCACTGCCCGTGTCGCGGTCAACCGGTGGTGGGGAATGCTGTTCGGAACGGGCATCGTCGAGACGGTCGAGGATTTCGGTATCCAGGGGACTGCACCGAGTGATCAGCAGCTCCTTGACTTGCTGGCAACGGAGCTCGTCAGCCGGGGCTGGGACGTGCGCAGCCTGCTCCGGGAGGTTGTCCTTTCAGCGACCTATCGGCAGTCGTCGCACGTCACGCCCCTTCTCGCAGAGCGGGATCCGGCCAATCGCCTCCTCGCTCGGGGGCCTCGCGGCAGGCTCCCCGCGGAGACGGTGCGCGACAATGCCCTGGCGATCGGGGGATTGCTCGTCGAGAAGGTCGGGGGGCCGAGCGTCAGGCCATGGCAGCCCGCCGGACTGTGGGAGGACGTTTCGGTCGAACGTCGCGACACGTACGTCCCCGACAGCGGGGAAGGAGCGCATCGGCGGAGCATGTACACCTTCTGGAAGCGGACCTGCCCGCCGCCGGGGATGACGACCTTCGATGCCCCGGACCGGGAGACGTGCGTGGCCCGTCGCGGTCGCACCAACACCCCGCTGCAAGCGCTCGTGTTGATGAACGACCCGACCTACCTCGAGGCCGCCAGAGGGCTGGCCAACCTGTTACTGGCAGAGCCCGGTGACGACGCCGCCCGCCTCAATAGGGCCTGGCTGCGGGCCGTGGGGCGGACACCGACCCCAGACGAAACGGCCGTCGTCAGCACCGTCCTCGAGGCAGCGAGGCAACGATTTCAAGGGGACCCGGCGGCCGCCGCGCAATTCCTCGCTGCTGCCGGAGGGCCGGTGCCGGACGGTGTCGACCGGCCGTCGCTCGCTGCCTGGACGACCATCGCCAGCCTGATCCTTAATCTCGACGAGACGATTTCCAAGCCCTGAAGAGACGTGGAAAAAGTCATTCCTGACCGTTTTCCACTTGAGCCACCCCAAAAAAGCCGGGGTTTTTCGGGGTGTCGGCCGCCGCATCCGGCGGCGGGCACTTCACCACAGCCGGCTAAGCCCTCGTCCTTCCCCAAGCTCCCTCTCCGCCCTCTCGATCGGAATGCCCGCCATGCCCGCTAGTCCCCCGCCATTCGATGCCTTCCACCGCCGCGCGTTCCTCCACGGCAGCGCTTCGGTCGTCGGCAGCGCCGCCCTGGCCGGATTGTTTGCCCGGGATGGCGTCGCAACGGCTCCAGCTGGGCCGGCCACCGGGGCCGTGACGCCGCACGTCGCGCCGCGGGCGAAACGGGTCGTCTATCTCTTCCAGTCGGGCGGTCCTTCGCATCTCGAGCTCCTCGACCACAAGCCGCGGCTGCGGGAGTTTCACGGACAGGAACTCCCCGACTCGATCCGACAGGGGCAGCGTCTCACCGGCATGACGAGTGGGCAGACGAGTTTTCCGGTCATCGCCCCGAAGTTCGGCTTCGTTCAGGCCGGGAGCAACGGGACTTGGATCAGCGAATTGCTGCCCCACACCGCCAAGCAGATCGACCGGATCTGTCTCGTCCGTTCAATGCATACCGAGGCGATCAACCACGACCCGGCTATCACCTTCGTCCAGACCGGATCGCAGCAGCCCGGACGGCCCTCACTGGGGGCGTGGCTGTCGTACGGCCTGGGGAGCGAGGCGGAAAACCTCCCGGCGTTTGTCGTCCTCATCTCTCACGGGAGCGGTAAGGACGCCAACCAGGGCCTCCTCGAACGCCTCTGGGGGGCCGGTTTCCTGCCGTCGAGCCATCAGGGTGTGAAGCTCCGCAGTGCCGGCGACCCGGTCCTCTTCCTCTCCGATCCCCCGGGCATCGATCGCGGTTTGCGACGGACGATGCTCGATGGCTTGGCAGCCCTCAACGACCGGCAGCGGCTGGAGACCGGCGATCCCGAAATCGCGACGCGGATCGCACAGTACGAGATGGCGTTCGGCATGCAGGCCTCGGTGCCGGAGCTGACCGATCTTTCGGGTGAGTCGGCGAAGACATTCGACGAGTACGGCGAGGCGGCCCGCCGGCCGGGCACGTTTGCTGCCAACTGTCTCCTCGCCCGCCGGCTGCTGGAACGGGGTGTGCGTTGCGTGCAGCTCTATCACCGCGGCTGGGACCAGCACGGTGGCCTGCCGACGAACATCCCCAAGCAGGCCCGGGACATCGATCAGCCACAGGCAGCGCTCCTTGCCGATCTCCAGGCCCGGGGGATGCTCGACGACACGCTCGTCGTCTGGGGAGGGGAGTTCGGGAGGACCGTCTATGGCCAAGGTGGGCTGCAGGACGACTACGGTCGCGATCACCATGGCCGCTGTTATTCGGTCTGGATGGCCGGCGGGGGGATCCGTCCCGGGGTTGTCCACGGGGAGACCGACGACTACGGCTACAACATCGTCCGCGATCCGGTCCACGTTCACGACCTCAATGCCACGCTCCTCCAATGCCTTGGCTACGACCACAAGCGACTCACCTACCGCTTCCAGGGGCGCGACTACCGGCTCACCGACGTCGAGGGGAACGTAGTCAAGGAGATCCTGACGTGAGCCCAGAGCGAGGCGGGGCGGGGCCGCGGATTTCCGTCGGGACCAACCTTGACTTTGCTAACAATTCACGAACAATTCACTCCGGGGAATCTTTTGGAATCTGGGGGAGGTGCCGCCATGCTGGCAAGCCGTCCGATGTGGCTGTCGCGGGGTGGGGTGAACAGTCTGCTCCAGCGGGCTAAACCCGGATTTACCCTCGTTGAACTGCTCGTGGTGATCGCGATCATCGGCGGGCTCGTCGGTCTCCTCCTGCCGGCCGTTCAGGCCGCCCGTGAGGCCGCAAGACGCACCCGTTGCGCCAATTCCCTCAAGCAGATCGCTATCGGCCTCCACAGTTACCTGTCGGCGAAGGGGAGATTTCCCGCCGGGTATCTGGCAACGACCACCTCCCCGAAGCGTGATCCGACGACCCACGATGGCCCCCCGGGGACCGGCTGGGGGCTGGCCATCGCCGCCTTCATGGAGGAGTCGGCCCTCGTCGATGCCTACAACTCGGTCGACGGGGTCGGGGGGGCCTTGAATGCCACCGTCGTCAGTCGCCCAATCGCCAGCTTTCTCTGCGCCTCCTCGTCCGGGCCGCGGACGCCGTTCGCCGTCGCGGGCTCCGATGGCACGGCGCTCCCCTCCGGGGTGATGCTCGGTCGCAGCGACTATGTCGCCAATGCCGGTCAGGCTGACGTTTGGAACTCGAGGCCCGGCCGGGATGACTGGAACGGCCTCGCCAACGGGCCGCTGTTTCGGAACTCGATGATCCGCCCGGGCGATGTGATGGATGGTCTTTCCCAGACGGTGTTCATCGGTGAGCACTCCCAGGCGCTGTCGCAAAAGTCGTGGGCCGGAGTCGTGCCTGGGGGATGGAGCCAAGTCGACCGGGCGATGAGCATGGCTTCGGCCGGGCCAGGAGCCACGCTCGTTCTCGCTCATTCCGGCCCGACGGCCGACGGCCCGGTCCACACCCCCAATGATCCCAGCGGCCACTGCGACCAGATGTTCTCCCAGCATCCCACCGGCAGCAACGTGGCCTACGGCGATGCCGGAGTGCGGTTTGTCGCTGCCGATGTCGACCCAAACGTCTGGGCTGCGACCTGCACGATCGCCGGTGGGGAGAAGGTCTCTCAGGCTCAGCACTGAGCCGTGGCAACTGATCGTCTGGCCCCTGCTCGGGGGGGCTATACTGCTTCCGTACGACGGCGGGCGCGTGCTGCCCTCCCAGAGACGGAGCCCCCCCAATGCTCGAGATCTTCGGTCGACCCAGTGCGATGTCGCGGCGGCTCGGACGTCGCGCCATGCTGCAAGTCGGGGGAGCCGGGCTCCTGGGAGTGTCGCTCGGGAAGGTGCTCGCCGCCGAGGCGATGGCGACCGGCCCGAAGCCACGGGCGAAGTCGGTGATCTTCCTCTTCCTCTTCGGCGGCCCGAGCCAGTACGAAACCTTCGACATGAAGCCGGACGCGCCGGCCGACATCCGCGGGCCGATGAGCCCGATCGGCTGCCGGACGCCGGGATTGCGGATCAGCGAACACCTCCCGAAGCTGGCAGAAATCTCCGACCGCTACTGCGTCATCCGCTCGATGACGCACGACTTCAACGACCACAGCGGCGGTGGCCACTACATCCAGACGGGCAAACGCTGGCAGATCCCCGTCGGTGGCGGATTCAGTGCCACTCCGCAGGACTGGCCGTCGATCGGCTCGGTGGTGGAGCACCTCGAGCATCAGCACTTACGGGGCGCCCCTCGCGATCTGCCGGCGTATGCGGTCGTGCCCAACCGGCTCGGCCGGCTGCAGGAGAATGGGCAGTATGTCCGTCCGGGCGAATACGGCGGCTGGCTGGGATCGTCGGTCAATCCGCTCACCACACGGATCGACCGCAAGGACAGCGCCGACAACCCCTACTGGCGTGATTGCACCGACAGCGAACTCCGCTGCCGCATCGAGGGGCTCGATCCTGTCTCGGCCGAAGACATCGCCCGGATCCGGCGCCGGGCCACGCTCCTCGAATCGTTCGACGCCCAGCGGCGGATCATCGATGGCCAACGATCGCTCGAGATCGATCGGATCCGCGAGCGAGCCCTCGGCCTCGTCACGAGTTCACGGACGCGCGAGGCCCTCGATCTGGAACGGGAGTCGGCGACGCTCCGCGATGGCTACGGCCGTCACCTCTTCGGTCAGGCCTGCCTGATGGCGCGGCGGCTCGTTGAGGCAGGCACGCGCTTTGTGACGGTGCACTACGATTGCTGCGACGGCTACAGTTGGGATTCGCATGTCCATTCCAACGATGTGCGGCGCTCGCTCCTTCCCACGTTCGATTCCGCGCTGTCGGGATTGCTCCTCGATCTCGAAAAGCGTGGTCTCCTCGCCGAGACGCTCGTCGTGGCCCTTGGCGAGATGGGGCGGACGGCGAAGCCAACGAACGACTGGGGGCGCAACCACTGGAGCACGCTCTTTCCGGCCGTGATCGCCGGAGCCGGGGTCCAAGGCGGCACCACGTGGGGGGCTTCAGACAAGAACGGCGAGTATCCCATCGAGCATCCGACGTCGCCGGAGGACCTCGCGGCGACGATCTACAAGACGCTCGGTATCGATCCCGATACGGTCCTGACGATGCCCGACGGCCGGCCAGTACCGATCTCGACCGGGCGGCCGATCGATGAGATCTTTTGAAAACGGCGTGGGATGTCAACGGGATGACAGCGTGGCTCGCGGAAGGCGGCCTCTGCGTCAGTCCTACCCCGTCTGACTCACCCGGCTCGCCTTACCACTGGAGGCCGAACTTCGCCCCGTCTCCTTGGCGACGGATGCCACCCTTGAGCGGCACGTTCGATTTCTTCACCGGCGGCAGCGCGGCCTCCTCGACCTCCGCTTCCTCGGGCTCGGCAGCCGTGCCACCCTTTCCGGCCGGCGGTGCCGGCGGCGTGGCGAGGGCCTTGATCGAGAGGGAGATCCGTTGTTCGTCGGGGTCGCAGGAGAGCACCTTGCACTCCACCGCTTCCCCCTCGCGAACGACGCTCGACACGCTCTGGACATGCCGGTGGGCAAGTTCCGAGACGTGGACGAGACCCTCCACTCCCGGTTCGAGCCGCACGAAGGCTCCGAACTGGGCGATGCGGCTGACTGTGCCCCGCACCGCGGCACCGATGTGATACTTCTCGGCGGCGTTCTTCCAGGGGCTCTCCACCGTGTCGCGAATCGAGAGGCCGATCTTGCCGGTCTGGCGATCAACGTTCTTCACCGCGACGCGCACCTTCTGGCCGACTTCAAGAACGTCGGTCGGGGTCTTCACCCGATCCCACGACATCTGACTGACATGGACGAGGCCATCAACGCCATTGCCGACGTCGACGAAGGCGCCGAAGTCGCGCACCGATCGGACGATGCCATCAAGGAGATCACCAATTTCGAGCGTTTCGAGCATCTTCGTGCGAGCATCGGCCGCCTGGCGTTCGAGCACCGCACGGCGCGAGAGCACGAGCCGCCGTGCGGCCGGCACGATCTCGGTCACGAGGGCCTCGACGGTCTGACCGACGAGCTCCTCAAGGTTTTCCATGCGCCAGTTGCTGACGAGGCTCGCCGGCATGAAGCCACGCAGCCCGGCGACGTCGCACTCGACGCCTCCCTTGTTCGCGGCGGTGACTTTCGCGGCGACGATCATTCCCGCTTCGAGTTGCGACCAGTCTTCGATGTCGATCGCCCGGTTGGCAGGCGCTACGTTATAGAGGCCATCCTCTTCGTTGAAGCCGCCAACCGAAAGTTCGAGCACCTGGCCGATCTCGGGATTGCCGCCTTCGAGGCCGATGAGCTTGAGGGCTCCCTGCCGCCTGCCTCCGAGATCGACGAAGGCGGTGTCGGGGCTGACCGACACCACGGTGCCGGAGACGCGGGCGCCGGGATCGAGCGTGGCAGATGCCTTCGCCGATGCGGCCGTGGCGAGGATCGAGTCGACCTCGATCCCTTCCAGGGCAGCCTGGAAATCCTCCTCGAGATCATCCTCGAGGTCAGCGCGGAGATTCGGGACGGCGACCCGCTTCGACGGCGGGATGACGTCGGTGAATGCCGAGCTCGGGGCACGATCGCCGCGCCGCTCCCGACGCGGACGGTCTCCGCCCTGATCGCCACCCCGCCTCGGGCCTCCGCGCGAATCGCGCGGGGCGTCACCGCCAGCCGCTGCAGCCCGGGCTTCGATCTCGGCCGCGCTCACCACCGGTCCCAGGGGAGCCTGCGGCGCCATCGAAGCCGAGGGAGCCTGCGGAGCCGAAGCCGCGTCGTGGCCGGCCGCAGAGGGAGACACCAGCCCAGCCGCCGCCGCCTGGGGCGTTGCCTGCCGAACCGGCGGCAGCGGAGTGTCGCCGAGCACAGAAGAGGTGGCCGACGCAACAAACTGATGACGCGGCGGCAGTTTCGGCGGGCGAACCCCGGGCCGTTGCGTGCCGATCGGAATCCGCCGCTTTTCGCCTCCACCTTCCGCGTCGCCAGCGGCAGCAGCCTCGGTAGCAGGCTCCTGATCCGTCATCGGAGATGGCGTGTGGGCCAACTGGTCGGGGGAGGGCGAATCCGGGGTCGGGGAGGGATCGGCGGTCATCGGCGGCACTCGTCGGAAGGAAAGAAGCCGACGAAACGGCGCCGGCCCCGAAAAGAGACGCCCGCGGAGGCAGCGGGCACGAGACGGAGTCAGGGGGGCAATAAATGCGGGAAACAGGACTTGAACCTGCACGGTATTACTACCACCAGGCCCTCAACCTGGCGCGTCTGCCAATTCCGCCATTCCCGCAGCGGTAAGAACAATCGAATCGATGGTTCCGCAGCAACAACACCTGCGAACCCCACCTGACTCCGTGGGCCATTCTGCGACCGTTTCTCCGCCAGTCAAGAACCCCTCGAGATTCGGCCTGACTGGCGACCTTCCGACGGTCGGGACTCACGCAGTCTCCGCCGATCGGAACGGACGGGCCAAGGCCGGAACGGCCAGCAAAGCCGCCGAAAGCACCAGCGACCAAGCCATGTCACCCACCGGAGTCCAGCGATAGAAGGGGAGGGCGGCGAGATAGCACTCGATCAAGCCTGCGGGGGTGTGGGTGTAGTCGGCGGTCAGCCACCAATGAGCAAAGTTCGTGGTGAGATAGAACACCAGCGATCCGGCTAGAGCCCCGCCGAGGGCTCCCAGCCCGCGGTGGCGGCGCACCAAGCCCCCCATCAAGATGGGCCAGGTGAAGGCGGCATAAATGATCGCCGCCATCATCCAACTGCCGTAGCTTCCGCCACCAGGCAGGGCGAGGTTGCTCGCCGCCAGGGCCACGACGGGAACGGAGGCTGCGGCAAACCGATTCGCGAACAGTGCCCCGGCGCACAGGCCGATCCCGATCAGCGGAGAAACCCCGTACACGGGTTGCCAGAGGCGGCCGAGAATGCCGATCCCGACAAGCAGTGCCCAGGCAAGACAGAGAAATCCCACCGGGAGATCGCGGGGATCAAGCCCATGGAGATGCCCATGGGGACGAAGACCGATCGGACTCCCCCCTGGCCCCGATCGGCCCGCCTGGGAAGCGCTTTCTGGCGAATGACCCGGACTGTTCATGCTCGACGACCCCGGAGGATTTCTCACCGAATCAGATCACGTCCCGATAGACTATCACGAATCGATACACTAGCGGTTTTCGGCCGGTGGGCAAGCCGAAGGGATGCCCGCCCCCTCTGAATCGGCCCCCATTCTCCGCTGACGCCATGGTCGCCAGTCCCCTTCAACCGCGATCCTTTGGGGCAACGCCTCCCACCGCCGCCACCGCCGCCGGACGGAGTTCGATCGTGGCGGTGCGTGACTCCAGCGGTGTGGTCACGCTCGAAATGGTCGCCGGGAGCAGGAGCCAGAACGTCATCGATGGCCAGTTCCTCAAGGATCTGCGTCAGTCGCTCGACGCCCTTGAAGCCGGCCCGCCTCCCCGGGCCGTCGTGGTCTGTTCCGGGCGGCCCGGATCGTTCTTCGCCGGGGCTGACATCGATCGGCTGGAGGCAATCCTCGGAGCAGAGGCGGCCACGATCGAGCAGGCCTGTGCCGATGGGCGTCAACTCTACGGCCGCCTCTCCTCCAATCCCTGGCCAACCGTGGCCGTCATCGACGGCGTCTGTCTGGGGGGAGGGCTGGAGATCGCCCTCGCCTGCGATTACCGGGTGGCGACCTCCGCGGAGACAACGTTGCTGGGATTCCCGGAGGTGAAACTCGGTCTGCTGCCCGGATGGGGAGGGACGGTGCGGCTCCCGCGGCTGATCGGGCCGGGGCCGGCGGTGGAAATGATCGCCGCCGGTGAAACGATGAGCGGGGCTGTCGCCGCGCGCTTGGGGCTGGTGGATGCGTGCGTCCCGGCTGAGCAGGCCCTCGCTGCGGCGCGACTTCTCGTTGATTCGGCCACCGGAACCGGCGCCCACCTCGAGCAGCGCCGTCGCCGCTCCCTGCCGGTCGGGTTGGCTCCCGAGGAGCGGGAGTTTCTCGAGGCGACGACCGGCGCGGTCATCCAGGGGCGGACCGCGGGGCATTACCCGGCGCCGCCGGCGATTCTCGAGGCGGTCCTGGCCACGTCGATCCTGCCGGCGATCGAGGCGGGCGCCATCGAAGGGAAGGCATTCGCTACGCTTGCCCGCTCTTCGGTGGCCCGGCAATTGGTGCGGGTGTTCCGCCTCGGGGAGCAGAACCGGCGCGACCGGGGCGTCGAAGCGGATCGCGGCACTCCTGACGCGCCGCCCCACGATGCCGACGAAGCGGCCTTCCAGCGCCCGGCGGTCGTCGGCGCGGGGATCATGGGAGCGGGGATCGCGGCGGCCCACCTCCGGACAGGGTGTGCCGTGACGCTTGCCGACGTGCAGGCGGAAGCGCTTGCCCGCAGCGTGCCGGAGATCCTCCAGGAAGCGGCCTGGGATCGGAGCCGCCGGTCCACCGATCAGGCCCGGGCCGTCCGGCTCGCAGGGCGGTTACGCACCGTCACGCACACCACGGCGCTGGCCGATGCCGATCTCGTCATCGAGAGCGTTCTCGAGCGGACAGACATCAAGCGGAAGGTGCTTGCGGAGATCGAAGCGGTGGTCGGGCCGGATGCCGTCATCGCCACCAACACCTCCACCAACCCGATCGCGAAGCTCGCCGAGGCGCTCCGCGATCCGTCGCGATTCTGTGGCCTCCACTTCTTCAACCCTGTCCGGAGGATGATGCTCGTCGAGGTGGTGCGCGGACCGGCCACCTCCGACGCCACCGTCGCGCGGGCTGTTGCCCACGCCAAGCGGTTGGGGAAGTGTCCGATCGTTGTCCGTGACAGTCCGGGGTTTCTCGTCAACAGGATGCTCATGCCCTATCTCCACGAATCGGTGGAGATGCTCCGGGCCGGAGTCGATCCGCGGAAGATCGATCGGGCCGCGAGGGCCTTCGGCATGCCGATGGGCCCCCTCGAGCTCTACGACATGATCGGCCTCGACACGGCGTTCTATGCCGGCCTCGTTCTCAACGATGCCTACGGCGATCGGATCGAGCCCTCGCCGGTGATCCCGGCGATGGTCAAGTCCGGACGCCTGGGGCGGAAGAGCGGGGGAGGATTTTATCGCTATAGAGGCACCGGTCCCCGGGCCAGAATCGAGCGGCCTGACGACGGCGTGGCGGCGGTTGTCGCTCCCTACGCGCTCCCGCCTTGTGCCAGCGATGAGCGAGCGATCATCGACCGGCTCATCCTCCCGATGGTGCTCGAGGCGACGAGGGTTCTCGACGAGGGGATCGTCCGCGACGGCTGCGACGTCGATCTTGCGGTCATCCACGCTCTCGGATTCCCGCCGTTCCGTGGCGGGCTTCTGGCCTGGGCCGACTCCCTCGGAGCGGCGGAGATCGTCCGCCGACTCGGAGCCCTCGCCGAACTCGGCATCCGCATGCGACCGACGCCCCGCCTCGAATCCCTCGCCCGCGACGGGGCCCGGTTCACCAGCTGACCGCTCCGACTCCTCCACGCCACGCCACGCCGTTTGCCCCATGCCCGCCACGCTTCTTCCCCGCGCCCCCGAGCTCACCCCCGTGATCGTTGCCTGCTGCCGCACGGCGATCGGGCGGTCGCACGCTGAGCGTGGCCTCTTCCGGCAGGTGCGTGGCGACGAGTTGGCCACGGCCGCCGTCGTGGCGGCGGTCGAGCGGAGCGGTGTCGATCCGGCGACGATCGAGGATCTCCTTCTCGGGGCGACGCAGCAGCGTGGCGAACTCGGCGGCAACGTTGCCAAAGCTGTGGCACTGATGGCCGGCCTGCCGCTCTCCACCGCTGGGGTGACGATCAATCGGCTGTGCGGATCGGGCCTCGAGGCGATCCTCCAGGCAAGCCGCGCAATCATCGCCGGGGCCGAGAATGTCCAGGTCGTGGCTGGCGTCGAGCATATGCACCACCAGCCGATGGACGAGGGGGTCGACTTCCATCCCCGGGTCGTGGCCCGTTCCAGCCGAGGCATGCTCTCGATGGGGCTGACCGCCGAGCATCTGGCAGCGTCGCGCGGCATCGACCGGCGACGGCAGGAGGACTGGGCTCTCGAGAGCCACGCCCGGGCCGTGCGCGCGATCGACGCCGGGGCCTTCGCCGCCGAGGTCGTGCCGGTCTTCGGACACGACGAGGCAGGGGCCCTGGTCGAGGCCACGATCGATCAGTCGGTGCGGCGCGACACGAGCCGCGAGGCGATGGCCCGCCTCGAGCCGGCGTTCCTCCCCAAGCTTGGCACGGTGACAGCCGCGACGAGCGCCCCGCTCAGCGACGGGGCCGCGGCGCTCGTGATCATGTCGTTGGCCGAAGCCCGGCGCCAGGGCCTCGAGCCCCTGGTGCGGGTCGTCGCCGGTGCCGTGGTCGGGGTGCCACCGGCCGTGATGGGGACTGGCCCGGTGGCCGCCACCGGCAAGCTCCTCCGCCGGTTGTCGATCGACCTCGCGGCGATCGACCTCATCGAGCTCAACGAGGCCTTTGCCGCGCAGACGCTGTGGTGTGTCGACGAGCTCGGGCTCGATGCGGCGCGGGTCAATGTCCGCGGCGGGGCGCTTGCCATTGGCCATCCGCTCGGTGCCAGTGGTGTCCGCATCGTCACCACGCTCGTTCACGCCATGCGCGACCGCGGCGACCAGCTCGGCCTGGCGACGATGTGTATCGGACTCGGCCAGGGGATCGCGCTGGTCGTGGAGAGGATCGCGACGTGACGACCCGCACGGAGTCGGCTCGGGGGGGCGTCGATCCGTCGGGCCAGGCCCGCGACACGACCCTCGTCGATCTCCTCGCCGCCCGCCTCGACGACGCCGCCACGCGGCCTGCCTTGGCCACGCAGTCGTCGGCCGATGGCGCGACAACGACTTGGACCTGGCTCGAGGTGGCAGCGGCCGCCGTCGATCTCGCCGCGGCCCTCGAGGCGACCGGCCTGCGCCCCGGCGACCGGGTCGTGCATGTCGGCACGCATTCGGTCGATTGGGTGGTCGTCGATCTCTCCTGCCTTCTCGCCGGTGTCGCTCATGTGGCGCTCCACGCCGATGCGCCGCGTTCTGAGCTCCTCGACCAGATCGCCTGGCTCGCTCCGGCCGGAATCGTCCTCAGTGGGGAGGAAGGGCCATTCCCACCCGGCGATGCCTCACGGTTGCTCGGCGGGCTTTCTGATCCGCGGCGTGTCATCGATCGGCGTTGTCCGGCGGCGCGTCGGGGGCAGCGCTTGCCGCCTCCCTCGGCGGGGCTCTGCTCGGAAGCCTGGCGGAGCCGCGCTGCAAATCCGGAGGCGCTTGGGAGCGAGGTGGCACGGCGTGCAGCGGCCATCGATCCCGACGCGCCGGCGCGGATTTTCCTCTCCTCGGGGACGACTGGACGGCCGCGCGGCTATGTCCACTCGCAGCGGTCGCTGGCCACCAACGCGCTGGCCGCCGCGGCCATCTTTCTCGACGAACCGGCCGACGTCCGGCTCTCCTGGCTGCCGATGAGCCACGCGTTGGCCTGCACTGGGGATCTCTCCACGACGCTGGTCCGCGGCGGCTGTCTCAATGTCGTTCCCGACCGGCGGCATCTCCTCGACGCCTGCCGCTTTCTGCCGCCGACGGTGATCCTCGGCGTGCCGGCTTTCTATGAGCGGCTCGAGCGGGGCGTGCGGTCGGGGGCGATCCCCGATCTCGCCGCCGCGCTGGGCGGTCGGGTGCGCGTGTGCATCTCCGGCGGCGCGGCGCTGCGGGAACGGACGCAGGCGCTGTTTGCCGCGCGGGGGGTGCCGCTCGTCGAGGGCTACGGACTCGCCGAGGCAGGTCCTGTGGTGGCGCTCGACAACCCGCGCGGCTGTCGGCCGGGATGGGTCGGCAAGCCGCTTGCTGGCATCGATGTCCGGCTCGATTCGGTCGGTCAACTGCTCGTGCGCACCCCCTCGCGGGCGCTCGAGCAGGTCCTTCCTCCCGACGCCCAGCCGGCTGTCGTTGATCACCGCGGCGACCCCGCTGACGAATGGATCGCCACCGGCGACACCGCCGAGATCGCCGCCGACGGTCGGATTCGCATCACCGGACGCGTCGTCGACACGATCGTTCTCTCCACCGGCGCGAAGCTTCCGCCAGCCGAGGTGGAGCGCGTTCTTGCCGATGACGCCGTCGTCGCGCAGGTGTGTGTCTGCGGGGATCGGCTTGCGGTGCCAGTCGCGCTGATCGTGCCCGAGCCTGCCGTTGTCCGGGCCGCGCTCCGGTCGCTCGGCATCCGCGTCGCGTCGCGACGAGCGGCCCTCCGACATCCGCGTCTGCTTCGCTGGCTGGCCCGCAGGCTCGCGAGACGGCAGGCGTCGCTGCCCCGTTCCTGGCGAGTGCGTCGCATCGTGCTCGTCAACCGCCCCTTCGACATCGACCGCGGGGAGATGACCCACTCCATGAAATTGAAGCGCCCCTCGATCGCCAATCACTTCGCGGCCACGCTCGACGCCGCTTCCGCCCCATCCCCTCCCCCGGGCGTGGCTGTCGTGCCCCGCGGCGACGCTCCCTCATCCCCCCGCGCTACCGCCGGGATCACCGCGGCGCTGTGGGGGCTTCCGCGCGGGGATGACGGCGGGTTTGCCACCGCCGCCGCCCTCGCCGCGCAACCGCTCCCCGACGAAATCGCCGGGGTGCTCGAAGCAGCACAGCGGCGGCTTGGGACGCTGCGTGCCGAGGGCCTGCTCTACGCCCCGATGCCTACGACGGAGCTGCCGCCGGCCCCTCTCGACGACGCGCCGCCGCGGCCGGAGGGGCTGTTCACCCCTGCCGCCGAGGCCTCCGTGGGGGAGACGGGGCTGTGGGGCGTGCATGTTCCGGTCGCCCACGGCGGTTGCGAGGGGACGGTCGTCGACTTGGTGAAGAGCGTGACGAGGATCGCTGGCGTCGTGCCTTCCGCGGCAGGGATGCTCGCCGTCCACTCCGCGATCGGGGCGGTGTCGGCGCTCGTCGCCTTCGGGACACCGGCGCAGCAGGCCCGTCACCTACCCGGCTTGGCGGCGGGGAGGCCGTTGTCGGTGTTTGGTGCCACCGAGCCGGAGGTGGGATGCGACCTCGGAGCGGTGCGGACGACGCTGGCCCGGCGGGATGGCCGCCTCGTCATCGACGGCACGAAAATGTTCATCACCAATGCCACGTACGGCCGGCTCGTGAAGCTTCTTGTCGTTGCCGATGGCAAGCCGGCCGTGGTGCTCGCCCGCCTTCCCGACCGCGACACACCTTGCTTCCGTCTCTTGTCCTACGCCCTCCATCCCCTCCGTCACACCTCCAACCACGCCCTCGAGTTCCGCGGGTTCACGGTCGACGAGCAGGACGTCATCGAGGGCCCGGGAGGGGATGCGATGGCGGTCGTCTGGCACGGCCTCAATCGCGGTCGCAGCACGCTCGCCGCCCAGGCTGCCGGCACCCTCGGTCTCCTCCGGGCCCATGCCCGCGAGCACGCCCTTCGCCGTGCCTCCTGGGGCCAGCCGATCGCGTCGCGGCAGCTCGTCCAAGGAAGGCTCGCCCGAATCGCGGCGGGTAGCCTTGCCTGCGAAGCGCTCTCGATTTGGGCGGCGGCGACGATCGACACCTCGGGGGGCATGGGTGGCGAGCTCGAGGCAATCACCGCCAAGGTGGTGGCCAGTCAGGCCGTTCGCGAGGGAGCGATCGATGCCCTGGGGATTCATGGTGGCCGGGCCTTCCTCGTCGGCCATCCGCTCGGCGACTCCTTTCACGATCATCTCGCCGTCGGCGTCTACGAAGGGGAGAGCGATCTCCTCGGGTTGGCCCTCTTCAAGGGGCTCTCCAAGCGTCATCCGCTCGCTGAACGTCTCCGACAGGGGCGTCGGTTTGGCACCGCCGTCGGTTGGCTCGGATGGCGCGTGGCCCGATTGGCCGGTGCCGGACATGACGCGGGGATCCTCGACCGCCGTCTCCGGGAGCATGCGGCGGTGGCCCGCAAGGTGCTGGCCACGAGCGCCTTTGCGATCGACCGAGCGATCCGCCGGCACGGCCGTGGTCTGGCAGAGCGGCAATTGGAGGTCGGAAGCTTGTCAGCGGTGGTCAGGGATGCGGCAAGCGCCCTCGCCGTCGCCCATCACGCCGATGTCAGCTGCGACGACGGGGTGACGGCGACGGCCGATGTCTGGTGCCGGATAGCCCTGTCCCGGGCCACCGGTCGCCGACTCACGCCGGCGGATCATGCGGCGATCGGCGCCCTGGGGCGGAGGGTGGTCGAGGGCTAGCGGCCGCTTGTCACCATCGCCGGCCAGGAACTGCACAGATACCAGGCTCGCGGTGTGGTCCATTCGACGAAGGCATCGAGGACCGACCTGGAAAGGAAGGCCCCGGTGACGGTTCTGCCGGCCGGATCGCCGTCGCTGCGGGCCGCGACGTCGATACCGAGCAGTCCGTCGAGGACACCGCGGGGACGGATATAACGGACGACCCGGGCTGTGTCTTTGGTGAGGCCAGCCAGTTCGACGGCCCGGTCGACGGCGTCCTCGAGGAAGCCGATTCGGTCGACGAGTCCGGCGGCCTGGGCCTGCCTGGCCGTGAACACCTGACCGGTGGCCACGGCATCGACTGCCGCCTCGTCGAGCTTCGGTCGCCCTTCCCGGACGACCTCCTTGAAGCGGGCGAACATGTCGTCGACGAGAGACTGGAGCACCTTCCGTTCCCGCTCCGCAAGTTCCGGCGTCCTCTCCTTCGTGGGGGAGAGCATTTCCTTGAGCGGGCCGCTGGTGATCGAATCGTCGGCGACGTCGAACTTCCGCAGGGCCTTGGAGAAGTCGTAGTGGGGGATGATGACGCCGATCGAGCCGGTAAGCGTGGCCGGCTCGGCAAAGATCACATCCTCGCGGCCACCGTTGGCCATGGCCACGTAGTAGCCGCCACTAGCCGCGATTGAGCCCATACTGACGACGACCGGAAGATCACGCTTCTTCACGATCGTCGAGAGACGGTGGAAAATCTCGTCGCTGCCGGCCACCGTGCCCCCCGGGGACTCGACGCGGAGGACGATCGCCTTGACCGACTCGTCCTCGGCGATCCGATCGATCTGCTGGCGGGCGAATCCCGATCCCCCCATGATTGCTCCGACCACGTCGACAATCGCCACCCGGCTGGGGGCATCCTTGGAGAGCGAGTGCCAGCGTTCCTCGACTTGCCCCGCCTTTTGGAAATAGCTGGCGTTGGCGCCGAAGCTGGCCACGGCCACCACGGCTGACAGTCCGGCGATCACCCAGGGAAGCCACGAGAAGCGTCCCCGACGCGGGGGAGGCGTGCGGGCCGACGGGGCGGGGAGGGAAGGAGGATTCATCGCGGCAGACTCCCTTGTTGCGACCTGTCTCCGGCTCCGGCATGGAGGCCGGTGCCGGGGTGGAACGGAGGGTCATGTTGCCATCCGGAGACGGGGACCGCTACCCTTGCTGTGGGGCTGTCCGTGGACAAGTGCATCCGAGGCCATTGTCCACGCTCTCCACAGCCTGCTCGGCGGCGACTCCGCCGCAGGCCGCAACCCATCAGGAGCGACGCAGCGTGATCGTCAGCGTGAGCACGGAGTGTTTCCCGGAACTGTCCCTGGCCAAGTCCATGGAGCGGTTGGCGGAGCTCGAGTACACCGCCGTCGAGATCGACGTCCACGAGCATGGCGGTCACCTCCAGCCCGCCCGTGTCGCCGCCAATCCCGACCTCGCCATCCGCGAGTGCAGCGATCTGCAGCGGCTCCGCCCCGTGGCCGTGTCGTTCGTGGCGGCCGAGTCGCCGACGATGTACGACCAGTTCGAATCGTGCTGCCGGCTGGCGAAGTCTCTCGGCGTGGTGACGATGGTCGTGGAATCGTCGGAGCTGGGCACGCCGTTCAATGGCGAGATCGAGCGGCTCCGAAAGCTCGTCGCGATCGCGGCCGGCCTCGATGCCATCGTGGGCGTGAAGACCGAGGCCGGACGGATGACGCAGGATGCCGAGACGACGGCCTCGCTCTGCCGCAACGTGCCGGGGTTGTGGGTGACGCTCGACCCGAGTCACTTCATTTTCGGGCACAAGAAGATGGCCAGCTGGGAATCGATCCTCAAGTATGTCTGTCACGTCCACCTCCGTGACACCAAGCCCGACACCTTCCAAGTGCGGATCGGCCAGGGGAACGTGGAGTATGGCAAGCTCTTCAATCAGCTCGAGCGGGTCGGCTACAAACGCGCTCTGAGCGTGCACTTGCCTCCGCTGGAGAACGTCGATCAGGTGGGGGAGCTCCGCAAGATGCGACTCCTCCTCGAAAGTCTGCTGTGACGGCGACGGTCACTGGTGCGTGCCCGTCGCGAGCACGGCATCCTTTCGTTTCCTCTTCCCGCCGCCGGAAATGACGGAGGGACGCGTCCTTCCCTGGACGCGTCCCTCCCACTCGGTTCATGGGCCCCATCCATGGAGCCAGGCGAACCGGATGCTTACTTCCGCTGTGCCGAAGCCTCGGCGCGGCTCGCCATCTCGGCGTAGGTCTTGCTCCGCTCGTCCTCGCCCTGCTCGGCGTACATCATCGACAGGTTGCCGTAGGCAAGGGCCAGGGCCGGCTCGTCGAGGAGGCGGTTGTCGACCGCGGTCACCATGCAATCGATGCCGCGGCGGCAGAGATCGAGGGCGTCGTCGCGACGGTCGACCTGCCAGTACGACACGGCCATGCTCACGTACGACTCGCCGAGACGGCCCACCTCGCCATGCGACTCGAACGAGCCGTTACGGTCCCAGTAGGACTGCGCTTTGTCGAACCAGGTGACTGCCGTGGCGTGATCGCCGTTTTGGAGGCTGTGGAGGACGCCGATCCGGAAGAGGAGATCGCCCACCGAGGCCCGCTCGGCGTCGGTGAGCTCCCGATTTTCGGCACCACGTTCGAGGTAGGCCACCGTCAGCGTGGCGTTGTCGAGGAGATCGGAAGCCTCGCCGCGCTTCTGACTGGCCGAGAGGGCGTCGGCGAGGCCGAGCCCCACCTCCCAGTCGACCTGTCGGCGCTGCCAGGCATCGGTGAGATCGTCATTGATCCGGTCGCGGGTCACCAGGAGCCGCTTCACCCACGGGAGTGGATCGACCACATCGCTCCCGGCAGCGGCAGCGAGGGCCCCCCGGCAGAGTTGGATCTCGAGCAGGGAGCGATCGACTTCGTCGGGATTGACGTCGTCGACCATCTTCGATGCGGCGGCGAGCCACTTGGCCACCACCTCTCCCTTCCGCTGCCACTCTCCCTTGGCGATCGCCACCGCCATGCCGAGGTTGGCATCGAGGAGGACGTCGCGGGAGGCTTCGCGGATCGATTTCGAACGTGCCTGTCGGAGTTGCATCGCGGCCCGGATCGCGGTGTCGAAGTGCTTGACGGCAGCTTTGTTGTCCGGCGTGCCGCATTCGACATCGATCCGCCCGAGCATCCGTTCGACCTGAGCCGGGGCTACCCCTTCGAGACGGGGCATGACCTTGACGGCGAGCACACGCTCCCTCGCCTCGTCGTGGCGTCCCAACGCCATCAGCACGCTGGCATTCTTGAGGCGTGTCCAGACATCCTCGGGGTCGAGTTCCTCGGTGACCGTTCCCAGCGCCAGGGCCTGCTGCCACTTCCCCTGTTCGCAGAGGAGGGCCAGAAGCATCCGGCGGGCGCGGAGGTGCTGGGGGTCGAGTTCGACGGCAAACTTCAGGTCGATGATCGCCAGGTCGGTGTCGGTCTCGATCTCCCCCTCGGCGCGGAGCACGAAGGGCTCGGGATCGAGCGGCTCGATCATCACCGCCAGGGCCGAGCGCGTGCCGGCTTTCAGGCTGAAGATCAGGCCACACTCCGGGTAGACCTCACCAATCGACACGCCTGATTCGTCGAGGATCGAGACCGAATTGAGATCGCCGATCTCGAAGAACGTCGACAGCTCATCCACCGACAGCGGATCGGAGAGCTTGATGCGGATCGAATCGACAACGTCGCCGTCGAGCGTCGCCTCGGCCCGCTCCAGCGGCCCTTCGTCGAGGGCCCAGGCGTAGCCCTTAGCTCCGTCCTCGCGGATGAAAGCCTCGCCGAGCCCGAACTTCGGCTCCATCTTGGCCCGCAGTTCATTGCGGGTCGTCTTCCCGGGGCAGATCCCGTTGAATGTGACCGGGTCAACGGCGAGCGTCGGTTCGCTGCGGGAGTCGGGCAGCGGCGGGCCTTCGGGCGCAGTCTGCGCCCGGGCGGGGGGCACCTTGGCCACGGGGGCCAGGGTCGGCTCCGGGGCGGCCTCGGCAGGAAGGGTGGCGGTCGCTTCGGACAATGGATCGACCGGAGTCGATTGATCGCTGACGGTGAGAACACTCGTCTCAGGGCCGAGTTCAGCGGCCTGGATTGGCGTTGTCGCCTCGTCGTCGGCGGTGAACTCGGCCGCCTGCTGGGGCCCGCGGGGAGCCTCGTCGCCGAGGGCACCCCAGCCACTGACGAGCCGGACCTGGGGATTGAGTTCGGAGGGCGTCCGCGAGCGGAGCAGGGCCCGGCCCGGCTTCCCTGCGCTATCGGCCGTCGGCGTGGCGGCGATGGTCAGCGGGGTGGCGGAAACCTGCGGCAGAGTTTGGGGAACGGCGCCTGGCAGCGGCGCGGGCGAGTTGACGACTTGGGAAGGGGCTTTCCCGGGGGATTTCATCCGGGTCTGCACTCTCCGCGGCGTGGCGGGCTTCTCTGCCTCACCGATCTCCTCGATCCACCGCGGCACACGGTAGCCTCCGCGCGCCGGAGCGTTCTCGGCCCCTTCGGCCCCCGACGCCCCGATCAGCGGAAGCGCCGTGCCGAGCAGGACGAGGGCGAGCCCCTTCATTCCCCGAGCCCGTGAGTCGCAATGCATGGCCACGACAGATTCCTCCTTGAACGTTCGGACGGCCTCCGGCGGAGGAAGCCCGTGATCCAGGGCGGGACAGTAGGCTTCCCTGCTTTTCTGGTCCAGACCAGCTTTCCAAGGCTGTTTTCCCGTCCGAATCAAGCGGCCGTTCCGTCTCCCCGTGCGGTAGAATGGGGGATATGAACCGAACCAGGGAATCGAGATCTCCCACGCCCGCCCATCCCCCCCGGGTCGTGGTCGTGGGAGGAGGGCTTGCCGGGCTCGTGGCCGCTGAGTCGCTCCTGGCAGCGGGTCCGTGGCCGGGGGAGGCCTGCCGGCCCGGGGTGATTCTCGTCGAGGCCAAGGGACGTGCCGGCGGGGTTGTCGAGACGATCCATCGCGACGGCTGGCTGATCGAGCGGAGTGCCGACAACTTCCTTGCGGCCCGCCCCGAGGGAATGGCCCTCGTCGACCGCCTCGGGCTCTCCGACGAGTTGATCAGCGTGTTCGAGCCGTCGCGGCGAGCGCTCGTTTTCCGGGCGGGGCGGACGCTCCCGGTGCCGAGCGGATTCCGCCTCCTTGCCCCCGGGCTTGCGGCCGGGATCGAAGCGACTGAGATCCTCTCCGCCGAGGGAAAATCACGGCTCCTTGCGGAGCGATTCGTTCCCCCGAAATCGCCCGTGCCAGGGGATCGCGGCGACGAGTCGCTCGAATCGTTCGCCCTCCGCCGGCTCGGCCGTGAGGCTTTTGACCGCCTCGTTCAACCCCTCGTCGCCGGTATCTGGACTGCCGATCCGGCCCGCCTCAGCATGGCTGCTGCTTGCCCGGAATTTCTCCGCATGGAGCAGGAGCACGGCAGCCTCTCGGCAGCGGAGGAGGCCCGACTCGGAAACCTCGGCACGGCCCACCGCGCGGAAGGGGCCCGATACGGCCAGTTTGTCACGCTCGCCTCCGGCATGGGAACGCTCCCGGAGCGGCTCGCCGAGCGGATCGAGGCGGCCGGCGTCGAACGGCTTCGGGCTGCCGTCACCGCGATCGAACGCCTCCCGGCGGGGAAATGGCGCGTCTCGCTCGATCGAGCCGTCGGTGGCTCCGAGACGCTCGACGCTGACGGCGTGGTGCTCGCCCTGCCGGCGCCGATCGCCGGGCGGGTGATGGCGACGGCAGACAAGGCTCTCGCTGCCGAGCTTGCCGGCATCGAATACGCCGGCTCGGCTGTTGTCGTGCTCGGGTATGCGCGGGAGCAGGTCACCCATCCCCTCGATGCCGCCGGGGTCGTCGTGCCGCGGATCGAAGGGCGGCGGGCGTTGGCGGTCAGCTTCTCGAGTGCGAAGTTTCCCGGTCGCGCGCCCGCAGGCCATTGCCTCCTGCGGGTGTTCCTCGGCGGCGCACTCGACCCCGAGCGGCATCTCCTCGACGACGACCAACTCGTGGCGGTCGCCCGCGAAGAACTCGCCGCAATTGTCGGGGCCTCAGGCCCCCCGAAGCTCATCGAAATTGCTCGTTGGCCCGCGGCGATGCCGCAGTATCACCTCGGGCACCTCGAGCGGATCGAGCGGATAACGCGTTGCCTCGACACCCTCCCCGGCCTCGCCCTCGCGGGCGCGGCGTACGAGGGGGTCGGTATCCCGCAGGTGATCGCCTCCGGGCAGGCGGCCGCCGAGCGGGTGATGGCGAGCGTGAGAGCTTCCGGCTGAGGCTTCGGCAGCGCCGAAACAGCACCGCCGTCGCGACGAAATCGCGACGGCGGGCAGGTTGTTCAAAAAGGAACGGATGATCCCGGCCTGTCACGGGCCCTAAGGACCGACCGGCGGCAAAAGCCACCGGACGATGGGATCACTTCTTCTTGGCGCCAGCCTTGCCGGCCGGTGCCTTGCCAGCGGCTGCGTCAGCCCCTTCTTCCTTGGCCTTCTTCTTCTTCTTCATCGCCATCTTGTAGACGCGAACCTTCGGCAGCCCGAGGGGACTGCGGCCTTCGCCCCAACGCTCCTGCTCCTTGAGCTTCACGATTCGCTCGGCACGTGAGAGCACGCCGCGGGCGGCAGAGGAGCCCTTTCGGACGCGGAGGCTTTTGTCCATGGTCATGATGGAAATCCTTGGCTGGAGAGACGGGAATGGGGTGTGTTGGTTCGGTGGAGCGGCCGCCACCGAGGTCAATGAAGGACCGGTGGAAGGGACCGGGAGACCACCATGGGAAACCACCAGCCTAGAACCGTCAGTCCCCACCATCAAGTCCACCCCGCCCGGCCGCGGTGCCGGGGCTTTGTGGCCGTGGAAAAGAGCCTCCGGCCGTGCCGCGGGCCCCCGGCATCACGCCCTCCCCTCGGTGCGGGGGATTCAGTCGATCGAGACTTTGGCAATCCTGGCGAGGAAATCATCGCATCCCGCCGGCCGCTTGTCGGGGTCGGCTGCGATGCAGGCCATGATCGCGTCGGCCAGAGGGGGCGGGATGTCGACCCAGTGGTTGCGGATGTCGTCGGGAAGGATCGTGTCGTGGGCCAGCGCCGTGCGGCCGGTGGTGCCGCGGGGCCAGGGAAGGGTGAGCGTGCAGATCTCGTAGGCGGTGATGCCGAGGGAGAAGATGTCGATCCGCTTGTCTGCCTGACGGCGGCGCACGACCTCCGGCGCCATGTAGTTGGGAGTGCCGATCCGGTTGCCTGGCTGGAGGAACACGGGCCGATCGGGCACCGTCAGCCCGAAGTCGAAGAGCACGAGCCGGCCATCGGGATCGAGGATGAAATTGCGCGGACAGATGTCACGGTGCACGAACCCGGCCCGATGAACGCATTCCAACGCCGTGGCCGCTTGCCGCACCAGTTCGAGCCGCTGATGCGGGGGAAGCGGTTCCTTCTTCGAGATGATTGCGTGGAGCAGCGGCCCCTCGATGAACTCCTCGACGATGAACGCCGCGTTCTCCGTCGACACGCCCCAATCGATCGTT